>Ga0182014_10003662_pt1 | contig 18244 bp, 16 predicted proteins | sample 612S2DmetaG_FD_120489 | JGI IMG/M metagenome (GOLD analysis project Ga0182014, IMG submission 120489) | Permafrost microbial communities from Stordalen Mire, Sweden - 612S2D metaG | ecosystem: Environmental > Terrestrial > Soil > Wetlands > Permafrost | place: Sweden: Stordalen | collected... | reverse complement strand
GCCCACTGTTCCGAAGTAGCAATTGGTATCACCACTGGCGCTGCAAAGGTCGGGATTATCGATATACATTCCGCCGTTAAAATCCCAATCTTCGGCTTCCCACAGATAAGAGACCGGCGGGATTCCGGCCCAGGTGGTTTCGAAGGAAGTGCTCGTGCTGACGGTGAGGTTAAAGGCGTCGGTCACCGTAATCGAGGCCGAGTACACCGTGTTGGATTGAAGGCCATGGTAGCTAACGCTCTTGTTGGACGAGGAGCCGCTGATGGCCACGCTGCCGGAGACGTCCACCCCGTTAACCACCAAGCCAATAGCGCTGTTATTGATGGTAAAGCCGCTCGGCGAACTAACGTTGAAGGAGATGCCGTCTGCGGGATTGACGAATATCATTGTATTAACCGGGAAAAGGTTGGTAATGGCGGGCGAGATTGGCCCACTGATTTGGTCCAGAACTGCGTTGTCAAGAAACGCCGAACCCCCCTCCTTGCCAACTTGAAGGAAGGCATACCGGTAACGGACCGCTGTAGTCCCAAGCGGAGCTACCAACTGGCTTACCGAACCGGTCACCGCATAAGTAGTAAAATACGGATCGCCCGTCGATACTGGTTGCGATAAATCGCAAGCGCTGGCTACCTGATATTGAAACCAAGTGCTTGTCCCCATACTTGCGGAGAAATCAGGCGATTTGTAAAGGGCGAGAACATTACTGCCCGCGCCGAGGAAAGCGACTTCTATCCAGGTAACATTATCCGCCCCCAGCACGTCACTAGCCGATGTGGAGAGCCACCCGCTGGCCTGATAGATTGCTCCAGGAGCGCTGCTGAAGGTCTGATATATGCCCGCCACATTGTTTACGGGCGGTGCAGCATAAAGAGCACCCCACTGCTTCCAAAAGTAAGTACCCGATTCCGGGGGCATTCCATTGCCACTGCCCAGGTTAGCCACCCAATAATCCTTAACACTGGCACTAAGCGTCGGCGGAGCAAAATATGTCCAGTCCGTTGCAACGACCTGTGCATTACCGGGAGGGGTCTCGAAATCTGCGTTAACCAGAAGATTGGCGGCCTGGGTTGGGCTGGCGGCGAGAGCCATGGCCGTAACCAGGGCGAAGAGCGCGGTGTTCAAAGTCTTAAGGCTGGTGTAGTCGCTCGAATTCCAAGTAAAAGAATAGACGCGGCGGAGAAGGTTCATGGCTTTGTATGGTCAGGTTTGTGACTCAGCTTGCATCACGACGTTTTCGGTTGCACCCCAGTTGTATTACCACTTGGTAATATCGCATGCGAGGCTGGGCTGTCAATGTTCTGCTTTGCGTTTTGCTTTGCGTTGAGCACGTTTTGAGTGGTATGTTGTTTCTCGTCCAGCACTGCTCGGCTATGAAACGCACTCTGATTCTCCAAATCCTCCTCCTGCCAGCAGTCTTCCAGACCGCGCTCGCCATTCAAGCGCCAACCGGTTTGGTGAGCCGGACGGGCGATCAGAGCATCGTCCTGCACTGGGACCAGAATACGGATGCCACACTAGCGGGCTATCGCGTGTACCGCTCGACGACCGGCGCTGGCGGCCCATTCTTGCTCCAGAGCTCCAGCTTGCTGACCTCCCCCGGCTTCTGCGATATCACCAGCAAGGTCATCAATGGGCAGACCAACTTCTATTACGCGACGGCGGTGGACACCAGTTCGCAGGAGAGCCCCCCTTCCGCAACGCTGGGCGCACTGCCGCATCTGTTTGCGAACGATGACGAATTCCTTGATTATGTGCAGGAGACCAGCTTCGATTATTTCTGGTATGGGGCCAATCCGGCCAATGGCCTCGTGCCGGATCGGAGTTCTACCGGTTCGGCCAGCAGTATCGCAGCAGTCGGATTCGGGCTGACGGCGATTGGCATTGCAGTTGACCATGGGTGGATCACGCGAACTCAGGCCATCGCGCGGGTGCAGACGACCTTGAATACCTTCCTTCAGGGGCCGCAAGGCCCCGGAGCCACCGGCGTGATCGGGTACAAAGGCTGGTTCTACCACTTCCTGGATATGAACACCGCCTTGCGCGCCGGCTCGGAACTGTCTTCGATTGATACGGCCCTGTTGCTGGCTGGAATCCTTTACGCGAAGCAGTATTTCAACTCCGCCGGCACGGACGAAGCGTCGATTCGGTCGATGGCGGACACCTTATTTAACCGGGTGGATTGGACCTTTATGTCACAAGGGACCAATGCCGTAGCGATGGGCTGGCAGCCCACCTCGGGTTTCACGGGATACGGCAATTGGGTCGGCTATAACGAGGGGATGATTCTCTACTGCCTCGGCCTGGGGACCGCGACCAACCCCTTGCCCGCTTCCGCCTGGGGCCGATGGACCAGCGGCTACACCTATGGCACTTATTACGGACAGACTTTCATCCCGTTTGCACCGTTGTTTGGGCATGAATACTCCCACTGCTGGATCGATTTCCGGCACATCGCCGACAGTTACATGAATAGCCACAACAGCACCTACTTCGAGAACTCGAGGCGCGCGGCCCTGGCGCAGGTGCAATACGCGGTTCTCAACCCAGATGGCTTCGCGGGCTACAGCAGCACCATCTGGGGATTAACGGCCAGTGATGGACCGACAGGCTACGCCGTCCATGGCATTCCGCCGGACGGAGCCGATGATGGCACGATTGCCCCGACTGCCGCTGGCGGCGCCATGCCTTTTACGCCCGAATACTCAGTGCCGACTTTGCGCGCCTTCTATAGCCGCTCCCGTCCGCGCATTTGGACTGCCTATGGTTTCCGCGACGCGTTTAACACCGGGGCGGGTTGGTACGACACCGATGAGCTGGGAATTGACCAGGGGCCCATGGTGATCATGATCGAGAACTATCGCACGCAGCGGGTATGGCAGCTCTTCATGCGGAACGCCGAGGTCCAGCGAGGTTTGCAGCGCGCCGGCTTCGTCTCCCTGCCCTTCGAGACGCTCAACTTGCAGCCCCTGCCGGATCAGGGCGCCTTCGACCTGGCTTGGATCGCCTCGGCCAGCCGGTATTATCAAGTCGAATACTCACCCAACGTGCTCACGTGGGCCGCCTCCCCGGGATTCGTCCAAGCCACTAACACCGGAACGCTCGATTGGCTCGACACCGGGCCCCCTGTGACCATTTCCGCTCCAGCGGCCACGCCCCAGCGATTCTATCGTGTGTTTCAGTTGGGCTCCCCGTAGCCGGCTGTGACCCCTGACCCTGCGAATCCGCCTGCCGTCAACCTGCGACCTTCCACCCGGGGCGGAAAAGTCCTGCGAGGCTGCGCTTGGGGATGTGGAGGCATGTTGGTCGCTCTCGCCGTGCTGATTGGCCTCGGACTGATCATGTTGAATAAGGTTCCCAGAATCTACCTGCCAGTCGCTTCACCCATTCCCCCTCCCGATCTGAGCCATTCGTCGCCCGGGAGACTGGACGGGTTCGATTCACCTTACTTGGGCCACACCGGAAGCTGGGATGGAAAGGGGGGCAGCATGTGGGGCGGCTCTAAAATCTCCGACCTCGAGGTGGAACGCTCGATGGGATTACGATGGACCTTCATGGAGGTGAATTGGAGAGCGATGGAACCCAAGGGACCGGCAGCTCTGGATCAAGTAATTCCGGCACCTTGGAAAGAACTGGACGGCTTTGTGATAGCCGCAAAGGAGCGCGGTTTGAATATCCTGATGCAGGCACCTGTGATCGGCGGGAACGCCGGCGGGCCTCCCGACTGGGCCGGGAGACGCGAGCCAGGAAAATCTGCGCCTTTGAACATGGATGCCGCAGCCGAGTTCGCCTCCAAGCTCGCTTCGAGGTATTGCCCGGGAGGTGCTCTGGCTGCTCAATTGGGTTGGGGCGCGAATTTCGGCGTCCGCGCCTGGGAGCTCGACAACGAGCCGGAGGGCTACCGCACGAGCTGGAGGGGCCAGGCGGCAGATTACGCCGAGTTCGTCACCAAAGTCGCCGCCCGAATCAAGCAGATTGATCCTCAGGCCCTGATCCTTGCGCCGGCCATCTCGGGCGGCGGCAACGGTGGGTCCTGGGTCGAAGACGCGCTGGATGCAAGCCGTTTAGCTGGTTCCCCCGCCTTCCTCCAGCACGGCCTCCCTTTCTCGATCGGAAAGAGCACCGACGTGGTCAGCTTCCACAGTTATGAAGGTTTGGACACCGCTTTCTCAAAGGATGACCGAACGGTGGAGCGCGTCTTTTCGGAAGTCCGGGCAATGTTTGAGAAATGGGAAAGACAGGAACTCGAGTTCGCCTATCCGCGCAAGCAAGACTACTGGCACACCGAGGGCAACTACGACTTTCTTGGCGTGATGTCCGCCGAGCGCCGGGCGGCGTGGCGCATTCAGTTCTTCACTCGCGGATTCGCCGCCGGCATCCGCAAACTGGCGGTAATGGATGCATGCCCTCGTGAACAGATCGCTGTGGGCAATTACGTCCGCACCCTGCCCAATCCTTTCCCAATGCTTCCAGCGAATAAGGAGGTTTCAGTTCTGCAGGGGCAGGAGGCCGCCTTCAGGCACCCCGATGCACCAGAACCCGAGGCTGGACGAGTGTGGGTCGTGTGGGCCCTGGCAAACACGGGCGACGCAATAGTCGAAATCCCAACCCGGCAGCCGCACTCGGAAGCGACCTCCGTTGACGGGAAGAGGAGGATCCTGGAGCCCATCAATGGCCGGGTCCGTCTGGAACTCCGGGGCGACGCCAAGATGGCGCCCCCAGTTCTGCTGGTCGATCGCCCGGCGCACTGAGGTCGAGCTGCGCAAAGACCGGGCTTGCATTCGGGCGCGGGTTGGGTAATTTCCACTGCTCCCGTCCCGGAATTCGGGCGGCAATGATTTAGATTATCGAGATATGGCAACAGCAAACGATCTTCGCCGCGGCATGGCGATTAATTACAAAGGTGATATCTGCGTGGTCCTGGACAGCCAGCACCGCACGCCGGGCAACCTGCGCGCCTTCGTGCAGGCCACGCTCCGCAGCCTCCGCAGCGGCAGGTCTTCCGACGTGCGCTTCAGCTCGACCGAGAAAATTGACGTCGTGCCCATGATGACGCGCAAGATGGATTTCAGCTACAAGGACGGCGAGGACTTTGTCTTCTCCGATCCCGACACCTACGAGACGGTGACCATCTCGCCTGAGATCGTCGGCGACGGGAAGAATTACCTGGTGGAGAATGCGCAGGTGACCGTGACATTTGTCGAAGACAAGGCCGTGACGATTGAAATGCCGTCGAGCGTGATATTGAAGGTGGCCGATGCGCCCGAAGGTGTTCGCGGCGACTCGGCGAACAACGTTCAGAAGGCGATCGTGCTGGAGACGGGCATAACCGTCCAAGCTCCCCTCTTCATTAAGACCGGCGAGAAGATCAAGGTTGATACCCGCACCGGCAAGTACATGGAACGGGCGTAACCAGGCAGTCCAAGGTCCCGAGTCAAACGCCTAAAGTCTGAACGGAAAGACCCGCCTGCCGGCGGGTCTTCGCATGTAGCGCCGCAGAGACCGCTTAGTCGCCCGCGTCCAGCGGGGCGGCGAAGCCGAACTTGCGGGCCAGGGCGAGCGAGGTGTTGAGGGATTTGACCCCTGCGGTGCAGGTAGCATCCGACAGCGACGCCGCAGCGATGCACACCCCGGTTAACAGGCACCGCTGCAAGTCCCAGCCTTCGTGCAAGCCATACAAGACCCCAGCGCAAAAAGCGTCACCAGCGCCCGCGGTGCCGGCGATGTAATTGGGCGGCAGTTTCAATGAAGACTGCCAGAAATCATCACCTTTACGCGTGCGGGCGAAGGCTCCCTCCGGGAAGTGAATCACCACCAACTCGCGCACGCCTTGCTGGAGCAGGGCGCCGGCGGCGTGGCGCAAGGCGACCGTGTCCAATCGCCCGCCCGGCTCGCGTATTTTGAAGCCGGTCGTCTTGCCCGCTTCGATCTCGTTCAGGATGCAGTAATCCACGTGCTTGAGCGCGGGGTTGACGATTCGGGCGAAGCGGTCGCTATCTTCGCTGACGACATCGGCGCTCGTCTTAAGGCCGGCGGCCTGGGCCTGGGCCAGCAAGCGCGCCGCTTTGGTGCCGAAGCGGGGGTCCGGTTCGTCCAGCGCGTCGAGCAGGAGCAGGTAGCCCAGGTGAAAGAGGCGCGCGTTGATCTTATTGAAGTCTAAATCGTCGCCGCGCCACAGGGCGTTGGCGCCGCGGGCATGAAAAAACGTCCGCCGCCCATGCCCCTGCTCGGTCATCACGTCGGTGTAGGAGGTGGGCGCTTTGGGAGTTGTGCCTAGGTGTTGGACATCAATCTTGTGCTGGCGGCAGGTAGCGAGGATGTGTTCGCCGAGGGCGTCCTGGCCGACCAAACCGGCGGCGAAGAGCGGGAATGGGGTGCCGGACCGCGCGAGGTCCGTCAAGACGTTGTAGGCCGCGCCCCCGGTGCCTTGGGACTGGCTGCGAATGTTGGCGAGCTGTTCCGGCTGCGGATACACATCGATCATCTTGACCTGGTCGATGATCCAGTTGCCGCCGGCGAGCAGGCCGGAGCGGTCTATTGAGCTTTTCTTTTTCATGCGGTGAGCCCGTAGTGTGAGCCTTAGTGAAAAACAAGACGCATGCGGATGGCAAGCGATTTCTTGCCTCCCTGAAGCTTGCGGCTTGCAAAGAATTGCTTTTCAGGCAAGTTCGGGTCGGATAAGAATCATCCATGCCAGAGCCCCAGCATAAGGAAGAAAAGATATTCCGGGGCATACCCGTCTCGACGGGAGTATGCCGCGGGAAGATCCTCGTATTGGGCCGGGCTCGCCCCACCATCGCCCGGCGCCAGATGTCGGACCAGGAACTGGCCGAGGAGGTCAATCGTTTGGAGAAGGCGCTCGTCCAGACGCGGCAGCAGATTCTTGAGGTGCAGCGCCAGGTGACCCAGGGCATGGGTGCCCAGGAAGGCAGCATCTTCGACGCGCACCTGCTGGTGCTCGAAGACCGTACGCTGCTCGACGAGGTCGTGCGGCTGATCCAGGCGGAGAAGGTCAACGCCGAGCATGCCTTCCACACGATCGCGGAACGCTACGCCGCCACTCTGTCCGCTATAGAGGACGAATATCTGCGCGAGCGCGCCTCCGATATGCGGGACGTGACCGCCCGCGTGTTGAACAATCTGCTGGGCTTGGAGGAGCAGGCCGAACTGCGCCACCTCAAGGAGCCGTGCATCATCATCAGCCACGATTTGACGCCGTCCAACACCGCGCAGTTGGACAAGCGCAAAGTGCTGGGATTCGCGACGGACGTGGGCAGCAAGACTTCCCATACCGCCATTATGGCGCGGTCGCTGCGCATCCCGGCGGTGGTCGGGTTGAAGGACGTCAGCGGCCAACTGGTGACCGGCCAGCAGGCGCTGCTGGATGGCCACAACGGCGTGCTGGTGATCAACCCGACCGACCAGACGCTCTACGAGTACGGCCAGCTTATTCTGAGGCAAGCGACGTTGCAGCAACGGCTCCGCGACCTGCTGCTCGAACCGGCAATCACGCTGGACGGTCAGCGAGTACAGCTCAATGCCAACATCGAGCAGGCCGCAGACGCCGAGCAAGTCAAGGCCAACGGCGCGGAAGGCGTGGGCCTGTTCCGCACTGAATATCTCTTCCTCAACCGCGAGCACCTGCCAGGCGAGGAGCAGCAATACCAGGATTATCGCGCCGCCGCTGTCGCGCTCAAGCCATTGCCGGTAGTCATCCGCACGCTCGATCTGGGCGGCGACAAGTTCCTGGCCCACATGCAGATGCCGACCGAGCTCAACCCGTTCCTGGGCTGGCGCGCGATCCGCATCTCCTTGCAAGAGCGGGACATCTTCCGCGCCCAGCTCCGCGCCATCCTGCGCGCCAGCGCCGAGGGCAACATCCGCATGATGTACCCCATGATCTCGGGCCTCGACGAATTGAAACAGGCCAATGCCCTGCTGGAGGAATACAAGGCGGAGCTGCGCGAGGAGCACATTCCCTTCGACGAGAACCTGCCGGTCGGCGCGATGATCGAAACCCCCTCCGCCGCCATTGTGGCGGACTCGCTGGCGAAGCACGTGCGGTTCTTCAGCATCGGCACCAATGATCTGATCCAGTATTCCCTGGCCGTGGACCGCATGAACGAAAAGATCGCTCACCTCTATGAGCCGACCCATCCGGCCATTGTGCGGCTGATCAAGATCACCGTCGAGGCTGCGCACAACCATAAGGTTCGGGTGACCGTCTGCGGCGAGATGGCCGGCGACCCGGTGCTGGCGCCCTTGTTGCTGGGGCTCGGCGTGGATGAGCTGAGCGCGGCGCCATCGCTGGTGCCTTCGCTGAAGTTTCTCATCCGCCGACTGAACCTCGGCGAGGCCCGGAAGCTGGCGACCTTCGCTCTGGACTGCGAGAACGCGGGGGAAATCCTGGCTCACTGCCAGGAGTTCACCCGCGGGATCGCGCCGGGCTTATTCGAAAACAAGTAAGCTGCCCGGGTTGCCTGGTTGAACCGAATCGCATAAGCTGCATGGTCTAATACACTGGAAACATGAAGGTCATCATTTTAGCGGCGGGATACGCCACCCGCCTTTATCCTCTCACCCTCACGCAGCCCAAACCGCTGCTGCCGGTCGCCGGCCAGCCGATGATCGATTATGTGCTCGATAACCTCGCGCCTATCGGCGGCATTGACCGTATCTACGTCGTCACCAACGCCAAGTTCGCCGGGCACTTTCAGCAATGGTCTGCGGACTACCGCGCCAAAAAGGCCAAACTGAACTTCACCATCGTCAACGACCGCTCGACCGACGATACCAATAAGCTGGGCGCCATCGGCGACATCCATTTCGTCCTCACGAGCCAAAACGTCACGGACGACATCATCGTCGTCGCGGGGGACAATTTATTTAGCGAAAAGCTCTCGGACTTTGGACGGTTTTGCCGCGAGAAGAACGCCCCGGTGCTGGCTGTCTATGACGTTGGCAATCTGGAGGAGATCAAGAAATACAATGCCATCAATCTGGACGGCGACGGGCGCATCACCTTCTTCGAGGAGAAGCCGAAGAACCCGACCAGCACCCTAACCGGCATCGCGCTGTATTTCTATCCCAAGGCCACGCTGTCGCTGATCAAGCAATACATCGCCGAAGGCAACAACCCCGACCAGCCAGGCCGGCTCGTCCAGTGGCTTTACCCGCGCATGCCGGTCTATACCTGGAAGGTGCCCGGCCTCTGGTACGACATCGGCTCCAAGGAAACACTCGAAAAGGCGAACAAGATCTTCGCCCGGAAGTAAGGACGATAGGTTCCACCTCATCGATGGCTATCGTTAAACCATTTGCCGCGTTGCGGCCAGATCCGGGGCTGGCTTCGCGCATTTGCGAGCTGCCCTACGATGTGATGTCCTCCGAAGAGGCGCGCCACCTTGCTGCCGGCAACCCGCTGAGCTTCCTCCACGTGAGCAAGCCGGAGATCGATCTGCCGCCCGCCACAGATGTTTACGCGTCGGAGGTCTATGCCAAGGGACGGGAGAACTTCCAACGCCTCATCGCCCGGGGCGCGCTCCGGCAGGACCCGCAGCCGTATTTCTATCTCTATCGCCAGGTTATGGGGGGGCACAGCCAGATCGGGCTGGTGGCCGCCGCCAGTTGCGAGGATTACCTGAAGGGCACCATCCGGAAGCACGAGCTGACCCGGCCGGACAAGGAAGATGACCGCGTCCGACACATCGAAGCGCTGAATGCACAGACCGGCCCAGTCTTCCTCGTCTATGCCGCCAACCAAGCGATGGACAGATTCGTCGCCGGGAAGACTGCCGAGCCGGCGAACATCGACTTCACGGCAAGCGATGGCGTTCGCCACACGGCCTGGGTGATCGCCGACGCGGCTGACATCCGTTTCATGGAAACTGAGTTCAGCAGGATGCCCCGCCTTTATATTGCCGATGGGCATCATCGGAGCGCCGCGGCGGCCCGGGTATTTCAGAAGCGCAAGGGCGCCGGCGAAAGCAGCTCTTTCCTCAGCGTCATCTTCCCTCACAACCAGATGCAGATCCTGCCCTACAACCGGGTGCTGAAGGATCTGAGCGGCATGTCCACCGAGCAACTGCTGGAGAAACTTGCGGGCGTTTTCGACATCACCCGCCCAGGCGCCGCGACTCCGTCGCGCAAGCATGAGCTTGGCCTCTACCTCGGCGGGCAGTGGCAGACATTGCGCGTTCGCCCGCCCTTCACGGCAGCGACCGATACGATTGACACGCTCGACGTCACGCTCTTGCAGCAGCACGTGCTTGAACCGCTTTTCGGCATTGCCGACCCGCGCACCAGCAAGCGGATCAATTTCGTGGGAGGAATCCGCGGCACAGCGGAGCTGGAGAAGCTGGTCAACAGCGGCGAATACGCCTGTGCCTTTTCGCTCTTCCCGACCAGCATCGAAGACCTGATGACCATCGCCGATGCGGGCGGCATCATGCCCCCCAAGAGCACCTGGTTTGAGCCCAAGCTCCGCGACGCGATGTTCTGTCACATGATCTAGCGGACCGGAGAGATGGAGTGTTGGAGAGGTGTAGTGATGCAAAGAGACTTCCGTGAGACGTTGGACACCCTGCTCGCCGGACTGACGCCGGTGCTCGCGCTGGCGCCGATGCAAAGCGTCACCGACTTGCCGTTCCTCAGACTAATAGCCGGTTATGGCGGCGCGGATGTCTATGTGACGGAGTACTTCCGGGTCTATGCCACTTCGCGGTTGGACAAGCACATCCTCAAGTCTGTTACCGAGAATCCGACTGGCAGGCCGGTCATCGCGCAGATGATCGGGAACGATATCCCCGCGCTCGTGCGCACGGCGAGGGAGCTGCAGCAATACCCAGTCGCGGCGGTGGATCTGAACCTGGGTTGCCCCGCGCCGGTGGTGTATCGCAAAGGCGCGGGCGGCGGGCTGCTGCGTGAGCCAAAGCGCGTGGACGCCATTCTCGGCGCGCTACGCGATGTCGTGCAGACCCGTTTCACCGTTAAGACGCGCATCGGCTTCGACTCGACCGAGGTCTTTGCCGAACTGCTGCCCATCTACGCGAAGCACTCGCTCGATTTGCTCACGGTGCATGCCCGAACCGTGAAAGAAATGTACCGGAGTGAGGTGCACTACGAGTTCATCGCGCGCGCTGTCGCCGAGCTGCCCTGCCCCGTGCTGGCCAACGGCAATGTCTATTCCGCGCAAAAGGCCGCCGATGTTCTGAAAAGCACCGGTGCGCGGGGGCTGATGATTGGCCGCGGGGTCATTCGCAATCCCTGGCTGTTCCGGCAAATCCGGGAGCATCAGCGCGGCGAACCTCTCTTCATCCCACGCGGGGTGGACGTGCTCGCTTATGTGCGCGCGCTTTATGAAGCCGTCTGTTCGCCCGCCGCGCGCGAGTCCGCACAGGTGCAGAAGATGAAGAAATACCTGAACTATCTCGGCGTGGGCGTGGAGCCGACCGGCCAATTTCTGCACCAGATTCGCCGCGTCACGACCGCCGCCGACCTCTTCCGCGTCTGCGAGGAGTTCCTGGATCACGACCGCTTCATGCCGCTCGAACCGTTCCCGCTCGCACTGAAGGACACTGATCTGATGGCCGGGGAGCAATGTTGAACCAGGCCCGAGAGGACTAAGACAGAAGCCGAGTATGAGCGGAATAATAGCGGAACACGAGCGGAGCACAGGCGAGCGCCTCATGATTATGTCCCAACCTTCTCCAGTATAGTCCCTCACCCGTAGCGATAGGGCCGCTCCATGGCAAAGGTGTTCGGCAAGTGCCGTACCTCCCGCACCGCGCTGTCCTGCAGAAGCACCTCCACAATGTCGAAGCGAAGCTTCACGAGCGGATTGTCCAGCAGGCGCAAGTAATCGAGCGCGGCCCGGGTGAGTCGCCGGCGGCGCTCCGCATTCACCGCCGCCGCTGGACGGACCCACTCCTCGGAAGAGCGCGTCTTCACCTCGACAAACACCAGGCAGTCCCCGTCTCGGAAGATGAGGTCGATCTCGCCACGCGGCGTGCGGAAGTTGGCGGTGAGAAACTTCAGCCTCAGGCGCTTGAGATACTTCTTGGCGGCGCGCTCTCCCAGTTCGCCGTGGCGGAGGTGGAGCGGCTTTTCGGTCCCAACCCACCACGATTTAACGCGCGCAGCCAGATTCATGCGATGCCGGTAAAGGATTTCTTTGATTGCGGCCCGGGCTCCTTCTATAACTGCCGCGTGCCGAAGACAACTGGAATTGTCATTCCATGACCTCCGCCCCGGTAGTCCGCGACTGCCCGGTATGCGGCGGAAATGACCCGGTGGCCTATCTGCAAAAAGGCGAGTTGCGGCTCGTGCGCTGCCGCCGCTGCTCGATGATCTACGCCAACCCTGTGCCGGCAGAATTCGCTTCAGGGCAATACTATGACCAGGCCGGGGCGGATTACTACCTCTCGCCGGCCAAGCTGGAGAGTGACTACGCAGCCGTGCGTTTCGAGCGGGAACTGCGGATATTCCGCAAGCACTGCCAGGGTGGCGCGGTGCTGGATGTCGGGTGCTCGTCCGGCGCCTTCCTCTTTCATTTGAGCCAGCGCTTCTCGGGCAGCTATCAGGTTCTAGGGACGGATGTAAGCGGCCCGCCTCTCGATTATGCGGAGAGCCGTAGCGTCGCCGTCCTGCGCGGCAGTTTCCTGGAACAGGACTTCCGCCAGCAGCAGTTCGACGCAGTGACGTTCTGGGCCGTGATCGAACATCTGCTCGAACCGAAGCCATTCCTCGCCAAGGCCTGGTCGGTGCTCAAACCGGGCGGGCTTTGCTTCGTGCTGGCGCCAAACATGAAATCGCTCGCCGCGCGGTTACTCGGCGCGCGCTACCGGTACATCTACCCGCAGCACCTGAATTACTTCACGAAGGCAACCTTGGCGAAACTGGTGGAACCCCGGTTCTCGGTCATTGAGTACCGCTCTACCCACTTCAACCCGATTGTGATCTGGCAGGACTGGCGCAATGGCGGCAAAGACATCTCCAACCCTGAGCGCGCCGCCCTCCTGCGACGCACCACGTCCTACAAGCAGAATCCCCTGCTGAAACCGGTGAAGGCCCTCTACAAGCTTGCCGAGAGGGCTTTGGGCGCCTTGACTCTCGCCGACAACCTCGTGGTCGTGCTTCGGAAGCAATGACTTGCGTGCCCGCCAACGAGGATTGTCCCTATCACTGACCCCCTCACGATTGCTCACACCCTCCGCTGCCAGTGCCGGTCATGCCGTGCAGCGTGCAAAATCGCCGCGACTACAACCTTGCGCTCCGTTTCCAGCACTTCGTAGATCACGCGATAAGGAAACCGCTCCGGGTATCGCCAGCGGATGTTCTTGGTCGGGTGCCGACGGCAGTTCAACAGGGGATTCTCCCGCAGCGCGCGCCAAACCTGGATGACCCCCCCCCACAAACTCGCTGCCAAGCCCTGTGTGCCGCGCCTCATACCAAGCGGCGGCTTCGGCCATGTCCTGTTCGACCTCCGGGCGGAATTCAACTACCCAGCTCACTTGGTGAACCGGGAGCGCAGGCGTTTCTCCATCACTTCCAGTGACACGGCGGACTGTGGCTCACGCCGATGCTCCGCCATGCGTTTTTCGACAACCGCCTCATCTTCGGCCTCCAGTCCCTGGTCGTCCAACTCTACTGCGCGACGCACGAGCATTTGCCGCTGCGGAAGGGTCAACGATGGCAACTCCGCGAGCACTTCATTAAAGCTCATGCCCGGAACATAATTCGCCGCGCCCTTCTTGTCACCCCCAAACCCGAGTCAAGCGGCGCGGCGTCGCCTCGTTATGGGCCAACCGAGTCAAACAGCCCAAACTCCGTCGCCACCGGGCGGAACGGGGAAAAGCTGCGGCGGTGAATCGGGCAAGCGCCCAGTGCCTGTATGGCCGCCAGGTGCTGCGGCGTCCCGTAGCCTTTATGCTCGGCAAAGCCGTAACCGGGATACAGCCGGTCAAACTCGCGCATGAGCCGGTCGCGGGTCACCTTGGCCAGGACGCTCGCGCCCGCAATCGAATAGCTCCGCGCATCGCCCTTCACCAGCGGCGTGTTCGGGAAGCGCATGGACTTGACCGGCCGCCCATCCACCAGCACGTGCTCCGGCGGCGGCTGTAATTGGGCCAGCGCCAGGTTCATCGCCCGATGGGACGCCTGGTGGATGTTGATGCGGTCGATCACCTCCACCTCCACGCTGGCTATCGCAAACCGAATGTCGGGATGCGCGGTTAGTATGGCATAGTACTTCTCCCGCTGAGCTTCGGTGAGTTGCTTGGAGTCATTGAGGCCGCGCAGTTCCCCAGCAAGCCCCGCTTCCGACCAACCGCACGGCAACACCACTGCGGCAGCCACCACCGGGCCGGCGAGCGGGCCGCAGCCCGCCTCGTCCACACCCGCGACGAGCGTCAGGCCCTTCTGCCACAGCTCGCGTTCGTAGGACAGTCGGTTCGAGAGCTTCGCGCTCAATGCATCTCCACACCGCAGGAGCCGATGCCCTTGCGGTAGTAATTGAACTGCACGTTCGGGTGGCCGGCGAGCAGCGACATCGGCACAGCCGAGTCCGCCAGCTTCTTCGCGATCATCAGGCACGTCAGCCGCTGGCCAAAGGGGTTGTCGTGGTTGCCGGCGTGCCAGATAGACACTTTCTCCGCCTGCCACGTCTCCACCGGCCCGACCGAAAGGGCTTGGGTGGGCACCAGCGAGATGTTCCCGCCGCCGGACGTGCGCGCGTTCTGCGCGATGGTCAAGGGATGCAGATCCACCACGCGCGTCGTCAACCTGCAATATTCTGCCGGCGAAGGCGGACTGTTCTTGCACTTCCCGGCGCGGCGCGGCGGGTCGTTGAAAGCCCAATGCTTCACGTCGCCCTGCCCGCCTTGCATGACGGCGCAACGTACTCCGGTGTTCCAGGTCTTGCGGTAAGCCGCGGTGTCGGCCTTCGGGAAATGCAGGTTCGCATTCGGCATCACCAGTTCTTTGCGGATGCGGCTGAAGCACAGCTCGCGGTCGGCCTTCTCGAACGACAGCGGATGCGTCGGCGGCGCCTCCTTCCCGGCGAGATACCATTCGTCCATGCCCCAGAAATGCCCGGACCTCACATCCAGGTTGAGGTCATTCACCAGGCGCGCCACCAGCGGCAGTTGCTCCGTTGGCCCGATCGGCCCACAGATTCCGACCGGGTTATCGGCCGTGGACTGCTTCCAGGCCGTGATGTATTCGAGCGCCTCGGCCAGGTAGAACTCTTCGAGCGTATCGTAGAACACGACCTTGAAACCGGGCCGCGACAGCTTGAGCATTTTCTCGGGCGTTAACGCGGCGGCATCACGAATAATGGCATCGTCGAGCGTGGTGTAATCCCACCAATCGGGAGCAATGGAACTGAGTTTGCGCGGCATTGTTAAAATAAGTGTTAACCAGAGTCGGCAAGCTTCAACGTCAAAGCCTCAAGAGCCCGTTTCCAGGCTCCGCTCATACGCTTCGTTGACCAGGTAATCATTTCCCAGCGCCTGCCCCAGCGGGTCGGCCTCGGGCTCGCAGAAACCGAAGTGCAGATGCCGCCGCCACCCCTCGGCGTGTTTGAACCGCCTCGACAGCCTCCCCACCGCCAGCGACATATCCTCCACCGCCAGCAGGAACGAGTTCAACCCCTGGCTGACGTCCAGCCAGGCCTGTTGGCTCTTATGGGCCTCCAACGCCTTGAGCTGGGTCTTGTGCGCCGATGTCGTGTTCACGAACGCTCCGGGCACAATGTGCCGCCGCAACTGGTCGCACAGCCCGTGCGTCATCGCGTGATAGACCGTGACCTCATAATCGGCCGCCGGGCGGGCTGGCGCCGTCTTGAAATTCGGCATCCCCCGCGTAAACGCCGCCGTCACCGCCAGCCGGGAGGTATTCATGTGGTCCTCCATGTAATCCTGCGGCGAATGCGTCAGCACGATCCTCGGCTTTACCTCGCGGATGATGGCCGCGAGCGGACGGAGCAATTCCAGGCTGTAGATAACCTCAAGGTCATTGGTAATGCTCGGGTGAAAGTGCGCCCCGAGGATCTTGGCCGCGGCGCGCGCTTCGGTGCCACGAATCGAGCGCGTCATCGCTGCGTTATACTGGGCGCTGCCGCAGTTGCCGTTGGCCAGGGTCAGGTAATGGGTCTCATAGCCCGCGCGCTTGAGCATTAACAGCGTCCCGGCCATATAGAACTCGATGTCGTCCGGGTGCGCCCCGATGGCGATGGCAACTTTACCTGGCATAACTGTTCAATTCCGACATTTTCACCGGCCGCCCCACCCTCGTCGAACGGTCTGCAGCGAAGACCGCTTCGTGGCTGATCACCGCGTCATCCAGGCTCGTGAGCGGCATCTCTTTGCCCTGGTCCAACGCGTCGAAGAACGCGGCGAACTGCGCCTGGTAAGGATGGTCCGAGACGTCGCCCGAGTCCACCAGCTTCATTGCTAGCGCGCTCCACGCCGCCTTGTTGGTCCCCAGGTCGCTCGAATGGAACTTGTTGTCCAGCAGGCTGCCTTTGCTCCCAACCAGGTGCGTGTGGAAATAATACGGCTGCAGGCAGTCAATCGAGGACGCGCACTTGCCCACTGCCCCGTTCGCGAACTTCAAGATCGTCACGCTCGTGCTCGGATACTCATACGCCGCGAACAGCTTGCTCTTCGACTTCGTGTCGTAGCTCATCACCTCGGCCACCTCGCTGCCCATGCACAGCAGCAGCGCGTCGAGCGCATGGCAGCCGGCCTCGAGCAACGAACTGCCACCTTCCTTCTTGCTCCTGCACCACCGGTACTGCGCGTACCACGGGCCGATGCCGTGATAATAATCCACCTCGCCGTAATGCACTGTCCCTAACAGTCCCCGATCCAGCATCGCCTTGATCACCTGGAACTGGCTCGCATAGCGGCACTCGAAGCAGACGCAGCTCTTCACCTTGGCCTGCTTGACCGCTTTGTGCATTGCCCGCAGTTCCTTGAGCGAGAGGCAGAGCGGCTTTTCGAGGATAAGGTGTTTGCCCGCCCGCGCCGCGCGGACAACCTGGTCCAACCTCCGGGTCGGCAGCCCGCAAAGCGAGACCACCTGGATGTCCGGGTTCGCGAGCATCTCGTCCAGGTCATTATAGACGGCGATCGTGCCGCCGTACTGGGCGCTCAGCGCCGCCGCGTCCAGCTTGCGCGAAGAGCACACTGCCGTGACCTGCCCTAGCGGGGTGGCGTTCACGGCCGGGATGTGGGCCGTTGCCACCCAACCATACCCGACAATGCCGACATTGTACTTTTTCATGGCCATCGAGCCGAATTGCGTTGTGTCGTGACGATACGCGAAAGGGCACTCCCTTTCGCCAGTGTTGTCAAGGGATTGGTGGCGACAGGGCGACTACTTCGCGCCGCGCTGCGCCAGGATCAAATCACGCACACCCCTCGGGTCGGGGATCGAATTGATTACCTCCGCTGCGTCCACCGTGGCGGCCGTGGACAGTGTCAGATTGCCGATCCCAATCAGGCGTTGGAAAAAGCTCTGGTCAACGTCAATGGACCGGATGTCCCGCGGGTTAATATCCTGGTAGCACTTGGACATGATCCCACGCTCAATCGTAACCCGCTGCGGATAAATCCTAAGCACCGTCGAGGCCCTGCGGAAATAGGCGATAATGGGCGGGATGATGAGCCAGAAGAAGAACAGGTACCAGAAGAACCCCCACCAGGAAGGGCGAATCTCGGCCAGGATTTCAGTTTGGGCCGCGGGGGGCAGGGCTTCTCCGGGAGCTGCGGCCTGAGTTTGCGCCTGCTTTTCTGCGATCGGATACCCGCAGGCCGGGCAGGTCGGCGCTTCGGATGAAACCTGCTTCCCACATTCAGGGCAGTTGATGAGAGCCATGACTTGCCCATAAATCTTCCCGCCGCGCCAGTCAATCGCAAAATCGACCCAGCGGACCAGGCGGGTGTGAGACTGAAATCTGCGCTACGCTCCCTTAAAGCCCAAGGCTAGGGTGGCTCTGGCTAGCGAACTGGACATCTGGCCGCCGGGATTCATTGCGTAGCGAAGGTCTGAGGGCAGCCCGATAGCCACTCGAAGGCGGCTTTGACCTTGACAATTCTTCCAGCGTGTGGAAAGAATGATGCGGCGATGAGGGGAGGAGGGCAGCGCCAATTCGTGAGGCGGGCAGGTTTTGGCGGCGGAGATGGAGGGAGGGGAAAGCTAAGAACAAGCAAGGAACATCCTAGGAACATGCTTGCAACATGCT
>Ga0182014_10003658_pt1 | contig 18268 bp, 7 predicted proteins | sample 612S2DmetaG_FD_120489 | JGI IMG/M metagenome (GOLD analysis project Ga0182014, IMG submission 120489) | Permafrost microbial communities from Stordalen Mire, Sweden - 612S2D metaG | ecosystem: Environmental > Terrestrial > Soil > Wetlands > Permafrost | place: Sweden: Stordalen | collected... | reverse complement strand
CCTCTCCGGCGCCTTCGACGCTCAACACCAGCATTATCAAAATCGACTACAACATGAGCAGCAAGCACCACTTCTTTGTCCGTGGAAATCTGCAGAAGGATACTGCCGCCGGAGATGAAAACCTTCCAGGAGGGCTCCCCTCCACTTTTACCGACGACAACACCAAGGGCATCAGCGCCGGATATACTTGGGTTCCCAATGCCAACATTGTCAACGACCTGCGCTACGGCTTTATCCGTCAGGGTTACCAGCAAGGCGGCATCGCTCCCGGCGAATGGGTCTACCTCTCTGGACTTACCCAGCCCCAGGCCGAGACCGGCAGCTACATTCTCCATGTCCCGGTCAACAACATCACCGACACCCTGAGTTGGAACCGGGGTACGCACACCTTTTCCTTCGGCGGCAACTGGCGCGGCATTACAAACTTCCACAGCAGCAATCAGGCGTCCTTTGACGGCGCCAGCACTGATGCCTTCTATGCAAGCACGGCCGATTTGCCCGCCCCGGCAAATATGGCCAACAGTTTTACCACCTCATGGATGTTCGACTACGCGAACCTCATGGGTGTCATTCCGGAGCGCAACAATGCATATAACTATGCGATCACCGGGCCGGCCACCGGCACAGCCATGGCCGAAGGCGACTTTGTCACCAAGAACTTCCACGCCAACGAGTTCGAGGGCTACATGCAGGACGCCTGGCACGCCCGCCGCAATATCACTGTGACCTACGGCGTGCGCTATACCCTTCTGCAAACGCCCTATGAGACTAACGGCCAGCAGATCGCGCCCACCGTCGATACCGATAAGTGGTACCAGACGCGTGAATTTGCCGCGCAGCAGGGCGAGATCTTTGAGCCCATAATCTCGTTCGCGCCCTCAGGCAAGGCCAACCACAAACCAGGATACTGGCCTGAGCAGAAAGGCGACTTTGCTCCGCGCCTGGGCATCGTCTACTCCCCCGACACAAAGACCTCCATCCGTGCCAGCGCCGGCATCTACTATGACCACTACGGCGAGGCCCTGGTAAACAACTTTGACAGTCATGGGTCCTACGGCCTCACCGCCCAAATCGCCAATGCAGCCGACACGCTGGGCTTCGAGACTTCGCCGCGCTTCACGGGGCCCCACAACCTGCCCAACATTCCTTTACCGCCTTTCCCGTCCACGCAAGCCTTCCCGTTCACACCATCTCCGGGCGGCTTCAACATCGACTGGGGCATCGACAGCCACGTCAAGACGCCCTACGCCGAGTCCTTCAACCTCTCCGTCCAGCGCGAGTTGCCCGGCGGCTTCACCCTCGAGGGAGCCTATGTCGGACGCCTCGGACGCCATCTCTTCCAACAGCTTGATCTGACCGAGCCGACCAACTTTGTTGACCCCCAGGGCGGAGGCGACTACTTCAGCGCCGCCGGAATCCTCTCCAAGGCGGTCGATGCCGCTCCGTTCGGTATCGAGACGCAGGGAATCTTCGCGGGAAACAACCAGAAGATCAACCATAATGTCGCGGCCATCCCCTACTTCGAGCATATGTTTCCCTATATGAAGGGAACCGACGGTGTAGGAGAAAGCGCAACCCAGGCCATCTTCAACAACGCCTGGTCCCCGGAGCGTTATACAAACGGCGAAACTCTCTCTCTTGCGTTTCTCGACGTCTTCGGCATTTTTCCCGGTAGCCCCAACACCGGCCCTGGCGCCCCACCGTCAACCTTCTGGAGCAATCAGTTTTCGTCCCTTTATGCGCTGGATTCGATCGGCACCAGCTCTTACAACGCGCTGCAGCTCACCCTCCGCCATCCCGCCTCTCATGGCCTGACGCTCGACTTCAACTACACCCTCTCCAAATCCCTGGATATAGGCTCGGAGACCGAGCGCGCAAGCGTCTTTAACAACTCGGACGACGGCTCCTACACCAATTTCGGCATCCAGAACACCTGGAATCCCAAGCTCAACAAAGGGCCATCGGACTTTGACACCCGCAGCCTTATCACCACCGACTGGTCCTATGTGCTGCCTTTTGGCCGCGGCAAAGCCTTCCTCGGCAGAGCCAACAAACTTACTGACGTTTTCATCGGCGGATGGCAATGGGCCGGGCTAGCTCGCTGGACCAGCGGACTGCCCTTCACCGTCGAGTCCCCCGCATTTCCCACCAACTACGAAAACCCCGCCGAGAGCTTTAACGTCGGTGGCGTCAAGACCAACAGGAACTTCAAGAACGGTGTTTACCACGTCTTCGACACCGCTACGACCTCCGCCATCGGCAACGGTATTTATACCGGCACCCCCATTCGGCTTCCCTACCCAGGAGAAGTAGGGCAGCGCAATAACTTCCGCGGAGACGGCTACCTCGACGTCGACTCCGCGCTCTCTAAGACCTGGGGCCTGCCTGACAAGATGAGGCTCAAGTTCGCCGCAGAAGTCTACAACGTCTCTAACACAGTCCGCTTTGACACCAGTCCCAACGGATTGAACCAGGCCGCCGCCAGCCCCAACCTTGGCACCTACGACGCGCCCCTCTCCACCTACCGCCGCATGCAATTTGGCCTGCGGCTTGACTTCTAAAAACCCTCACAAAACCCCGTCGACAAAGGGCCGGAGAGTGTGCTCCGGCCCTTCGTCGACGAGAAAGTCGTTGCCATAGCAAGAGTACTGTTCTACACCGCTACCGGGTTGTATTTGTGCTTATAACGTCAATCTCAGCTCAATGCACAAGTATGCGTTACTTTGTAATACTTGAAAGCGAGATTTCTTTTATGTCGGTCGCAGGAGAAGATTTCCATCTCCGTAAATGAATCTCAGAGGGATCATGACGAACCTTCGCGAATACGTTCTGCTTGGATCGTTGTTGACGCTTTCGACTGCAGGTTGGGCACAAAGCGCCTCTTACGATGGGCTCAACAACAACCTTGCCAACTTGTATCGCCTGTCGAATGCGAAGACGTATTCCATCAGCCCGGAAAACCCAACTGGCGAGAAGGGAAGAGGCGGCATGGCGACCGCAGGCACAGGAGCCGGCGCCTCCCGCGACTTGGGCCAGGGCTGGAAAGTGAGCCCGTCCATCGTTGTCCAGCCCGGCCAAACCTACACCCTTGCCGAGATCGATGGATCCGGCGAGATCCAGCACATCTGGATGACGCCTACCGGAAACTGGCGCTTGTCGATTTTGAGAATGTACTGGGATGGTGAGACCGATCCTTCCGTAGAGGTTCCCGCCGGCGACTTCTTTGCGATGGGTTGGGGCAAGTACGCGCGCATCTCCTCGCTGGCAATCTGCGTGAACCCCGGAAGCGCTTTTAACTCTTATTGGCCCATGCCATTCCGCAAAAAGGCCAGGTTGACTCTGGAGAACCTTGACGACAAACCTATGGTCATCTACTACCAGATCGATTACACCAAGACACCGGTTCCACAGGATACGGCCTATTTTCATGCCCAGTTCAGGAGAGTCAACCCGCTGCCTTACAAGCAGGTATATACGATCCTTGACGGCGTCAGTGGAAAAGGGCAATACGTTGGCACCTATCTCGCATGGGGTGTTCATAACAACGGCTGGTGGGGCGAGGGTGAGATCAAGTTCTACCTCGACGGGGACAAGGAATTTCCAACCATCAACGGCACGGGAACAGAAGATTACTTTGGCGGATCTTATAACTTTGAAAATCCGGAGACCCGCCAATACGAAACATTTACTTCGCCTTATTCGGGGTTAGCGCAAGTTATCGAGCCAGACGGCTTATATCAGTCTCAGCAGAGATTCGGCCTTTATCGCTGGCATATCATCGACCCCATCCGCTTCGATCAGAATTTGCGCGTCACCATTCAGGCGCTGGGGTGGCAGAGCGGCGGCCGCTATCTGCCCTTGATGGATGATATCTCCTCGGTTGCTTATTGGTACCAGACTGAGCCACACGCGCCCTTTCCAAAGCTGCCGGACAAAGATCATCTTGAGGTGAACTGACGTGTCAAGACCTTTCAGCGGACTTGCGGTCCCAGACAAAAACACGTGACAAGAGGGCAATGCCATGTTGCGAAAGACTATGGTTTTTCTGGTAATATTCTGTTACACAACAATGGTGAGGGCGAATGTGAGCGTAGAAAAAGTTGAGTACAAGGGTTGGGAGAATTGCTACCGGATCAGCAACGGTGAAGTGGAGCTGATCGTAACCGGCGATGTAGGCCCGCGCATCATCCGATATGGCTTTGTGGGTGGCCAGAATCTCTTCAAGGAATTTCCCGGCCAGATTGGCAAAAGCGGAGAAGCGACATTTCAGCTTCGAGGCGGGGACCGCGTGTGGAAGGCACCCGAGGACCCGATCGCAAGCTGGGCTCCCGACAACGCTTCGGTCACCGTTCAGATCACGTCAACCGGCATCATTGCGAGAGAGCCGATTGAGCCCGAAACGCGTCTACAGAAGGAAATCGAGGTCAGCCTTGCTCCTTCCGGAGCGAGCGTAACTGTTTCGCATCGGATTACGAATCACTCCCTCTTTCCGCTGGAGTTCGCGCCCTGGGCTCTGACCATGATGGCGCAAGGAGGTACCGTTGTGAGTGGATTTCCTCCTCGCGGCCATCACCCCCAGAATCTCGAAGCCACCAATCCGCTGGTTATGTGGGCCTACACAAATCTCGCGGATCCACGCTGGAAGTTCACGCGCAAATATCTATCCCTTCGCCAGGATCCGAACAATAAGGAGGCCCAGAAGCTTGGTATGTTCAATCAGAACACCTGGGCTGCTTATCTATTGAACAGCGAAGTTTTTGTGAAGCGCACTACGGCGGATCCCGCGCATCAGTATCCCGACTTCGGATGCTCATTTGAGACTTTTACGAATAATGAGTTTCTCGAAGTGGAGACCTTAGGCCCAATGACTAAGGTGACGCCCGGAAAGACCGTCGAGTTAGTCGAGCACTGGGGGCTTTTCCGGAATGTGAAAGTCACAACGCTGACCGATGAAGAGCTGGATCGTACGATTCTGCCGCTCATTGAGTCGGTAGGATCAAGTCAGTGACAGTAATTCGGCAATGCCGCGTTGTTTGCGCGGCTTCATCCAAGATCTACATTTCCGGCGCAAGCGAACAGACCGCTGTCCATGTGCGTATTAACTTCACTGATTGATTACAGCCGAAAGACGCATAGCCGGCGCGCTGTCCGGAATTAAGGGAGGGTCTGCAATTTGCTAGTTCCCCAACAAGACAGGACCAATTCGCGGCCTACCGGAAGTGCCGGCAAAGCCGAGATGTTTCCCACCAGCCACCGAGTGCTGTTCGCTCTGGTCATCGTGTTGTTTTTCTTATGGGGGATGTCGAACAACCTCACTGACATCCTGGTGCAACAATTCAAGAAATCCTTTGAGCTGACACAACTGGGCGCTCAGCTCGTGCAGACCGCGAACTTTCTCGGCTACTTCTGCATGGCGATTCCCGCAGCACTGATGATGCGGCGCTGGGGATACAAAGCGGGAATGATTGTGGGGCTTGGAACCTTTGGCGTGGGGATGATTCTTTTCTGGCCGGCGGCGATGAGCGGAACGTATCAGCCGTTTCTGTTTGCGCTGTTCATGGTAGGCTGTGGCGCCTCGATTTTGGAGACCGCGTCCAATCCCTTTATGGCGCAGTTTGGTCCCGCCGACACATCGGAGCGAAGGTTGAACTTTGCGCAGTCGTTCAATCCTCCGGGTACTATCATCGGGGTCATTATTGGCGCGCGCTTCATCTTTTCAGGAATCGAACTGAAGCAGCCGCAAATTGCCGCTATGCGCCAGGCAGGAACTTACGCAAAGTATCTGCACAGCGAACTGGTGCGCGTGGTGCCGACGTATGTTGTCCTGGGCCTGGTGGTTTTGTCGTTTGCTGTTGTTCTCTCGCGAATGGAGTTTCCATCGATCGTGGGCGAGCATGAGCACGAAACGGGCGATCACGGATCGTTTCGCGCACTGCTGCGCTATCCACATCTTTGGCTCGCCGTCGCCGCAAATTTCTGTAACGTCGGGGCCCAGGTGGCAACCTGGAGCAGCCTGATTCCCTATATGAAGCAGTTCACGGGCGTAAGCGAGCGGGTGGCTGCGGCGTATTTGACGGCGACGCTGGTGGCAATGGCGCTGGGCCGCTTCTTTAGCACGCATTTGATGAAATACATTGCCGCCAGTCGGCTTCTGGGAATCTACGCAGCAACAAATATCGTGCTTCTTGCCTTCGCCATCACTCGGCCCGGCATGCACGGAGCCTATGCCATTGTGGCCAGCAGCTTTTTCCTTTCCATCATGTTTCCCACCATCTTTGCGCTGGGACTCAAAGGGCTTGGGACCAACACGAAGTTAGCCGGATCATTCCTGGTGATGGCGGTTGCCGGGGGAGCTGTGTTCCCGCCAATTCTGGGACTGATCGCAAGACAGACAGGCAGTGTCGCGAAGGGCTATATTGTTCCTCTTGTCGGATACGTCGGTGTAGTTCTTTACTGCTTCGCGTTGCGGCGGTCCACGGCTCGCGATGCAGGCTTGGGCGAAGAATTGTAGCGGCAGAATTGCGTGTGAAGACAGCCGCATGGGATTCCAAACGCAACTGGCGCTGCCTGGTTTCAGCGCGTGGTCAGCCGGCGCCGCGCATAATTCATAAGGGGCTTACGAGGGTGATGAAAGGTCCTGAGTTGAGTCCCTCCTGGTAGATTCCAGAAGACAAAATCCTGAGCGATTCGCTTTTCTTCGTTCACTGACTGCCGATAAATATCGGCTGTGATCCGGCGACCCTGTGCCGACTTGATGTCCCACCCTGCCGCGGCAGGGTTGTCAGGCAATGTTTTAGGCTGCGTACCCTGATCTGCTATTTGCCCCAGTTGATCCAGTGTTGGAAGAATATGGCGTTGAATAATCATCTTCGGAAGGGCGGGTTGCGATCCACTCTTTTACGATGGATGGAAGAGGTTGTCGTCATCGGCGCTCATACGCGCTGATCCTGGAAATCTGAGGTTGACAAGCACGACTAGAATGGGCGGAGATGAGAACACGGGGACGAAACTCTCTATCCCAAGTTACTATTTCAATAAGTTTTTAGAACATCGATCGGATGGGACGAAACAAATGACTTCACCTGCTTTGATTGTGATGGCTGCCGGCATGGGCACCCGTTACGGTGGCTTGAAACAAATCGATCCAGTCGGTCCAGGCCAGGAAACGATCCTGGACTATTCAATTTACGACGCCCAGCGTGCTGGGTTTGGGAAACTCGTATTTGTCATCCGCAAGGAGATTGAGCAGCCTTTCCGGCAGATCATAGGCGCGCGATTTGAGAAGCGCATTGCGGTTGAATATGTTTTCCAAGAACTCTACAATCTTCCATTGGGGTTTTCCGTGCCACCTGGCCGCTCAAAGCCATGGGGCACAGCGCATGCAGTCCTGGTGGCATCGAGTGCCGTCCACGAACCTTTTGCCGTAATTAACGCAGACGACTTCTATGGAGCCGAAGGCTATCGCTTGCTGGCTCGCCATTTGCAGTCAGGCATAGCGGATTATGCAATGGCTGGATTTGTACTGCGCAATACGCTTTCTGATTTCGGTGCGGTGGCTCGCGGCGTGTGTCAGGTGAGTTGTGATAACTTTCTTGAGCGGGTAGTTGAATTGACAGGAATTGAACGCGACAGCGAGGGTGGCAAAAACACCGATGCCGCAGGTCATGTGACCAAACTCACAGGCGATGAAGTGGTTTCAATGAATATGTGGGGCTTTACTCCCAGTGTCTTTGACTGGTTACAGGAGTACTTTGTGAAGTTTCTTGAACGAAGTGGATCGAATCTGCACTCGGAAAGCTACTTGCCGAGTGCGGTGAACGAAGCAGTTATGGCAGGGCAAGCGCGTGTAAAGGTCTTGCAAACAAAGGATACCTGGTTTGGCGTTACTTATCGCGAAGATCATTCGCGAGTGGTGAAGAGCATCGAACGCCTCATCCAGAGCGGCTATTATCCAGAAAGACTCTGGTCATGAGCGAAGAACACAATGTAAGTGCGGTGACGCGCCAATTTGAAATCAGCGGCGAGTATCTCGGAGCTACACCCTACGGCAGTGGCCACATCAACGACACTTACTGTGTCGTCTTTCATCAGGCTGGCGTACCGGTGCGCTTCATCCTTCAGCGCATCAATCACAACATATTCAAAAATCCTCTCGCGCTGATGGAGAATATCCAGCGTGTGACGTCGCATCTTGCCGCGCAGGTGGTCCGGGATCCGGACCACAGCCGTCGAGTCCTTACCCTCATTCCAGCGCGTGATGAGCGGGTTATGCATATCGATGCTAATGGTAATTATTGGCGTATGTATCGCTTCATCGGGGGGAGTCGCACGTATGATGCCGTTGAGTCAACAGAGCAGGCATTTCAGGCGGCGAAGGCGTTTGGACGATTCCAGCAGATGCTCGCCAGTTTGCCCACGCCCCGATTACACGATACTATCCCTGACTTTCACAACACGCCAAAACGATTCACGGCGTTGGAACAGGTTATTACTGCGGATGTAGCTGGCCGCGCAATCCTGGCGAAGCAGGAGATCGACTTTGCCCTCGCGCATCAAGCCATGGTCAGCGTTCTGCTGGATGCGAATCTTCCCGAGCGCGTTACGCACAACGACACCAAGTTCAACAACGTGCTGCTCGATGACAAGACAGGCGAAGGCCTATGTGTTGTTGACCTCGATACTGTCATGCCCGGGCTGGCTCTTTATGATTTCGGCGACTTGGTTCGCACAACCACAAGCCCAACGGATGAGGATGAGCGGGATCTGTCGAAGATAGGCATGAAGTTCCCCTTGTTTGAGGCGCTTGTGCGTGGGTATCTCACCTCGGCTTCCAGCTTTTTAACAAAGGCGGAAAGGCAACATCTCGTATTTGCCGGAAAACTTATCACGTATGAACAGGGCCTAAGGTTCCTTACTGACTATCTGGCGGGTGACACCTATTACAAGGTACACCGCGAAGGGCATAATCTCGACCGCTGCCGTACGCAGTTCAAACTGGTCGAGTCCATCGAGCAACAGGAAGATAGAATGGACGGGTTAGTGCAATCCCTCGAGCTGTAATCAGTTCGATGACTCTGGTAAGGAATGTCCAGTTACCCTTTCACGAAATGCTCGGACGAGAAGGCATTTCCAGCGGCGAGGGTGGCTTCAGAAAACGGTCGCTTCGGAATGCGTGTGCCACGGCCTGCATAAAATTGACGAAGGTTATTCTGAGAGATGCGTCTGCCTTAAGGCCAGGCTTCTCCGCGGATTGCATAAACGGCAGATCTATTGTTGAATCGTCGTTTGCGACGTGCTGGTGACGTTAAAGGTGTCGCGGCGCCAGAATGGGATAGCAATTGGAAAGGCATACTGGACAGTTACCTGCACCTGATTGCGTGGCTTGTTGGCCGTCGATGTAGTGCAGGCTGCCCATGTCTTGGGCGTACCCGCGCTTGCCGCGCACCAGTTTACGTTTACGGTCAGCTTGCTGGAATCGAGGCTGGGATGTGAAAGGTTCTTCACGTAGTTTGTAATGTCGCTTGCCGCAGTCCCCGTTGTCGACATGCAACCTGCCGAGCTTTTCGTATTCGTATAGCATGTGGACCCGCGAACGATGGCCCACCGGCTGGCTTCGCGGGCTGCATCGGAGACAAAGTTGTATGCATAGGACGCAAGGGACATCTCAATAATGCCAATCAGCAACAGAAAGAGAGCTGAAGCACTGATTGCAGTCTCAACCAGGGATGCACCTTCTTCTCCCGAAGGTACTGGGTCTCGACTGTAGGACGGGATGAGGCGGTAATTCGCGAATACATCCGCAACCAGGAGGTCGAAGACAAGCGACTGGACCAATTGCAGATGTGGAACTAGCCACCGTAAGGTGGCCCCCAACAAACGTCGGGGCCGCGTTAGCGCCCCTGTTCAAGCCGCTTTGAGCGGTTTACAACGTAAAGTCCCGGCTTTGCCGGGGAATATTTACAAGGTCCCCTTCATGCCGCAACCATCTGCAACCGAGGCGCTAAGGGCGAGAATTCACAGACAGAAGACTCCGCGTATGTTGTTGATTTTATTGGTGGCGGGAGGCAGGATTGAACTGCCGACCTACGGGGTTATGAATCCTCCAGAAGCAGCTGATTCTAAACAAAATCAACAACTTAGTTCGGCAGAATCCGGCAAATAGCGGCAGAATCCGCAACCCCCGCGCAACTGGAAAGGCTGGGATTCATAACGCTTGGGATCTGAGTTGTTTGAAGTGACCCAGATGAGGAAGATATAGCCAACCCTTACTTTGCCAAAATATCCCTCAACGCTGACCCCTGCGGCGGAGAATCACGTCGATCCACCAGTTCTTTCTTGCCTTCCTTATAGTCTCCACCTGTTCATGGGGCCGGAAACCATAGAACTTCACCGGCAGGCAGCTGCGTAGGAGGCGCCAACAAAGGCCTTATCTCCCATACTTGCAGCGCGGGAACTATCGTCCCCTCGGCCATCAATGCAATTCGGTGCCCGGCGTGTTCCATCAGGCAAAACCGCCAGCGCCGCCCAGGCTCATCGCACAAACACGGGTCCAGCTCCAGGCGAATTCCATCGGCTCCACCAAACAGAAAAGAGAACTTATTCAAAGGAAGGGACAACCCCATGCCCCTCGCTTTGATATAGGCCTCCTTCAGCGTCCACAACGACAAGGCGCGGTCCAATCTCTCCTGACCGCGCAGGGCTTCAAGTTGGGCCAGTTCCAGCGGAGAAAAAACCTCCGGGGCAAGCTCGGCGATTTCTCGCGCCCGCTCGTAAGGCTCAACGTCCACGCCTGGTTCAGCCCCTTGGGCGATCAGACAGACCACCAAGCCAAGGGAATTGGACAAGTTGAAGCGCAGGCCGCAGTCGGGGACCGCAGCGGGCTTGCCGCAGGAGTTCGATTGAAAACGCCAGGTTTCAGGGCTAATCGGGTGATAGTAAGAAAGCGCGGTGCGAACCAGGATGCGCGTTGCCAGATATTCCCGGCGATGCCGTTCAAACCGAAACTCCCGCAAGCGTGTCCGCTCGTTATCGCTCAGCAGTGGCGTGCACGCATGAGCTATCTCGTCCGCTACAAAATCGTCCGGATATGCACACCACAGGTAGAGTGTTTCTTTGTCCATACCAGTGAGAACGCGCTCTGGCGACATCAATTCGCCCGCGCAGGAACTATAGTATATACGCGCAGTTCGATGCTGCTCCCGCTACCAATCGACTCAGGTATCAAGTCGGGCATTTCCGCCTCGGCCTTCTCCGGTATTCGCACTGGGTTGCGTATTAGGCGCTATAATGCCGCGTAGTTTGTAGTCTATAGATCCATTCCAAACTATCGCAGGAAGAAAGTGTCAGAACAATGATCATCGATGAGTTCGGCCTCTCACCCATTCAGGAAGGAATGTTGTTTCACCACCTGTCTGGTGATGCTCCCGGAGTGGATATTGAGCAGATCGTCATTGGCTATGACGAGCCTGTGGATGCCGTATTGCTGGAGCGAGCCTGGCAACTCACCGTGGAACGGCACCCGGCCTTGCGCGCGAGCTTTGAGTGGAAGCAGTCTTCCGATCCGGTGCAGCGGGTGCATGATCGGGTAGACCTTCGCCTGGAAGTTCAAGCAGATGGAGAGGATGAGACAGGGTTTCAGGAGTTTCTCGCCCGCGACCGCGCATTCGGATTCGATCTGTCGCAAGCTCCGCTCATGCGCCTTACGCTTTTCGATTACGGCAAACATCGCTATCGGCTCGTGTGGACCGTGCACCACATTCTGCTGGACGGCCGCGCTTTCATCTTGGTTCTGAACGATGTTGAGGAGTTCTACCAGAGGCTGCGCCGCGGAGAAACAGTTGTGGCGGAGCCGGGGCCGGCTTTTCGTCCGTACATCGAGTGGCTGCAGAGCCTCGATTTGAAAGATGCGAGCCAGTTCTGGGCCGACCGCCTTCGCGGACTTGCCGGACCCACTCCATTGTTGGAGGACGCACAAGCGCCGGGCGGCGCATTCAGAGGATACGGCGAAGAGGAACTGCGGCTCAGCGAAAAAACTACCTTGGCTCTACGCGAGGCTGCAAAGCGTTACGACATCACCCTGAACACGATCGTAATGGGAGTGTGGGGCCTTTTGCTTGGCCGGTACAGCGGTGAGCAGGATGTGCTGTTTGGAGCGACGAAGACTACACGCCGCGGCAGCATTGCAGGCGCAGATGCCGTGGCGGGGCTGTTTCTGAACACCATTCCGGTCCGCGCAAATCTTCCTCCAGAAACCACGATCGCGGCTATGTTGCAAGAGTTACGGGCCCAGTGGCTCGGCTTGCGCACCTACGAACACACGCCTCTGACCCGGATCAAGGAAGCCTCGGGGTTCACCCCCTCGGCTGCATTATTCGACAGCTTGGTGGTGTTCGAAAACCAGAGTTTCCTTACGGCACTGAGGGCTACTTCCGCGTGCTGGGAAAAACGGGAATGGCATTTACTGGAGCAAAACAACTTTCCGCTTACGTTTGCTGTTTACGGCGACCCGGAGATGCTGCTCAGGCTGGAGTTCGATCGCCGCAAGTTCACGTATGAAACGGCGCAACGCATGCTCCGACACGCCCGGCAGTTGTTTGAAGGCATTGCCGCCAATCCCGAGCAGAAGATTGCTGAACTGACGCTTCTGACGCCCGCCGAACGCGAGCAATTGCTGGTGGAGTGGAATTACACGAAACAAGAATATCCCCGGCGATGTGTGCATGAGATGTTTGAAGAGCAGGTAGAGAGCACACCGGACAGTGTGGCGCTGGTATTCGAAAATCAGTGTCTGACCTACCGGGAATTGAATGCGCGCGCCAATCGATTGGCGAATTATCTGCGACGCCTGGGTGTTGGACCGGAAGACCTGGTGGCCTTGTACGCCGAGCGTTCATTGGATATGGTGGTCGGCCTGATCGGGATTCTAAAAGCAGGTGGTGCGTATCTGCCCATTGATACTGTCTATCCGAAGGACCGTATAGGTTTCATGCTGGAGGACGCGAAGGTAGGCGTTCTCGTCACGCAGGAATCTTTGCTGGCCTCGCTCGGCGAGCCCCAGGCCCGTGTGGTTTGCCTCGATACCGAATGGAAAACTATCGAGCAAGAAAGCCCGGAGAATCTCTCACTCAACGTCGGTCCCGACAACCTTGCCTATGTCATTTATACTTCTGGCTCCACAGGCAAGCCCAAAGGCTGTCTGATGACGCACTACAACGTCGCGCGGCTGATGGAGGCTACAGACCCCTGGTTCCATTTTGGCGAAAGCGATGTCTGGACTCTGTTTCACTCTCATGCATTCGATTTTTCGGTTTGGGAAATCTGGGGAGCACTGCTTTATGGCGGCCGGCTGGTGGTAGTGCCTTACTGGGTTAGCCGCGATCCGGGTCTGTTCCTTCAATTGCTGCGCAATCAGCGCGTTACCGTGCTCAATCAGACGCCTTCAGCTTTCCGTCAACTCATACAGGCCGACGAAGCAGCGGGGGGTACGGACTTGTCTCTGCGCGTGGTGATATTCGGCGGAGAGGCACTTGAATTGCAGAGCCTGCGGCCCTGGTTCGACAGGCACGGTGACCAGCGACCGCAATTAGTTAATATGTACGGTATTACGGAAACCACGGTGCATGTTACCCACCGGCCCCTCTCCTTGGAAGACGTGCTGGAAGGCTGCGGTAGTGTGATCGGCCGCCCAATTCCCGATCTGCGGTTGTACATTCTGGATCCGCAACGCCAGCCGACGCCTATTGGTGTGCCTGGCGAAATTTATGTAGGGGGGGCGGGTGTGGCGCGCGGATATCTGCATCGCCCAGAGCTTACCAAAGAGCGTTTCATCGACAATCCTTTCTCCACGCAATCGGGCGACCGCCTGTATCGCTCAGGTGATCTGGCGCGCCGTCTGGCGAATGGCGATATTGAGTATCTGGGGCGTATCGATCTTCAAGTCAAGATACGAGGTTTCCGGATCGAGCTGGGTGAAATCGAGGCGGCTCTGCGACAACATCCGGAGGTACGGGAAGCAGTTGTAGTGCTGGACGAAAGGGAGAAGGATAAGCGGTTGGTAGGCTATATCGTTCCTGGGTCATCCACGCCTTCAACGGCTGAGTTGAGAGCTTTCTTGGGTGAAAAGCTTCCGGATTACATGCTGCCTTCAGTGTTTGTTGTGCTGAACGCGGTGCCTTTGACAGCCAACGGAAAGCTGGACCGCAAAGCCCTGCCCGCGCCCAAGACCGATGCTTATGCGACTGGAGGCTACGAGCCGCCGCAAGGCGAGATCGAGACGAAGCTGGCCGCCATCTGGGCTGAGGTGCTCAAACTCGATCGCGTCGGCAGACACGATAACTTCTTTGCACACGGCGGCCACTCCCTGTCCGCTGTTACTCTGATCGGACGTATGCGCCGCAACGGGTTCAAGGTGGATGTGCGCGCTCTGTTCGCAGCCCCCACAATTGCCGATCTGGCCGCAGCCGTGGATGCCGAGGCTCCAGCTGTCGAAGTTCCGCCCAACCTGATTCCCTCCAACTGCCAGGTAATTACGCCGGAGATGCTGCCACTGATCGAATTGACAGCAGGAGAGATTGAAAAGATCGTCGCTACTGTTGAGGGCGGTGGGGCGAACGTGCAGGACATCTATCCTCTGGCTCCCTTGCAGGAAGGCATTCTCTTCCATCACCTGATGGGCGGAGAGGGAGATACGTATCTCGTGGCGGTTCAATTCAGTTTCGACAGCCGCGGTCGAGTGGACAACTATATCAAGGCTTTGCAGGCGGTAATCGACCGAAACGACATACTGCGCACTGCGGTGCTGTGGGAAGGGCTTCGGGAGCCGGTGCAGGTGGTCTGGCGCAAGGCTGCGCTGCATGTTGAGGAGATTGACCTGGACGCGGCGGCTGGAGATGCGGCCAAACAATTATATGCGCGCTTCGATCCACGCCGGTTCCGCATCGATGTGTGCCTGGCGCCCTTGCTAAGGGTCTATCTGGCCTATGACGGAGAGAAGGATCGCTGGCTCATGCTGCAACTGCTGCATCACCTGGCTATCGACCACTCGACGCTTGAGGCAATGCAGACCGAGGTTCAGGCGCATCTCCTTGGACAGGCTGACCGGCTGCCCGCGCCGCTGCCCTTCCGCAACCTGGTGGCGCAGGTCCGTCTGGGAATAAGCCAGCAGGAGCACGAGTCCTTCTTCAGAAAGATGCTGGGAGATATAGACGAGCCCACCGCACCCTTCGGCCTGCTGGATGTGCTGGGCGATGGCAGTGAAATCGAAGAAGCACATCTGTCCCTCGACCTCAGTTTCGCTCGTCGATTGCGCGCCAATGCTCGCAGGCTAGGAACCAGCGCGGCCAGTCTCTTCCATCTGGCCTGGGCACAAGTGCTTGCCAAAGTCTCAGGGCGAAAGGATGTAGTCTTCGGCACCGTGATGTTCGGGCGCATGGATGGCGGCGCAAGCGCCGAACGGGTAATGGGATTGTTCATCAACACGCTGCCCGTGCGGATCTCCGTCGGCGAGGAAGGTGTCGAGGCCAGCGTGCGGCGCACTCACACCCTACTTGCAGATCTGATGCGTCATGAACACGCCTCGCTGGCGTTGGCCCAGAGATATAGCGCGGTGCCTGCACCCGCGCCGCTGTTCTCCGCACTGATCAACTACCGACATAGTTCCAGCGCAGCCCGTACCCGTTCCGAGGAGGCGATAGAGGCGTGGGAAGGCATTCAGGAACTGCGTTCTGAGGAGCGCACCAATTATCCATTCATCCTCTCGGTAGACGACCTCGGCGAAGGCTTCACGCTCACTGCGCAGACTCTGGCTTCGATTGGGCCGCTACGAGTATGCGAGTTTATGCGAACCGCGCTGGCTGCTCTTGTAGAAGCTCTGGAAACCTCCCCTGCTACGGCCTTGCGTTCGCTTGAGGTCCTGCCGGAGTCCGAACGCCATTGTGTTCTCTATGGGTGGAACGCGACAGAGCGGGAGTATCCGCGGGAGACATCGCTGGCGGCTTTGGTGGAAGCGCAGGTAGAGCGGATTCCGGACGCGATTGCTGTGGTTTATGGCGAGCAACGTCTTACCTACCGGGAGTTGAACGAGCGGGCAAATCAACTGGCTTATGAATTACGCAAGCATGGCGCCGGCCCGGATAAGGTCGTTGGCCTGTGCGTAGAACGCTCGACAGATATGATCGCGGCGCTATTGGCGATCGTGAAAGCTGGAGCCGGGTATTTGCCGCTGGATCCGTTGCTGCCAGCTGAGCGGCTCAGTTACATGCTGGAAGACAGCGGCGTTGAGGTACTGGTAACCGAGCAGAGTCTGCACGCGGAACTGACGGCGTTTGCTGGAACTGCGATCCTGCTGGAAGACGCAGGTTGGCAGACTAACCGTCGCGATAACCTCGCGATAGCGGTACGGCCTGAGAACCTGGCCTATGTGATCTATACCTCCGGCTCGACGGGCAAGCCCAAAGGGGTGCAGGTGCCGCGGGGAGCGCTGACGAATCTATTGTGGTCGATGCGCGAGTGGCTTCAGTTGAGCGAGCATGACCGGTTGTTGGCAGTAACGACAATCTCGTTTGACATTGCGGGCGCGGACGTCTGGCTGCCGTTGGTGGTGGGGGCTCAGACGGTTGTGGCCAGCCGCGAGTCGGCGGCCGATGGCGATGCACTGCGCGGTTTGCTGGAGCAGCACGACATCACTTTCCTGCAGGCAACTCCAGTGACCTGGCGGCTGCTTTTCGATGCTGGCTGGCGAGGCAAGCCTGACCTACAGACGGTGTGTACGGGAGAAGCCATGCCGCAGGAGGTAGCGGCGCAACTGGTGCCTGTTGTCAAACGGGTGTGGAACCTGTACGGGCCGACGGAAACGACGATCTGGTCGACCGGCTACCTGGTAACCGATGGCCGGGAACCGATCCTGATTGGCCGTCCGGTGGCCAACACGCAATGCTACATTTTGGACCCGCAAGGGCAGCCGGTGCCAATCGGAGTGACGGGGGAATTGTTCATCGGCGGCGACGGACTGGCCAGAGGATATCTGAACCGGCCAGAACTGACAGCGGAGAAGTTCGTAGCCGATCCATTCCGTGGGGGTGATACAAGGATGTACCGCACCGGCGACCTGGCACGCTATCTCGCAGACAGCAACATCGAATGTCTCGGGCGCGTCGATCATCAGGTCAAGATCCGCGGCTATCGCATCGAGCTGGGCGAGATCGAGGCGGCGTTGAAGGAGCATCCAGAGATCAAGCAGGCAGTGGTCATTGCCCGCGAGGATACGCCAGGCGACAAGCGGCTGGTGGCCTATTACACTACTGCACTTACCGGTGAGTCTGAAGAAGACACCCTCAGCGCGGGGCGGTTGCGCTCGCACCTGTCCGCGAGCCTGCCGGATTACATGGTGCCGGCCGCCTATGTACGTCTGGAGTCTCTGCCCCTCACGTCTAACGGGAAGTTGGACCGCAAGGCCCTGCCCGCGCCTGAAGCCGAGGCCTACTCCACGCGCGGCTACGAGCCGCCGCAAGGCGAGATCGAGACGAAGCTGGCCGCCATCTGGGCCGAGGTGCTCAAACTCGATCGCGTCGGCAGATACGATAACTTCTTCGAAATGGGAGGTGATTCGCTGCGGGCGTATCGACTTTTTGTCAAGATTGTCGCGGCGTTTCCTGAATGCCAACCATCACTCGCCGTCCTGATGAAGGCTCCGACCGTTGAACAGTTTGCATGCAGTCTCCGTGGCGGGCAAGCCGATTGGTCGTGTCTGGTGGCAGTGCGGGAGGGTAACGAGCGGCCACCATTCTTTTGTGTTCCTGGCGCCGGAGGAAATGTGCTCAGTTTGCGGGATTTGGCGATGGCCCTGCCACCCGATCAGCCGTTCTATTGCTTGCAAGCGCGCGGACTTGACGGCCATTCCGCTCCGTTTTCCAGTGTCGAAGAAACAGCAGGCTACTACATCGAACAGATCCGGAGAGTGCAATCCCACGGTCCGTACTATTTAGGAGGAGGGTGCTATGGGGGCCTAGTGGCCTTTGAAATGGCACGCAGCCTTCGATCCCAAAGGGAAACTGTCAACCTCGTGGCGTTGATTGATACGACTAATTTTTCATATGGCCGATTTCTTTCCAAACAGAAGCTGATTTACGTCAATTCGCGTTTTTTCCTGGGGAGGATCCTCCATCATATGAGGATACTGGGCCGAATGCGGCCGCAAGAATGGGGCAACTACCTTTCGGCTCGCACCAGGATTTTCCTGCGTATGGCGAGGAAAGTGATCCGAATCGCGGTG
>Ga0182014_10003657_pt1 | contig 18269 bp, 21 predicted proteins | sample 612S2DmetaG_FD_120489 | JGI IMG/M metagenome (GOLD analysis project Ga0182014, IMG submission 120489) | Permafrost microbial communities from Stordalen Mire, Sweden - 612S2D metaG | ecosystem: Environmental > Terrestrial > Soil > Wetlands > Permafrost | place: Sweden: Stordalen | collected... | reverse complement strand
GGTATGACTCGCACTCCATGAGTGCAACCTGTGGAGCCCGTTGCGGGAAATCCGCTCGGCGGGTTCTACGAGGGGGGACAGGCACAAGCGGCCTCAACCGCAAGGCCTGTCCCTACCCACCACCTCGAACACGAGCTACGAATCGACTTCACGAGCTATGGTCATCTACTCAACCAGGCAAACCAAGCTAAAGCTCCGATAGATTGGTATTTCTTGATGCAACATCATGGTGTGCCAACAAGGTTACTCGACTGGACGACGAATGCACTTGCAGCACTTTTCTTCGCGCTTGACGGCTTTCGTCAGCGGTTGGAAAACGCTTATGATGTTTGCCCTGACCGTGTTTCTACTCTGTCCTCCGACGCTACCGTTGCCGTGTGGATGATCGACGCATACTGGTTGGCAGACCGCTTGAGTGATGAGTGGTACAGTCCGCTGCTCCCATGGTCGGAAGATGCAGCCAGGTATGTCCCTCCCCTGGAGTCACTAATCGATAAGATGGGAGATTCAAGGGCTCTTCTTCCCTCGCACGCGATGCCAATTGAGCCCCCATCGATGCATCCCAGAGTTGCCGCGCAGGAGGGACGCTTTATCATTTTCGGACGAAAGCAAGACCTGTTGGATGAGCGAGTACGGCTGCTGAAGGATGATGATTGTTCTATCGAAGAGTTGCGCGTTAGCCAGATTCGATTCAAGGTTCAAGACGTGGAGGCTCTTCTTCGTGACCTTGCGCAGCTCGGAGTTTCCCGAAGAACCCTCTTCCCAGATCTTGCCGGACTTGCGGACTTCGTTCGGTGGAAGCACCTGCACAAAGTTGGGTATCAGATTCTGCCTCAATCAAATTGAGGCTCCGATGCTCCCCCTCACCCCGCCACCCGCAACCCCTCCGAAGCATACCGCGCAATCTCAGCATCGCCGCTCACCAGCGCCAACCTTTCCACCGTAGCCTGAGCGATAAGCATCCGGTCGAACGGGTCCTTGTGAATGGGGGCCAGTCCATAAACCGCGGCGATGTGCTCGGGCCTGAGCAACACAACTGTTGCGGCCAATTGTTCCAATGCTTCCCGCCACCAGATGCGCGGATCCCCCACATCCAGCGTCCCCTTCATGCTCATGACCATGACCTCCCAGTAGGAGACGACGCTGAGGAAGTTCGGTCCTGCGGTGACGGCAGCTTTTGCAGTAGCAGAGAGGGACTTTGACTGAAACATCGAGAAGAGCGCTGTGTGCGTGTCGAGCAGGCAACCACGTACTGGAGTTTCTCCGCTCAATTGTCCTCACCCAGGAGTTCTTCTTCGGTGATGGGATCGTCCCAGCCGGGCAAGAGATGGATGCGGCCCTTCATGCCGTCGAAACGCACTGTCTTGCGCTCCGCCGGAGGCGGCCCGAGCTGCGCCACCGGGCGTCCATGGCGGGTGATGACCACCAGTTCGCCGCCCTCCACAGCCCGGATGAGCTCGGGTAACCGATTCTTGGCTTCTGCGGTGCTTACATCCATGCCGGAAATTATAGCCATAAATTATAGCCATATCAAGCTGCCCCCCGACCTGCCTATCAGTCTCCGGTCCGGCTCCGGTCCGGCTTGCTATTGTTGACAACTTTTCCAGATTTCCAGTTTCAGGCGCATTCCGCACAGCGCGGATTGGGCCTAGACTCTCCTGATATGGCCACCATCCCCGACCTCCGAATGGACACCGGTTTGCCGGCGAATGTCGACGCCGAAAAGACTATTCTCGGCGCGGTCCTGCTGGATAATGCCGCCCACGCCGAGGCCGCCGAAAAGCTCGAATCCGACGACTTCTCCCTCGACTCGCATCGCCGTATCTTCTTGCGTATGAGTGAGTTGATGGACGCCGAACGCGCTGTCGACATCGTCACCCTGGCCAACGAACTGGCCCGCTACAAGGAGGTCGAGGCCGTCGGCGGCGTGGCTTACCTGGCCTCGCTCACGGAGGGTTTGCCCCGCCGTCCGGTCATCGAGGAGTACATCCGGATCGTCAAGGACAAGAGCCTGCTGCGCAAGCTCATGGGCATCTGCTCCATGGCCATCGCCCGCGCCGCCGACCAAGGCGAGACCGCCCTCGAAGTCTTAGGCGCCGCCGAGTCTCAACTCATGGAGGTCACCGAAAAGGGCCTCACCCACGGCTTCCAGTCGTTAGACCAGATCGTCCAGCACTCCTTCGGGACTATCGACAACTTGTATAAACAGAGCCGCGAAGTTACCGGCTTAGCGACTGATTTCACTGACTTTGACCGCCTTACCAGCGGCCTCCAGAAGGGCGAGTTGATCGTCATTGCCGCTCGTCCCTCGATGGGCAAAACGGCGCTCGCAATCAACATCGCCCAGAACGCGGCTGTCAACCACAACGCCACCGTGGCCGTCTTCAGCCTGGAGATGAGCAAGGAGTCGCTGCTGCGCCGCATGCTGGCCTCCCAGGCCTGGGTAGACCAGACGAAGCTGCAGAAAGGCTTCCTGGGCCGGGAAGACCACGACAAATTGCAGAATGCATTGGGCCAACTCGTCGAGTCGCGCATGTTCATCGACGACACGGCGGGCATCTCGCTGGCCGAGATGCGCGCCAAGGCGCGGCGGCTCAGGCAGAACGCCGGAAGCCTCGACCTGATCGTCGTGGACTACCTGCAACTGATGTCCGCCACGCTGCCCTCGGCCGGCGGCAAGCGCTACGAAAACCGTACCCAGGAAGTCTCGGCCATCTCCCGCGGGTTGAAGGCGCTATCCAAGGAGCTGGACGTGCCAGTGGTAGCCCTGTCGCAGCTTTCCCGCGCCAGCGAGCGCCGCGGCGACGACAAGCGTCCTATGCTCAGCGACTTGCGCGACTCGGGCTCGATCGAGCAGGACGCCGATGTGGTGGCCTTCATCCACCGCGAGTCCTACTACAACCGCGACGAGGAGATGTCCGAGATCGACCGGGCCAAGTCCGAGATCATCCTCGCCAAGCAGCGCAACGGCCCCACCGGAACGGTGCATCTGAACTTCATTTCCCGCTTCACGCGCTTCGACAATCCGGCCTCGGAGCACGGGGTCTGAACTTACAGCTCATTCAGAATCAGCGCGATGCGGCCTACGAGCAGGTCGCCGGGCGACTCGCCGGAATCGACCTCGATCAGGTCCACCGGGAAGGCAATGTTGTGCGGGCGCAATACGAGTCGATTGGCCAGAAAATCCGCATACCGCAGCGTCAGGTGGGCGCCGTGCCGGACCGCGTAAACGTTGGGCCGGTTGGGGCGGTAAGGCAGGAGCGAATTGTAGTGGCGATCCAGCAGCGCGATGGCCTCCGGCAGCACCAGCGGCTTCATCGGCAAGGCGTCGGGGCCGGAATCCGCACGGCGACAAACCGCTGCCAGGCGCGGCGGGGGTTGGAAACGCGCGTGCGCATCGTCTGCAGGACCCCGGCCGGCAAGTGGAGCATCGAGTGAACCGCGGAAGGGCGAATGAACGGCTCAAACAGCGCCGCCGCGTGCGACACGATCGGGACTGTGCTTCTTTCTTCGTCCGCCGGCAGAGCCGCGGCCTGATGCATTGCGGGCAGAAGGTCGGCAACCGTCAGATGCTGGGCGGCAAGCACGCGATCGATGGCCTCCAGCGAAAGCTGGCGCCGGCAGTGCAGAAAATTGGAGAGATGGGACTGGCCCAAACCGGTTTGACGAGCCAACAAAGAGACGCTGACCGTCCCCCGCGGTATCCTGCGGAGCAGTTCCAGGCGGAGGCGTTCATGCATCTGGGTAAAATTCATCTGTGGAAAATCCGCCACCAGCAATGGGGACGAATGGTCTCCGATTTCCTCGAGAAAAGCGATCAGGGCTGATTGGCCCACATTCTCAGCACTTGCTCACAGATTGGAAAGCGCTGGGCCAGAAAACCGTCGGGGGACGTTGACGCAAGAGAATCAAGTTCCTAGATTGGGTTTACTTAATCTCGCACTGGCTTGTGGGAATCTTCGGGAAACGCTTCATTGCCGCAAAGCTGAGCGGGGCGCAATTCTGTCCTCTTCAGCAGCCAATGAACAATTGCCGGAGCGCTTCGGTCCAGTCCGGTTGTCCCATCTCCGCCCCAAGGCGCTCAGCAGAGGCGCCTGGGGCAAGCCAGTGCGGAAATTCCAGGATCTGCGCGCTATGAGCATGACAATAAACGAGAGAGCACAGGCGGCAATCCCCCATCAGGGCCAGAGAAGCCTGAGTTGCCTTGCCTGGTTCTCTTCACCCCGCGGAACAGCAATCGACAAGAAAAGCCGTCGGGAGAAGACGCGAATACGGAGAAAGAGTCATGGAATTACGCGTGCAATTGAAGATTTGCGAGGGGTGCGGCTGTCTTTGGTACCGTGCCCAGACCCAAGGGAGTGTTTATTGCAAGGGGTGTGAGACAAAACTGAAGGACTTTCCATCGCCGGAGAGCCGAAAGCGGCGTGGGCGCCCATGCCGCAAGCAGCTAGCCAAGCTTTGGGCGGTGGCTGAAGCAATCGGAGGTGCGCAATGAGCGCAGCACTCCAGTTGCCGGTGGTTTGGGGAGCAGGCAATTCACAGGGAACCTGGCAGGAAAATCGGAGGACATGGGAAGAGAAACCGGCGGCGCGACCTGAAGTAAAACCGGTGGCAAAAGCGCCAACTGCCGAGCCAATAGTCAGCCTGGCTTTCTACAGGAAGCACACAGAGAAGATGCTGCGGCGCTATCTGTATGCCTCGATGCAGGTGGGCAGGGCTCCAGCGATCCTGGGCGATCCGATCGCGCGGGGATGGTGCTCCAGCCGGCCGATCCGCACCTTCGAGGACGCGGTGATCTTCGTCCTCGACGTGGAAAAGTGTCTGAACCAGCTTGGATCGCTGGACCGTCAGATGCTGAGCCGAATCGTACTGCAGGAGTACACACAGGCCGAGGCAGCCACTTTGCTGGGGATGAGCGTACGCACGATCTGCTACAAATTTCCACAAGCCGTAGACCGGTTGACGGAGAAGCTGCTGGAATCCGGGCTGCTGGTATTACCGCACTGATACCGATGACGGTTGAAGCCAGTCAACGAAGGGGAGCACGTACCGAGGGCCCCTCTTCGTTGACTGCATCATCTCCGAAAGACTTCCTCGAATCTGCACGGCCACTCGCTGGGCCGCCTGTCCACGACGACCCTCCTGCAAGAGAAGAGCGCGGCGAACGGCACAGCGTTCTCTGGTATCGTTGACGGGTTGAAGTCCGTCCGTGGCGGAGTGTGCGCCAATCGACCAAATCCCCTCAAGAGGAACCGATCCAATGAATCCAATGCCCCGTCACGCCGGCCTCATTCTGTTGCTGGCCTCAACCGCACTGGCCGCGCAGCAGCCCGCTCCGCAGCCCACCACCGCGGCCGAAGCTCCCAATCGCGACACCAGCTACATTGACGCGCAGGGTACGGCGCACGTGACCCGCGTGGCGCCGGTGCCAGCCACGATCAGCACCCAGGCGCAAGCCGTGCTGGGCCGCACCGAGCCGGACCAGGGCCCACCGGAGCCGCTGGCCCTGCGCCGCAAGCGGACGGACGACTACACGGCCGGCGCCCGTATAGCCTGGAGCGCGCTCTGCCCCAACCAGCTTGTCAAGAACAAGATTGCAGGAGTTCCGGTGCGCATCGTTACCCCCGAGAGATTGCCTGAAGCCAATCGCGACAAAGTCCTGCTGAACCTGCACGGCGGCGGCTTCAACTCCGACTCGGGGTCCTATACCGAGTCGATTCCGATCGCCGGTTACACGAAGATCAAGGTGGTGGCCGTGCTCTATCGGCTGGCCCCCGAGCATCCCTTCCCCGCCGCGGTGGACGACTCGGTGGCCGTCTACAAAGAGCTGCTGAAGACCTACAAGCCGGAGCACATCGTCATCTACGGAACCTCGGCCGGGGCCATCCTGACCGCCGAGGTGGCCGCGAAGCTGAAGCAACTGGGCCTGCCGCAGCCGGCGGCGCTCGGCATCTTCAGCGGCCTCGGCGATTTTGCACGCGAAGGAGACTCGCAGGCCCTGTATGGATTGCGTGGCTTCTCCGGGCACCTGGACCCGCCGGGATCTGGCCCGCACGACGCGGACTATGTGGCCGGAACCGACCCCAAAGACCCGGTGCTTTCGCCCATTTATTCTGACCTGCACGGACTGCCACCGTCGCTTTTTATCACCAGCGGCCGCGACCTGCTGCTGAGCGGCACGGTGAACCTGCACCGGGCTTATCTGAACGCGGGCGTGGATGCGCGGCTGGTGGTCTTCGACGCCCTGCCCCACGCTTTCTGGTACAACCCCCAGTTGCCGGAGTCCATCGAGGCCAACCATATGATGGCGGACTTCTTTGTGAAGCAACTGGGGAAGTAACAGCCTGGGTGGTTCCCCGTTTAGCTCACCTCCGGCAGCGGCGTGACCGGAATGCGCAGGGCGGAGCTGAATCGGGAGAAGAGCTCGAAGGCCGCGGCGAGGGCGGTGAGTTCGACGATCTCCTCGGGGCCGAAGTGCAAACGGAGGGCGGCGAAGGCCGCGTCGTCGATGGCGTGGCCGGAGACGTGGAGCAGGCCGGCGTAGCGGAAGCCGGCCTTTTCCTTTTCAGTGAAGGGGCCGCGCTCGAAGCCGTCAGTCTCGAAGGCATCCAGACTGGCCACCTGCTCTGGCGTGGCGCCGCGCTGCCCGGCCAGGAAGCGGTGGGCGCTGACGCAGTACTCGCACCGGTTCAGCGAGGCCACCCGCGTTGCAATCAGCTCCTTGTACCGGGCCGGCAGCGCGCCCTCGCCCATCAGAGGCTTGAGCAGCGCGGCAATGCCCAGCACCAGCGCGGGAACGTTCGAGAGAGCCTTGAACATGTTGGGTACGACGCCGCGCTCGGCTTCGAGCCTGGCATAAAGTGCGGCCACTTCGGCGGGGACCTGGTCCAGTTCCGCCAGGGGAACGCGGGCTTCAATAGAAGATGCAGCGGTCATAAATGCTCCGAAAACGATCTTCGCCAGTGTAAATCCGCGGCGTTGCAGCCCAGTCCCGAAATTGAACCGGCAGAAGAAGCGGGAAAACTCAATCGGCAAACCGCACATTCCGGCAGCTTTCCGATTGAGCGCCTGCTCCATCTCGCTTAGGGTCCAAGGAGGGCGATCCTGGATGGCGTTCCGAGCGCCTGTTTAGAAACTACGAGGTCGAAGGGGACGGGCCTTAGCCCGTCCGTTCAGAGATGATTTTGATTCTCGGCTTTAGCCGCTGAGGGAAAGCAAATTGCCGCAAAGAACCTCCCTCAGGGGCTAAAGCCCCAATCCATTCCTGCCTTTGATGTACGGGCTAAAGCCCGTACCCTTCACCAAAAATCAAGTTCTTGGACAGCTTTCGAGGGAGAACTCCAAATCCATATGACGATGCAGGCAAGCAAAGCGAGATCCCCAAATGGGTTGACCGGCCGGTTGACCGAGGTGGCGCTCGGTTACCAGCGGATGCTCGAGTTGAACCCGCGCCAGCCGAAGGCGCTGGTGGGCATCAGCCTGGTGGCGCTGGCCAGCCGCCAGTTTGAGGCAGCGGTAAAGATGGCTGAAGCGGCCGTGGCCGTGGCGCCTGAAATGGGTACAGCATGGGTCGCGCTGGGCCAGGCTCTGAAGGCCGCCAGCCGAAGCGGCGAAGCTGAGCGCGCCTACGATCAGGCCATCCGCCTGGACGGGATGAACGCGTTGGCCCGGATGGGGCTGGGCGAGCTGAAGATCGCCACCCGACGGCCAGAGGAGGCGGTACGGGAATTTGAGCTGGCCCTGAAGCGGCAGCCGACGCTCGTGGCCGCCCATCTCGGCCTGGGCAATGCGCTGGCCGTGATGGGGCGGAATGAGCAGGCGCTGGAGCGCTACGAGCAGACGATTGCCCTGCGGCCACGGTTGCCCGAGGCCGAGTTTGCCGCCGGATTTGTGCTGGCGCGGCTGGGGAAGCTGAAGCAGGCCGAAGCGCGCTATCGGCGAGCGCTGGTGCTGCGCCCGGACTTTGCCGCTGCCTGGATGAATCTTGGCAGCCTGTTGCGCGAGCAGGGGCGCGAGGTGTACGCCGAGGCGGCATTGCTGCGGGCTGTCGAGTTGCGCCCGGATCTGATTGCAGGTTGGATCAACCTGGCGATTCTGGAGCGGGAACGCCGCCGGCCGGTTGAGGCGGAAGCGCACCTGCGCAAGGCTTTCTGGTTGAATCCTGAACAGGTGGAGACGCTGGTGGCCTGGTGCCAGTTCCGCGCGTCGGAGCGGGACCTGGCCGGCGCCTGGGAGTGGCTCCGCTGGGCTCTGGCGCGCGATACCGCACACGCTGAAGCCGTGAATATGCAAGGCATCCTGCTCCACGCCGAGAGCCGCTTTGCGGAGGCAATCGAGGCCTTTGAGCGGGCCGAGGCTCTGGGCCACCGGGCCGCGGCCTCCAACCGCGGAAACTCCCTGTTGGATATGGGCCGGATGGATGAGGCCTTGCGGGCGCACGAGACGGCGGTCGAGCACGATCCATCCCACCCCGGCGCGCTGTATAACCTCGCATTGACTCGGCTGCGGCTGGGCGACTGGGAGCGCGGCTGGCCGGCGTATGAGGCGCGCTGGCGCTTCCGCGAGGTTCATCGCAGTCCGCGAGTCTTCCGCCAGCCCAGGTGGCAGGGCGAACCGCTGGAAGGCCGCCGGGTGCTGCTCCACGCCGAGCAGGGACTGGGCGACACCATCCAGTTCTGCCGCTATGCCACGCTGGTGGCGGCGCGCGGTGGCGTGGCCATCCTGCAGGTGCAAGCGCCGGTCGAGCGCCTGATGGGCTCGCTGCCCGTGGTTCGCGCAGGCCATGCGGAGACTGCTCTGCTGGGCGCAAAGCCGCCGGAATTCGACCTGGAGTGCCCGCTCCTGAGCCTGCCGGCCGCCTTGGGACAACGGTGGAGACCGTTCCCTGGCCGGGCGCGTACCTTGGGACCGACTCGGAGCTTGCGTTTGAGAAGCGCGTGCGGTCTCCACATGTCCGGCCCAACCCGCATCCCAATTCACATTTTGCCGAGCGGCCTCTGCGCGTGGGCCTTTGCTGGGCGGGCAATCCCCGCTATAAGGCGGACCGCCAGCGGTCAATGGAACTGGAAACGCTGCTCCCCTTGTTGCGCACGCCGGGCATGAACTGGATCTCGCTGCAAAAGGGGCCGGCTGCGGGGCAGTTGGCCAGCCTGTCCGGCAAGGTTTTTGTCTGGGACGGCTCCAGCCAAGAACGGGACCTTGCCGAGACGGCCGCGCTGGTGGCGACGCTCGATCTGGTTGTCACTACGGACACCTGCATCGCTCACCTGGCCGGCGCCATGGCCAAGCCGGTCTGGATTCTGCTGCCCCATCTGGGGGACTGGCGCTGGATGCAGGAGATTGAAACGACTCCCTGGTATCCCACCGCCAGGCTGATGCGGCAGCGCGAGCCGGGCGACTGGGCCGGGGTGCTGGAGCGCGTCATTGCGGGACTTCGCGCATTTCCCCGGTCCCAGCGGCCTTGGGAGATTCCGTTTCGGCGCCACCCTGCAATTGCCCACGCACGCGTTGCATGATTCCGAGGTAGTAGGCCAGGTTGTGGATCGTGTTCAGCGTTCCCGAAAGCGCCTCGCCGGCCTGCATCAGGTGGCGCAGGTAGGCCCGTGAGTAGCGGCGGCAGACCATGCACTGGCAGGCGGGGTCGGGCGGGGACTCATCTTCCGCATATCTTTTGCCTTTGATGTTCAGCCGTCCCTCGCTGGTGAACAGCAACCCGTGGCGCGCGGCGCGGGTGGGCAGCACGCAGTCCATCATGTCCACGCCCATGCGGGCATACTGCTCGATCTCGTCGGGGTAGCCCACGCCCATCACGTAGCGTGGCTTGCCGGGCGGCAGCAGCGGCAGCACCTCTGAGATAGTTTCCAGCGTCAGCTCGCGAGGCTCGCCCACGCTCAGGCCGCCGATGGCGTAGCCGTCGAAGTCCATTTCCACCAGCCGTTCGGCGCTTTCGCGGCGCAGATCGGTGTACATGCCGCCCTGCACGATGCCAAACAGACTTTGTGTCCGGCCCTCCAGTCCGTCGTGCCACACCACTTCGTCGCGGTGGGCGCGAAAGTGATCCAGCGATCGCCGCGCCCAGGCCATGGTCAGCCGCAGGCTCTCTTCGGCGCGGTTGCGGTCGGCAGGGTACTCAGTGCACTCGTCGAAGGCCATGGCAATGTCCGCGCCGAGGGCGATTTGCACGTCCATGGAGTGCTCGGGGGTGAAGAAATGGCTGCTGCCGTCCAGATGCGACCGGAAGCGGACGCCCTCGTCGGTGACCTTGCGCAGCCCGCTCAGGCTGAAAACCTGGAAGCCGCCGGAGTCGGTGAGCAGGGCCCGCGGCCAACTGATGAACCGGTGCAGCCCGCCCATGCGGCGGATAGCCTCGTGGCCGGGGCGCAAATAGAGGTGATAGGTGTTGCCCAGAACGATCTCGGCGCCCAGGGTTTCCAGCACGTCCTGAGAAACGGCTTTGACCGTGCCGGCTGTGCCCACCGGCATAAAGACCGGCGTCTCGATGGCGCGGTGAGGCAGGCGAAGCTGTCCTCGCCGTCCGCCTGCTTCGATTGCCGCAAGTACGTTGAATTCGAGGCCCACCCAACGATTCTACCGGTGTTCCCAGATATCGCTTTGGACGTGAACCACGGCATCGGATTCGTTTTTGGAGCGTTCGAGCAGATTGTCGAGCAACTGCGCCACGGTCTTTCCTCCGCGGGGCCCGATGGCCTCAGGCGCAATCTCGTTGAGAGGGATCAGCGCGAAAGCGCGCTCGGCCAGCCTCGGATGAGGAATATCCAGGCCCGGCTCAGCGATTTCGAGCTCGCCAAAGAGCAGAATGTCCAAGTCCAGCGTGCGCGGCCCGTTTGCAAAACCAGCCAGCCGATCCCGGCCAAACTCCAGCTCGATGGCCAGCAGGCGATTGAGCAGCTCCCGCGGCTCCAGATCGGTCTCCAGCGCCAGCACGGCATTCACAAACCGCGGCTGCTCGGCAAACCCTACCGGCTCTGTGGAGTAAAGCGACGACCGGCAAACCACCCGCCCCAGCGATTCTAGCCGCTGAACCGCGGCGGCGAGCGTTGCCTCAGGCATCCCCGCCCAACTGGCTACGTTGCCACCCATTCCGATGTAGGCCGTGCGCATGATCTCCAGACTATCGCGGCGACCGAAGACTGTGGCTACAGGCCCGGTGCGAGATGAGTTGCAAGCCCTCAATCTGCTAGCATCCTTTTTGGAGACTTTTCAGGATGGACGCTCTTACCAGCGCGGGCCTTGGCGCCCGCCGCAATGAAGACATCGCTCTCGATCTGCTCAAATTTGTGGTCACCACGGCCGGCGTGGGCCGCGCCGCTGTCGCCTCGACCGGCTTCATCAGCGCGTCCGCGCCCAAGCCGGAGGAGCAGGTAACGCACCTGCTCGAGCTCTACAGCCGCTGCCTGAAGGCCGTCGAAGGCAAAGGGCCAGAAACAGAGGCCGCGCAATAGCCAACGAGCCCATTCTCCGCGTCGCCGTTGCCGGGGCCGGCGCCTTTGGACGCAACCATCTCCGCGTCTATCGTGAGCTGGAAATGGCCGGGCAGGGCCTTGCTCTTGTCGCGGCCGTCGAGCCGGACCGAGTCCGCGCCGCCGACACCGCGGCCAGGTACGCGATTCCCGTCTTCTCCACGGTCGACGAGCTGTTGGCCGCCGATTTCAAGCTCGACGCGGCCACCGTCGCCGTCCCCACGCTGCATCATCATGCCGCAGCCTCGGTCCTGCTGGATGCGGGACTGGACCTGCTGGTGGAAAAGCCCCTGGCCGCGAGCCTCACAGAGGCCGACGATCTGATCCAGAGAGCAGACAAAGGCAAGCGCATCCTGCAGCCAGGCCACCTGGAGCGCTTCAACCCCGCGGTGCTGGCCGTGCAACCGCAACTGCGCCGGCCCATGTTCTTCGAGGCTCACCGGCTCTCGGTCTTCACGCCCCGCGCGCTGGATGTGGATGTGGTGCTGGACCTTATGATCCACGACCTGGACATCGTGCTCACCTTTGCCAACTCGCCGGTGCGCGAGGTGCGCGCCGTGGGCCTGCCCATTCTCTCGCCCAGGGTGGATATCGCCAACGTCCGCGTCGAATTCGAATCCGGCTGCGTGGCCAACTTTACCGCCTCGCGCGTCTCCACCGAGCGGGTGCGCAAACTGCGCTTCTTCGAGCCTCGCCAGTACGTCTCCATCGACTATGCGCGGCAGGACTTGCTGGTGATTCGCCTGGACTCCGGACCTGCTGCCGGGCCCGCCGCCGGCCTTCCCCCCGAAATTGCCGCGGCCATCGCCGCCGGCAAGGCCGATCCGGCGATTCTGGCCCAGCTAGCGGCTGCCGGAGCTGCCGGTCCCGCGCCCGGCCTCTCCTTCGTCAAGCCCCCGGTTACGCCCGGCGAGCCGCTGCGCCTCGAAATAGAGGCCTTCCTCGATGCCGTCCGCACCCGCCAGCAGCCTCGTGTCACCGCCCGCCAGGGCCGCAACGCACTCGCCTTGGCCCTGGAGATTCAGGCCTCGATGATCGCCCATGCTCATCGTGCCGGCCTCGATGACTTCTTCATGCCCGGCCTGTAGAGCGTGGTTGCCTGCCTTTGCCTGAAAGAGCGGCGCTAACAACTCGGGCGCCGCGCTTCCGCAGTGTGGCTCACGCGCCCGGCCGCCATCGCCCGACGCGATGGCAGTATGCCTCATACTCTGGCCCAAAAGTTCGCCGGAGTGTCGGTTCCTCGTACAAAACCACGAAGAGATGAGTGGCGAGAAGGAAGATGCCAACGTACGCCAGCAGGGGCGCCGACTCGTAGAATAGTGCTGCCCCAGCAAGGGCCAGTCCCGCTCCCATGTACATCGGATTCCTGACAAATCGATAAGGACCTCGAATCACAAGCCGGCGCGGCGGGTCGAACGGCGCCGGAGTGCCTTTTCCGATCCATGCGAAAGCGCCTACGCACCACAACGCGACCACAGCTCCAGCGCTTCCAATGATCATCCCCACGATCTGCGGCCCACCGATCGCCGGCGGGCGGACAATGCCCGACCAGGATAAGAAGCGCGACGGCAGATAGATGAGCACAAACCCGATAAAAAGGGTCGCGTATGTAATCGCCCGGAAGATAACAAACATATTCGCCTCCCATGTGCAGACAAGGAGCTACCGCGCCTCAGGCAATCCCCAGCGCCCGGTTCAGGAAGCCCACAATGTACTTCCAGATCAGGTAGTAGCCGGCCAGTGCAGCCAGGAAGATCGGCGCAATCAGCGTATAGGGCACATGGAAGGCCTGGAACCAGGTGACGCCATGGGAGCCGATCGCCAGCACCCCCAGGCAGGTGGCCAACAGCGCTCCGATGGGCATCAGGAGGACGGGCAGCACTGCTCCATGCAGGCCGATGGGCAAATGGGTGTGCGGGGCCGACCACAGCCAGAGCATGTTCCAGAGACCCCAGAGGAGGGGCACGACGGCCATGGGAAAGATGAGTACCTGTTCGACGGGTATGGGTACCTGGTTGACCAGCCGTATCACGACGAAGGTCAGAAGCAGGGGAAGAACGATGGTGGGCACGCAAATGCCCGCCAGGTAAGCGCGCAAGTAAGGATGGGTATTCATCGGAATCTCACTTTCTGCGGGCAGCCAAGCCCGCGGGTTCACAGGTAATAAAGCAGCACGGGGATCGACGCCGGAAAGAAGGCGACGAGGAGCACCAGGCCGACCGCCAGCGCCCAGTCGAACCAGGCCCAGCCAGATGACGCCCCCGCGGGCTTCGCGTCCAGCCGCTTGAGCACGGCGGGCCACAGGTCGCGGTCCGGCCCGGCCTCGCCGTCAACCGGCGGCAGCGCCTGTTGCAACAGTTTCTTCATGCGGTCCTCATCGTGTGCATTCATGGTGTGATTCCCTGCTGTTGCAGGTCCTTTCTTAGCAATCGAAGCGCGCGAAAGACGCGCAGTTTGACAGCCGCGACTGAGATTCCAAGCGCCTCGGCCACATCTTTGTGCGGCTGCTCCTCGACGACCGCCAGCATGGCCGCAATCCGCAACTTCGGTGGCAGCCTGCTGAAGGCCAGCGCGGTCTTCGAGCGAATTTCGGCCGAGATGGCCGGGTCCGCGGCGGCCGGGGCCGGCAGGTCGGCGAGTAACTCAGTCTCAGGCCGCGTCGTTCGCAGCCAATCGAGCGCCGCGTGGGTAACGATGCGACGCGCCCAGCCTTCGAATCCACGCGAGGGCTGGAAGCGGCGGTGGGCCCGATGGATGCGCCAAAAGGTCTCCACGGTCAGGTCCTCGGCCGTCGCCGGGTTGCGGACGATGCGCAGAATCCAGCCGAAGACTGCGCGCTGATGCAGGCGGAAGAGCGTCTCGAAGGCGGCCTCGAAGGCTTCGGGGCTGGCTTGCCGAAACGCGTTCAGGACTTCGCTCGATCCGTTCCGCATCCGCCCCTCCCCCTTCTATCTACGCTTACGGGCCAGCAAGGAAAAAGGTTACATCCAACGGGCCGCATGCCCGGCGCCGAAGGAGATAGAGCGACCGGAACCCACCTCAGCCTGCGGGGCTGAAACGCCAGGGATATCGGGGCTACCCAATCGGAATAAAGCGATTTTTCATTGGAGAGGAATCGCTTACTCGCCCTACTTGACAGTCCCTTCCTGGGGGCATTAGGGTTGGCAGCCGGAGGGCTGACCGGAATTTCACGCCAGCATAGGACGTGAAGAGGACCAGCCCGTCTGTGAGGAATGTGATGAAGAGCCTTGGATTGTGGATAGTAGCGGCAGGATTGGCGTGTTGTGGAGGGTCGTGGGTCGCTGGGGCGCAGGATGCCCAGAAGCCCGCGTATTTGGACCCCAGCCTTCCGGCGGAGCAGCGGGCAGCGGACCTGGTGGGCCGGATGACGCTCGAAGAGAAGGCCACACAGCTGGTGAATCAGGCGCGGGCCATTCCGCGGCTCAACGTGCCCGCCTACGACTGGTGGAGCGAGGCGCTGCACGGCGTTTCGGTGAATGGAACCACGGAGTTTCCCGAGCCCATCGGCCTGGCCGCCACATTCGACACGCCGGGCATCCACGAGATGGCAGTGGCCATCAGCACCGAAGGCCGCATCAAGCACGTCCAGGACGTGCGGGCCGGGCACAGCAACATCATGGAGGGCCTGGACTTTTGGGCGCCCAACATCAACATCTTTCGCGATCCGCGCTGGGGCCGCGGCCAGGAGACCTATGGCGAAGACCCGTTCCTGACGGCGCGCATGGGCGTGGCCTTTGTGACCGGCATGCAGGGCGACGACCCGCACTATTACCGCGTCATCTCCACTCCCAAGCACTTTGCCGTGCACAGCGGACCGGAGCCGACGCGCCACACCGCCGACGTGACGGTCAGCAAGCACGACGAATTGGATACCTATCTGCCCGCGTTCCGCGCCACGGTGACCGAGGCCAAGGCGGGCTCCGTGATGTGCGCCTACAACCGCGTCAACGGCCAGCCCGCCTGCGCCAACGAGTTTCTTCTCCAGGACCAGTTGCGCGGTAAATGGGGCTTCAAGGGCTACGTGGTGTCGGACTGCGGTGCGGTCACCGACATCTTCAACGGCCACCACTTCAAGCCCACCCAGCCGGAGGCCTCAGCCATCAGCCTGCAACGCGGCATGGATAACGAGTGCATCGACTTTTTCACCAAGGTGACCGACGACCACGACTACAAGCCCTATCTCGATGCGGTGAAGCAGGGCTTCCTGAAGGAGAGCGACATCGACGTCGCGGTCACGCGGCTCTTCACGGCGCGAATGAAGCTGGGCATGTTCGACCCGCCGGAGATGGTGCCGTACAGCAAGATCGACGAGAGCCTTCTGGACAGCGCCGCCCATCGCGCCCTGGCCCGCAAGCTGGCCAATGAGTCGATGGTGCTGCTCAAGAACGACGGAGTACTGCCGCTCAAGGGCTCGAGCATCAAGATCGCCGTCGTCGGCCCTCTGGCCGACCAGACCAAGGCGCTGCTGGGCAACTACAACGGGACTCCTTCCCACACAGTCTCTGTTCTGGAGGGCCTGCGCGCGGAATTCCCGGCCGCGACCATCCACTATGTACCTGGCACGCAGTTCCTGCTCAAAGACGCGTCTCCGGTGCCCGCTGCGCTGCTGAGCACCGACGGAAAGCCGGGCGCTAAAGCCACCTATGCGAAACTCGACATGAGCCTCGGCCCCAACGCCAAACCAACTCCCCTGGCCACGCGCGTCGAGCCGGGCATAGACGCATCGGCCGCCCCTCTGCCGATCGAGGTTGCAGGCATCAAGCCGCTCGCTATCCGGTGGGAAGCGACCCTGACCCCGGAAGAGACCGGCGACTACAATCTGGGCATTCAAGGGGAGGGATTCTTCCGCGTATCTCTCGACGGAAAGGAAGTAACTTCGGCCTGGGATACGAGCGGCGTCGAGACCAAGCTTGGCCGCGTGCACCTGGAAAAGGGCAAGCCGGCGCAGGTACTGGTGGAGTACGGCCGGCGCGAGAAATCGGACGCTGTGGCCCGCCTGGTGTGGTCCAAGGTTGACCTCAAACCCAATCCGGAGGCTGTTGCCGCGGCCAGGGAGGCGGACGTCGTGGTAGCCGTGGTGGGCATCACCAGCGAGCTCGAAGGCGAGGAGATGCAGGTCAACGAAGAGGGCTTCAAAGGCGGCGACCGCACCAGCATCGACCTGCCCAGGCCCGAGCAGGAGTTGCTTGAAGCTGTTGCCACTGCCCACAAGCCGCTGGTGGTGGTGCTCACGAACGGCAGCGCCCTGGGCGTGAATTGGGCCAAGGAGCACGCCAACGCCATTCTCGAGGCGTGGTATCCCGGCGAAGAGGGCGGCTCGGCCGTCGCGGAGACTCTCTCGGGCCATAACAACCCCGCCGGCCGGCTGCCGATTACCTTCTACAAGGACGTGAGCCAGTTGCCACCCTTCGAGGATTACTCGATGAAAGGCCGCACTTACCGCTACTTTGAGGGAACCCCGCTTTATCCCTTCGGGTTCGGTTTGAGTTACAGTACCTTCTCCTACAGCGGGCTCACCGTTCCCACCGGCGCGGTGCCGGCTGGCAGCACGGTGCTTGCCGAGGTCACGGTGACCAACGCCGGCTGGCGGACGGGAGACGAGGTGGCCCAGCTCTATCTCGTCTTCCCCGACGTGCATGGCGCGCCGCTGCGGGCACTGCGGGCCTTCCAGCGGGTCCACCTGCAGGGCGGCGCCTCGCAAAGGGTGCGGTTTGAGCTGAGCCCACGCGACCTGAGCATGGTGACGGAAGCTGGAGTCCCCATTGTCGCCGAGGGTGAGTACGCAATATCGGTAGGCGGCGGCCAGCCGCATACCGGCGTACCGGTGCTGACGCGGACCTTCAACGTCAAGGGCAAGTTGACGCTGCCGGAATAACAGCAACCGCGCAATCGCAAAATGAGGCGCTTTCACAAAGTGAAAGCGCCCCATTTCCTTCAGCGAACTCAATCCCCCAGGCGTTATTGACGGTGCATCATTCGGCAGTGGCCTTCACCGGCTTCTGCATCACTTCTTTCATCTTGAGATACACGGCATTGCTCCAGCCAAAGCCAATCTCGTTGGTCTTGTAACCAAGGCTGACCTGGACGTTGGAGTTACCGGAGACCACGTTGAACTTTTCGCGGATGGTCCCGTCTTTGGCAAAGCCCGCGTCCACGGTGGCGTCGAAGGCGCGGGCGATGCGCTTTGCATCCTCGCGAAAACCGAGTGCATCGAGCCCGGCGACGGCGATCCAATTCGTCGGCGCCCAGCCGAAAGGTTCATCCCACTGCATCCCGGTCTGAGTATTGCTCATGGACAACCCTCCGGGCCGCTCGAAGAGGTTGAGTTTGTCGACCATCTGCTTCGCTTCCTCACGCGTTGCCACCCCGGCCCACAAGGGGTAGAGCGACGAGATATAGGCATAACTCGACGGCTTGGCGTGGGCAAAGTCGAAGTCCGCAAAGACGCCTTCCCTCGGTCGCCACAAGTAGCGCTGAATGGCCGCGTCGCGCACCTTGGCGCGATGATCCCAGCGGGTGGCCTCCTGGGGTTTGGCAAGCAAATGGGCAAAGTGGGCCAGGTCCCGCTCATAGCGGTAGAGAAGGCTGTTCAGGCATACCGGCGCATAGTGATGCGTAGCTCCGTCGAAGGGTCCAAAGCGGAAGCTGGGATCGAAGCCGGACTCGCGCATGGCGCGGTCGCCGAGATAGAAGTCCCGGCTGAGCCGGTAACCCTCCGCCCACGCATGCTCGCACAGCGCACTTGCCCGCACATCGCAGCTGGTCTGC
>Ga0182014_10003656_pt1 | contig 18270 bp, 17 predicted proteins | sample 612S2DmetaG_FD_120489 | JGI IMG/M metagenome (GOLD analysis project Ga0182014, IMG submission 120489) | Permafrost microbial communities from Stordalen Mire, Sweden - 612S2D metaG | ecosystem: Environmental > Terrestrial > Soil > Wetlands > Permafrost | place: Sweden: Stordalen | collected... | reverse complement strand
GGAGCAGATACGGCGGGCCGTGTATCTTTTGATCTATATAAAACCGCTGGACGCCTTTACTTCCGGCGCCGAGCGGTTGCAATCAGAACTTGTTCAGACGTTCCTTAACGCTTCGTAACAGGACTCGCCCGTTTCTTACCGTGCCAGAAAGTGCCAGCCGTTCAAGTCCGGTAAGTGCCGGGCAGCCACTATGGCCTGCGGCGCGGTGGCTGAGGAGGCTGCTGCGCGCGACGCATGATATTGTTCGGGTTCGCGGGATTGTTGGGATTGCGGAAGCTCGCCGGATTCATAGGGTTATTAGGATTGAGTAAACTATTAGGATTGGCGGGATTGTTGGGATTGCGCAAACTCGCGGGATTCATAGGGTTATTAGGATTGAGCAAACTATTAGGATTGTTCGGGTTGTTTGGATTCTGCAGGTTCGATCGACTCCATCTCCCACTCCGTGCACTCCGCTCCGCAGGCACTCCCGGAACGGTCTCCGTGGCGATAGACCGGCGAGAGGAGAATACGCGCCTAAACAGGCCGATGACGAGAAACAACAAGAGGAAGATTCCCGCCACCTTGACGATCATAGCGCCCCCGAGGCTGGCAGGTTGCCAACCGAGATAATAGACGGGGATTCTACACCACATCTTTCGATTGGATTGAAAATTCGTCTCACTCCGTCAGCGCGTGCCCTGTTGCTATCCCCAGAGCGCAGGCCCTAGTTTGGGTCCTCCGGGACGATTAGTCCTGAGAAACGCCGTTTGAGCCATGCATTTTCCCGCCCATCTGATCTTGGAATTGTGTGGCGCTATGCCGACATATCGGTACTAATCTGAGGTCGATGAGTTACTCGGCGATTTATCGTTAGACGAGAGCCGTACCTTGCCGAATGCGCGTTTAGAGAACTCATGTACCTCTAGTCTGATAGACGGCCTTCTACTGCTTCACCCTCTTAGCCCGCAGTTTCTGTTCCCTTGGGTTCATCAGCCAGGCGGCGGGATTTTCGGGGATGCGTTCTACGAGCCAGAGCGGGAGCGCAGTGACCAGGGATTCCTGGGCCAGTTCTTCTGCGATGCGGATGTTGTGGGTTACTCGGGTAATGGCGGTGACCAGCCGTGTGGCGTCGATCTTCCACACGGCCTCAATCGTCTTAGGCACATCGTTCATGTCGGCTCGACCACGGCGTTCCGGTATTCACTGCCGATGTCGCGCCGTCGAACTATGCGGTCTTCAAAGGCCCGGCGACCCTGTACAAACTGAGGATGATGCCGGACGGCAGTGCTTTCGTGCTGACGAGCTCGAATGAGCGTGGCGGGGTTCCATCCGCAAAGATGCGCTTGCCCGTGCCCAACAGGACGGGATAGACGACGAGCAGGACGTCATCCGCAAGCCCATGCTCGAGCAGCGTCGATGTCAGCGTGGAGCTACCCGAGAGGATAAGGTCCGGGCCGTCCTGAGACTTGATGCGGCGAATGTCCTCGACAATGTCCGGTCCGAGGGCCTCGAACGGGCCCCATTCGAGACTCTCGGGACGGTGGGTAGCGATATATTTTGTTGCCGCATTGATGCCATCCGCCAATGGACTGCTTGGCGCCTTTGGCCAGAAGCCCGACCAGATATCGTAGGTGCGACGGCCAAGCAGCAGAGCGTAGCTCCGGCTATACGCCGCGGTGATTTCGCCCCGCCCTTCGGAGGTCCGATAGGGCACGGTCCAGGCGCCGTAAGGGAAATCGCCGTCATCGGCGGAGTGCTGGATCACGCCGTCCAGCGAGATGTGTTCCATGATTCTGAGCTTTCTCATTTGCGTCTCCGTGTTCCAGGGTTGAAGTGTACACTCTTGCCTTCACTACAACGACGAACGGCCACGCCGGAATTCTACGAGCCGTCAGGGGAGTTTTATCTCCCAGATTTTCTTAGTTCTACCCGCGCAATTGCGATGTGTAACTCGTCGATGAGGCCGGTGTGAAGATACTGCTGTATCGTCAGTGGTCCACCGCCGAGACATTCTTAACATTTCCGTATTGCGGGTTCTTCCACAGCACGCCTGTGTATTCCATGTAGTCGGCAGTTGCTTGCGCAATTTCGCTTCCGTAATACCGTTCAACCACATGCAGGGCGAGATCGATTCCGGAACTCAGGCCTCCCGCAGTGGCGACATTGCCATTGTCGATGTAGCGCAATCCGGTGACGAAACGCACCGCAGAATACTTCTTTTGCATGTCATCCACGAACATGTGGTGGGTGGTTGCTCTTTGATGGTCCAGCAGGCCATAAGCGGCCAACATTGAGGCCCCGGTACAGACCGACATGGTTATGTCTGCCGTCTTCGAGTTATCCAGCAGCCATTTCTTCTGCGCCTCGGTTCGGCCGCCCTGTGCGGGAATGACGATCACCCGGGGCTTGGGGGCGTTCTCAAAGGTGTAGTTGGGTACCACCTGAAGGCCGGCGGCAGAGATCGGTTTTTGCGAGTCGGAAACGGTGTACAGGTTGAAGGGCATGACCATGTCGTCGCCCCCGCGCCAGGGCCGGCCGTCGCGCGTGAACATGACATCGCCAAAAACCTCCCATGGCCCTGCGAGATCGATTAGAGCGATCTGGTCGGAGACGATGAAGGCGACGTTGATCACTCCATTGGCGGGCGGCTTGAGGATTCGCAACGGAGTAGAGCCAGGTCGCGCATTTGCCGGGTGGAAGTGGCTAGCCGGTGCGAGCGCACCGCACAGCGCGATGAGAGCGGAAACCGTGCGGATTCCTTTGGTCATTGGTGGACCTCCTGCTTGAAAAGTTTGCGAACAGGGTCAGTTTACGGCTACACTGGGATGTCTTAAATGACAATTATCCGTCTTTTTGAGACATTTCGTGAAAGACGTGCTCCAAGTGATTTATCGTTCCGTCTGGGAACACATATGAAACCAAGACACATCGCAATCCTGGGATATGACCAAATCATGGGCCTGGACCTCGTGGGGCCGATGGAGGCATTTGCAAGCGCGCACGTGAACTCGCCAAAGGCAGGCAGGGAATCTTGTTATCGAGTAACCATAGCTGCGCTGGAGGGGAAAACGTTTCGCTCCGAATTCGGGCTCACCTTCACGGCGGAAAAGAGCCTCTTCGACATTCGCGACGTAGACACACTGCTTATCCCCGGCGGCAAAGGTTTGCGCGAGTCGAACGGCAACAAGAAGCTTACTGCCTGGTTGCAGCAGAACGCGGGCTCGGTTCGGCGGATCGCGTCGGTTTGCACGGGGATCTATGGGCTCGCACCGTCGGGATTGTTGAACGGCCGAAATGTTGCGACGCACTGGAGGTTTGCTGCGGATCTGGCGAGGCGCTATCCCACACTGTTAGTAAATTCCGGTTCACTTTACGTAAGGGATGGGAAGTTCTGGACCGCTGCGGGAGTGACGGCGGGCATCGATCTATCTCTTGCTCTGATCGAGGAGGACTTCGGCTCGGAGGTAGCGCTTTCGGTCGCACGCGAGCTGGTCGTGTACATGAAGAGATATGGAGGGCAGGAGCAGTATTCGGAGCCGCTGCAATTTCAAGTGCAATCGCGCAGTCGCTTTGCGGATCTTTTGCCGTGGATGCTGGCGCACCTGGAGCACGATCTTTCGGTCGAGGCCCTTGCAGCGCGAGTTTCGTTGTGCCCACGGCAGTTTTCCCGGCGCTTTACGCAAGAGTTTGGGAGTAGCCCAGCTTCGTTTGTGCGGCGACTGCGGCTGGACGAAGCGCGGCGGCGCCTCTCCGCGCCGGAGTGTACTGTGGAGGGTGTAGCGTGTTCGGTGGGATTTAGCGACAGCGATAATTTCCGGCGCGCCTTTGAACGGTCCTTCGGAATTGCTCCGAGCGCGTATCGGGGACGATTTCCGGCGACATACTCATGACAGCGTTGAATATATCGGAAAGGAAAAAATCGAATATCCGGTCTTCCGGGGCCTGATAAGGGTGGGCGAACCTTCTGGTAGCGCCTTGCTGGACTCGCCTTGAATTCATCGCGAACAAGCGTTTGCACTTCTCAACTGCTGCCAACAGCCCGCTGCACTCATTGAGCAAGAGTCCGAGCTGCGCTTCCGCGTTAGTCCTGTGAAACGCGCTTGTCTTCACTAACGCCCAGGTAATCATCCGGCGTAGGGCTCAACCCACTACCGGAAATCCCACCGTGCTTGCTTGATGCAATCTGGCCTCTATTCGTGCAGTCGCTTCTTTCGGCCCTGTACTCCAGCCACTTTGTTTCATTCTGAAAATCCCTCTACACTAGAGCCTTGCGCACCCTGACCACGCTGTTCTTGGTTATCGTCCTCGCCGCCGGCGCTTGGGTGGCTTGGCTGGTCTATGTCCCGGTTACGCCTCCAGCCAATACCGCCCTGCTGCTGCGTTCCGGATATTCGACTCGGAGGATTGCCGCCGAGTTAAGAAAGGCGGGGGTTATCCGAAGCGAACTGGCTTTCCGGCTCTGGCACGAGCTTCACCCCAAGCCATCGTTGAAGGCGGGTGAGTATCGTTTTGAGCGGGAGGCAACGCTTCGACAGGTTTACGACCGGATCGCGCGCGGCGATATCTACTTCCACGTGGTCACCATCCCTGAGGGCTACACGATGTTCGACATCGCGAAAGCCATGGAAGACGCGGGGCTCGGCTCGGCGGCCGATTTTGTGCACGTTGCCGAAACCCAGACGCAGTTGATCTCGGATCTAGCGCCGGACGCCAAGTCGCTCGAAGGGTATCTGTTCCCCAACACCTACCAGTTCACGCGCACCGAGAGCCTGGAGGAAATGGCGGCGGCGATGGTCCACCAGTTCCGGCAGGTGGCGCAACAGACCGGGCTGACCTCTCGTCCGAACTCGGACGTGCCTCAAATCGTGACCATGGCATCGATCATCGAAAAGGAGACAGCGGCTCCAGAGGAACGGCCGCTCGTGGCCAGCGTCTACTACAATCGGTTGGCGCAAAGAATTGCGCTCGATGCCGATCCGAGCGTGATTTACGGGGAGTTGCTGGCGGGCACATACCAGGGAAGCCTTCATCACGCTGACATGGCGGTGAACTCTCCCTATAACACTTATCGTTTCCCGGGATTGCCACCGGGGCCGATCGGCAATCCCGGGAGAAGCGCGCTGGAAGCTGCCATGCACCCCGACAGCACGAATTTTCTTTATTTTGTTAGCGATGGCAATGGGCACCACCGCTTCGCCCGCAACCTCGAAGAACACAATCGGAACGTAGCGGCCTATCGCCGCGCACTCGGCATCCGGTAAGCACGGAAGCCTCCCCTGCCTTATACTAGTGAGATACCAAATTGACAAAAGTCTTCCCAGGTACTGGCATAGGAATGCATCGGCCTCATCTTCGCCTCTTTTTGCTCTTGCTTCTGTCCGCGGCTAGTTTTCCGCTTAGCGGCTGCCTGTTCCGGACGCGCACCCTGGACCGTCAGTACTCCAACCGGCCGCTGAAGAGCGCGACCCAGCAGGAACTCATCGACTACGTCAACACTCAGGCCGCCAAGGTTCAGTCCATACAGGCAACCGTGGATATTGACGCTTCGTCTGTAGACCTGAAAAACGGCCTGGCCACGGCCACCGACTACAAAGAGATTCGCGGCTACGTGCTGGCGCGCAAACCGTCCATGCTGCGCATGAAGGGCCTGATGCCCCTGGTGCGAAATACCGCCTTCGATATGGTCAGCGACGGCCAGGACTTCAAGCTGTGGATCCCCCCGCAGAATAAGTTCGTCGTGGGTTCGGACAATGCCGACAACTACCAGCCCGACAAGCGCCTGGAGAACATGCGACCGCAGTACATCTACGACGCGCTCCTGCTGCCCGAAATCGGCCGAGACGATGCCGTACTGGAAAACGGCTATGAAACTGTCCTGGACTCGAAGCGGCATCGCGTCGAAGAGCCGAATTACAGCCTGCTGGTGATCCGCAAGGGCCCTCAGGGCGCCTATCTGTCCCGCAAGATCGATTTCAGCCGAATCGACCTCCTGCCCTACCGGCAAAGGATCTATGACCAGCAGGGAAACGTCGCCACCGATGCCCACTACCAGGATTACAAAGACTACGCGGGCACTATGTTCCCGAGTACGATACAGATCGAACGTCCGCGGGAGAATTACGACATCACCCTGGGCATGGTCAAACTCGAAATCAATAAGACGCTGACCGACGATCAGTTTTTGCTGGAGCAGCCGGTTGGGGCGGTCGTCGTGCACCTCGATCAGGCTGGTTCGGGCACGGGAAAGACGTCGGGCACCAAACGCAAGTAGTTCAGCGGAAAAGACATGATGAATCGCATGATCCTCGGGAATCTGGTGCACCGCCCGGTGCGCTCGATGATCAGCATTGTCGCCGTGGCGCTCGAAGTCACGCTGATCCTGCTGATCGTGGGCCTCTGCCTGGGGATGATGCAGGATAGCCGCACACGCACCGCCGGCATTGGGGCCGACGTCTTGGTGCTTCCGCCGGGATCTTCGTTCATCGCCGGACTTTCGAGCGCGCCCATGCCGATCAAGGTAGGGGGCGTGCTGGCCAAGTTGCCCCACGTCAGGAGCGTCGCGCCGGTAGTCCAACAAACCACCTCAGCGGGATCGTTCTTCGAGATGATTACGGGAATCGATTTGCCCAGCTACGAAAGCATGTCGACGGGCTTTCACTATTTGCAGGGCGGTCCGTTCCAGGGGCCGAATGATGTCCTGGTCGACGATCTTTTCGCCGAGTCCAAGCATGCCAAAGTCGGCGACACGATTGACATTCTGAACCACAGATTCCGCATCTCGGGGATCGTGGAGCGCGGCAAGGGCGGGCGTAAGTTCGTTCCCATTGCCACGCTACAAGATCTGATCGGCGCCAAGGACAAGGCCACCATTTTCTATCTCAAACTCGACGACCCGGCGAACGCGGACACGGTGGTCGATGAGATCAAACACGTCCCCGGGATGGAACGCTATGCGGCGAATTCCATGGCCTCTTACCTGGCCATGATGACCACCAGCAACGTTCCGGGACTCTCCACTTTCATTAAGGTTGTGGTCGGCATTTCGGTGGTCATCGGATTCATCGTGATCTTCCAGGCCATGTACACGGCAGTCATGGAGCGGACGCGCGAAATCGGCATTCTGAAGGCGATGGGGGCATCGAAGTTCTACATCGTAAATGTAGTGTTGCGAGAGACGGCATTGCTGGCGCTCGCTGGCATCGTGCTGGGCATCGTGGTGAGCCTGGCGGCCCGGGCCGCCTTGGCGCACAAGTTCCCGCTGCTGCAAGTGGTGGTGGACCGTGGCTGGATCGTCCGCGCAACCCTGATTGCCATCGCCGGCGCGATTGCGGGGGCGCTGTATCCGGCGTTCCAGGCGGCACAGAAGGACCCCATCGACGCCTTAGCCTACGAATAGTGGCGCCGTTCTTGACGTTTCGCTTTTGATTCGCCTGGCCTTGCGGAACCTTTTTCTTCCTCGCAACTTTCCTCATAATTTCCTCGCAAATCGGCGAGGAATGCACGATACTGCCCGGTGAAACTGTCCGTGCTATAATCACGCGCCGTTACGCAGAAGCAGTGCAGTTTCGCAGCGGTTATCCTAATTCCCAGGCCCCGCGCGCGCAGGCGAGCGGGTGACCTCAAATACGCAGGAGGAGATATGGGCTTCGATGATCCGACGCTGTATGGTCGGGACGATGAGACGGATGAGTACAGTGACAGCGGCGCCTATGGCGAATCGCTGGAGGAATTGGAAGAAGAGGAAGAAGAGGAAGAGGAAGAACCAGTTCTCGTAGAGGAGGGCGACGAGATTGCCGCGCCGCCACCAGTGCGAGAACCCGCGCCTGCAACTCCATCGGGTGGCGGCGGTAGCCCGAGCGCGCCTCCGAAGAAGAAGGCGCCGGCCAAGAAGGCTCCCGTCAAGAAAGCGCCCGCCAAGAAAAAAGCGGCCAAGAAGCCGGCGAAGAAAGCCGCGAAGAAACCGGCTGCCAAGAAGAAAGGTAAACCGGCGAAGAAAGCCGCGAAGAAGCCCGCCAAGAAGGCGGCGAAGAAAAAGAAAGTGGCCCGCAAGAAAGGCCGCTAGCGGTTCACGTTATCAGGCCAGATGATGGCGGAAGCCCGGCTCTCGTTCCGGATTCCGCCATCGCACTTACTTTCCGTCGCGCACGATCGCTTCCGCTTCAATTTCCACCAGCATCTCCGGAGAAACCAAGGCCGTGATCGCCATCATGGTGCTCGCGGGCCGAATATCGCGGAAGAACTCTCCGTGCGCCTTCCCCACTTTTTCCCAATCCGCAATGTTGATAAGAAACACGCGCGTGCGGACGACATCTTGCAGTGAAGCTCCGGCCTGCGCCAGCGCGCGTTCAATGTTCTTGAGAGTCTGAACCGCCTGCGCGTATGCATCGCCCAAGCCAACGATTTTTCCGTCGGCTCCAGTTGCGGTTGTGCCCGCGACGTGGACAAGCACGCCCACGCGAACCGCACGAGAGTAACCGACAATCGGCTCCCAAGGCGTTCCGCTCGAAATATTGATTCGCTCCACTTCGCCTCCGTTTTCCCGTTCTTTTTCTGTAAATAGATTCAGTAAACGAATCTTTCGATCCACGCGATGCGGAAATTAGCAGCCGTCCGCTTTGCCTGCCAGTAGATACGCGGAAACCCCGCGCCCTGGGAGTGCTTCTAACTACCAGGTGGCTCCGATGGGCACTTGCTTTAGATCGGGATTCACGGTATCTAATCCGCACGTGCTCCTGTTCCGATGGAAACTACGGGGGTCCGCCTTGGGAAGGAAGTGGGGCCATGGAAATTCCGGAGACGCATCCGCTGCAGGAACTGTTTCGTGAACTAGTCGGCCATCATTATGCCGAGGAGATTGGAATTCGCGATCCGCAAGTCGTGAGCTACGTCGCGCATCTGCTGGCGGAGTTTTGCGATGCCGAGCAGTTGTTGAAAATCCGCAATGCCGCAGGAAAGCCCTTGAACGATGTAGGCGAGATGCTGATCGAGTCGGACCCGATCTACGGCCCGGCGCCCTCGTTCGACCGCGAGCGCCAGGTCCGCAAGCACATTGGCGACTACACTCTGTTCTACGCCGGCATGTTCCCAGAGAGCATCAATCACTATCGCCTGCGCCGCCAGCGCGTCGAGAATTTTGTGGATTGGGTGAAGGCCGGGAAAGAAAGCTATTACATTGTCTCGAAGTTCGAGCACTTCGAATACGCCAAGGTGGCCCCAATGTTTGCGCAGCTCTCGCAAAGCTTTGAGCAGTGCGTCTATGGGCTGAATCTGGTGAAGAACGAGCTTGAGGTGATGCAGCACCCGATTGCGAGAAGAACGAACGAGTTGCTGATGTAAGGGAAGTAAAAAGTCAGAAGTTAAATTGAAGAAGTAAGACCCTTTGCCTTTCGGACGGACGCGACAAAGATAGCGACGAGTTCTTTGGCTTCCTGAACTATCGCTCGCAACTTTGCTTCGGGAAAGATTCCAGCGTCCCGCATCACCTCCAACCAGAAAGCTGTTTCGTCGGCCTCTTCCAGTACAATACCGAGTTTGGCGACGAATTCCGCACGAGAGCGAGCACGACAAGCGGCGCGGTAGTTGGCCCCAATCGAAGTACCCGAGCGAAGGAGTTGCTTGCCTAATATCCGAGCGTGATCGGTCTTGGGCAGCGAGCGAAATAGTTTGATGATGCGTAGTGCAAAGCTCCTTGTTCGCTGCTGCAGTTTCTCAAACTGTTCCACTCCTGGAATCTACCGTCCCCCTGGTTATCTGGCAGTGGCTCTTGTCACACTCGGATTGGTCGGTTTTACTTCTTCAATTTAGCTTCTGACTTTTGACTTTTCACCATCCTTCTACCCGCGATCTCAAAATTCCCTTCCAGCACAATCTTGATCGCTTCCGTGTACGCAATGTGTTCCTGCTCAAGAATTCGCGCAGCCAGCGTGTGCTCGTCGTCGGAACCCAGCACGGGCACGGTTTTCTGCACGATGATGGCTCCGTGATCGAGTTCCTCATCCACGAAATGCACGGTGCAGCCAGTAACCTTCACGCCGTAGGCAAACGCCTGCTGCTGCGCTTCCAGTCCCGGGAAGGACGGGAGCAGCGACGGATGGATGTTGAGAATTTTCCCCGGAAACTGCCGCACGAACCAAGGCGAGAGCAGACGCATGTAACCGGCGAGACAGACCAGATCGACTTGGTTGTCGAGAAGCGCAGCCACTACTTCGCGGTCGTGCTCCTCGCGCGGCTTGCCCTTCGACGGAATGACGAGCGCGTTGAGGCCGCGCTGGCGGCCGGTTTCAATGCCGGGAGCATCGGCGCGGTTCGAAATCACGACCGCAATGCGGGTTTTGGGAATCCTCCCCGCCGCAATACTGTCGGCGATGGCCACAAAATTGGAGCCGCGTCCGGATAGCAGAATGCCGAGGTTCTTCATAGGACAACAATCCACACTGTCATCCTGAGCGAAGCGAAGGACCTCTGTATTCCGGCGCCACGAGCAAATGCATAGGCCTTTCGCTTTGCTCAAGATGACAATCCAAACCTATGCCACGAATCTACGCTGCTCTTAGCTGAACATCACCTTGCGATCGCCCTTGACGATGCGTCCGACGCTGTAGAATTTCTCTCCGGCGCGCTCCAGCAGCGTCTGCGCTTTCTTGAATTTCTTGGCGGGAACCACGATCAGCATACCGAGGCCCATGTTGAACGTTCGAAGCATTTCTTCCTCGGCGACATTACCGAGTTTCTGCAGATGTTCAAAGATAGGAAGAACCGGCCAGGTGCCGAGTTCGATCACGGCCGACGTGCCCTTGGGCAGCACTCGGGGCAGGTTCTCGGTAATGCCGCCGCCGGTAATATGCGCCAGCGCCGCCACGCACTCGCCCGCGATCATCTTCCGAATGATCGACCAGTAGCTGCGATGGGTGCGCATGAGTTCGTTGCCGACCTTGTTCTTGATCTCGCTGACAAAGGTCTCCGGAGAATAGCCTGCGATTTCAAAAAGCAGTTTGCGAGCCAGCGAGTATCCATTGGTGTGCAGGCCGTTCGAGGGCAAGCCGAGCACGCAATCTCCCACCTGCACGTCTTTGCCGCTGATGATGCGTTCCCGTTCGACTACTCCGACAATGAATCCAGCGAGATCGTATTCGCCTTCGGGATAGAATCCCGGCATCTCGGCCGTCTCGCCGCCAATCAGCGCGCAGCCATTATGCTTGCAGGCTTCGGCAAGTCCGCCGACAACTTTTTCCGCGACTTCCGGCTCCAGTTTGCCGGTGGCCAGGTAGTCCATAAAAAACAGCGGCGCCGCGCCCTGCACTGCGATGTCGTTCACGCAGTGATTCACCAGGTCGGCGCCGACGGTGTGATGCATTTTCATTTCGAAGGCGACTTTCAACTTGGTGCCCACGCCATCGACGCTCGAAACCAGCACCGGGTCCAAATACTTCTTGTCGACCGAGAACAGCCCGCCGAAGCCGCCAATCTCGCTGAGCACTCCCTTGGTGAAAGTTTTGTGGGCCAGATACTTGATGCGCTGCTTGGTTTTGTTGCCGCGATCGATGCTGACACCGGCGTCGGCGTAGGTGATGGAGTCGCTTTGAGAGTTGGGATTCTCGGCCACGTTTTCAGTCCGTCATTGCCAGTGGAGAGAGCTGATGCGCCGCCAGTCCAGAGGAAGCGTTTCAGGCGCATCAAATTCTAGCACGTCTGGAGTTGTCCCCGGCTTTCCAAGCGCAATCCGCGAAAACGTTATAATGCTGGTCCAATCTTTTTCTTCGGGAGACAGGCATGAGAATTTTGACAGTTCTGTTTTGCGCGGTGCTGACGATTCCGTTTGCAGTGGCGCAGCAAGACCAATCGCAGGACACGACTTCCGAGAGCGCGAAGCAGTCCACATCCAAGAAAGACAAAAAGCAATCCACTCCGGGAAGCGCTGCAACTCCGGACAAGTCCGCGGAAAGCGGCAAGCCCGCGGAGCCGCCGAAGATGGAATCGGCCGAGGCCACCGACAAGGAAGAACACTACGATGTGGCGGAGGTCCCGCCCGTAATCACGCATCATCAGATCGCGCTCAACGGCAAGACTCTCAGTTACACGGCGACAGCCGGAAGGCTTCCGCTCAAGCGCGGCGACGGCAAAACAGAAGCCGAAATGTTTTTCGTAGCCTACACGCTCGACGGACAGGAAGCCGCAAAGCGTCCGCTGACGTTCGCGTTCAACGGCGGACCCGGCTCCGCTTCGGTGTGGCTGCACATGGGCGCGCTCGGACCGAAGCGCGTGGTGTTGCAGCCGAACGGATTCATGCCGGCAGCCCCCTATCGCCTGGAAGACAATCCCGACACGCTGCTCGATCGCAGCGACATCGTTATGGTGGATGCCATGTCCACCGGCTACTCGCGGGCCGCGACCGCCGAACTTACCAAAAAGTTTCTCGGCGTCAAGGGCGACGTGCAAGCCTTCGGAGAATTCATACGCCTCTACATTTCTCGCTACGACCGTTGGAGCTCTCCGTTGTTTCTGTTGGGGGAAAGTTACGGCACAACGCGCGCCGCCGGCATCGCCGGCTACTTAGCCGATCATGGCATCGCTTTTAACGGCGTGACCCTGCTCTCAATGGCGGTGGATTTCCAGACGCTGGAATGGAACAAATCGAACGACCTGCCTTATTTTCTGCTGGTGCCCACTTTCAACATGATCGCCGGCTACCATCACAAGCTGTCCGCCGACCTCACCCAGGATGTGGCGAAGACGCGCGAGGAAGTCGTGCGCTGGTCGTCCAATGATTACGCGCTCGCGCTCGGCAAAGGCGATACTCTGGCGCCCGAAGAACACCACAAGATTGTCGAGCAACTGTCGCGCTACATCGGGCTGCGTCCGGAGGTGATCGAAGCGCACAACCTGCGCATCGACGTTCCCACCTTCACTCACGAGTTGCTGCTCGACCAGAAACTGGTCTCGGGCCGCCTCGACGGCCGCTTCACCAGCCCGAATCCCGACGAGGATCGTTTCTATGATCCAACCGGCGCCGCCATTCTGCCGCCTTACAACTCGGCGTTCAACAATTACCTGCGCACCGAGTTGAATTACAAATCCGACATGCCCTACAGGGTTTTTGCCTATGACGAGCCCGGCTTCCGGAGCTGGGACTGGGGCAACGCCGAGCAAGGCTTTCCCAGCACCGCGGGCGGGTTGCGGTCGGCCATGATCAAGAATCCGTACATGAAGATTCTGGTGATGGAAGGCTACTATGACCTGGCCACACCCTTTGCCGCTGCCAACTGGACCATGGATCACCTCGACCTCAGTCCACAGTTCCGTGAGAGTGTTTCGTACGCCACCTACAACGCCGGGCACATGGTCTACATCGATCGCGCCGAACACAACAAGATGAAAAAAGATCTGGTGGACTTCATGGAGAAGTGTCTGCCGAAATAGTCGGGATGTTTGTGTCGGGACGGGCGCCCTCGCCCGTCCAAGCCGAGCGCAGCTCGGCAGTTGCTCGCGGTGACTATACCTCTGTATGCGACACTAAGCTGAAACGCTAAGCTCATGCGAGCCGCTGTCATCTTCGGATTGGGAACTTCGCCGGCTGACTTGAAGCCATTTCAATCCGGCTCTCCGACCGAGTGGCTGGAGGGACTGCCCACCTCCTCCGGCGACGCCGAAGCCATCCTCATTTTTGGCGGGGATGGAACTATTCACCGTCATCTGCCCGCGCTGGTGCGGCTCCAACTTCCGGTACTCATCGTCCCAGCAGGCAGTGGAAATGATTTTGCCCGCGCGCTGAAGCTGCGCTCGATGCGAGACTCCCTGCACCTCTGGCGTGATTTCGAATCGGGGAAGATTCAGGCGCGGGCAATCGATCTCGGGGTCATCGCGCCCTCTAATGCGCCGGAACGCACCCACTATTTCTGCTGCGTCGCCGGATGCGGTCTGGATTCTGCCGTCACTCGCAGCGCCAATCGAATGCCCCGCTGGCTGCGCGGGAACGGCGGCTATGCCCTGGCATTATTGCCGCGGCTGCTCCAGCTTCCGGCTTATTCCATGCGGCTGACGCAGGTCAATGGCGGGGATCGCACCGAGATTGAAAAGCGAACCTTGCTCGCCGCCTTCGCCAACACGCAGTTCTATGGCGACGGCATGCGCATAGCTCCAGAGGCCGATTTCGCCGATGGCAAGCTCGACATCTGCCGCATCCACACGCTGAATCCATTCAAGTTGTTTTGCCTGTTTCCGACAGTCTACTTCGGGCGCCATCTGCTTCTGCCCGAAGTTGAGTATTCGCGGGCGGAGCGAATTCGCGTGGACACCGAGACTCCGCTCGAAATCTTCGCTGATGGGGAGTTTGTGTGCGAGACGCCCGCCGAGATTTCCGTGGCCGCGGGGGCGCTGCGAGTTATTCATTCGCCGCGCGAGGAATGAGTTCGTACGGCGGAGCGACGGGAGTCTCGCCCATCCAGTTGGGCCGCCGGGCGGGGACGCCCGGCTCTCTCCACTAGTGAACCCGCCCGTAGCGCGCATCGAGCGCAATATTCAGTTCGAGCACGTTCACGCGCGGCTCGCCCAGGAATCCCCATTGCCGGTCCTCGGAGTTTTCAACGACGAGGCGTGCGACTTCATCTTCCGTGATCTTGCGTTCCGCAGCCACGCGACGAATCTGAAACTCCGCGGCCGCTGGGGTGATATGCGGGTCGAGTCCCGAAGCCGATGACGTCACCAGATCGATGGGGATAGGAACGCCGGGGTTTTCGGCTTGCAATTTGGCCACATCTCCATTGACCCGAGTGATCAACTGCGCGTTGGTCGGGCCGAGGTTTGAACCACCGGAAGCGGTGGCATCGTAGCCCGCGCCCGCGTTCGATGGCCGCGAATGAAAGTAGCCCGGCCCCGAAAATGGTTGCCCGATCAGCCGCGAACCAATGACCACCCCGTCCTTCCCGCGAATGAGGCCGCCATTGGCCTGCTTGGGGAAGATCACCTGCGCGAGTCCAGTCACCAGCAGGGGATACAGAATTCCCAGCAGAACCGTCGTCGCGATTGTCATCAATATTGCCGTAATCAGATTTTTCTTCATAATCTTCTCGATTCACTGACCACTGACCACCGTCCGCTGACCATTGCCCCTAAATCAGCTTGACGCCGGTGATGAGCATGTCGATCAGCTTGATGCCGATGAATGGGACCACCAGTCCGCCGAATCCATACACCAGCAAATTCTGCCGCAGCAAAGATTCGGCGCTCATTGCCTTGTACTTGACCCCTCGCAGCGCCAGCGGAATCAGGGCCACGATGATGAGCGCGTTAAAAATAACCGCGGAAAGCACCGCCGAATGCGGCGACTGTAGCCGCATGACGTTCAGCGCGTTCAGCACCGGAAATGTTCCGGCAAACATGGCCGGAATGATCGCGAAATACTTGGCCACGTCGTTCGCAATCGAAAACGTGGTGAGAGCTCCGCGCGTCATCAGCAACTGCTTCCCGATCGCCACCACCTCAATCAGCTTGGTGGGATTCGAATCCAGGTCCACCATGTTTCCCGCTTCTTTCGCGGCCTGCGTGCCGGTATTCATGGCCACGCCGACATCGGCCTGCGCCAGCGCGGGCGCATCGTTGGTGCCGTCGCCGGTCATGGCGACCAGTTTGCCGTCAGCCTGCTCGCGGCGAATCAGATCCATCTTCTCTTTCGGAGTCGCCTCCGCCAGAAAATCGTCGACGCCCGCCTCGCGTGCGATCGCCGCCGCCGTCAGCGGATTGTCGCCCGTGATCATGACCGTCTTGATCCCCATGGCGCGCAGTTGATTGAAACGTTCGCGCATCCCGCCTTTGACAATGTCCTTCAGGTAGATCACACCCAGGGCGCGCTGATTCTCCGCAACCACCAGCGGAGTTCCTCCCGAACGCGAGATCTGCTCGACGCTCGCCTGAATCTCGCGTGGCAGCGAGGTGCCGAACTGCTGCAGGTATTTGGTGATGGCGTCGACCGCTCCCTTGCGAATCTCGCGGCCATCCAGGTTCACGCCCGACATGCGCGTTTGGGCGGTGAAGGGGACAAACACCGCTTCGTGCGAAGCCAGTTCACGGCCGCGCAGGCCATACTTCTCTTTTGCCAGAACCACAATCGACCGGCCTTCGGGCGTTTCGTCCGCGAGCGAAGAGAGTTGCGCGGCATCGGCCATCTCGGCCGTCGTAATGCCCGGCGCCGGGATGAACTCCGCTGCCTGGCGATTGCCGAGCGTGATCGTTCCCGTCTTATCGAGCAACAACGTATTCACGTCACCGGCCGCTTCCACGGCGCGCCCCGACATCGCCAGCACGTTGTGCTGCACCAGGCGGTCCATGCCCGCAATGCCGATCGCGGAAAGCAGGCCGCCAATCGTGGTCGGAATCAGGCAAACCAACAAGGAGACCAGCACAAATACGGTCTGCGGCGATCCCGAATAAATCGCGAAAGGCTGCAGCGTAATCACAGCGAGCAGGAAAATAATGGTCAGACCCGCCAGCAGAATGTTGAGCGCAATCTCGTTCGGCGTCTTCTGCCGCTCCGCACCTTCGACCAAGGCGATCATTCTGTCGAGGAAGGTCTCTCCTGGATTCGAAGTAATGCGAACCTTGATCACGTCGGAAAGCACGCGCGTGCCGCCGGTGACGGCCGATCGGTCTCCACCAGCTTCGCGGATCACCGGCGCGGATTCGCCCGTAATCGCAGACTCGTCCACCGAGGCCACGCCTTCGATGACTTCGCCATCGCCGGGGACGAGTTCGTTCGCAGTCACGGTCACGACATCGCCCGAACGCAGCTTGGCGCTCGGCACCGTTTCTATGGTCCCGTCCGGCAGCAAGCGCTTGGCTTCGGTTTCAGACCTGGCCTTGCGCAGCGTGTCGGCTTGCGCTTTGCCACGTCCTTCGGCCATGGCTTCCGCGAAGTTCGCGAACAGCACCGTGAACCAAAGCCACAGCGTGATTTGCAGATTGAATGCGAAGCTCTGCTTTTCGCGAAATAACAGCACGGTCGTCACCACGGCGCCCACCTCGACCACGAACATGACCGGATTCTTCATCATGGTGCGGGGATCGAGTTTGACCAGCGCATCGACCAGCGCCCGCCGTATGATTTTTGCGTCCCACAAACTCTTGCTTTTCTTCTCTGCCATTTGCCGCCTCAGAAAGTTTTCCCTGCCATCATCAGCAGGTGTTCCAACACAGGCCCCAAGCTAAGAGCCGGGAAAAATGTGAGCGCTCCCACGATGACAATCACGGACACGAGCAGAACCGTAAACAGGGGCGTAGTTACCGGAAACGTGCCAGCCGTAGCGGGCACCGCTTTCTTCTTCGCCAGGTTGCCGGCAATCGCCAGCATGGGAATGATCATGAAGAATCGTCCCACCAGCATCGTCATCGCACCCGCGGTGTTATACCAAAGCGTGTTACCGTTCAAGCCGCCGAACGCGGAACCGTTGTTCCCGGCCATGGACGTGAATGCGTAAAGGATTTGGGTCAGGCCGTGTGGGCCCGCATTGCTGATGCTCGATGTGCCAAATCCCTCGACCGATGAGATGCCCGTGAGCACAAGAATGATCAGCGGGAAAACCAGCGTGACCAGCATGGCCATCTTCACGTCATAGGCTTCAATCTTCTTGCCCAGATACTCTGGCGTGCGCCCCACCATAAGTCCGGCAATGAATACCGACAGCACCACATAGATCAGGATGCCGTAAAGACCCGCGCCCACTCCGCCGAAAACGGTCTCGCTGAGCATGATGTTGACCAGCGGCACCATTCCGCCCAGCGGAGTAAACGAATCGTGTTGACCGTTGATGGCGCCACAGCTCGCATCGGTGGTGACGGTGGCGAATAACGCCGAATTGGCGATGCCAAAGCGTACTTCCTTGCCTTCCATGTTGCCACCCGGCTGTATCGCGGTGGTGTGTTGGTCAACTCCGTGGAGCAAAGGATTGCCTCTGGCCTCGGCCCAGTATGCCGTTGTAACTCCGCACAGAAACAGAATCGCCATCGCTGCCCACACCGCCCAGCCGTGACGCGGTGATCCCGTCATTCGGCCCAGCGTGTAAGTAAGGCCGGCCGGGATCGCGAAGATGGAAAGCATCTGCAGAAGGTTGCTAAGTGGCGTCGGATTCTCAAAGGGATGGGCGCTGTTGGCGTTCAAAAATCCGCCGCCGTTTGTGCCCAGCATCTTGATCGCCTCTTGAGAAGCAACCGGCCCTTGCGCGATGGTCTGGTCGGTCACGGTGTCCATTACCGCCTTGCCGTCCTGCCCCACCATGGGTCTGCCGTCCGTTCCAGTCTTCT
>Ga0182014_10003654_pt1 | contig 18275 bp, 14 predicted proteins | sample 612S2DmetaG_FD_120489 | JGI IMG/M metagenome (GOLD analysis project Ga0182014, IMG submission 120489) | Permafrost microbial communities from Stordalen Mire, Sweden - 612S2D metaG | ecosystem: Environmental > Terrestrial > Soil > Wetlands > Permafrost | place: Sweden: Stordalen | collected... | reverse complement strand
CCGCTCCCACGCCGCGTCGCTCAAAACCAACCGCTCCATCACACCCAAGACTGCCTCCCAAAAGCAGCCTTGAATCTGATTTGCTCCTAAAAGGGAATCCTTAGAGTCCACACCACCTAGCGCCACGTTTGTGAGTTTCGCCGGCAATGCGACCGGCGGCAATGCAACGATCTCGACCGGTAACGGCTCGTTCGCGTTTTTTAGTAACAGCAGCACCGGCGGCAACGCGCGCTTTATCGCCAATGCCGGCGGCATCTTCGATATGTCCGGGCTCACGTCTGCCGGAATGACCGCCGGCTCGATCGAGGGCGCGGGGAACTATGAGCTCGGCTCGAAGCAACTCACGGTCGGCTTCAACAATCTGTCGACCGCGGTTTCGGGCGTCATCAGCGATTGCGGCCCTGTCAGCGGCATCCCCTGCTTTGGCACCGGACTCACGACCGGCGGCTCCCTGACAAAAGTCGGCACCGGCACGCTGACCCTGTCGGGCGTCAATACCTATACCGGCCTCACCACGATCAACGCCGGCACACTGGTGCTGAGCGGCACCGGCAGCATCGCGGCATCGAGCGGCGTCAATCTTGGCGGCGCTGCCGGCGTCTTCGATATTTCGGGGACCACGGCGGGCGCGACGATCGCGAGCCTTTCCGGCGTCGCCGGCGGCACCGTCGCGCTCGGCGCCCAGACGCTGACGCTCTCGAACGCGTCGGGCAGCTTCGCCGGCAGCATCGGCGGCACCGGCGGTTTGACATTGGCGGGCGGCAGGGAGGTGCTGACCGGCAGCAGCAACTATACCGGAGCGACCATCGTCAACGGCGGCACGCTGGAAGTCGATGGTGCGATCACGAACTCCTCCAGCGTCACGGTGAACGCCGGCGGCGCCCTGACCGGCACCGGCCTGGTCGATCCTCCCGGCACCGTGACGTTTGCGTCGGGCTCGGTTTTCGCGCCGGGCAACGGCACGCCGGGTTCGTCGATGACGATCTCGGGCAATCTCGCCTTGCAGTCCGGCGTGCAATATGTCGTGCAACTCAATCCCGCGACGGCCTCGTTCGCCAACGTCACCGGCACCGCGACGCTCGGTGGCGCCACCGTGAGCGCGGTCTATGCCAATGGCAGCTACGTTCCTAAACAATACACCATCCTCAAGGCCACGGGCGGCGTCAGTGGCACCTTCGGCGCGGTGGTCAATACTAATCTGCCGTCCGGCTTCAGCGCTACGCTGGGCTACGACGCCAACGATGCCTTCCTCAATCTCGCGCTGTTCAGCCTGCCTGCGGGGCTCAACGTCAGCCAGCAGAATGTCTCGACTGCGCTGAGCAATTTCTTCAACCGCAATGGCGGCATCCCCATGGTGTTCGGCACGCTGACCCAGGCGGGCCTGACCCAGATCTCCGGCGAGTTGCCGACCGCCGCGCAGCAGACGACATTTGACGCCATGAACCTGTTCCTCGGCCTGCTGACCGATCCCTTCGTGGCCGGGCGCGGCAATCCCATAGCGCCATCAACCGCCGCGTCGCCCTACGCCGAAGAAGACAGCGCCAGTTCCTATGCGGCGAACGGCAAGACACGCAGCGAGCGCGATGCCTATGCCGCGCTGTATCGCAAGGCGCCGCTGGCGCAGGCCTACGATCCGCGCTGGAGCGTGTGGGCGGCCGGCTTCGGCGGCTCGCAGACCACCGACGGCAATCTTGCGCTCGGCTCGAACGCGGCGACCAGCCGCGTGTTCGGAACGGCGATCGGCGCGGACTATCTGCTATCGCCGCGCACCCTCGTCGGCTTCGCGCTGGCCGGCGGTGGCACCAACTTCTCGCTGGCGAACGGTCTCGGAAGTGGCCGCTCCGATTTGTTCCAGGCCGGTGCCTTTGTGCGGCACACGGCAGGTCCGGCCTACGTCTCGGCCGCGCTCGCCTATGGCTGGCAGGACATCACCACGGATCGCACAGTCACGGTGGCCGGGATGGATCGGCTGCATGCGGAGTTCAACGCCAATACGTTTTCCGGCCGCGTCGAGGGCGGCTATCGCTTCGTGACGCCATGGGCCGGCGGCCTCGGCCTCACGCCCTACGCCGCCGCGCAGTTCACGACCTTCGATCTGCCGGCCTATGCCGAGAGCGTCCTCGCGGGCGCCAATACCTTTGCGCTGGCCTATGGCTCGAAGAGCGTCACCGACCCCCGCACCGAATTGGGCCTGCGTACCGACAAGTCCTTCGCGATGCCGGACGGCATTCTCACTTTGCGCGACCGGCTTGCCTGGGCGCATGACTACAACCCCGACCGCAATATCGCCGCCACCTTCCAGACGCTGCCGGGGGCAAGTTTCGTAGTCAGCGGAGCGGGACAGGCGAGCGACGCCGCGTTGACCACGGCCTCGGTCGAGATGAAATGGATGAACGGATGGTCCGCCGCCGGCACCTTCGAGGGCGAGTTCTCCAGCGTCACCACAAGCTACGCCGGCAAGGGCGTGGTGCGGTATACGTGGTGAGCTGACCACTTCCGCTGTTGGCACGAAACGGACCAACAGGGTCGGTCCGATGATGTCCGTTGATGGGGGGGTAAAGCAGACCTCGCCACAGGCGAAGAAACGCCTCCGGTAGCGAACGCCGCCGCAGCGTTGGCTTGCGTCCCGCCCTACGGCTTCGGCACATCTCCCGGATACGACAACAACGGCACGCCGCCGTCCGAGACGCCACCCAGGAGGCCGGTCTCGGCGTAGATCCCAAGCTTTTCGCGCGTGTCGGCAATGTCCATGTTGCGCATCGTCAGCTGGCCGATCCGGTCGGCCGGGGTGAACGAGCCGGCGCCGCTCTCCATCGTCAGTCGTTCGGGATGATAGGTCAGGTTGGGGCTCACGGTGTCGAGCAGCGAATAGTCGTTGCCGCGGCGCAGTTCGAGCGTGACCTCGCCGGTCACCGCGCGCGCCACCCAGCGCGCCGACTCGCGCAGCATCAGGCATTGCGGGTCGAACCAGCGGCCCTGGTACAGCAGGCGCCCGATCCGGCGTCCATTGCTGCGGTACTGTTCGATCGTGTCCTCGTTGTGGATACCCGTCACCAGCCGCTCGTAGGCGATGTGCAACAGCGCCATGCCCGGCGCTTCGTAGATTCCGCGGCTCTTGGCCTCGATGATCCGGTTCTCGATCTGGTCGCTCATGCCGAGGCCGTGCCGGCCGCCGATCACGTTGGCTTCGCCAAAGAGCTTCAGCATATCGTCGAACGCCACGCCATTGAGGGCGACGGGCTGGCCTTGCTCAAAGCGCACGCTGACCGTCTCGGCCGCGACCTTCACCTCGTCGCGCCAGAACGCCACTCCCATGATCGGCTGGACGATGTGGATCCCGGCGCCCAGATATTCGAGATCCTTGGCTTCGTGCGTGGCGCCCAGGATATTGCTGTCGGTCGAGTAGGCTTTTTCCACGCTGGCCTTGTACTCGAATCCGGCCGCGGCCATGTACTCGCTCATCTCCTTGCGCCCGCCGAGTTCATCGATGAACTGCTGGTCGAGCCAGGGCTTGTAGATGCGCAGGCCCGGGTTGGCGAGCAGCCCGTAGCGATAGAAGCGCTCGATGTCGTTGCCCTTGTAGGTGCTGCCGTCGCCCCAGATGTTGACCCCGTCCTCGCGCATCGCCACGACCAGCGACGTCCCGGTCACCGCGCGGCCGAGCGGCGTGGTGTTGAAGTAGGTGGCGCCCGCCGTGCTGATGTGGAACGCGCCGCATTGGATAGCGGCAATTCCTTCGGCGACCAGTTGCGCGCGACAGTCGATCAACCGCGCCGTTTCGGCGCCATAGGCCAGCGCCTTGCGCGGGATGTCGTCGTAGTCGGCCTCGTCGGGCTGCCCGAGATTGGCGGTGTAGGCGCAGGGAATGGCGCCCTTGGCGCGCATCCAGTGCACGGCCGCGCTGGTGTCCAGGCCCCCGGAGAAGGCGATGCCGACGCGCTGGCCGACGGGAAGTTTTTGCAGAATGTTCGCGGCCACGGCTGTCTCCGGAGTGATTTTCGCCGTCTGCGCCGGCGGGCAAATATTGCGCCGCAACGGCCGCAGACTGGTAGCCCATTAAACCATCCGCCGTCGCCACGCTACCCCGGAAAATGAAGGGCGCCGCGGTTGATCCGCGGCGCCCTCGCATCATCGTTATTGAAGCGGTCTTCAGGCCTGCTGGATCGCCGAGAGCTCCCAGCTCGCGCCGCGCGGCCGCAGGAAGGTCCACACTTCGGTGGCTTCGCCGGGTTGTTCGCTGCCCTCGACCAGCCGGCCGGAGGCGCGGTCGATGGTCTTGTCGACCAGCGAGAACCGCATCGCCACGCTGGCGAAATCAGTGTCGCCTTCGCGCCAGGCTTCGGCAAGGTCGCCCTGCAACAGCTTGGTGCCGGAAACCTTGTTGATGACGTTGCGGGCCTTGTTCTTTTCGAGGTCGCCGGTGAAATACGACACCATTTCGGGGGTCGCCAGCGTATGCAGCTTGGCGACATCCTCGTTCGACCATGCGGTCTGAATGTCGCCGAGCAGGCGCTCGAAGGCCTCGTAATCCGCGGGCAGGATTTCCGGCGGCGCGCTGCCGGATCCCAGTCCGAACCCGGTCGCGGTGCGGAAGCTCGGCTGCGCGCCGGGGGCCGCGGCAGCGCCGGCATAGGCGGAGGCCGTCTCGTGACGGCGCTGCCACCATGACATCGCCAGCCGAACCACGATCACGACCAGACCGATCTGCAGGATCAGGCCGAAGATCGACGACAATCCGCCGAGCCCGCCGAACATTCCGCCACCGAACAACATGCCGAACAGGCCGGCGCCGAGGAAGCCCGCGGCAAGGCCACCGAGCATGCTGCGGCCGGGACTGTTGAAGAAGCCGCCGGTCGCCGGCGCGCCGACCCCGGGGGTGGTGGACGGGGTCATGGTGCGGTTGAACGGTTGCGCCGTACTGGGCGCCGTCGAGGTGCTCGGCGGCGCGGAAAAGGTCCGCGCGCCTCGCGAACCCGGGCTCATGCCGCCGCCAACCCGCGCGTCGGCCGACGGCACGGCCAGCAGCAATGGCACCGCGAGCGATAGAACGACGGCAATCGCCTGGACGACGCCGCGGGCGCGTTGCGTGAATTTCATGTCAATTTCCCTAAAATCCCCGGCAGGGGGCAGCGACCCTAAGATGGGCAGCGCTGCCTAAAAGTGAAGCCGGTTGAGACCTCCACGGCTGCGGCCCTCGGTCGCGGGGTGCGGCAATAGTGCCCATGTGGAGCGGTCATTCCGGGGCGATACGAAGCATCGAAACCGGAATCTCGAGATTCCGGGTCTGGTGCTCACGCACCATCCCGGAATGACTAAAACCGGATCCCTCACGGCGGCGACATGGTTTCCTTGACCTTCGCGACCAGCGCGCTGAGCGCGAAGGGCTTGGGCAGGAATGCAAACTGCTGGTTCTCCGGCAGGCTCTTCTCGAAGGCGTCTTCGGCGTAGCCCGACACGAAGATGATCTTGAGATCCGGATTGCGCTCGCGCATCGCCTTCAGCAGCGTCGGGCCGTCCATTTCCGGCATCACCACGTCGGAGACGACGAGATCGACCGCGCCTTCCCGTTCCTCCAGCGCCTCCAGCGCCTCGACGCCGTTCGAGGCCTCGATCACGCTGTAGCCGCGCGAGCGCAGGCCGCGCGCGTTCAGCGAGCGCAATCCCTCCTCGTCCTCGACCAGCAGGATGGTGCCCTGCCCGGTGAGGTCGGTGCGGGGCTTTGCCTCCGCCGCCGCTTCCTTGGCCGCGCCATTGGCGGCGGCGGCGTCGGGCGCAACCTCCAGCTCGGCATGATGCCGCGGCAGGAAGATGTGGAACGAGGTGCCCTGATCGGCTTCGGAATCGACATAGATGAAGCCGCCGGTCTGTTTAACGATGCCGTACACCGTCGACAGGCCGAGCCCGGTGCCCTTGCCGACTTCCTTGGTCGAGAAGAACGGCTCGAAGATCTTGTCGACGATATCGGCGGGGATTCCGGTGCCGGTATCCGATATGTCGATCCGCACGTAATCCGCCGCCGGCATGCCCTTGTAGGCGAGATGGCCGGCCTCTTCGGCGCCGACATTGGCGGTCCGCACCGTCAGCTTGCCGCCGTCGGGCATGGCGTCGCGGGCGTTGACGGCGAGATTGACGATCACCTGCTCGAACTGCGAGACGTCGACCTTGACCGGCCACAGGTCGCGGCCGTGCACCAGGTCGAGTTTCACCTTTTCGCCGATCAGCCGGCGCAGCAGCATCGTCAGGTCGCTCAGCGCATCGCCGAGATCGAGCACCTGCGGCCGCAGGGTCTGGCGGCGCGAGAACGCCAGCAGCTGGCGCACCAGCGTCGCCGCGCGGGTCGCGTTCTGCTTGATCTGCATGATGTCCTGGAACGACGGATCGGTCGGCTTGTGGGCGTTCAGCAGGAAGTCGTTCGCCATCATGATGGCGGACAGCACATTGTTGAAATCGTGCGCGATGCCGCCGGCGAGCTGGCCGACCATGTCCATCTTCTGCGACTGGTTGATCTGGTTCTCCAGCGCGCGCCGCTCGGTGGTCTCCAGCATGTAGACGATGGCGGCCTCGGTCTCGCGCTCGTCTTCCTCGACCGCGGTGACGAAGAACTGGCCCCAGCGCTCCTTCGGCCCGTCCAGCATCGCCTCGACCGGCGCGATGTCGCCCTGCCCTTCCGCCGCCTGGTTGATGGCCGCGATCAGCAGGCTGCGGTCGCGCTCGCTCACCGCGCGGAAGATCGACCGCGAGGCCGCGCCCTCCGGGCTCAGGCCCTGCGCCAGCTTGGCATAGCGGGCGTTGGCGCGCACCACCGCGCCGCCGCGGTCGACGGTGGCGATCGCCATCGGGGTGTGGTCGAAGAAGCGCATGAAGCGCACCTCGGCGGCGCGCTGCGGATCGGCGCGCTCGTCCCGCGCCCGGCTGATCACCAGCGTGCGCGACGCGCCCGGCGTGCCGTCGGCGCCGAATGCGAGCTTGTGATAGAGCCGCACCGGCATGGTCTTGCCGCCGCGCATCCGCAGGTCGATGTCGAACACCTCGGTCTTGACCTCGCCGGGCACCGGCACGATCGAGGTCAACAGCGCCGCGCCGTCGCCGGACACGATGTCGGTCAGCTTGAGGCCGCCGGAGCCGATTTCGGCAAGGTCGTGATCGAGCCAGTTCGCCAGCGTGGCGTTGACATAGACGATGTCGCCCGCGGGGCTGACCGAGAAGAAGCCGCACGGCGCGTGGTCGAGATATTCGATCGCGTGCTGCAGCTCCTGGAACACGTCTTCCTGCCGCTCGCGGTCGCGGGTGATGTCGGCGATCGACCACACCGCGTATTTCGCCTGGCGCTTGCTCCGGCCGAGCGGGCGGACCCGCATCCGCAGCCAGCGGCCATGCGCGCCGTCGGCGTCGGCGATGCGGACTTCTTCCTGCTGCCGCTTGCCCTCGCGCGCCGCCTTGAGCAGGCGAAACACCGCCTCGGAGACGTCGGGATTGCCGATGAAGACGCGCTCGACCGGACGCACGTCCTGGACCGACGCGGCCCCCGTCAGGGCGAGATAGGCGGCGTTGGAATAGACCACGTGGCCGCGGGAATCGGTGACCGCGAGCCCGTCATAGGCATGGTCGGCGATGCGGCCCATCACGGGATCGTCGGCGGCGCGGTCGGCGAAACGGATGATGCCGGCGGCCAGGGCGAACAGGTTGAACAGCCCGACCATGGCCAGCAGCGCCAACAGCCCCAGAATATAGGGCTGCGCCTGCACCCGGCCCAGCGTCATCAGCGCCACCGCCGCCGCGACGATGCCGCCGGCCACCAACAGCACCAGCACGATGGAGCCGCCGCGCCGCGCCGGCTCGTGGACGCCCTGCGGCTCTGGTGACGGGTCGTTGTCAGGATCGGCGGTCATACCGGGGATTGCAGCCTGTCGACATGGGCGTGACGCGCGTTAACGCGCGCTTCCTCCCTGAGTGCCTGAATCGGGCCGGCCAGCGCAAGTCCGGACACCGGCTATTTCGCTCCAACTGGGCATTTCCGGCTGATAAATCACGCCTTTCGGCTGAAAACGCCGCGCTTGAGGCCCATCACATAGCCGATGATCTCGGCCACCGCGTGGTAGTGTTCCACCGGGATTTCGTCGTCGATCTCCACGGTGGCGTACAGCGCACGCGCCAGCGGCACGTTCTCGACGATCGGGATGTCGTGCTGGCCGGCGATTTCCCGGATCTTGAGCGCGATCGCATCGATGCCCTTGGCGACGCAGATCGGCGCCGACATGCCGCGTTCGTAGGACAGCGCCACCGCGTAGTGGGTCGGGTTGGTGATGATCACGGAGGCCTTGGGAACCGCCGCCATCATGCGTTTCTTCATCCGCGCCTGGCGCAACTGCCGCAGCTTGCCCTTGATGTGCGGGTCGCCTTCGGACTGCTTGTACTCCTCCTTGATCTCCTGCAGCGACATCTTCTGGCGCTCGTACCATTGCCGGTACTGGAACAGATAGTCCGCGATCGCGACCACCGCGAGCATCGCCACCACGGCACCCATCAGATGCACGACCATGCTGGTGGTGGCGCCCAGCACCGCCGCCGGGTCGAACCGCACGATCGCCTCCAGGCGGTGCCGCTCCGGCCACAGGATCGCCGTCATGACCGCGCCGAGCGCGATCAGCTTGAACAGCCCCTTGGCGAAATTCGCCGCCGCCTGCTTGCCGAACAGCCGCTTGGCGCCGGCCGCCGGCGAGACCTTGCTGAATTTCGGTTTCAGCGATTCGGCCGACCACACCAGCTGGTGCTGCACCATGTTGCCGGCGATCGCCGCCAGCGCCAGCATCAGGAACGGCACGCCGAGGGCTGCCATCACCACATATCCGAGCGACTGCGCCAGCCCGAGCAGGGAAGCTCCGTCGGCGTGGATCATCCAGGAATTGGCGATCAGGTTGCGCAGCGGCATCATGATCCCGCTGCCGACCGACCCGGAAAAGTTCGACAGCACCAGCGTGCCGCCGGCGATCATGAACCAGGTGTTGATTTCCTGGCTCTTGACGACGTCGCCGCGTTCCTGAGCATCAGTCAGACGCTTTTGCGTAGGGTCCTGTGTTTTGTCGGATGAGTCGTTCTCGTCGGCCATCGCTTGGCTTTCAGTTGAGCGGTATCAGTTCGTGCATGACGCCGATGAAGTAGTCGAGGAAGGTTCCCATCAGCGCCGTGATGACCAGGGCGAAGATCAGGAAGCCCGCGAGAATCGACAGCGGCACGCCGACGAAATAGACCTGCATCTGCGGCATCAGCCGCGCCAGCACGCCGAGTCCGATGTTGAAGACCAGGCCGAACACCAGAAACGGCGCCGACAGCTGCATGCCGATCTTGAAGGCGGCGGCGAAGGCGCGGGTGGCAAGGGCGGCGACGTCGCCGCTTTGCATGGTCTCGCCGGGGGAAAAGATCGCGTAGCTGTCGTTGAGGGCGGCGATCACCAGATGATGGGTGTCGGTGGCGAACAGCAGGGTGATGCCGAGCAGGGTCAGGAAATTGCCGACCAGCAGGCCCTGCTGGCCCTGGGTCGGATCGACCGCGGTGACGAAACCGAGGCCCATCTGCTGGGCGATCACGGCGCCCGCGACCTGCAGCGCCGCCAGCGTCACCCTGGCGGTGGCCCCCAGCACGATGCCGATCACGATCTCGTGCACCATCAGCACCAGCATCGGAATCATCGACTGCATGTCGACATGATAGGCCGCGCGGTGCAGCGGCAGGATGATCAAGGTCAGCAACAGCGCGATCGCCAGCTTGATGCGAACCGGGATGTTGGACTCGCCCAGCCCCGGCAACAGCATCACCATGGCGCCGATGCGGGCGAACACCAGCATGAAGGCGGCGGCAAGCGCGGGCAGCAGTGAGATATCGATATGCACTCACGCATCCTGCATCAGCCGCCTATGATTCGCGACGAAATCCGCAGCATGTGGCTGTGCAGCGCGTCCGCCATGAACGGCAGCGCCAGCAGCAGCGTCACGAAGATCGAGAGGATCTTCGGCACGAACACCAGCGTCTGTTCCTGGATCTGGGTCAGCGCCTGGAACAGCGACACCACCACGCCGACCACCAGGCCGACCACCATCAGCGGCGACGACACCACCACGATGGTCCAGATCGCATCGCGCGCCACGTCGAGGGTTTCAGCACCGGTCATTTCATTTATTCCATTTCACTAGGTTTAACTCGTCATTCCGGGATGGTCCGAAGGACCAGACCCGGAATCTCGAGATTCCGGGTTCGATGCTTCGCATCGCCCCGGAATGACAGTGCGATAGGACTCAGATCGACATCTTCATGATGTCTTCGTAGGCCGCGATGACCTTGTCGCGCACCGACACCAGCGTCGAGACCGCGACGTCGGTTTCCGCCACCGCCGTCACCACGTCCATCACATTGGCCTTGCCCGAGGCCATCGCCACGGTTTGCGCGTCGGATTTCTTGCCGGTATCCAGCACGCCGTTGATCGCGTCCTTGAGCACCGCGCCGAACGACGGGCCGCCGCCGCTGCCGCTCTCGGAGCCCTTGCTGGCGCCGCCGGTGTCGAGGATGCGGGCGAGATTGGCATAGGCGTTCGCAGCGACTGTGGGTGAAGCCATGGCTTACGGTTTCCTGTTCAGGCCTTGAGGATGTCGAGCGTGCGTTGGATCATCCGGCGCGTGGCGCTGATGATGTTGAGATTGGCTTCGTAGGATCGCTGCGCATCGCGCATGTCGGTCATTTCGACCAGCGAGTTGACGTTGGGATATTTGACATTGCCGGCGGCGTCGGCGGCGGGATTGCCGGGATCATGCTTGACGCGGAACGCCGACGGATCGGGCCGTATCTTGCCGAGCGTGACGGTATTGGCATCCAGCGTGCGGTCGAGCGCGGAGGAAAATGTCGGGACCTTGCGGCGATAGGGATCGCCGCCGGCGGTCGGCGCCGTGGAGTCGGCGTTGGCGATGTTTTCCGAAATCACCCGCATTCGCCCGGCCTGCGCGCGCAGGCCGGAGGTCGCTATGCCCATCGAGCGGGCAAAATCGTTCACGTCGTTGGCCATGTCGTTCCCTCAGGCGTCCTGTCCGGCCTCGTGTTTGCGCATGATGTCTTGGGAACGCCGGTTCCCGCTCTTCCCGATCATGCCTCAGGCCTTGCCGATCGCGGTCTTCAGGAGATGCAGGCTCTTGCTGTAGAGCGAGGTCACCGCGGCGTAGTCCATCTGGTTGGCGGAGACCTTGAGCATTTCGTCCTCGAGATTGACGGCATTGCCGGCCGGCCGGGTCTGGAAGCCCGCCCGCTTGTTCTGGTCGAAGCTGTCAGCGCCGCCGCCTGCGGGCGCGATATGCGACGAACTGGTGCGCATCATCGCCAGCGAGCCCATCGCGCCGGCCGGGGCGCCGGCTGAGTCGAATTTCGGCTCGACCAGGTCGCGCGGCTTGAAATTCGGGGTGTCGGAGTTGGAGACGTTTTCGGACAGGACGCGCTGACGCTCCTGATGCCACTGCATCTTGGTGCGCAGCGCCGACAAGACCGGAAGATCGTTGATGGACATCGGCCGCCGCTCCCTCGCCCGCCGGGCGGGACGCCCCTCGGGTAGGCAGAATTTGCCGTGTGTATGGTTAACAACGGGTTAAGATCGGCGGGCGGCGGATGGCACGGCCTGCGCGCGCGAATTTCCGCCTTGAGCATCGATTGCGCGCATTTTCGCCACGAATGCTGCGTTAACCAACGGGATGGCCGCAGTTGAAAGGCCAAGAAGTCGTTTTGGCCCAGCCGATTCATGGGTTATTAAGGCGGGGGCGAGGCGGCAGTTTCTGCCTCGGGGTGTTAAGGGATTGGGCCGATCTCAGGCTTTTCACCGTCGCTGCGTCGCTTGCGATTCGCGTACGCCGAACGAGAGACCTGAAGAAAACGCTATTTGCCGGGGACAAGCATGCAGGCACTGACATTCTTCTTCGCATTCGTGGCCGTGCTGGCGCTGATCGGGCTGGCCGCCTGGCTGGTCCGCCGATTCGCCGGCAACCGGCTCGGCGCCAACACCAATCGCGGACGGATGCCGCGTCTGGCTGTGATCGATGCCGCCGCCGTGGATGGCCGCAGGCGGCTGGTGCTGGTGCGGCGCGACAATGTCGAACACCTGCTCATGATCGGCGGCCCGACCGACATCGTCGTGGAACCCAATATCGTGCGCGCGATGCCCGGACGGGATCAGCTGCCGCAGCGGCCGGCCGGGACCGAACCGCCGCCGCGGGTGGCGCCGCTGCCTGATGCGGCCTGGGCCGACGGCGACGGACAGAGGTCCGACGCTTTCGAACATCACCCCGAGCCGCAAATGCCCGAACCGCCGCCGCGGCCGGCGCGCCCCTCTTTCGCCGACGAAGTGCGCCGCCCGGCGCCGGCGCTTTCGGAACGACGCAGCGAGCGCAACGATCCTTTGGCGGGATTCGCCCCGGAGCCGCATGGCAATCCGCTCGGCACCCCGCTCGGCACCCCGCTCGGCACCCCCCTTGGCGGCCGTCCGGAGCCGCGTCCCGAACTGCGCGGCGAACCGATGCCCTCGCGCGTGACGTCACGCAACGAACCGATCATGCCCCGCCCGCCGCGTCCGAGCGAAGCGCCGAAGGCGCCCCCGATTCGCGCCGAACGTCCCGCCGCCCCGCCGCCGGCCGCAGCGCCGCCGGTGTCGGCCGCGGACCAGAATCTCGCCGAGATGGCCCAGCGCCTGGAAGCCGCCCTGCGCCGCCCGGCCGGCGAAGCCCAGGTCGGCGCACCGCCGGTGGCGCCCGAGCCGCCGCCGGCCCGCGCTCCACGCAGCGAGCCGTCGATGGCCCCGCAGGCCGCCCCGCCCTCGACCAAGAGCGGCTTTGAAAATCTCGAGGACGAGATGGCGTCATTGCTGGGTCGCCCGAAGACGCCTTCGTGAGATCGGCGCCATTCCCGCGTAGAGTTTTATTCCTAGCCACCCTGACCGCCGCCGCCACCCTGGCGGCGCCTGCGTTCGCGCAGGACATCAGCATCAATCTCGGCCAGGGCAATGGCGGCGTCACCGAGCGTTCGATCCAGCTGATCGCGCTGCTCACGGTGCTGTCGGTCGCGCCGTCGATCCTGATCATGATGACGTCGTTCACGCGGATCGTGGTGGTGCTGTCGCTGCTGCGCACCGCGCTCGGCACCGCGACCGCGCCGCCGAACTCGGTCATCATCGCGCTGGCGATGTTCCTGACCGCGTTCGTGATGGGACCGGTGCTGCAGAAATCCTACGACGACGGCATCAAGCCTTTGGTCGCCAACCAGATCGGCGTCGAGGAAGCCTTGCAGCGCGCCTCGGTGCCGTTGCGCGGCTTCATGCAGAAGAACGTCCGCGAAAAGGACCTCAAGCTGTTCGTGGATCTGTCGGGCGAACCACCGCCGGCCACGCCCGAGGATATGTCGCTGCGGATCCTGGTGCCGGCCTTCATGATCTCCGAACTGAAACGCGCCTTCGAGATCGGCTTCCTGCTGTTCCTGCCGTTTTTGATCATCGACCTCGTGGTCGCCTCGGTGCTGATGTCGATGGGCATGATGATGCTGCCGCCGGTGGTGGTGTCGCTACCGTTCAAGCTGATCTTCTTCGTGCTGGTCGACGGCTGGTCGCTGGTGGCGGGCAGCCTGGTGCAGAGCTACAGCGGCTAGCCCGGCCCGCTTTGATCGACATTCGGCTGTCGTATCCGCCACAGCGGACATCGTCAGGCTGGCGGCATGTCCGCCGGAGTGCCCAACCGACGTCAGCCGCCGCTGTCGATGGTGCAACTTGCCCCGAATAGCGGATGCGGCGCAGGCGGAAAAGCAGTCTACGCGAACCTGCCTACCGGCAGGCCGGGTAGCCGAAGCGCTTGATGATGTCTCGGCCCGAGATCGGATGGAAGGCGAAGGTGTCCATGTAATGGTTGTCGCTGACGTACTTCTGCAAGGCCGCGTTATAGGTGCTGAGCATCTGCTGCGTGGTGGAGGCGTTGATAGTTCCCTTTTGCATGGAGCCGCCGGCGTGAAACAACAGCGTGGCGCCCGGCGTGACGCAGACATTGCGTATCGAAAGGAACATCGTGCAGGCGGATTGACAGTGGCTGTCGATGCGAAAGCGTTCGCCCGAGGCATTGTACTGCTGTATCACCGCCTGGAATTGCGCAAACGCGTAGGCACTGGGCGCGCCGTAGCCCATGTGCAAGGACGATACGGAGCCATCCGCGTATGCCGGCTGCCCCGCGAGGCCGCAGGCGGTGAAGAGAAGTCCAATCGCGCCCAAGGCGCGCGTCAATCTCCGCGTCAATCGCTGCCATCTCTTCAAAACGCTCTCCTGAATCGGTTGAGTTTTGATTGGCACCTACGTCCCGATCGGTATGCGAGAACCCGATTTCGTACGAGAGCGTAGTTTGCCGGAATGACCGGCGCTAATCAAGCAGCTCTGTCATTTTCAGACCTCGCGCCGCGTCCGAGCCAGGTCCGCTCTTCCCCCAACAACAGACATGCGGCGACTGTGTCGGTTTGTCCGTTGTGTGCCAACAACAGACAACGCGCCTGAGTTTGAAATGAAAGAGGCCGCCACAGTTGGCGGCCTCGATGTGCGATGCTCATCGCCTTATAGCTGCCCGCAGAAGCTTTTCCTTATTTTTTGTTCGGGGCACCGCCTCCAGCCGATATTTTTCTTCCGATAACGACTGGGGCACCGCCTCCAGCCGGTATTTTCTTGATGCCGGCAGGAAGCTGGGGTGAAATGAAATACCCTCCTACCGGTCTAATTTTTTCCGCGCTTGCACCAACAGGCGCGAGCAAGGAGAGAACAAACAAAAGACCAGCAGTATAGAAAATCGCGGTTTGTATTTTCACGTTCTTCTCCTTGATTGTTTCCGCTAAGTAGCCGTGCGCGGATTTGGCGCGATAACGCCGAATACGAACCAACATGAATTGTCGAGAGCGATAAGTGCCCACCGACGGCATTAGGCTGCCAATTATTAGAAACGGCGATTTCGGTACGTCGCCGTTTTTTTTGGGCAGTTCTCGGTCAACCAATGCGCTCGACCGTGCTTAGACGCAACGCGGATTTTAGCCCGGTGTCTGTAGTGACGAATGACGCTATGGGTCAAAAGCTGCCGAGAGGGCCCTGAAATGCGACGTCAGTGACTCCGTTCTTGTTTGAAGAAGACGGATGACAAGACAAGTTTTCCGCAATAACGGGCAATTTCGATGCGGCGGCGCACCAATCTGTCGACGATCAGCACCGCGTAATCGAGGTCTTAAAGAAAATTCCGATTGTCTTTTGTGGCGCAGCAGCTAGCTTGCGCGGGCTATTGTTTGATGGTGCGCTGCTTTTTCTGCAACTCCGCCGCTAAATCGAACCTAACCCTTTTTCATCGCGACCCAAGATTATTGGCCCGGCAATTTGTTGGGTAAAGGAGAGTTTTTTGGCCCGAAGCATTGTGCGGCTATTGTCTGCGATCACCGTTCTCCTGGTTTCCAGCAACAACACCGTCATCGCTCAGCAACTCGACCGACCGGCGATCGGTCTTGGCGACGCGGTCGTCAGCGGATTTTCAGGAGTCATCGCGCCCGACCCGGCCGGGCCGCGGCCTGCCGGTAAATCCGCTGTCGATCTCACCTTCATCAATCCGGACGGCCCCTCGGCCCGTGTCATCGGCATCGGACGTCCCGGCTATGTCTGGGACGGTCGTCTATTCCAGGCGCCCAAGCCGTTCGACGTGTTCGCTAAAGACACCGGTCAGGTGTACGGCGTGGCGCTCGACGATGCGGCCGCGCCCAACATTTACCTCGCCGCCACATCCGCGTTTGGTCTCAATCTTGTCGGTCGCGGCGCTGACGGTCGGCCCGAGCGCAGGAAGGTCGGCGGCCCCGGCGCGGTCTGGATGAAGGGGCAATTCGGCCTCGACCTGCAGGGCGATCCCGGCAGCATCTACAAGGTCGACGGCACAACGGGTGTGGTAACGCTGTTCGCCAAGGTCATGCTCGATGGTGTCCCCAATCCGGGTCCAGCGCTGGGCAACCTAGCCTACGATGCCGCGCACAGGCAGTTGTTCGTGTCCGATCTCTACACGGGAATGATTCACCGCTTCGCCGTCGCCGACGGCAGCGAACCCGGCGCGCCCTATGATCATGGTGTAACCGGTCGAGGAGCGGCCAATCTGCCGCCGATTCCGTTCAATCCCGCCAATCGGCCGAACATCTCGAACAACCGGTTCAATACTGAAAATCCGGACACATGGGGATATGCCCCGTCGGAGCGCCGGGTGTGGGGCCTTGCGGTCTATCAGGGACGGCTATTCTACTCTGAGAGGAACGGTTCGGCGACGGAAGCGCCGCAAATCTGGTCGGTCGCCATCGCGCAGGACGGCAGTTTCGGTGCTGACGCGCGCCTCGAAGTCGATGTGGCGGCGCAGCCTGGTCCGTACCCTGTCTCGGACATCGCGTTTTCGCAAGCCGGCGCGATGATTCTGGCGCAGCGCGCACCGGTCGCTGCAAGCTACAATTATTCCGCATTCACCAAGTCGGGTGAGCCGCGAGTGTTGCGCTATTGGTTGAAGGATTCGCGCGACCCGCCGTCACCTGGCCTTTGGACGCCGATGCCGGAAGAATACGCCATCGGCTTCGCCGGCACCTATCGCAACACCGATGGCGGTGTCGCGCTCGGTTACGGCTATGGCCAGGACGGAACGCTAAGCGGCACGGCTTGCGAAGCCGCGCTCTGGACCACGGGCCAGAACCTCCGCAACAAGCCGGCCCTGCGCAGCCGGCTCGAACCCGGTGGACCTCTGGTGGTGAACGGGCTGCAAGGCAGTCCCGCGAATATGGTGCGCGGCGCGAACGAGCCCCCCTTCGTTAGTTACTTCATCGACTACGACGACAAATTCGACGATGCTAATGCCAGCGGGCATATCGGCGGCGTACGGATTCTAGCGCTGCCTTGTGCGAGCCCGGTTGTGGATTCCGGCCGCCCGGCCGCCACCAGCGCACCACCAGGGACCACCACGCCCATCGCCTGTGTGGGCCCGGATTGCCGCAACGCCTGCACCCCGACCTGCATTTGCCCGCCGGGCACCGTGCTCAAAGGCAGGGAGTGCGTGAAGGAGAGGGTTTGCCCGCCCGGCATGGTGCTGCAAAACGGCGAATGCAAGCGCGTGGAGACGTTCCTGAGGTGCCCGCCGCCCCTAATCCAAAACGGTAGCGGGACGGCCTGCGTTTGTCCATCGGGCCAGGTGCTGGTCAATGGAGCATGCGTAACACAGACGACCAGCTGCGTGCCGCCGATGGTTCAGGTGCCGGGAGGTCCATGCGCCTGTCCGTCCGGAACGGTGCAGCAGGGTCGCAACTGCGTGCCGCAGATCTGCCCGTCGCCGCTGGTGCCCGGTCCGTGCGAATGTCCCATCGGCACTGTGCTGGAGGATGGACTCTGCGTGCCGCCGCCGAAATGCCCGCCGCCGCAGGTCATGAACGCAGCCGGCGTCTGCGTGTGCCCGCCACCAATGGTGTCCGGCGCCACTCCGGGCTCATGCGTCTGTCCGAGGGGCACTGTGCTCGATGGCGACAAATGCGTGAAGTATTGTCCGCCGCCGCAGATCCTCAACGTGGACGGTTTCTGCGCGTGCCCGCCGCCGATGATGTCCGGTCCGACCCCCGGTTCGTGCCTCTGTCCGAACGTCTCTGCGCCGCAGGGTGGGACATGCGTAACGCCGCCGATATGTCCGGTGCCGCAAGTTCCGAACGTCGACGGCATCTGCGCCTGCCCGCCGCCGATGATGCCGGGTGCGATTCCCGGCTCCTGCGCCTGTCCTGTGGGGTCGGAAATGGTGAACGGGAAATGCGTGACGAAGGAGACCCGTTGCCCGCCGCCGCTGATCATGAACGCCGACGGCAACTGCGTGAAGCCGCGGGATCCGCCGAAGCGCGAGAAGCCGAAGCGCGAGAAGCGGAAGTCGGAGCCGGACCAAGAGCCGCAACGTCAGCAACACGTCATCGAACCCGAAAGGCTTCCCGGAATGGTTATTCCCGGTCTGGGCGGCGGGGGCTTCGGCGGAGGTCCGCGCGGCGGCGGAGGCGGGGAATCACCCGGCCGCAGATGAGCCAGTGCAGAGGACTGGCGGCTGTGACAGACCAGTGGAAGGGAAGGAAGACCATGGCCTTTGCCACATCGTTGCAGTAAACGAGCGGGGGGAGACCGGCATTAAAACCATTACCGCAGTGCACAGCTATGTCGTAGTTGGGTCAAAAACGCCGTCTTGCCTCTCTCCAGGTTATTT
>Ga0182014_10003652_pt1 | contig 18279 bp, 12 predicted proteins | sample 612S2DmetaG_FD_120489 | JGI IMG/M metagenome (GOLD analysis project Ga0182014, IMG submission 120489) | Permafrost microbial communities from Stordalen Mire, Sweden - 612S2D metaG | ecosystem: Environmental > Terrestrial > Soil > Wetlands > Permafrost | place: Sweden: Stordalen | collected... | reverse complement strand
GGAAAGTGGCTGGCAGGTTTTTTATTTCTGGCGTTCGTCGCTTCGCCGGAACTTGTGGCGCAGTACGCCAAAGCGCCGGATGCCTATTCGGTAACCGAAGTCAATAACATGTTCGTGGAAGGGATGACCATGGAGATCACCCGTGACGGAATACGGGCCGTGGTCGACCAGAGCTATCCGCCGCGAGAGGGCAATCCGAAGGGTTATCACACGCGCACGTTCTACGATATTCAGACGGGGAGGAGTTACACGCAGGATGTGTTGCAGCCCGGGGGCGCGTGCACCGTAGGCAACTTTTCCGGAGACTGGGGCGACCCGTTTGCCATGACGGCGCAGATGAACGCCGAGGCGGCAAAAAAGCCGCTGAAGGACCTGGGCGCCGCCACGGTCAACGGGATGGCGGTCAAGGTGATGGAAGTGCCCGTGGAGGGCATGCCGACACCGGCCAAAGTGTGGGTGGAGGGCAAGTACGGGCTGGTTCTGAAACTGGATATGGCCTGGCCAGGCAAGCCGCAGACAACGTTTTTCGAGGTCAAGAAAGTGAGCTTTGCCAAGCCGCCCGCCGGCGCGCTGGCCCAGCCCGCTTCCTGCGTGGCGGCTGGTCCGCCTCCACCCACCGAAGCGGAGAAGATCGCCGCCGCCACCGGCGGCAATGCGGCGGATTTCGCCCTTGCCCCGATCGCGCCGCCCACGCCCTCGCGGAGCTCCTGTACGGTGCTGCTCCGGACGGTGCGCGCCGGTTCCATGGAGCCGATCACCGCCGGTTTCCAGGTGGCCGTGGATCTGACTGTGGATCTGGACCATCCGGCCAGTTACAAGATGGGCGCAGGGACGGGAGGTAAGGCGACTTTTGCCGGCGGCGGGCTGAAGGAACTTACCAGTCAACTGCAGAATGGCGTATTGCGTATCGATGCCGCGCCGGAGAAGTTCGACGTGGAGACGGCATATAGCACCGGAGAGTTCAATGGGGTCCTCATCTATCGCCAGTGCTTCGGGCCTCAAACGGTGCTGCTGCACGTAGTGAATAATCCGGCCAGGTTTTCCGATGGCGGTTACTGGCTGTGGGTCAAGTCTGGCAAATACGCCAAGCTGCCGAATTAGTTTCTCACTGGGTATCCACACACTCCCTGGGCGGCGCGATCCTTTACGTTGACCGCCGCGCCGCCGGACGGGCGCATCGCACGGTCGGCAACTCGCGGCGCGCGCTATTCGCGACCTGGCGGCGTCGTGCGGGCGTGCGGCCGCCGCGGTCCACTTTATGGGCCGCCCCGGGAGCGGCGCCGCGAATCGCACCTGGCGCGCGCGCCCCGCCCAAGAGGCGCGGGCACGCCGCGTCGAGGGCATGCGGCCGCGCGCCCCTTCGCAAACCGGTGCCCGCGCGGCGCCCGCGCCGGCCTTCCGCAGCGCCGTGCGATGTCGCAGCACGTTCCAGGCGAGCAGGCGGCACGGATGGGCGCGCCTGTGCCGGAGTTCGCGGCGAGCGTTGGCGGGAGTTGACCGTTCGCCGTCGAGCCGCGGCGGAGGCGGCTGCAGGAGCCGGTGCGCCGGAAACTTCTCGGGGGAGCCAGGAGGCTTTCCAGCGGCGCCACGGTATGCCGCATTCCACGAGAGCACGCGTCACGCATGGACGCGCTGGCGGAGGTGTTCTCGGCGAGCGTGGAGGGAGTCGGCCATTCGCCGTCAAGCCGCCGAAGGAGCCCGGCGCAGTAGCTCTGTTTGCCGCACCGGCCGATGGAGTCGATCGTTGCTTGTTGCCGGCAGTGGAAGCTGGAATGCCTGACGGCGGCAACCCTCGATTCGCCCACTCAGGTCAGCACCCATCCGCTCCTTCCGGCAGGCGGTGCTTCTGGACCTTGCCCATAGCATTGCGGGGGAGGTGGTCCAGTGCGAGGAACGCGCGGGGCACTTTAAAGCTCGCCAACTTCTCGCGGCAGCGGCGCGTTAGCGTCCCGGCATCTATCGGCGCGCACAGCACGATATACGCGACCGGCACCTCTCCCCGAAGTCGATCGCTTCGTCCCACCACCGCGGCTTCGGCGATCTCCGGCTGCTCCTGCAGAAATTCCTCGATTTCCCGCGGATAAATGTTGAACCCACCCGAGATGATCAGGTCACTCTTGCGACCACAGATTGTGTAGTAGCCGTCCGGCGAGCGTTTGGCCAGATCACCGGTGCGAAAATAGCCGTCCACAAAGGCGGCGCGGGTTGCCTCTTCGCGCCGCCAGTAACCCGCGAAGACGTTCGGCCCCTTCAAATGCAGTTCGCCGATCCCGTCCTCGGCGACCAGCTCCAGAGCGTCGTTGAGTAGCCGCACCGAAACGGCTGGCAGCGGCAGGCCCACGCTCCCTGCCCGGCGCTCTCCGATATATGGGTTGCTGGTATTCATGAACGTCTCGCTCATACCGTATCGTTCCAGGATGGTATGGCCGAAACGCTCGCGGAACTCCACAAACACCGGCGGCGGCAGCGGCGCCGAACCGCAGACAAAAAGGCGCATGAATCCGCCGATTTCACGCGCATCCGCTTTCGGAATGTCGAGGAGCCTGACATAGATTGTTGGAACGCCGAAAAACAGTGTGGGGCGGAAATCCAGAAACGTTGCGGAGGCGGTCTGATGCTCGAAGCGTTCTAACAACCGCATGCGACACCCGCTCATCAGCCAGCAATGAAGTCCGTTGCCCAACCCGTGGATATGGAACAACGGCAGCGCCAGCAGGAACCGGTCGGAAGCGGTAATTTGCCAGCAGGTGAGAAGGTTCAAGGCGTTGGCGGCGAAATTGTTATGCGTAAGAACGGCGCCCTTCGAAACCCCAGTGGTGCCGGAGGTGTAGATGATTCCGGCCGGCGTGTCGCCGTCCAGCGCCGCGCGCGGGCGCTGGCAGGGCATTGCCGCGGCCTCGGCGGTCAGTGCAGCGGGGCGCCAGATCTCGACCGGCGAGTCGAACGTTGCGTCTGAGATCACCGCCGCCGGATCGGCATCATTCAAAATGTGGCCGATCTCGCGTCCGCGGTACAGGATGTTGATCGGGACGAACATTACCCCGAGCTTGATGCACGCGAGATAGAGATCGATCATTTCAACGCAGTTGGCAAGATACACGCAGAGCCGGTCGCCGGTTCGCAAGCCGCGCCGCGACAGAACCGTGGCCAGCCGGTTGCTGCGGTCGTCGAGTTCGCCAAACGTGTAGACGTGGTCGCGAAACTCTAGCGCCGCCGATCCGCGGCGTCCGATCAGGGAAGAATCGAAAAGGTCCGTGAGCGTCAAGCTGGCAACTCCTTGCCTTTAGTCTCTTCCGACCAGGGTAACAGTGCGAGGCGCGCCAGGAATGCCACCGGCGTGCCAATCGCATGCGTGCGCGAAACCTCAGTGCCTGCGAGGAACGTGGTACCCGCCGGCAGGAATGTTCCCGACGGATGTCGCGAACGTGAAGGCGCTGTGGCGGCCGTCTGCCGCCGATACGCGCCAGCGCCGGAGTTCTCGGCGAACGTGGCGGCAGTTGACCGTTCGCCGTCGGGATCCTCGACGCGTCCGCGTCGATGGCGCGCTCTGTTTAAGGCCGCGCGCTCCCGTAGGTGCACTTCACGTTTACGCGCCCACAAGAACTGAGTCGTAAATCATGCGCAGGTCCGGCTCCAAGGTTCGGCCGGCCTGGACCAGTTCCTTTGTTCTGGACAAAGTTCCGCTCCTGGCTGGGCGTCTTGCCCGCGTCACTTGCCAACGGCTGGGGCACGTTCAGGATCGAAGCAACAGGCGCCGGCAGGACAACTGTGGTCGCACTCGTTGAAATCTGGGCATTATGGGGCTGGCTCCAGTTTGAGGCCAGTTCTCCGACGAACCAACCCGGAGCGGTCCATGTCTGATAAGATTCTGGAAACGGCGAACTCTGTCGATGACAGGCTGCGGGCCGCAGTGCTGCTTCGCCCGGAGAGGGATTAACGATGAGGCATCCAACTGGCAGACACTTTCTTCAAATACCCGGTCCGACCAACGTTCCGGACCGGGTTCTGCGCGCTATGGACAACCCGACGATTGACCATCGCGGCGCGCATTTCGCGGAACTGGCCAAGTCTTGCCTGGAGGGCATGAAGGCCGTCTTCCAGACTCGGAATTCCGTGATCGTCTTCCCGTCGTCCGGGACGGGCGCGTGGGAAGCCGCCCTGGTCAACACTCTGAGTCCCGGCGACCGGGTGCTTGCGTTCGAAACCGGGCATTTCGCCACGCTTTGGTCGAAGATGGCGGCAGACCTCGGCCTGCGGGTGGACTTTGTGCCGGGCGACTGGAGGCACGGCGTGGACCCAGCGGCGGCCGCGGCGAAATTGAGTGACGACCGAAACCACGAGATCAAGGCGGTTATGGTGGTCCACAACGAGACTTCGACGGGCGTCAGGAGCAACGTCGCCGCCGTACGCCGTGCGATGGACGACGCGAAACACCCCGGCTTGCTTCTGGTGGACACTATTTCTTCCTTGGCGGCGATCGACTACCGGCACGATGAGTGGGGCGTGGATGTCGCGGTGGGCGGCTCTCAAAAGGGTCTGATGCTCCCACCCGGGCTCTCCTTCAATGCGGTCAGTTCGAAAGCCATTGAGGCCAATAAGCGTTCCAAACTGCCCAAGAGCTACTGGCGATGGGAGGAAATGTTGGCGAGCAACGCCAGAGGATTCTTCCCTTACACGCCCGCGACGAACCTGCTTTACGGCCTGCGGGAAGCGCTGAAAATGCTCCAGGAGGAAGGGTTGGCGAACGTCTTTCGCAGGCACGACCATCTGGCGGAGGCCACCCGCCGCGCGGTACGCGCCTGGGGCCTGGAGATCTGGGCCGCGAATCCCGCCGAATACAGCAGTTCGAGCACGGCTGTTCTGCTGCCGGACGGCTTCAGCGAATCCGCTTTCCGGGCAATCGTACTGGACCGGTTCAATATGTCGCTCGGGGCGGGGCTGGGAAAGACCGCGGGCAAAGTCTTTCGCATTGGTCACCTGGGCGATTTCAACGATCTCATGCTGGCAGGTACGCTGGCCGGCGTCGAGATGGGGCTTGAGCTCGCGGGTATTCCCCATCGGAAGGGCGGAATCAATGCCGCTCTCGCTTACCTGACCGGGCAGGTAAGCGCCGCGGCGCAGACGGGCTGAAACATGATGATGGCGGAACATGCCGGAACAGGCTATTTGCAAAATCGGTGGGTGCAACTCGCCTTCATGGTGTTGTCGACGGTCACCCTGTCCAACATGCAATACGGCTGGACGCTGTTCGTCAACCCCATGCACAATGAGACCCACTGGGCGACGGCAGGAATCCAGCTTGCTTTCAGCATCCTGATATTCCTGAATACGTGGCTGGCTCCGCTGGAGGGTTGGGTGGCAGACCGTTACGGCCCACGGTTTGTGGTGATGCTGGGCGGTCTGGCGGCCGGGACTTCGTGGGTCATGAATTCGCGCGCGCATTCGCTCCTTACGCTCTACGTGGCCGCGGCGATCGGGGGGCTGGGCATCGGTTGCGTATTCGCCACGTCGATGGGCACGGCGCTCAAGTGGTTCCCCGAAAGACGCGGATTCGCATCCGGGATGATCGCGGCCGGCTATGGGCTGGGCGCGGCGATCACCGTGATTCCCACCTCCCGGATGATCCTCGCGAGCGGCTACCGCCACGCGTTCTTCTTTTTTGGGCTGCTCCAGGGAGTGTCGATTTTCTGCTTGGGAGCGTTTCTGATCAAGCCGAGAGTGCCGGCGTATCGGCCCTCGCCAGCGGGAAAGATACGCCAAGGGCGGGAATTTACTCCGTCTCAGACGGTGCGAACGAAAGTATTCTGGCTCATTTACCTGGTTTATCTGATGATCGCCTCCGGGGGCATGATCGTGACTGCGCAGCTTGGACCCATCGCGCGCGACTACGGGGTGGAAAAACAGATGATTACGCTGTTTGGCCTCTCCATGCCGCTGCTGGCCCTGGCCGTTTCGATCGATAACCTGGCGAACGGGCTCACCAGGCCCTTTTCCGGCCTCCTGTCAGACAAGATTGGGCGCGAAAACACCATGCTGCTGATGTTCTCGGCGGAAGGGATCGCCTTCCTGGGCATGGCCGCCTTGGGGCGGCAGCCGCTGGCTTTTCTGGTGTTCGCGGCTTTGATCTTCCTGTTTTGGGGTGAGATCTTCTCCCTTTTCCCGGCTATTTGCGGAGACACTTTCGGCATCAACGATGCGACCGCCAACAACGGGCTCCTGTATACCGCGAAGGGCACCTCGGCCCTTTTGGTTCCCCTGGCGAATCTCCTGGTAGCGGCAACCGGGACCTGGACCGCGGTATTGCTGGTAATGGCGGTTTCGAGCATAGGAGCGGCGGCTCTGGCAAAGCTCGTGGTCGATCCGATGCGGCGCGGGATGCTTACTCCGGAAGCTCTTGCCGGTGAAGAGAAGCGGGTGCAATTACAGCCGAAGTGATTTAGCGTGATAACGATGGAGAAAACGTCATCGAATATGCCGGCGCTCAACGGAATTCCGGTTCAGATCCAGGCCCCAACGGCGGCGCCAGTCGTGGATGCCAACGCGCTCCGCCCGGAACTGGAGAGCAGAATTGAAGGCGAAGTCCGCTTCGATCCGGTTTCTCGCGCGCTCTATTCTACCGATGCCAGCGTCTATGAGATCACCCCGGCAGGCGTTGTTATTCCCAGGAATCGCGAAGACATTCTGCGCAGCCTGGAGATTTGCCGGCGTCACCGCTGTCCGATCACGATGCGCGGAGGCGGCACATCCCAGTGCGGCCAGTCGATCGGGACCGGCTTGCAGATCGACATTTCGAAATACTACAACCGCGTGCTGGAGGTGAATGCCCAGGAGCGGTGGGTCCGGGTGGAACCGGGCATCGTGCTGGATGAACTGAACGCGCAACTGGCGCCGTTAGGCCTGCGTTTTGCGCCCGACATTTCCACGGCGAGCCGCGCCACGATAGGTGGCATGATGGCGAACAACGCCGCCGGCGCGCGCAGCGTGTGGTGGGGCAGGACGATCGACCACGTTCAGGAAATGGTGGTCGCTCTGTCCGATTCGAGCGTGGTTCACTTTCGCGAAATTCCGCGTACTGAAGTGCCCGCCGGAGACACGCTTGAGGCCACCTGTTATCGCACCGTGCTCGGGCTGGCAAGCGAGCACGCCGCCGAGATCGACCGCCGCTACCCGAAGATCCTGCGTCACGTGGGCGGCTACAACCTGGACGAGTTTACCGATCCGGCGAAGCCGGTCAATCTCACCCGAATCATGGTCGGCTCCGAGGGGACCTTGGGCATCATCCTGGAAGCCAAGCTACGGTTGGTACCGCTGCCGAATGCGAAAGCCGTGATGGTGGTCGTGTTCCATGACCTGCTCGAATCGCTGGCCGCCACGCCCGTGATCCTGGAGCATAAACCATCGGCCGTCGAGGTGATGGATAAGTCGATTCTGGATTATACCCGCCAGAATGCCACCCTCGACCGCATTCGCACCACGTATATCGAAGGCGATCCGGCTTCCACTTTATGCGTGGAGCTCTACGCGGACCGGAAAGAGGACCTGCTGCCGCGGCTCCAGGCGCTCGAAGACGATCTGCGGCGGCGGAAGCTCGGTTACGCGTACCGGTCCGAAACCGACCCGGCATCGCAGGCGAAAATCTGGAGCCTGCGGGAGAACTCGCTGGGCCTCTCGATGGCCATGAAAGGCGACGCCAAATCGATCTCCTTCGTGGAGGACACCGCGGTTGCACCGGAAAAGCTGCGCGACTATATCGACCGCTTCCTGGGAATTATCCACCGCCACGGAACCACGGCCGGAATCTACGCGCATGCTTCGGTCGGGTGCCTGCATGTGAGGCCGGTGATCAATCTCAAGACCGACGAAGGGATTCGGAAGTTCGAGACCATGGCCCAGGAGGTAGCGGATCTGGTGCTGGAATTCGGCGGCTCGCTTTCCTCCGAACACGGCGATGGCCTCACGCGCAGCCCGTTCAACCGGCAGATGTTCGGGCCGGTGCTTTATGAGGCGTTTCGGCAGGTCAAACGCACCTTCGATCCCGGCGGAATTTTGAATCCCGGCAAAATTGTGGACGCGCCGCCGATCGCATCGAATCTGCGTTTCGGGAGGGATTATCAAACGCCGAACCCGCCCACCTGGTTCGACTACTCGGAATTCGGCGGCATGGGCGCCGCGGTGGAAATGTGTAGCGGCATCGGCGCCTGCCGGAAGAAACTCTCGGGTACGATGTGCCCTTCCTACATGGCCACGCGCGACGAGGCGCACGCCACGCGGGGCCGCGCCAACGTGTTGCGGCTGGCGATGACGGGGAGTCTCGGGGAGGCGGGACTCGGCGATCAGGGCGTATACGACGTGCTCGATCTGTGCCTGCAGTGCCGGGCTTGCAAGGCGGAATGCCCGATCGGCGTAGACATGGCGCGGTTCAAGAGCGAGTTCTTGGCGGACTACTGGAAACGTCACGGGACGCCGCTGCGGGCGCTGGCGCTGGGTAATATCCACCGGCTGTCGGTTTGGGGCAGCCGGTTTGCTCCCCTGTCGAACTGGATTGCGGCCGCGCGGCCCATGCGCTGGGCGATGGAAAAGCTGCTGGGTATCGACCGCAGGCGCATCCTGCCGGCCTGGAAGCGGCAGACTTTCGAGCGGTGGCTTGCCGGCAATCCTCCGCGGAGTACCATGGCGGGCGCTCGGGTAACGTTGTTCAACGATACGTTCCTGAATCATTACGATCCCGAGATTGGCATCGCGGCGCTGGCAGTTCTGGAGAAGGGCGGCTGCCAGGTCGGCGTGGTCCGGCCCGGCTGCTGCGGACGCCCTCTGATTTCGCAGGGGCTGCTAGCCGAAGCTCGGGCGCAGGCCGGTCAAGTGGTGGAAGCTCTGTTCCCGATCGCGGAGCGCGGTGAGAAGATCCTGTTCTGCGAGCCCAGTTGTCTGTCCGTCTTCAAAGACGACGCAGCGTCCCTTCTGCGGGGCGAGCAGCGGAATCGGGCTCAGACCGTAGCGAATGCCTGCATGCTGTTCGATGAATTCGCCGCGAAGCTGGACCTGCCGCTCGGACCCGGACCCAGCCGGATTTTGGTGCATGGCCACTGCCACCAGAAGTCGCTGGGGCTGTTGCCGGCCACCATGTCGCTGCTCAACCGCATTCCCTCGGCCAAGGTGATCGATCTCGATGCCGGCTGTTGCGGCATGGCAGGATCGTTCGGCTATTACAAGGAGCATTACGAGATTTCCGAAGTCATCGCCAATCGGCGCTTGCTGGCGGAGGTGCGGAAGATGGAGCCGGGTGACGTGCTGGTGGCGCCCGGAACCTCGTGCCGCCATCAAGTGACGGAACTAAACGGTGGCAAGGCGCAACATCCCGCCGTGCTGATCCGCGATCTCTTGAAGTGACGGCTCGGAGAAGGACCATCGGGTCCCGCGAGCCCAAAGCACATCCAGCCAGCCTCGCCGGTAGCCTACGGCATTCGCTTCGGACCCCGTGGCGACTGAGTGCCCGCGTCGCCCTTCCAGCGAGCCCCGCGCTGTAGCGGTCACGAGAACAGGCGCCAGGGATGGATGGCCGGCAACGCAGTTCTCGGCGCGCGCGCGTTGGTTGACCATTCGCCGTCGAGCCCCAGCGAAGGCAGCCTCCAGCGCTGCGGCTCTTCGGCCTTCGCGGATTCCACCGGACTTCCGATGTTCCCCGATAACGACCCCAACGCAAATCCGCGCGGCTTGGCGATCCGCTTCCACCTAGCCGATTGCGTCCACACCGATATCATTGCCCAGTCGACGGACGGCTTGCCCATCCGAACCGGCCAGGAGTTCCTCGAATTTCTGCGTGCCGCCGCAGCAAGCGACCCGTCCAGTCCTTCGCCATCGCCGATCGAGATTTCCTTGGTACACATCCGGCCTCCCTCGCATTCGTGCAGACGCCCAAGCCCAGTCCTGCCAGCTTCGCCAAGGAGACATATTTCGGCATTACAGCGCTACGTTTCATCAATCACGCTGGGGTCGCCCGATACGGCCGCCACCGCATTTCGCCGGAATCGGGCGTCGAACATCCAAGTGAGGCGGCGGCCCAAGGCAAGGACGCCAACTACCTGTTCGAGGAGCTTACACATCGCTTGGCAACCGGGCTTATCCGATTTCAAATCGCTGTCCAGATCGCCAACGAGCGCGACATCGTGGATGACGCCACGGTCCACTGGCCTGAAGAACGGCCCTTGATCCCCCTTGGCACCGTCGCTCTGAACGCGCGGGCCGCAGATAACGAACTGCAGCAGAGGCACATCATCTTCGACTCAAGCGCGCGCCGGCACCCGGACTTCACCGACACGACACTCCCGCGTCGGCCTTCGATCTGCGCCACGCGGTGCCGCGCGTTCCACGAGAACACGCGGCGTGGAAGGACAAGAGCGGTGTGCTAGGCTGGTCTACCGACATGGACCGCATTAACGTGGCGATCGATTCGCACCTACACCGGCGAACCTATGTCGCGAGAGGTGAACGAAAACATCACCGACTGCGGACGTCCCGCAGCCACGACGATAAGAATCCAACCTTGGGAATTTGTGGCGGTCGCAGAGAGGGAGATGCTTCGGGCGATCGCCAGGTATCCCAAGAGGACGCATGAAGAAACTGATCAACGATCCGCAGAATGTGCCGCGGGAGTTCCTGGCGGGGCTGGCTCTGGCGCATGCGGATATCCTGAGAGTTTGCCTGGAGCCGGTTTACGTGATCCGGGCTGACGCGCCCGTTCCAGGCAAGACCGGCATTGTGTCGGGTGGCGGCAGCGGCCACGAACCTTTGCATGTCGGGTTCGTGGGCAAAGGCATGCTCGACGCCGCTTGTCCCGGCCAGGTGTTCACTTCTCCGACGCCGGATCAAATCGAAGCCGCCGCGCGCGCCGTCAACGGCGGAGCGGGTGTTCTCCATATCGTCAAGAACTACACTGGCGATATCATGAACTTCGAAATGGCCGCTGAACTCTGCCAGGCCGCGGGCATGGAAGTGCGGGCGGTGGTCATCAACGACGATGTTGCCGTGGAAGACAGCCTGTATACGGCGGGCCGCCGTGGCGTTGGGACAACCGTCCTTGCGGAAAAGCTCTGCGGAGCGGCGGCCGAGCGCGGCTACGACCTCGCGCGCCTGGAAACGCTCTGCCGCAAGGTCAATGGGAACGGGCGTTCCGTGGGGATGGCCCTGACTTCCTGCACCGTCCCGGCGGCCGGCAAACCCACTTTCGAGTTGGGCGAAGACGAGATGGAGATGGGTATCGGCATCCATGGGGAGCCTGGGCGCGAGCGAATGCCCCTGCTACCCGCCGGGGAACTGACCGCGCGCATGGCGGGGACGGTCCTGGCGGACCTGCGGTTCCGCGGAGGCGACGAAGTTATTGCCATGGTCAACGGCATGGGGGGCACCCCTTTGATGGAACTCTATCTCGTCTATGGGGAGTTGGAACGGGCTTTGCGAGGGCAGGGCATCCACGTCGCGCGCCGCCTGGTAGGTAATTACATCACCAGCCTCGAAATGGCCGGCTGCTCGATCACGCTGCTCAAAGCCGATGACGAACTGCTATCGCTATGGGACGATCCCGTGCTCACTCCGGGGCTGCGCTGGGGGATGTGAGCGAATGGCCGTGGGCAAGCTAGAAGTGCTGAGATGGCTGGAAGTCCTGCAACAGGTCTACGCCGAGAATCGACAATGGCTCACGGAATTGGACTCGGCTATCGGCGATGCAGACCACGGGATTAATTTGGACCGTGGCTTCACCGCGGTGAAGGCGGAGTTGGCGGCGCATGTTCCGACCGATATCCGTTCTGTCTTCCAGATTGTGTCTACCGCCCTCATCCGCCATGTGGGCGGCGCGGCCGGGCCGCTGTACGGCACTTTCTTTCTTCGGGCCGCCGCGGCCTGCGCCGTGAAGACCGAGTTGGAGGCGGCCGATGTGGTGGCACTGTTCCAGGCGGGCATCGAGGGTGTCCAGCAGCGCGGTAAAGCAGCCGCGGGCGATAAGACCATGATGGACGCCCTGCTTCCGGCTTTGGACGCGATGCGTAAGGCGAGCGAGGAAGGAGGCGGCATGGCGGCAATCCTCGACGGGGGCGCGGCGGCGGCCCAAGCGGGGATGCTGGGGACGATTCCGATCGAGGCGCGCAAGGGCCGGGCCAGCTATCTGGGCGCGCGGAGCATCGGTCACCAGGATCCGGGCGCGACCTCTTCCTACCTGCTGCTCCAGGCGGCCGCGGACACCTGGCGCTCATGATCGGCCTCGTCATTGTCTCCCACAGCGCCAAGCTGGCTGAGGGTGTGTGCGATTTGGCGCGGCAGGTGGCGCAAGGAAAAGTGCGGATAGCGGCCGCTGGGGGCGCCGCCGATCCCGAAAACCCCATCGGTACCGATGCATTCCAAGTGCTCCAGGCCATTGACTCGGTCTACAGCGAGGAAGGAGTGCTGGTGCTTATGGATCTCGGGAGCGCCGTGCTAAGCGCCGAAACCGCGCTGGAACTCTTGGGCGAGGCGAGACAATCGCACGTCCAATTATGCGCTGCTCCGCTGGTGGAAGGAGCCGTGGCGGCAGCCAGCCTCGCCTCCGCCGGCGCAAGTCTCGCGGAAATCGCCACCGAAGCGCGTAACGCGCTGGCCGGCAAAGTGGCGCAATTGGGCACAAGTGGCGCGACGCCGCAGGCCGGCGCCGCCGCTGAAGACACCGGGCCTTTGGAAGAGCTGCTGGTCAAGCTGCCCAATCGTCTCGGACTGCACGCACGACCGGCGGCGCAGTTGGTGCGCCTGACGCGGCGTTATCGAGCGCGGGTGACGGTGGCGAACGCGACTCAGCGGACTGGTCCGGCCGCAGGCGACAGCATCAACGGCGTCCTGAGCCTGGGGGCGAGACGAGGCCACGAGTTGCGGGTCTGCGCACGAGGACCCGAAGCGCACGATGCGCTCACCGCGCTGGCGGATTTCATCGAATCCGGCTGTGGCGAAAAGGAGAAACCCGGCAAAGACATTCAGGACCGGCTGCCGCCGCCGTTGGCTTCGCCGTCTCAACACCTGCTCAGCGGCATCCCGGCGTCCGCTGGCATCGCCATCGGGCCGCTGGTCAAGCTCCGTCCCGCCGCCGTGGAACTGACCCCTCGGGCCATCGGGAGTCCCGAGGCTGAGCGGCAACGCCTGATGGCCGCCATCGGCGGCGCGCAAGAAGAGACCAGGGCGCTATACGAATGGTCCAATGCTCACCTTGGCGCGGATGAGGCGGGCATTTTCGATGCGCAGTCTCTCTTCCTAGAGGACCCGGAACTGATTGGCGGAGTGACGCGCATGCTGGTGGAAGACGGGGTTGGCGCGGAGTCCGCCTGGGAGGCGGAGACCTCCAAGCTCTCAGACCGTCTTAAGGCCCTCGATGACCCCTATCTTCCGGCCCGGGCGGCCGACGTGACGGATGTGGCGGCACGGGTTTTGCGAAGGCTGACCGGTCAAGTGAGCGGCCTGAGGATTTTGTGGGAGCCGTCGATTCTCGCGGCGCGTGATCTGACGCCTTCCGAAGTCAGGGACTTCGATCCCGCGATGGCCCTGGGCTTGTGCCTGGAGACGGGCAGCGCCAGCGCACACAGCGTGATCCTGGCCCGGGCCAGGGGGATTCCGGTGGTCGCCGGATTGGGTCCTGGAATCTCCGCACTGGCCGAGGGAACGATTGTGGCTGTGGACGGAGAGCAGGGGACGGTTTGGATTTCACCGGATGCCGGTCGGGTACAGGCGTTGGAAGGCTGCCGCCAAGCTTGGCTGGCCGCTCGCGGCGCGGCGGAGATGGAGCGGTTGAGACCTGCTGCGACACGCGACGGGCGCCGGATCCGAGTGCTCGCCAATATCAGCGGCGTTGCCGAAGCAGCGGAAGCCTTGGCCTGTGGAGCCGAGGGTGTGGGTGTACTGCGGACGGAGTTTCTGTTCCTCGGCCGCACGGCCGCACCCGGCGAAGAGGAACAGGTCGCCGCCTATCGCGCGATCGCCGAGTCCCTGGGGGAGCGTCAACTCAGCGTCCGCACGCTCGACATCGGTGGCGACAAGAGTCTGCCTTACGTGGAGATCGGCGAGGAAGCCAACCCATTCCTCGGCTGGCGAGGTATCCGCGTGATGTTGGGCCGGCGCGACCTGTTTCGAACGCAACTCCGTGCCATCCTTCGCGCGGGCGCGGCACAGGCAGTCGAGTTGCTGTTGCCGATGATCGCCGCGGTGGACGAGTTGCGCGAGACCAAAGCCATGGTTGGCGAAGCGGAGGCTGAACTGGAACGGGAAGGGTTACCTTTCCGGAAGAACATCAGGATAGGCATCATGATCGAAGTGCCTGCGGCAGTGGCCGTCGCCGATCAGTTGGCGCAAGAAGCAAGCTTCTTCAGCATCGGCAGTAACGATCTGATCCAGTACGTCATGGCTGCCGATCGGACGAACTCCCGCGTGGCGCCGATCGCGGATCCCTTTCAGCCCGCGGTATTGCGAATGATCCGCCAAACTATCGAGGCTGGCCGCGCCGCAGGAATCGGCGTGGCCCTGTGTGGCGAACTGGCTGCCGATCCTCTGGCGACACCGCTTCTGCTTGGCCTGGGACTGGAAGAATTCAGCGTCAGTGCGCCGTTGATCCCCGAACTCAAACGAGCCATCTCGTGTTGGAGCGTGCCGGAAGCAGAAAGCGTGGCGCATGAGGCGCTCGCCATGGACTCGAGCCAGGCTGTGAAGCGGCTTCTTCTCGGGGCTGTTGGCGCTCGCCTCAGAGGTCCGAGCCCTGAACCTTGAGACGGTCTTGATGTAGTTCTTGTGGCTGGCCGGTTCGGTGAACACGTCAGTGCCTCCGCTAGCATCGGGCGGCAGGCAACCTACGGGTCCAGGTTGCTTTCGCCGCGCCCGTATCGGAGTACTCGGCAACCGTGGAGGGCGTTGATCATTCGCCGTCGAACCCCGGCGCAGTGACTTGAAGGAGCGCGCGCCGTAGCTCTTTGATCTTCGCCGCATGCGCTGCGCCGATGGCGCGCAGGGTTCAAGCGCGCGCCGGCACGCGAATTTCGCAGGCGGGCGAACCGCTCGCCCGCGCCAACCTTCAGGCCGCGCCACGCAATGCCGCGCACTCCGCGAGAGGAGGCGGCGCGGGCGGACGCTCGGCGCCGGAGTGCATGGCGAAAGTGACGGGAGTCGATCGTTCGTTCGCCGTCGAACGACGGCGCAAGCCGCCGAAGAGCCTCGCGCGATGGCGCGCAGGGTGCACGAGCGCGCGCACTTCGCGGAAGCGGCACCCGAGCGCGAACGCGCCGGCCTTCCGCGGCGTTATTGGACGCCTCGCGGAGCGGGAAGGGGTATGGTGAAAGCATGCCTGCTCCGCGGGATGATGAGGACGTGGAACCGCCCGAGGACGCCTCTGCTTCACGGGCTCGCCAATGGTGCCGGGCCGCGCTGGCGCTGGGGTTTCTCTTCGCGAGCTTGCCACTGACGGGCAAGCTGTTTCTGGGCAGTTGGAGGTTCGACGGCGCGGCGGCCATAGCGTGCCTGTGCCTGGTTGCGGCGGCGTATCTCTATTTTGTCGGACGAAAGCGCCGTCCCCCGATCCCGGATTCCGCCGCGATTCTCGGCGAGGCCATCCGGCTGGCTGCGTCGGGGGAGACCGGACGTGGGCTTGCACTACTGGATGAAGCGCTTCGACTGAGCCCCGGCCTCTGGCAGGCGCGGGAGTACCGCGGCCACATGCGTCTTGGAGAACCGGACGCCGTCGAGTCCGCGCTCCAGGACTTCACGGAGGCGATTCGGCTGGCACCCGACGAACCGCACCTCTATATCCTCCGCAGCCACGTCTTCACTCTACTCGGGCGTGATGCGGCCGCGCGCACTGATCTTGAGGCCGCCGCCCGACTGGGCGGAGACACAGGGGAACCGGCTGGACCGTAGCTGAAATCACTGTGCCGGTTGTCGCTGCCTAAACGAGCGGATGGTCAAAGCCGGGCTCACCTTGGCGGGGCATAGCTTGCCGCTCCTCGCCGCGCGCGTTCCACGAGCGCAGGCGGCGCGGATGGACGCGCCGGCGCCGGAGTTCTCGTCGAGCCGCTGTCGAACCGCGGCGCAAGCCGATGCACGAGCCGGCACGTCGTAGCTTGACGATTTCTTGAGGCCTCCGCTTGCGACCCGCAGGGCAACGGCAGACTTGACGATCACTACGCCCCTGCTGCCATAACTTACGACATACCAAAGCCTTATGGGTTTCACGACAGAAACTAGTGAGCCGAGCTTTAGCTACTCCAGCATGACCGGTGAGTACGTTGGCGGCGCCGTGCTGCTGGCTGCCGAGGCGGAGCGGATCGGTTGTTTCTCGGGGGCGTGCGGCATACAATCGAATCGGACTATTCTGGCAGCAAGGACGGGAATGAGAAACATGAATCGCAGGCGATGGATGATGCTTTCCGGGGCCGCAATGGCGCGCGGGGGCGCCGCTCAGACCCCGCAGGCGGAGCAGCCCAGCCCCCCTGACGAAGCGCAGGATACCCCGGACAAGTTCCTGCTAAAAGATTACCGCCCGGAGTCTATCTACCGGGTCCCGAAAACCGAGGCCAAAAAAGCCAAATATCCGGTCATCGATGTGCATTGCCACGGCGCCCGTCCCCCGCAACAGGTTGACGACATGGTTAAGCTAATGGACGCCACTGGCGTGGAAAAGACCGTGATCTTCACCGGTGCGGCGACGCCGGAAAGGTTCACCGAGGTGCGGCAGGCGTACATCAAATATCCCGGCCGTTTTGATTTGTGGTGTAGCTTCGATCTCGCGGGTGTCAACCAGCCGGGATTTGGGCCTAATGCTGTCAAAGCGCTCGAAGAGTGCCATCGTCTCGGCGCCGTGGGGGTGGGAGAGCTCAGCGACAAGGGCAGGGGCTTCGCGTCCTTCGGCAGGGCCGGACGGGCCGACTCATCGAACCCGCCGGGGCGCGGTTTCCAGGGAAGAGGAAGCGGCTTCTCTCCACCGAGCACCGCCCCTGCCGGTCCCCATCCGGATCATTTGCGCATGGACTCTCTGTGGGACAAATGCGCGCTGTTGGGCATGCCCGTCAATATCCACGTCTCCGACCCCATCTGGTCCTACCAGCCGATGGACCGGAACAATGACGGCCTCATGAACGGCTATACCTGGATGATCAAAGTGACGCCCGGCATGCTGGGGCACAACGAGCTGATCGAGAGCCTGGAAGCCGCGGTGAAGAAGCACCCCAAAACGACCTTCATCGCCTGCCACCTCATGAATCTGGACTACGATCTGGCGCGGCTGGGCCAGATCTTCGACCGGAATCCAAATCTCTATGGCGACATCTCGGCTCGCTTTGGAGAGCTTGCTCCCATCCCGCGATTCGTGTCGCAGTTCATTCAGAAATACCAGGACCGGGTGCTCTACGGGACGGACATGACCTACAACGAGCGCATGCTCCACACGACTTTCCGTATCCTGGAAACCCACGACGAGCACTTTTACGTACCTGAGCTCTTCAACTACCACTGGCCCCTCTATGGCTTCGGTTTGCCTGACGACGTATTGAAAAAGGTGTACGCGGATAACGCCCGCGAGGTTTTCCGGAAGGCACGAAGCCACGCGGCGTGAAGCCGCCGCCTGTTGAAACGAATCAACCACGACTTTTCCAGGCTCCCTGGCATGTCCTGTTGCCATCAGAGGCTGCCATCGAATCGTGGCATAATGAGACCGGGAGGAGGCGATGAAAAACTTTCACTTGCCGCTGCCGGAGCAGACGTACAAAGGTCTCAGGGCGGAGGCCGAGCGGACGGGGGTGCCCGCGACGGCGTTGGCGCGCGAGGCCGTCGATTGGTGGCTCCGACAACAAGGCCGAAAGGCACGGCACGACGCAATCGCGGCCTACGCTACCGAAATGGCCGGAACGCGCCTCGATCTCGACGCCAACCTGGAGTCCGCCGCCATCGAGCACCTTTTGAACACGAGCAAGGCAACAAAATGAAGCGAGGCGAGGTTTATTGGGCCGATCTGGTTCCGCGGTCCGGCTCGGAGCAAACCGGTCGGCGCCCCGTAATCCTGGTGTCTCACGACGGTTTCAACCAAACCCCTGGATGGAGATCCATAATCGTGGTCCCCATCTCGACCTCGTCGTCCCAGCCTAAGCGCGGACCCACCGTCATAGAACTTCCGGGCGGGACTGGCGGCCTGGCCAAGACCAGCTACGCTGTGTGCCATCAGGTAACTACACTCGACCGCGCCAAGCTGACCAAGAGGCTCGGCACTCTGGCGTCTGAATCCCTGCATGAGGT
>Ga0182014_10003644_pt1 | contig 18309 bp, 19 predicted proteins | sample 612S2DmetaG_FD_120489 | JGI IMG/M metagenome (GOLD analysis project Ga0182014, IMG submission 120489) | Permafrost microbial communities from Stordalen Mire, Sweden - 612S2D metaG | ecosystem: Environmental > Terrestrial > Soil > Wetlands > Permafrost | place: Sweden: Stordalen | collected... | reverse complement strand
CCCGGAGAGCGGGACCGACACGCTGGGCGGCCCGGATTCCGGTGGCCGCGAGGATGAAATCAGCGGCTCCGCCCCGGAGAGCGGGACCGACACGCTGGGCGGCCCGGATTCCGGTGGCCGCGAAGACGAAATCAGCGGCTCCGCCCCCGCCTGACAGGCCGGGTGGCAAGAGGCCAGGATGGGCAGTTCGACGCCGGGCCCAGGCCCCTGATGCACGGCTGGTATCACAGCGTTAACTTTGACCGGATCTGCCGATATCGTGCGCAGGGTGGAGGACATGCCCCGGCCGGGAGGTCGGGTGGGCGGACCAGAACTACTTGGCCCGCCGGTTCAAGGCGCACTACGGGCTCGGCGCGACCACCTACCGCGCGCGGTTCGCTCCTGACGCCGCGCGCCTTCATCCCGGAAAGCTGCCCGTCGTGCAACACGGCCGTGTGATGGCAGAAGTGCGGCCGCCCGGCGCCTAGCGCGTGCATCCGCGCCAGGGACGGTGCTTGTACCCGTGCAGTGGCGGTGGAGATCACCATGAGCTGGGCCCGCACGATCGTCGCCATTGCCAGCGGGCGCCGGACCAAATGGGACACCCTTGTCGTCAGGTCCGTGCTGGTCACCTCGCTCAACCTGGATCTGGGGCGCTGGGTGTGGTGGCCGGGCAAGCTGTACCGGCAATCAGTTCCGGAGCCCGAGCAACTGGAGGAGCAGCCATCGGCAGTGCCGTAGGCCAGCGACGCGTCACCGCGTCCGCGGTCACCGCCGTGCTGGCGGTGACCGCGTTCCTCACCACGGCCGGGGGAGCATCCGTGACCTCATCGGCCGGGTCAGTGCGCGGCGCGGTATCTGGAGCACCCGGCGTGCCGTATTCGCTTCCGGTCACCTTGCCGAAGGCCGGGACCTCGCCGGTGACCGACGCGGACGCACCGTACACGCCCGCCGTGCTCAGCCTGATCGCCCAGCTGGAGCCGAGCAACCCCCCGACGGCAGCGCAGATCGGCAATGCCGACCAGCTGCTCATCGGCGGGACGAACAGCACCTGCCACAACGTCGGCACCAGCGGCGGGGACAGCGGGCCGGCCGGCACCACCCCGGTGATCGCGCCGCTGTGCTGGACCGACGCCGAGGGCGTCAACGTCACCTCCGGCCCGAACGTGGGGGACACGACCGCATCCCCCGCCATCATCAGCCTGGGCTCCTCCATGGACCGCAGCCTGGCCAACGCCTGGGGCCAGGTCGAGGGCTCCGAAGGCCGGGAGCTGATGGCCACGGGCATCCTCGGCCCGCAGGCCGACACCGGCATCTACCTCAACTGGGGCCGCGGCCTGGACACGCCCGGCGAGGACCCGCTCGTCAACGGGGAGATCAGCGCGGCCCAGGTCAACGGCATCCAGGGCTCGGGCCTGATGTCCCAGGTCAAGCACTTCACCGCCAACAATGGCCAGGGTGACCGGACCCCGACCACCGTCCAGGACCAGGCGCTGCACCAGATGCTGCTGCCCGACTACGAGGACAGCCTCATCCAGGGCAACGCCGCGGCCGCGATGTGCTCCTACCAGATCTTCCACGACACCGGCTCCGGCGTCCCCTCCACCGGCGTGCCCACGCTCTACACCACCAGCCCGTACGCCACCGGGAACTCACCGGCCACCTGGCCGCTGAATGAGATGCACGATGCCTGCGAGCAGCCGCTGACCATGACCTACGTGCTGCGGGACATGTGGGGCTCCAAGGCCATTATCGGGCCCGACTACGGAGCCGTGCACAGCACCAGCGCCATCCTGCAGGGCCTGGACATGGAGCCCGGATCGAGCTTCTTCGGCACCACCAACGAGACCACGACCGACCCGACCGGCGACACGTGCGCCGACGCGGCCGCCCATCCCGTCTCGTGCGCCGCGGCGGGTGCGGTCCACGTGGCGGGCATCCCCGGCACCGGCTGCGGCGCCGCCGGATGCAGCGTCGGCAATGCCGTCACCTCCGGCGCACTGCCGGTATCGGTGTTCAACCAGTCCCTGGCCACCATGCTCTACCAGGAGCAGCGCTTCGGGATGCTGGGCTGCGACAGCACCTCCGGCAGCTGCGCCAACCCGGGCGGCGTCGGCGGCGACCGGACCGGTACCGCCGCCCTCCCGGCCGGTCCCACCACGGGCAAGCCCGTCATCGGCACGAAGAACGGCGACGCGGCCGTCGTGGAGAAAATGGCCGAGGAAGGCGCCGTGCTGCTCAAGAACGGCGCCAGCACGCTGCCGGTGACCGGCAGAGACCTCAAGAGCGGCGTGGCCGTCAGCGGTCCGGGCGCGGAATACACGATCGCCAACCCGAACAACGAGGGCGCAACCGGGTTCGCGGACCAGGACGCCATCGACCCGCTGCAGCAGCTCAAGGGACTGAGCGGTGAACCGGCCGCGTTCTCCTACTCCCCGGTCGGCGGCCCGACTGGCTACCCGGTGGGCGCGTCAGCGCTATCCACGTCCTCCACTTCGGTGACCGGGGGCCTGGAACGCACCACCGGGCCCGGCTCACCGGAGGTGAACTCCACCCTCGACTACACGACCGTCTCCGGCCATGGCCAGCTCAGGCCCGGTGACTACACCTGGGCCGGTTACGTGGACGTGCCCACCGCTGACACCTACACGTTCCGGTTCCAGTATTCCAGCGGCATCCCCGCCAGCGACGTGACGCTCTCCATAGACGGCCAGTCCAAGGCACTGACCAGCGCCAGGAGCTTCTACAGCGGCGAGTACTACGGCGGGACCACGGTGCCGGTCGGCATCACCAATGCCGGCTACACCCAGCCCGGGCTGACCAGCACCCAGGCCGCCCCCGGAACGCTGTCCGCGGGCTACCACGCGGTGACCATCACCTTCGACAACACCACGAGCAGCCCGGCCAGCTTCCGGTTCGCCGACAGCCAGCACAACGGCGACATCGCCAAGGCAGCCGCACAGGCCAAGGGCAAGTCCATGGCGATCGTCTTCGCCAACGACAACGGCCGCAACACCTGCGGCCCGTTCTCCTGCTCGCCGGCCACCACCGTGTCCTCCCTGCCGGCCAGTCAGGTGAGCCTCATCGAGGCGGTGGCCGCGGTCAACCCGAACACGGTCGTCGTGCTGAACACGGCCCAGGACATCGTGACCCGGCCCTGGATCAGCCTGCCATCGGTCAAGTCGGTCCTGGAGATGTGGAACGCCGGCGAGGAAGGCGGCATCGCGACCGCGCGGCTGCTGCTCGGCCAGGCCGACCCGTCCGGCCACACCACCGACACCTGGCCGGTCAACGGCAGCGACACGATCTACGGCTACCACCAGACCACGCCGCTCTACCCCGGCGACACCACGGGCACCCACCCCGAGCGGGCCGGCAGCACGACCAGCACCGACTGGACCCAGGGCATCTACTCCGGCTACCGCTACTACGACAAGGAGGGAATCCCGGTCCAGTTCCCGTTCGGGTACGGGCTGTCCTACACCTCCTTCAAGTTCTCCGGGCTGCACGTCAGCCGGGCCGCCGGCGGCGGGCTGGACGTCAGATTCGCCCTGGCCAACACCGGGAACAAGACGGGGGCGCAGGCCCCGCAGGTCTACCTGGGACCGCCCGGCAGCCAGCCGGCCGGCATCCAGTTCGCGGTCCGGTCACTGGCCCAGTTCGACCGGGTCACCCTGAGGCCCGGCCGGTCGGAAAACCTCACCGAGCACGTCGCCCTGCGGCAACTGCAGTACTGGTCATCGGCTAAGCAGCAGTGGGTCCTGGGCACCGGAAGCCGCACCGTGTACGTGGGAGACGCCGACGCCCCGGCCGACCTGCCGCTGCAGCAGACAATCACCGTGGCCGGCCCGGCCAGCGCGGGCGCGGCCGGCGTGACCTGCTCCGGCGAGCAGATCAACGCCACCACCATCAACGGGAACCTCACCGTCCCGCGGGGGTCCTGGTGCGACCTGGCCGACGTGACCGTGACCGGCTCCGTCATCGCGCACTACGCCACCGGACTGCGGATCACCGGGTCGAAGGTCGGGGGCAGCGTCTCCCTGGCCGACGCCAGCGCGGCCAGGGATCCGCTCAGCTCGGGAGCGAACGTCATCTGCAACTCCGTCATCCAGGACAACCTCACGGTCAGCGGCAGCGGCCAGGCGTCTGCGTGGAACATCGGCTCGTGCGGCGCTGTCAGCGTCGGCGGCTCGGTGCGCTTTACCGCCAACGCCGCCACCGGCAGCACCATCACCGCCACGAGCGTGGCAGGTGACCTGGCCTGCACCGGCAACGGCGGGGTCAGCGCGGCCGGCGACACCGTGCAGGGGCACGCGACCGGGCAGTGCGCACCCAGCGCAGCCACGTCACGGCGCCCGTGACACCACAGCGGCCGGCGGGCGGGCGCACATGAGCAGGCGATTACCCAAAGCGCGCAGCCGGGTGAGGTCATTACTTCCGCCGCCCTTGGCGAACCTGGTGCCCTTCGCGAAGTCGGCCCTGTCCATAAGTACCTGGACGAAAGCGGGAATCTCGGCGGGATCGGCCGATCCGTCCGCATCGAGCATCACGATGATCTCGCCGGTCGCGGCCGCGAACCCGCAAGCGAGCGCATTGCCCTTGCCTCTGCGGGTCTGCATAACTATTCGGGCATCGGGCCTCAGCCGGCGAGCAACCGCGCAGGTGTCGTCGACCGAGTGACCATCCACGACGATGACCGCGTGAATACCACCCGGCTCGATGACGTGGCCTGAGTACGAGGTCGCGCCTGGTTCCACGTGGAACTACGGGCTGATCCTGGACGGTTCCGATCCCGCCAGTTCGCTCACCGTCAGCTGCCCTTGTCCTCCTGCCCTTTTCAGTAGGTGGCGCGGCCGCCGCTGATGTCATAGACGGCGCCGGTGGAGAAGCTGCATTTGCCGGAGGCGAGCCAGGCGACCAGTTCGGCGACCTCCTCGGCGCGTCCTAGCCGGTGCATGGGGATGAGGCTGGTCAGGTGGGCGAGCACTTCGGGTGATGTCTGGGCGTTCATGGGTGTCTCGATGACCGCCGGTGCCACCGCGTTCACCAGGACGCCGCTGGTGGCCAGTTCCTTGCCCAGGGACTTGGTCAGGGCGATCACCGCGCCCTTGGCCGCCGAGTAGGCGGATAGGTTCGGGTTGCCGTCCTTGCCGGCCATGCTGGCGAAGTTCACGATGCGGCCCCAGCCCCGTTCCCGCATCCCCGGTACGAAGGCGCGGCAGAGGTTGAAGGTGCCCTGGACGCTGACGGCGAAGGTGACGGCCCATTCCTCGTCGGTGATCTCCCACAGCGGCTTGTTCGGGCCGACGATCCCGGCGCTGTTGACCAGGATGTCCACCGGGCCGGTGCGCTGCGCGGCCGCGCCGACCGCTGCCGGATCGCGGACGTCGGCGATGATGTCGGCCCCCGCCGCGATGTCCAGCGTGACGACGTCGACGCCGTCCCGGGCCAGGCGCTCCGCGCTGGCCCGGCCGAGGCCGCTGGCACCGCCGGTGACCACTGCCGTCCGGCTCATTCCCATGGCCCTTCCTCTCGTTTGGCTGCGCTGAATCGCGCGATCATCTGCTTTCCGGTTACTGGACGGGCCGTGGTTCACTCGAAATCGGACGTGTCGCCCGCCCCGTGGCGCACGATCTCGGGCTCTTCCTGAGAGAAGTCGATCACCGTCGTCGGCTCGGTGCCGCAGTCGCCCGAGTCGATCACCGCGTCCAGGACGTGGCCGAGCTGCTCGGCGATCTCCCATCCGTGGGTCATGGGCTCGTCCTGGCCGGGTAGCAGCAGGGTGCTGGAGACGAGCGGCTCGCCGAGTTCGGCGAGCAGCGCCTGGGTCACCACGTGGCGGGGAATCCGCACCCCGACGGTCTTCTTCCCCGGATGCTGCAGCCTGCGCGGCACCTCTTTGGTCGCGGGCAGGATGAATGTGTAGCTGCCGGGGGTCGCCGCCTTGATGGCCCGGAACACCGGGTTGGCCACCCGCACGAACTGGCCTAGCTGGGCGAAGTCCTGGCATACCAGCGTGAGATGGTGCCGGTCGCCGAGGTGGCGGATGGACCGGATCCTCGTCATGCCGTCCCGGTTGCCGAGCTGGCACCCGAGCGCGTAGCAGGAGTCCGTCGGGTAGGCGATCACGCCACCTGCGCGTACGATGTCGGCGATCTGGACGATCGCGCGCCGCTGCGGGTTGGCCGGATGGATGTCGAAGTACCTGGCCATGCGATGAGTTTAGGATCATCGCCCCGCGGGGGGCCGAACGGCCCGGCCAGGCGGGACCTCGGGCTGCAGCGCCCGATGACGTTGCACGACCAGGCTGACGAGACGAAACGGGCCCGCGAATAGCGGAGGTGCATATTTATGACAACCGGGAGCACTCCGGCGAACAGCCGGGACGGGCTGAGGGCGGTGCCCAACCGGGAGTCCCTGGCCCCCGCGCCCGCTGCCCACGAGCGCGCCCTGTGGACGCTCGGCCCAGCCGAGTGCTTCGATCTGCTGGAACCGGGTGGCGTCGGCCGCGTTGGGTTCGCGTCCGCAGACGGAATCATGATGCTGCCAGTCAACTTCGCCGTAACGGGAAAGACCATTATCTTCCGCACCGCACCGGACACGCTGCTGGCTGTGTACGCCGATGCCCGCGTCAGCTTCGAGGTCGACCGCTTCGACGAGGCGCTGCATGAAGGCTGGAGCGTCCTGGCGCAAGGTCATGCGCACAAGGTCACCGATGAGCGTGAGGTCGAGCACCTGGAGAACGGAACGCACCTGGAGCCGTGGGCAGCCGGCGCCCGTGACGTATATGTGCGCATCACGCCGACCCAGATCAGCGGGCGGCACATCCAGCCAGGCTAGGCCAGCCCCCGGCACCAGGCACGGAGCCGCAGGCCCGCTGACCCGAACCAGTAACACGGGCCCTCCGCACGGACGGCCTGGTGGATCGTTATCCTGCCGTCTGGCCCGGTCAGCCGAAGCCCTGCGCCGCCTTCCGGAAGGCCGCACGCGATGCCGATCCACTGGGCGGCGCCGGTGAGGATCACGATGGCCGGATTGCGGCCGGCCGCCCGGGAGAGCGTCGTCGACAGCAGCCCGGTGTAGTACGACGAGCCGCCCAGGGCAAGGAGTCCTCCGTCCATGGCCACCGCGGTGGCCGCGATGAGCCCGCCGCGTCCCACTGCCCGCTTGGCCTCGCCGCGCCCCACTGGGCTCCGGGGGCCGCGGTTACCGGCGACGACCAGGCCACCGAGAGCCACGACGGTCGGATCGAACAGGATGCTGGCGTACTTGGTGGCGTTGGCCAGCGCCAGCAGTGCCGCCCCGGCGGTCAGCAGCCAGGTGGAGTCATCCGGTGATGCCTGTAGCAGTCTGGCGGTTGGGCAGCTGTGGGGCTGGTGTTTCATCTACGTTTTGCACAAAATATGCCTATTACTAGGTTTTGTTGCGTTCATGTTGCTTACGTCCGTATCTCTGGGCCGATGTGACGCCGCTGCTCGGGCGGGCCCCCGACGCGGTGCGGCTCAGGGCCGCCCCAGGACCCGGACGGACCAGCCGGCCGCTCGCCACTGGCTGGCATCGAGCGTGCAGCGGGCATCGATGATCGCTCGCCGGGCCACGACCGTGGCCAGCGCGGCGGGGTCGATGGCCTGGTAATCCGCCCATTCGGTGAGGTGCAGGACCAGGTCGGCGCCTTCGGCGGCCTCCGAGACCGACGCCGCGTAGCGCAGGTCCGGCCGGCTCCGTGCCGCGTTCGGCATGGCCACCGGATCGTGCACGGACACGACCGCTCCCTCGGCGCTCAGCCGCCCGCAGACGTCGAGGCTCGGCGAGTCCCGGACGTCGTCGCTGTTGGGCTTGAACGCGGCGCCGAGCACGGCGATCCGCTTCCCGGCCAGCGACCCGCCCACGGCCTCCCTGGTCATCGTGGTGACCCGTGTCCGCCGGCCGAAATTGATGGTGTCGACGGTCCCGAGCAGGCTGGCCAGTGAGGTCACGCCGAGGTCGGCCGCGGTGGCGCGGAACGCGCGGATGTCCTTGGGCAGGCAGCCGCCGCCGAAGCCGAGGCCGGGCTTGAGGAATCTGGGGCCGATCCGCTCGTCGTGACCCAGCGCCTCGGCCAGCTGGACGACATCGGCGCCGGCGGCCTCGCACGCCTCCGCCATGACGTTGATGAAGGAGATCTTGGTGGCCAGGAAGGCGTTGGCCGACACCTTGACCAGCTCGGCCGTCTCCAGGTCCATGACCAGCGCCGGAATGCCCGCCGCGAGCGGCTTGGCGTAGATCCTGCGCAGCAGCCCGGCGGCAGCGTCCGCCGTTACCCCGAAGACGAAACGGTCGGGGGCCAGGCTGTCCTGAATCGCGTAGCCTTCGCGGAGAAATTCGGGGTTCCAGGCCAGGCCGACCCCTGTCCCGGCCGGCGCGGCCGTCCTGATCTGGTCCAGGAGCGCCCGCGCGGTACCGACCGGCACCGTCGACTTGCCGACGATCAGGCAGGGTGTGGCCAGGTACGGCGCGAGAGCGCCGGCCGCTGCGTTCAGGTAGCTGAGGTCGGCCGCGCCGCCGTCGGCCTGCGGCGTTCCGACGCACAGGAAGTGGACCTCGCCGAACTCACCCGCCTCCGCGAACGACGTGGTGAAACGCAGCCGGCCCGCGTCCAGGTTCTTGCGCAGCAGCGGTTCGAGGCCTGGCTCGAAGAACGGCGTCTCGCCGGCCCCGGCCCTGGTGATCTTCTGCTCGTCCACGTCGAGTGCGAGAACCTCGTGCCCGAGGTCCGCCATACACACGGCATGGGTCAGCCCGAGGTATCCGGCGCCGATTATGGTCAGCCGGAGCGGGGTGACGGTGGTGCCCATGGGCAGGTCATCCTTTAATCGGAGCAAGGCTCAGGGAAGTGTTCACCGACGTCGTCGTCACGCGGCCATCCGGCCGGGGTGCCGCATACCTTATAGCCGGAAAGTCACTACTTCCCGGTATATGTGGCGAAACCGCCACTATGTTCCTGGGTTGCTCGTCTGTCGCCAAAATTCTTCACAAATTGTCCGTTAAGCCGCCGTTTTGAAACGGACATAACGTCCGATTTGCCCCATTCTCGGGCCCGTGTTTTAACAGCGAAGATTCACTGTGACCTTCGTCTCGGTGGCGGTGGCGGTGGCGGTGGCGGTGGCGGCCAGATCATCTACGCCGACGGCGGCATCACCGCTGTGCCCTAGCCCCGAAGTTCCGTGTCCTGAGATACGTGAAACCGGGCGTTGTGCTGCCGGGGTGGGCTCGGGCTAGCGGAGGGGAATTCTTGTCCGCGGCCCCATAGTGTGCAGCTATGGCCTCGTGGTGGCATCGCGATGTGATCGCGGCAGGCAAGCTGCCCCTGATGCTGTGCTTTCTGGCCTTCGTAGTGACGTTCGTGTCCACCCGGACGATCACCCGGCTGATCCGCGACGGCCGCGGCCCGTTCCGGAATCAGGTCACCGCCAGCGGGACACATATTCATCACTCCGTGCCCGGCCTGATCCTGCTGATGGTGGGCGCCTTCACCGCGGTCGGCGGTCCCGGCTCGCTGGGCTGGCGCTCGTTCGCCGGGGTCCTCGTCGGTATGGGCACGTCGCTGGTCCTGGACGAGTTCGCGCTGATCCTGCACCTGCAGGATGACTATTGGAGCGGTCAGGGGCAGCTCTCGGTCGAGGCCGTGACTCTGACGGCTGCCTGTCTGGGCCTGGCTCTCGTAGGCTTCAGTCCCTTCGGCGTCCAGGGCGTCGACGGTATCGAGCTGTCGTTCCGCTTGAGCGCGACCGGCGTTTTCCTCGTCGATGGCGTCCTGGCGGTGATCTGCGCGCTCAAAGGCAAGTACCGCTCGGCGCTCTTCGGCCTGTTCGTGCTGCCCATCGCGGCGATCGGCGCCCTGCGGCTGGCCCGGCCGTCATCGATCTGGGCCCGGCACCGCTACCACGGCGAGCGGCTCGAGCGCTCGGAGCGGCGCGCCGCCGCGTTCGATCGCCGGTGGGGACCGGTCCTGCTGGACTGGGAGAATTTCATCGGCGGGCGCCCTTCCGGCGCCTCGGACAGCACAGCGAGCACGGTGTAATCGGCATTGGACAGGCCGCTGCTGGCCTGGAGCTGCTGCTCGATGCGCGCTCGCAGCAGCTCCAGCACCCTGGTCAGCGCGGCCCGCATGCCGATAGCACGCACGCAGGCCGAGGATCGGCCGTTGCCCATGCCGCGCCGCTCTTATCCTCACCCGGACTACCCGCAGGGATGACCCGGACGATCACCATGGCTGCTGATGCCCCTGGTGCAGTTCGGTAGGATCAAGCCCAATGGATACCGAAGTGGCGCCTGCGGAGCTGTACCTCGTTGTTGGGTTTGACGACTCACCTCCAGCCGGCCGGGCGCTCGACGCCGCGGTCAGGCTGCTTCGCGGCCGGGCCGGCCGGATCCAGGTGGTCTACGTCGCTCACCTGGACAGCATTGACATGCTGTCGGCAGGCGCCATTGCCGAGATAGAAGCCAGCTTCGGCGAGATCGCGCGGGAGTTGCAGGCCACGGCCGGCGAGCGGCTGCGCGGCGGCGAGGAGCGCTGGGAATTCGAGCGGCGCCAGGGCCTGATCCCGGACGAGCTGATTGCGGCGGCCACGGGCATCCGCGATGCCCATCCCGGCGATGATGTGGCGATCGTGGTCGGCAGCTCGTCGCATGCGGTGCACCGCATTGTGGGCTCGGTCGCCGTCAGCCTCGCCCGCCGCTCACCGGTGCCCGTCGTGGTCGTACCCTAGGCGGCCGCTGCGAGGATGCTGGCCAGCCGTCGGCGTTCAGGCTCGGTGAGCCGGGCTGAGAAAGCCTGTGGTGTACTCCTCGACGGACTGGCGCAGCTCGGCCAGGGCCGAGCGCGGGGCAGCGATCAGAGCTTGTAGCCGATGGCGCGAAGCAGGTGGTGCCGGTCGGCCGCGTCCGCGTCTGTTTCGATCCCGGTGGGTGGTGATCCGTCGATCACCCCGATGATCCCGCGCCCGCGGTCGGAGACCGCGACCAGGACGTCAACGTCGTTGGCGGTGGCGCAGTAGATGCCGCAGACCTCGGGGACCGCCTTGATCTGGTTCAGCACGTTGATCGGGAAACCATCCCGCAGCAGGACGAGGAAGGCGTGCCCGGCGCCTATCGCCAGGGCGTTGCGTGCCGCCGATTCGGTCAGTTCCGGGTCGTTACCGGACCGGCGGACGAGCCTGGCCCCTGAGGCTTCGCAGAACCCCAGGCCGAAACGCAGGTGCGGGCTCGCCCCGGCCAGTGACTCGTGCAGATCCTCCACGGTCTTGATGAAGTGAGCCTGCCCGATGATGACATTCATGTCCTGTGGCTTGTCGATCGTGACGACCTCGATGGAAACCATGCTCACCTCCGTCGCGGGCCAGCGGCTAGCTGGGATGCGTGGCAGCGGGGAGATCAGTTCGCGACTCATCTCCCTGCCGCGTGGCGGGCGCTGCCGGTGGATTATGGATAGCTACGTTGTGCCAGCCAGCCCCGGCGTTGATGATATCGGGGACGAGCAGCTGGCCGCCCTCTACACGATGCCGTGCCACTCCACGTCCCGGCCAGAAGTGAGGCAGCGCCGTGCTGAAGACATACGACCGTGACGGGGTCACCGTGGTCGAACTGGATCACGGGCCGGTGAACGCGCTCGACCTCGAACTGCTTCGCGCCCTGACGGCCACCGTCGAGCGTGCTGACTCGCCGGTCGTGCTGACCGGCGCGGGCCGCATCTTCTCGGCAGGCGTGGACTTGCGCCGCATCGTCGAGGGGGCGGACAGCTACGTCGCGGATTTCCTCACCGCGCTCGCCCGCGCGTTCCTGGCCGTGTTTACCCATCCGAGGCCGACCGTCGCCGCGATCAACGGGCATGCGATCGCGGGCGGCTGCCTGTTTGCGCTGTGCTGCGACACCCGGGTGATGGCGGCCGGGAAGATCGGGCTAACGGAGCTGGCCGTTGGCGTCCGTTTCCCCCGCTCCGGGCTGGAGATCGTCCGCTACGCCCTCGGGGCGGCGTCCGGCCGGGTGGTGCTGCGCGCGGACACCGTCGACCGGGACGAGGCGCTGCGGCTCGGTGTCATCGACGAGATCACCGAGCCCGCCGTGCTGCTTGGCCGGGCGGTAGCGCTCGCCTCCCAGCTGGGCAGCTACCCGGCCGCGGTCTACGCCGCGACCAAATGCGACCTGCAGCGGCCAGTGCTCGAGGCCATCAACGCCGGCGGCGACGCCGCCGTCACAGCCGCCTGGAGCTCACCAGAGACCAGGCAACTGCTTACGGACCAGCTTGCCGCCCTGGCCGGCAAGCCGACGGCGCAGACGTCCGAGTAAGCAGGGCCGCTTGCTCACCGGCGCCGTTCTACCCCGGCGCGGGCACTGTTGCGCTGGCCGATCGCGGCCGGCCAGGCCGCGGGCGCGGGAGCCGGGGCATCCATGTTGTGGTCAGCCGCGGTGCTGTCCGGCGCCTTCTCCGTGAAGGCGCCGGACAGCACTGGCCCCGGGCCGGTAGGCCCTGTGGCGTTCCGCCCGTCCCCGGCACGTGAGCCGGGCGATGGCTGCTAGCTGTTCTTGCCCTCGTTGTCGTACCAGTTGTCGCCGCTGACGACGGTGCCGGTGGTCGGGTTGAGTATCACCTTGTTGAAGTTCGGCCAGGTGCGGAAGTCAAGCAGGCCCCCGGGGGCGTCCAGGCTGCCCGAGGTCGCGTCGAACGAGCCGACGATGCGCTCTCCGCCCAGCCAGTTGTCCTCGATGAACTTGACCACCGAGGTGGTGTCGGTGCGGTCGCTGCTGATGTAGTTGTCCCGCGTGTACGGCGAGATCACCACCATGGGCAGCCGCTGGCTGTAACCGCAGCGGCCACTACCGCTGCCGATGGTCACCGCGGTCTCCTCGCACATGGCGGTGTCGATCGCGGAATTGTCGGACCCGTTGATCAGCTTGGGCGCGACGTGGTCGTACCAGCCGTCGGAGTCGTCGTACGTGATGACGATCGCGGTCGAGGGCCAGTACTTGGACTCCTCGATCTGGTTGACCTCGTTGACGACGAAGTTCTGCTCGTCGAGCGGGCCGGACTCGCCCGGGTGGCCGCTCTCCTCGGTCGTGCCCTTCAGGAAGCTCACCGACGGCAGGTTGCCGTCCGTTAGCGTCTCGGAGAAGTCCGACAGGTCGTACTGGTGGTTGGCCTGGTCGGTGCGGCCGATCGCGGCCTCCGACGACGGCGGCAGGTGGGCCGGGTTCGCGGTGGAGGCGCTGAACTGGAAGGGGTTCCAGTGCGGCGTGTACTCCTGGAGTTCGGTCCCGGCGATGTTCTGGCTCTCGGCGCCGCAGACCGCACCGCCGCTGTTGGTCGAGGTCGGGGCGAACCCGCCCTGGAACCAGCCCCAGGTGACGTGCTTGGCGTCCAGCAGGTTGCCGACGTTCTGCCCGGTCAGCACGCCCTCCGCGCTGGAGGAGGTGTGGTTGGAGTCCGAGCACTGGTCGTAGTACGGGTCCAGGTCACCGTAGATGGTCCCGTCCGAGGTCACCGCGCCGGCGTCGGTCGTCTTCGCACCCGAAGGGGTGACCGCGTAACCGCCGGAGCTGAGGCCGGAGCTCACGTCGATCGCCCCCGGCGTCGACGGCCCGAACGTGGTGTCCCAGTTGTTGTCGCTCATCGCGTAGTTCTGCGCGTAGTTCCACAGTGCGGTGTCGGTGTTGCCGTCGTAGTAGTCCATGACGATGCCGGGCGGCCCGTAATACTCGCCGGTGGTGGAGCAGCCATCCGACTGGGTGTTCTGGACGAACTGGTCCATCTTGCCGCCGTCTTCGGCTTTTTGCTCCGCCGTGTACGAGTGGTCCTGGTCGCAGGTCAGCGCCTCGGAATGGGTCAGCCGCTGCGGGTTGTACTCGTTCGGGTTGCTGGTCAGCAGCGGGCCGGCCGGGCCGCTGCTGGTGACCTTCGTGTACAGCCCGTTCACGGCCGGCGTACCCGGCTTCGCGTGGAAGGGGGTGCCATCGGTGTTCGCCGCGTACGGGTACGTACCGAAATAGTGGTCAAACGACACGTTCTCGTCGAAGATGACGACGACGTGCTTGATCGGCGTCGCGGTTTTGGTGTCGCGGTACAGCGTGGCGGATGCGGTCGCCGGGACGTGGTAGCCCGGGTACTCGGCCGCGAGCCTGGACGCCAGCGTGGTGCTCGCGTTCGCCGCCGTGGCCCCGATGGCCGCGCCGGCGCCCAGCGCCACTGCCGCGCCTACCGTGAGGATGGGCCGGAGCCGTTTGCGCCGGCTCCGGGCAATTGGGCCTTCGATCATGCTGACCCTCCTGAGTTCTGCCTGACGTGAGCGGCGCCTCCGGAAGGTCGCCGCGGGGCGCACCTTCACATAGCCCCGCGCCAGAACATTTCATACCTGCTTGTCTATGTATCCCGCCAAATATGGCCAGAAAGTAAACGAACAGTCAACATTCCCAAAACTCGCGCCGTGTGATGCATGAGCCCGTGCCGGGTGGCCTTGCTGGCGGCATAGGGGTCCGCAAACGGCCGGAACCTGTGGGCGATCCGGCCCCAGCTTTGGAATTCTTTCTGGCTGCCAGGCCGTACCCCGGGCGACGGCACGCAGATGGCCCATATCCTGTGGGCCCGGAGGAGAGGCAGTTATCGTGAAGAGGGTTCTGCTGGTGGGCGTGGGCGTGCTGATCACGGTGGCAGGAGTCATCTTCACGCTGCAGGGCCTTGGGGCCATCGGCGGAAGCGCCATGTCGGGCGTGACCTTCTGGGCTGTGGCCGGTCCCGTGATTGCACTGGCAGGGCTGGCCATGGTGGCTATCGGCCTGCGCCGTCGTCTCGCGTCTTAATCGCACACCACCATCACTATCTTTGGCGGCTAGCCGGACGGGGTTACCTCGTACCACAGGCCGCCGTTCAGGTTGAGCCTGTTGCCGTTGGCCTGGCCCGCGGCAGTGTCGCCGACATAGGTGTAGAGGGGATGCCCGTCGTAGGTGGCCTGGACCGGCCCGTCGGACCGGGTGATCGTGCCCAGCCTGCCCGTGACGCCCGGGCCGGCGGTCGCGGCTCCCCGCACCGGTGGCCAGTATGCGGCGCACGTCCCGTAGCAGGCTGACCTGGTGGCGGTATCGGGGGCGAACCAGTACAGCGTGCGTCCCCTCGCGTTCGTCAGCACCGTCGCGCCGCCGATGTGCGCGGTCTTCAGGCTGCCTCCCGCGGCGGTGGCGCCCGGGCCGGTAGCGGTCGCCGCGGAAGCGCCGAGCACCGCCAGCGCGGCCACGGACACGGCGGCCACGGATGCCGCCACCACCCGGGTACCGGGCCTGTCAGCCCGGAGGTCGGCCAGCAGGCCGCCGCCGGCCCCGCCAGGCGCGGCCCGGGTGCCGGACCGGTCGCGGCCACCGGGCGCAGCCGCCAGACCCGCCAGACCCGCCAGGGCCGCGAAGGCAGCCACTTCTATTACCCCGGCGACAATCCCCGCCGTTGTCCGGACCTCCTTGAACGCGAACAGTCCGATCCACAACGACAGGAGGTAACCGCCCAGGGTGGCCAGGGCGAACCCGGCGCCGGCCACCGCGGCGAGCCATTGGCCGGTCGCCAGTACCACGGCACCGAGCCCGAAGGCCGCGATCACCTGGAGCAGGAACAGCCAGCCGATCGTCGGGATCGACCGGTAGCCGGTCAGGTACAGGTCGAGGTGAATCGCGCCCGTCGCGACCAGCAGCCCGCCCCCGGCCAGCCGCAGTGCGAGCCGTGCCCGTGTGCGCATGGCGGGCCGCCTCTGCTCCGTCACCACGTGCTCCTCCGGCCGCCGGCCGTCACCCGGCCGCTCAGTATCCGCCGCCACCGGAGCCCGATGACGGGCTCTGGGCTGGCGCCGCGCCGCCGGAGGCGGTCACCTCGTGCCACACACCACCGGACAGGTTGAGCCCGTTGCCCTTCGCCTGGCCCGGTGCGGTGTCAGCGACGTAGGTGTAGAGCGGATGCCCGTCGTAGGCGGCCTGCATCGAGCCGTCCGAGCGCGTGATCGTGGTGAGCGTGCCGGTGACGCCGGGACCCGCGGTCGCCGGGCCCGTCACCGGCGGCCAGTACTTTGCGCACGCCCCGTTGCAGTTCGACTTGGTCGCCGTGTCCGGGGCGAAGGAGTACAGCGTGAAGCCCTTGGCGCTGGTCAGTACGGTTACGCCGCCGATGGTGGCGGTCTTCAGGGCCGTCCCGGATGAGCTCGCGCTGGCCGGGGCAGCGGCCGAAGCGCCGGCCGCTGGCGGGCTGCTCGAGCTTTGCGGGGTCGTCGTCGCTGAGCTGCCGCATGCCGCAGCGATCAGCGCCACGGCCACCAGCCCAAAGGGAGCCCCTACTACTTTCCTACGCACCGGCCGTCTCCGTTCGAAGCGGAAATTTACGAGATGCCCGTGGTACGTAACGCGAAGCGGATTTGCCTGGCGCGGGCCGGAAATTCTTCAGGCCACGGTCAGGATCGGTTAGCGCGGCCTTCCGGTGCGCCCAGCAGGATGGGAGGTGACACCGGCAGGAGGCGACGGCAAGCGCACGCCAGTATCGTGATGCGTTACTCGTGGCTAAAGCGGATCACAGTAAGGTAATGGCAGTTTCGCAGGAGGCTCGCGAGCCGCGTGAACGCCGCCGGATAAAGGAGTCCGCCATGCGCCGACTGATCCGGCAGTTCGTGCGCGTCGAGACAGTAGCCGTGCTGGTCACCGCGTGGCTGGCTGGCGCGCTCGGGCTTGGGCTGGCAACAGGCGGGGGCGCGGTGCCGACGGTGGCACTGATGGCGCTGGGCCCGTTGCTTGGCGGCCTGCTCCTGCTAATCAGGCACAACCTCGACCTGGCCAGCCGGATCGGCAACCTGGCCGGCGAAACCAACCGCACGCTCGACACCGTGCGGCGGGTCCGAGCCGACATCGAGGAAAAGGTCGAGAAAGAGATCAAGAAAGAGATCAAGCAGACATTCCGCCAGCTGGAAGCGTTGCAGAACCTGAGCGCCGTGCTGCCGGCCAACGACCTGCTGCCCGCCACCCGGGGCTGGGCAGCGTCGCCGGACCTGCTCGTAATGCTGGTCGACCTGGTCATCAGCGAACGGCCGTCGCTCGTCGTGGAATGTGGCAGCGGCGCGTCCACGCTGTGGCTCGCACTAGCGATGCGGCAGTTCGAGATCGACGGCCGGATCATCGCGCTCGATCACGACCCGGTTTTCGGCGGCAAGACCCGCGACCTCCTGGCCAGGCATGACGTCCGCGATCTCGCCGAGGTCCGGGACGCCCCGCTGGAGAGCTTCAGCCTTGATGGCGAGACCTACTCGTGGTACGCGAGGCGGGCATGGGAGGACCTGACGGGGATCGATCTCCTCTTCGTTGACGGGCCGCCCGCCACCACGGGTCACCAGGCCCGCTATCCGGCGCTGCCGCTGCTGAGCGGATCGCTGAGCCCGGTTGCCACCGCCGTCCTCGACGACCTCATCGTGCCGGACATGCAGAAAGTACTGCGGCGCTGGCTTGACGCGTACCCGGATTTCGGCTCCGAGATCCTCCCGCTGGAGAAACAGGCCGCGGTGCTGCGCAGGAGATAGCCGGCCAGCGGGCCGGCGCCGGCGACCTGACGGTTTCCTCTGCGGGGGTGCTAGGGATGCGGGCGACCGGGGCCGTGAAGTAATGGGACCGTTATCTCATCACTGTAGCAGGGTGACGGGACAACCGTCGCATCAGTTACGCTGTGCGTATGGCCCGATGGGAACCGGAGGCACGGCTGCGCCTGGTGCGCGCGGCACTGGACCTGTTCACCGAGCAGGGCTACGACAACACCACCGTTGTCCAGATCGCCGAGCGAGCCGGACTGACCAAGAGCACCTTCTTCCGGCACTTCACCGACAAGCGGGAGGTGCTGGTCGCCGGCCAGGACACGCTCTGCCGGCTCCTCGCGGACGGGATTGCTGGCGCCCCCAGCACTGCCACGCCACTGGAGGCGGTCGCCGCAGCCCTCGACTCCGCCGCGGTGGCCTTCACGCCCGGCAAGCGTGATCTCGGGCCCCGGCTCCAAGCGGTCATCGCCGCCGGCAGCGAGCTGCAAGAGCGCGACGCGCTCAAGCGCACCAGCCTCGCCGCGGCCATGGCAGAAGCACTCCAGCAGCGTGGCGTACCGGATCCGGCCGCGAGCGTCGCGGCCGAGCTCGGAGTCCTCGCCATCAAGCGCGCCCATGCCCGCTGGGCCAACCCGGCCAACCAGCAACCGTTCAGCGAACTCGCCCGTCAGTCACTGCAAGAGCTCCGAGCCGCCAGCGCAGCGCTCAGCTAGCATCCGCCCCGTCGCCCCGTCGCCCCGTCGCCCCGTCGCCCCGT
>Ga0182014_10003642_pt1 | contig 18314 bp, 16 predicted proteins | sample 612S2DmetaG_FD_120489 | JGI IMG/M metagenome (GOLD analysis project Ga0182014, IMG submission 120489) | Permafrost microbial communities from Stordalen Mire, Sweden - 612S2D metaG | ecosystem: Environmental > Terrestrial > Soil > Wetlands > Permafrost | place: Sweden: Stordalen | collected... | reverse complement strand
CCCGCCGCCGTTTGTCCTTGTTCGTAGTGTACGACTCCCCGCGGGGCGCCCTGACCGGCGGGCCGGGGGGGGGGGCGGGCGGCTCGCTTTTGCGAGCCGCCCGCCCCGCCTTCGTTTACAGACTCTTTGCACCCATGCCCAGCGTCTTCACGGCCCCTTCACGGGCGCCGGGGCATCATGAGCAGCAGACCGTCGAACGGGGGAGGGACACCCGATGCTGGTCATGGGACTTGCCTACACCGCGGCGCTGGGCCTGCTGCTGCTCGGTATCTACGAGGTCGCGGCCCGCCGTATCCGCCACCACTGACCCCCGCGCGCCGCGCGACTTGCGGCGCCTCAGGGCGCGCCGGTCGCGCGGCTGAGGCCTCGGGCGCGGCCCTCAGGCCGGCTGCCTGGCGGCACCTAACGGGTGCGAGTCACAAGCGGGGCGCCGTCGTCTGCGAGGCGCCGCCGCAGCGGAACGAAGCGCGCCGACAGGCCCGTGGGTTCGACCTCGACGATCACCACCGTGGGCCCATCGTCTTCCTCGTCGGGAGAGCTCGCCGTGCCCGGGTTGAGATACAGCGCGCCGTCGATCCAGGTGGCCGATGGGACGTGCACGTGGCCGAAGACGACGAGGTCGGGCGGCGAATCGTCGGGACCGATCACGATGCGCCCGGCGGCGAGGCGTTTGAGGAGCCGCCGGGGTTTGTGGGCGACCACAAAACGCACGCCGGCGATCTCGCCGGTCACCTCGCGAGGCAGCACAGAAACCAGGTCGTCGCCCTCGACGTTGCCCAGGACGGCGGTCACCGGCGCGATCGCCTCGAGCGCCTCGAGGATCGCCGGATCGCCGATGTCGCCGGCGTGGATGATGTGCGTCACGCCGCCGAACAGCTCCGCAACGACGGGGTCGAGATAGCCGTGGGTGTCGCTGATGACGCCGATCCGGGGCCCGACCGGGCGCTTCCGACCGACCGCGGCGGGCGCACTCGCCGGCTGGGCCGGCCGGCTCCGCCGGCCTTCGTCGGCGCCGCTTGCGCCGCCGTCCTTGACCTTGCCGCCGGCGTCCCTGGCCTTGCCCACGCCGTCCTTTGGCTTGCCGCCGGCGTCCTTGGCCTTGCCCACGCCGTCCTTTGGCTTGCCGCCGGCGTCCCTGACCTTGCCGCCGTCGCCGACCATCGGCGCGCGCCCGTCGCGCTGGTCGTCCCCCTCCGCCATGACCGCCTCCTGACGATTCCTGCCGACGCGCTTCTTCCCACTACGAGTCAAATCGGAACTGCCGGCGCCTCGTTTCAGGCCCGGGGATAGACGACGAGCAGCACCGCGCAGTAGACGATCAGCGCGCCGGCAATGCCGAGCACGGCAAGGCGCACCCGGCGAATCCGGAAGCGCTGCCCGATCGCGACCAGAAACAGCACGGCCGCCAGGATGACCGTGAGCCGCACATACTCGTCGGCGGTGTCGCGAGAGTCGACCCCGTGGTTGTAGGCTCGGGTCGACTGGTCGCTGAGCGCCGACGACTGGCCCACCAGTGGGTCTTTGTACTGCGGCATGTACCGTGGGCCCGGCGGGGCCGCGGGACTGGTCAGCGGCTTGGTCTTCAGCCAGGCCTGAAAGGCGATCTGATAGTTGGGCGTGAAGCGCCGCGCCAGAATGGCGGCGAGCTTGGTGTCGCCCGAGGTGTAGGCCTGCAACCAGGCGGTGAGGTTGCCGGAGTTGTAGATGATCGACTGATTGCTGGTCAGCGAGGCCTGTTCGGACTGCACGCGCAGCCGCGACGCCGTCGCGTAGTCGCGGCCGCTGACACCGTCCCATTTTGCCGCCTGGTAGCCGCTGAGAGCAGTCGAGACGGCGACGATGGCCAGCAGGATCGCTTCGAGGATCTCGAGGATCTCGAGGCGCATATGACCTTCGCCCCCGGGCTGGAGCTCCTGGTGCTCCCTGAGATGACTCGCGATCTCGGCGTTGACGTTGCCTTCGGGCATCGCTGGTCCCCTTCACGGTTCGCTCTCGGCATCGTCGTACTCTACCCGACGCACGACGCGTCGTCTCGCGAGTGACTACCCCGGCGATGCGCCCGGCGCGCCGCCACCACCCTGGCCGGATGCCGCCGGCGGCGCCGTGGAGGCTGCGGGCGGGTTCCCGGGCAAGCCGCCTGTCAGGCCCTCGAGCGAGGCCGTCACCTCGAAGCCGACGAGCAGCCCGATGTTGAGCAGCCACGCCCAGACGAGCGACGCCACCGCCGCGCCGAGCACGCCGTAGACGCGCTCGTAGGCGGCAAAGCGCGACAGGTAGAAGCTGAATCCGCCCGACGCGACGAGCATGACCACCACGGCCACGCCGGCCCCCGCCAGTGTGTGCCCAAACCGGGGGCGCCGCGGCGCCGGCGCGGCCGAGAACAGGATGGCGCACCACAGCGCGCCCACCGCCAGCAGAAACGGAAAGCGCAGCAGAGCCCAGGTGCGTACGGCCGCCTCACCCAGGCCGAGCAGGCGCGCCAGCCAGGCGGCCACCGGACCGACCAGCACGACGGCGGCCGCCGTGACGACGAGAAAGCCCAGTAGCAGGAGCGCGAGACCCAGTCGCAGGGGCAGTCCGGCGAGAAACCCACGCCGGTCGCGCGCCCCGGTGACGTTGCCCGCCGCCCACATGAACGCGCTCACGTAGCTCGACGCGGTCCACAGCGCGAGCGCCATGCCGACTGCCAGCACGAGGAGGCCGTCGTGCATCTGCAGCACCCCCTGCAGCGCGGCGTCGACGAACTGCACGAACCACTGCGGGCCGAACGTCGCCACCGACTCGAGCAGGCGCACGACACCGCTCGGCGACACACCCACCAGACCGAGCAGCGCCAGCACCACGATCAGGGCCGGGGCGAACGACAGCGTCAGAAAGTAGGTCAGCGAGGCCGCGATCTTGGCCAGATCGTCGGCCGCAACATGCCGCACCACGGCCGTGACGACGGCGCGCGCGCCCCCACCGCCGGCGGTGACCGCAGGGCTCACTGGGGATCGTCACTCGGAGGCGCCGGTGCGACCGACAGCGACTCCCCAGGCTCGAGCAGGCGCACCTCGACGCCGGGCGCGCTTTGAGCGGCGAGCTCGGCGAACTCCTCGGGGCGCCGCCTGGTGCGTTGGAACCAGGCGTAGTTGGCCTGTTTGCCGGCGTAGGTCGAGCCGGGCACGTAGAGCGTGCCCCAGTGAATCGGCACGGCGATGCGCGGCCGCAGCAGCGTGAGCGCGTGGGCCGCGGTGCGCGGGCTCAGGTGCCGGCCTTCGGGCGGACGCACCCCCCAGGTCTCGATGGGCAGAAGGGCGACGTCGATGCGCGCGTGGAGGTTGTCCATGCCGTCGAACAGACCGGTGTCGCCGGCAAAGTAGATGGTCGACGAACCCTGGACGATGAACCCCAGCGGGTCTGTAGGCGGCGATACCACCCAGCGCCGCCGCGTGTGTTTGGCGTGCACCGCCAGCACCTCGAGCTCGCCGAAGTGCAGGCTGGTATCGCGGCGCGTCTCGACGACGGTCTTAAAGCCAATGCGACTGACGGTGCGAGCCATGTGCGGAGGGCCGATGACGACGGCCGACTTGGGCAGCAGCTTGAGCGAGGGCGTGTCCAGGTGGTCGAGGTGGAGGTGGCTGATCAGCACGACGTCGATGTGGCGCCGCAGCGCGGGGTCGGGCAGCTCGCCGAAGCGCCGCAGCGGTCCGATCCAGCGCTTGAGCGCCGGGTCGGTCAGAATGCGCAGGCCGTCCATCTCGATCAGGACCGTCCCCTGACCGACGTACGTCACCCGGGTTGTGCCGGCCGGCGGAGAGTCAGCCACAGCGGCGACCCCGCATCTGGAGCAGGTCACTCGAGTCGCAGATCGTCCACCTCGCTCGTCGCTGCCGGGCGGGCGCTCGCGACGCGCCGGCCGGCATGTCGGCGATCGCCTTGGCCCGCCGACGCGCGATCGCCGCAAAGATGGTTCCCCGCCCGGCGGATTCCCACTTTCTCAGTCTACTACCGGACCCCGCAGACCGCGCCGCCACACCCGTCGCCGGAGTGGCCGGCTCAACAGAGCGGGCGACCGCGGCGTCGTTCTACAGATCCTGCCCGTGATCCCCGGCCTGCCGGACCGCCCAGGCTTCGGCGCGGGCCTTGATGCCGAGCAGCACCTTGCGCATGAAGGGAAAGTCGAAGGCGTCGACGGCGAGCTGGACGGCGATGTAGGGCGACCTCCAGCGGTACCGGTCGCGCATGCGCGTGATGAGCCGCGTGTGGGTCTCGTCGACAGGGTCGAGATACCAGAGCCAGGTGCCCGACGACACGCCGCGGCGCGAGAGCGCGTCGGCGTCGGCGTCCTTGCCGCGCCAGAGCATCCACTCGTTCTCGCGAAAGTCGACGCAGACCATGAACGTGACCGGGCTCATGGGAAACTCTTTGCCGATCTCGAGCCCCTGCCACTCCGGCAGGATCTCCCAGGTGCTCGGCCGGCCGCCGTTGTCGACCCGGTCGTAGCCGTACCAGCCGGCACGGCCCCAGCCGATCTGCACGAGGAACGGCCAGATCTGGGCAGGCGTCGCGGCGACCGTCACGGCGCGCGTCGCATTCCACGTCGGTCGCCCGACGATCTCGTCGCCCGGCAGGAATCGCGTGACTTCGGCGTCGCTTGCCCCCCAGCGCGTCTGCCAGGGCCGGTAGACCCTGAGATAGAGCGCCGCGCCACCCGCCGCGAGCGCGGCGCCCGCTGCCGCGCGGGTAAGTCTGCCCATGACCACCTCCGATCCGTGCGTCTCGCGAACGTCGCCATGATACCAGCGCACCGTTCGCGCCGGCGAAGCAGCGGGGCGTCAACCCTCGATGGTGATCTGTTCGTCGCGCCGGGGACCGGCCCACGAATCCGGCGCTGGCCCGCGCCCCCGGGTGCGAGCCAGCAGCCCGTCGATGTGGTCGAGCTCCTCCCATTCGGCGACCCGGCTGCCGCAGCGCAGCGCAAGATCGAACTCGCCGGCGAGCTCCGCGCGCTTGCCGGCCGCGGCCTGCTCGAAGCGCGCCACGATCGTCCGCCAGTCGACGCGCTCGCGATCGCTGCGCCCGAGCACGGCCAGGGCGACGAACTCGTCGTTGCCCAGACGGGCAACGACATCGGCGTCGCGGAACGTGAAGCGCAGCACATCGGCGACCGCCAGCACCAGCGCGTCGCCGGCGGCGTGGCCGCGCCGGTCGTTCACGTCGTGCAGACCGGCGAGCTCGACGTGCAGGATGAGTACGGGGGCGCCCAGCCGGCGCGCCCGCTGCCGCGCCTCGCCGACCGCGGCAAAGAAACCGCGCCGGCTCAGCAGCCCGGTGAGCTCGTCGGCGTGGGACCTGCCCTGTGACACCTCGGCGAGCTCTCGATGAGCCGAGAGGTCCCGCGCGACGGCGACGCACAGCCGGCGGCCGGCCTCGTCGACGCGGCGCAGTGAGACCTCGACCGGCAGGCGCAGGCCGTCGCTTGTCAGGTAGATGCTCTCGAAGACGAGGCTCTCGGCCGTGAGCAGGGCCCGCATCCGCTGCTCGACCGCGCGCCGCACCTCGGGCGCGTAGAGCTCGTCCGAGGTCATGCCCAGCAGTCCGCAGCGGGGATAGCCCAGCGACATGCAGGCGGTCTCGTTGACCTCGACCAGTTGACCGGGGCGGCCGTCGTCGGGCAGCTCATAGGCGCAGACCGCGTCGCCGCAGGCGGCAAACAAGGCGTGGTAGCGGCGCTCGCGGTCGGCGGCGCCACGCTCGGCCACCGCCAGCCGGGCGCCGCTGCGCAGCCACAGGGTCCAGGCCGCCACGAAGGCGGCGAGGAGCACGGCGGTCCCGACCAGGCGAGCGGCGTGCCCGGGGACGGCCGACGGCAGCGTGAGCTGCGCGACGGCTATCGCCGCCGCGCAGCTCACGAGGATCGGCGCTGTCCAGCGTCTCACTGCCTGCCTTGCCGAGGTCGTCGTACCGGGAGCGGACGCAAGCGGTCGCGTCGTCCGCTGTGAACTAGGTCGACCGCAGGCTCGTCAGGCTTGAGCCCGGCGCGCAAGAATAAGTCCGACCGGGCCCGGTCGGTGGGTATACCTGCCTGTGAAAGCGGCAATCCGACCGGGAGGCTGAGGACCACGGCGACCACTCCGACAGTCACCATCTACTCGCTCACCACCTGCGGCTGGAGCGCCAAAGCCAAGGCGTTCTTTCGCGGGCGCGGCATCAGCCCGTTCGTCATCGAGTTCGACATGGCCGGCCCCGACCTTCAGGCGAAGATCTCGGCGGAGATGCGCGGTCACGGCGCGCAGGGTTTTCCGTTCGTGAAGATCGGTGGGCGCGTGGTGCCCGGCTACGACCCCGACGAGTACGAGCGGCTGCTCAGAACCGGCTGAGCAGCGCCCGGCGCCGCGCCTGCGGCGCGGCGCCGGGCGCTGCTCACAGGCCCAGCAAAGCGGGCACGTCGACGATCGAGTCAACGACCCGGTCGGGCGCGCCGACGGCGCGGTCGAGGGCATCCTCGCGGAACTTGCCGGTGCGCACCAGCACGCCGCCGATGCCGACGGCCTGCGCCGCGAGCACGTCGCTGTCCATGTCGTCGCCGACCATGGCGACGCGTCCGGCGGGCAGCCCAAGGGCGTCAAGTCCCGCCGTAAAGAACGACGGCGACGGCTTGCCGGTGACCACGGCCGGGCGACCGACGGCACGCTCCAGCCCGACGACGTAGGCGCCCGCGTCGAGGCAGATGCCGTCGGTCGTCATCCACGCCATCGTGCGGTGCATGGCCACGAAGGCAGCGCCGCCGAGCAGCGCGCGGTAGACGCGGTTCAGGGTGGCGTAGTCAAACGATTCGTCGGCGCCCGAGATGAGCACCACGCCGGGGTCGTCGTCGAGGCCGACGAGCTGCACACCGGCAAGATCGGCGCGCTGCGCGTCGCCGAGCAAAAAGACGCGCTCCCCCGGGTGGGCGTCGCGCAGGTACGCTCCGGCGGCGAGCGCGGCGCTCATCACCTCGTCGTCGGCGATCTCGAACCCTGCTCCCCGCAGACCGGCGGCGATGGTCTCGCGGCTGCGGCTCGTCGTATTGGTGATCACGCGGATCGCAAGGCCGCCGGCCCGCAGTCGCGCGAAGGACGCGACGGCCCCGGGCAGTGGTTCCCACGACACGGTGAGGACGCCGTCCATGTCGAGCAGCAGCCCGTCGATCGTCGGTAGTGCCGTCGTCATCGTCGCTGACCCGCCTTTCCGATCGAGGATCGCGGCTGAGAGGCGGCCGGTCGCGCGGGCGAGGCCGTCAGTCGCACCTGGGTGAGCTCATCCTAGCCGCTCCCGCGGTCGTCGTCGCGCCTGGGCGCAGCGCCCGGGTCGCCGCGATCGCCGCTGCGCCGGGCCAGGTCGACCGCGTCGCGGTCGACCTGGCGTCGCACGCGGCGCCACAGAAAGACGGCGCCGATCACCAGGACGATCGCCAGGACGATCAGCCCCGCCACGCTGAGGTCGTCGGCCAGCACGTCGAGATGCCGCACGAACAGCGTGGCGAGCAAGGTCACGCCGGTCGCCCACACGGCACAGGCCAAGGCGTTGCAGACAAAGAAGCGTCGCCAGGCCACGCGAGAGCTGCCCGCCGAGAACGCCGCAAGGCCGCGCACCGGCGATATCTGACGAGCGACGGCGACCGTCCAGCCGGCGTGGCGCCGGTAGTAGGAGTCCATGCGGTCCAGATAGGCCGGCGGCACGCGCAGGAAGCGCAGCATGCGCTCGACCAGCGGACGTCCGGCGGTGCGTCCGACGAGGTAGGCGAGGTTGTCGCCCGTGATCGCCGCGGAGATGCCGGCCGCGATGACCAAGGGGAGGCTGAAGACGCCCCGCTGGGCCTCGTAGGCGCCCACCAGCAGGCTCACTTCGCCGGGCAGCGGAAAGGCGAAGCTCTCGGCGGCGATCAGCACGAAGAGAACGACGTAGCCGTGCCGGCCGACGAGATCGGCGACGTCGCGCAAGTCGCCGTGCAGGGCGACGAGCACGACGACGTGCGCCACCGCAGTCACCATGGAGGCCACGCGCTCACCTGTAGGTTCTTCCCCGTCAACGAGATACCGGGCAGCCGGCGCGGCTCGCAGGGCGGCCGGCGCGGCTCACGGCGGCAGCCGGCGCGGCTCACCACGGCGGCGCGGCGGCGCGCCCAGCGGCGCGTCGGCGCGCCCAGCGGCGCGTCGGGGTCGAGATCGCCCGGCCCGGCGCGCTAACGCAGGCGCCTCGACCAGACGGCCGGCAACGCTTCCCGGGAAGCGAGCCCGCGCGCACCCGGAAGGTGGGTTTGGCGACCGGCGAAGCCTTGCGACTGACCGGGCAAGCCGGCCGGCCACGACGGCGGCCGCGGCGCCGCGGCGCCGCGGCGCACCACGCGCAGCGCGTTGCGACCGATCGTGACCTGCGCGTTGCCGGCAGCGTCGGTGGCGCGCACCACGACCTGATAGACGCCCGGCTTGAGCGTGCACGTAAAGCGCAGCCAGAAGTAGGACGGCGGCGGATCCGCCGACCAGCCCTTCAGGTGTTCGACGAACCGGCGCAGCACGTGGCCGTGGGCGTTTACGATGCTGATCGTCGCGCTCGCGACGCCGCTCGTGGCGTCGTTGGCCATGAAGCGCAGGATGGCCGACTTGCCGGTGTCGGCCGCGCTCTCGCGCGGCGCCGAGCAGGCCGGGCCCAACGTGTCGATGCCCACGGTAAGGTTCTCGGTCTGTTCCTGATTGCCGGCCGCGTCGAGCGAGCGATACAGGATGGTGTGCAAGCCGTCGTCGGCGTGGTCCGGCGGCGCGTCGACCACGACTGCGCCGCCGTCCTGCCACGGCCGGCTGTCCAGGCTGTGCTGCGTGGCGCTCACCTGCGATCCTCCGACGTCGCCGGCGCTCAGATGAATCGTCACGGGCCGTCGATGCCACGCGGAATCGAAACGGTCGACGAGGGTCAGCGGAGCGGCCGTGTCGCCGCTCGCGTCGAGCGTCGAGACCAGGGACGCGTAGCCGAACGCCCACACGTGCTGCGGATCGGCGGCCGCGATCGCCCGGATGCCCATGCCGGCGGCCACCCGCTGCCAGGTCGCTCCCCCGTCCGTCGTCGCCGCGACGCCGTCGTCGCCGCCGAGCCAGCCGTGAGTCGGGTCGCTGAAATACACGACGCCGGCGCCGCTCTGAAGGCCGCCGGACAGCAGGGCCCAGTGGCTGCCGCCATCGGTCGTGTGCAGCAGGAAGGGGTACTCGACGGAGGCATCGAGAGTGAAGCCGGCGCCGGTCGCCCAGCCGTTGTCAGCGTCGGTGAACTGCAGGCTCGTCAACTGCCACTGCTTGCCGGGCAGGGCCGGCAGGGTCTGCCGCGCCCAGGTGACTCCGCCGTCGGTGGTCGCAAACACCGCCGGCAGGGGCGCGCCCTGCGACGAAGACTGGTAGCTGCCGGTCGCCCAGCCGGTCGTGTCGCCGACGAAGTCGACCGCGGTCAGGGCGGCGCCGCTGGCCACGTAGTCGGGGATCCAGGTCTTGCCGCCGTCGATGGTGCGTTCGATCGGGTCGTTCGACCCCGACGCTCCCGAGCCGGGAGAGTCGCTGATCGCCCAGCCATCGGCAGAGTCGATGAACTGCACGCCCGCGAGAGCTCCGCTCAGCAGAGAAGCCTGGGGAGCCCAGGAGGCGCCGCCGTCGGTGGTGTGCAGGATCACGCCGTCGCCGTTTGTGTCGCTGCCGACCACCCAGCCGTCGGCCGGGTCGGCGAAGCTGACCCCCGTCAACGAGTTGACCCAGCGTTGCGCGGCGCTTGACGGTTCGGTCTGCTCGACCCAGCGCCGGCCGTCGGTGCTGTGCAGCACCGCGCCCCAGGCGTCGACCGCCCAGATGTCGGTCGCCGAGATGGCGTCGGCAGCCGTGAAGGCGTACTGCTGGCCCGAGCTCGCCGACCGCCACGTGGCGCCGCCGTCGGGCGAGATCAGGATGGCTTGGCCGACTGCGCAAACGTCGGCGCCGTGGCTTGCCACGGCGCCGACGCCGACCGGCGAACCGAGCGACGACCTCTGCCAGTGAGCGCCGCCGTCGGTCGTGTGCTGCAGCACGATCCCGGCGAGGCCGCCGTACTGCGGGACCAGGGCGCCGAGCCCCGCGGCAGGCTGGGAGCCGCCGGTCTCGGTGGCCACAAGCCAGGCGCTGGACGGACCGGTGACGCAGAGGCCGCTGGCAGCCGGATCGGTGTGCGACACCGGGCGCCAGTGCCGGCCGCCGTCGCTGGTGACCAGCACCGCCGAAAGACCGCTGCTCTGCGACTCGGCGAGAGCCCAGCCATGCGTACGGTCGGCAAAGTCGAGCTGAGAGAGCTGCATGTCGGGCGTCAGGCCGCTCGCCTGGTCACTCCACGACGCGCCGCCGTCGACCGTGTGCCAGATGCGGCCTTGGGCGCCGCCCGCCCAGCCGTGGGTGGCATCGACGAAGTCGACGGTGACCACGTCATTGTAGGCGCCGAGCTTCAGGGTCTGCCAGGCGCCACCGCCGTCGGTGGTGCTCAGGATGTGGCCGTCGTCGGTGCCGATCCAGCCGTGGGTGGCGCTGACGAAGCTGACGTCGGTCAGCGACTCGGTCAGGCCGCTCGGGGTCTTGTCGACCCAGGCGCCGCCGTCGGTGGTGGCGAGGATCACGCCGGGCGCCGCGGCCGACACCCGGCCGCCGCAGGCCCAGCCGTGCGTGTCGTCGGTGAAGCTCACCGACCAGAGGTCGGCGTCGGTGCCGGTAGGCTGGGCCGCCCAGGTGGCGCCGCCGTCGGCGCTGTGCTCGATGAGGCCACCGTCGCCGACGGCAAACAGCTCACCGGAAGGCGTGAAGGTGACGTCGTTCAAGACGCCGGCCGGCTGCGGCATCTGCCAGAACCAGCCGTGCGCGCCGTCGGAGACCAGGGCGAAGGCGGGCGCGGCCAGCGCGGCGCTCACCCCCAGCGCGACACAGAGCACGGCACAGCAGCGCTTCATTACGACCCCCAGGCGATCTCACGCCATGACGACGATCAGCATACGACGTCCGCGCAGGCAGGGACAGGGGCGGCGCCGCGCGCCGAGCGCCGGCGCCGGCGCCCACCCGCACGGCAGCCCGTGGACGGGACGGACCGGCTAGCGGACCAGCAGATCGGTGGTCGCCGCAGCCGTACCGGTGTTGCCGGCGGCGTCGGTGGCCGAGACGACCACCCGGTACGAACCCTTGGCCAGGTCGCAGACGAAGACGTAGCCGAGAGTGGCATCGACGCGCCGTCCGGGCAGCACGACCTTCTGCACCAGCGCGCCGCGAGCGTCGCGAAAACGCAGGGTCACCGTCGCCGTGGGACTGCCGGGCCGGGGGTCGCTCACGAAGTAGCGCAGCGTCGTCTGCCGCCCGCGGACCGTGCGCACCGGCCAGCGGGCCACCGGCGTGGGTCGGCGCGTGTCGATGAGCACCGTGCAGGAGCGCCTCTGTTCGAGGTTGCCCGCCTTGTCGGCCGAGCGGTACCAGACGGTGGTCGCGCCGTCGGCGGAATGATCGCTCGGGGCGGGCAGCGTGACCGACCCGCCCGTCGTCCAGGTCGACCCACCGTCGAGCGAGTACTGCGTGTAGGCGACCCCGGTGCCGCCGCTGTTATCGGCCGCGCTGAAGCGCAGCGTCACCGGCCGGCTGTGCCAGACCGCATCGGCGCCAAAGACGGTCGTCACAGGCCGCTTGAGGTCGGTGGTCACGCTGAACGCCGTGCCGTCGGGGCTCAGCGCCGAGGTGGCGACCACGACGGCATTGGTGTCCCACGAGACCATGTCGATGCGCGACCAGTCGAAGGCCCCGATCGGCTGGTCTTCGAAGGCGCAGCCCCGGAAGGTCGCCAGGCCAAAGTCGGCGATCGGCAGGATGGAGCGGTCCGACAGCGATGGCGCCTCGGCCACGACCTCGACCGAGGAGCGGGCGGGCGCAACGCTCGTCTTGGACGTGTACTCAGTGTGGGTGAACGTGGTGTCGGTCGTGTGGTCGACCAGCTTCAGGGTAAAGCCTTCTTCGGTCGCCGGGGCGGTGCCGGTGGCCGGAGCGGCCGCGGCCCAGGTGACGCTGGCCGTCACGACGTCGCCGGGGTGGATGGCCATCTTCGTAGCGGGCAGGAACTGGGCGGCGCCGGGATACATCTCATACCAGGCGTCGTAGTAGACACGGCCCTGGAGGCTGTAGCCCTCGGTGCCGATCTGCTCGACGGTCTGGGAAGGATCGTCGACCGGGTCCGGCGAGTCGCCGTCGATCCCGACCCAGAAGGCAGCGTCGGTAAGAAACGCGGCGCTGGGCCGCACGCGCGGCTGCTTCCAGGTGGCGGTGACGCTGGTGAACGGCCCGCCGGTCACGTCGTAGCCCGACCAGTTCGGCGACGTGCTGCGAGTGCCCAGCAGCTGGTGAGGCGCGACCAGCGGCTGGATGGTGATCGCCGGGTGGGTCGCCGCGGCGCGGGCCGGCGCGCTCGCCGTCGAGACCGCGGTCCGCGAAGCCGCCGCGCAGGCGGCCGGCGCGAAGGTCGCGCCGGCCACGACCGGCAGGGCCGCCAGGCCGATCGCCGGCACCGCCCAGGGCAGCACCGCCCTCCAGCGTCTCACTCGGTCCTCCGCCCGTCGCGACCACGGCGGGACCCCGCGAGTGCGCCGCCCGCCGCGCCTGCCTTACGAGCATGATTGTAGCCGCCGGCGTCCAGAGGCGGCAACCGCAATCCGCCGGCGCCGGCGGCGCTGCTCACAGGAAGCTCTCAGCTGGGACTCAGGGCCGTTTCAGGACCGGTGGCTAAGCTGCCCCCATGGCGATAGCGGCCCCACCCCACCCGATAGTTGGCCCCCGCACCACCACGCCGGCGCCGGTGCCCCAGCTCGACATCGTCGTGCCCGTCTTTAACGAAGAGGCCGACCTCGCGCGCAACGTGGCGCGGCTGCACGCCTACCTCACCGCCAACCTGCCCCACACCTTTCGCCTGACGATCGCCGACAACGCCAGCGTCGACCAGACCTGGCCGATCGCCCAGCGGCTGGCCGGGCGCCTGCCCGGTGTGCGCGCCGTGCACCTCGAACAGCGCGGCCGAGGACGGGCGCTGCGCGCCGTCTGGCAGGCAAGCGACGCCGGCGTGCTGGCCTACATGGACGTCGACCTCTCCACCGACCTGGCCGCGCTCCTGCCCCTGGTCGCGCCACTGCTGTCGGGGCACTCCGACCTTGCCATCGGCACCCGGCTCGCGCGCACTTCGCTCGTGGTCCGCGGCGCCCGGCGCGAGGTCATCTCGCGCTGCTACAACCTGCTGTTGCGGGCCACGCTTGGAGCCCGCTTCTCGGATGCCCAATGCGGATTCAAGGCGATCCGCGCCGACCGGGCGCGCGAGCTCCTGCCGCTCGTCGAAGACACCGGCTGGTTCTTCGACACCGAGCTGCTCGTGCTGGCCGAGCGCGCCGGACTGCGCATCCACGAGGTGCCGGTCAACTGGCTCGACGATCCCGATTCGCGGGTCGAGATCGTGCCCACGGCGCTCGCCGACATCAGGGGCATCGCCCGGCTCTCCCGGGCGCTGGCGAGCGGTACGCTGGCCCTGCCGGCGACGCCGGACCACCGCGACGCATGCCCCGTAGCCGCGACGGCCGCCTCGGGCGGCCTGCCCCGCCAGCTCGTGCGTTTCGGCCTGATCGGGGTGGCGAGCACGCTGGCCTATCTCCTGCTCTACCTGGTGGCGCGCGAGGCACTGTCGGCCCAATGGGCCAACGGACTGGCGCTACTGGTCACGGCGGTCGCCAACACCGCCGCCAACCGGCGGCTCACGTTCGGCGTGCGCGGCGCGACCGGACGACTGCGACACCAGGGTCAGGGCCTCGTTGTGTTCGCGCTCGGCCTCGCCGTGACCAGCGGCAGCCTGTTCGTCCTGCACCGCGCCGATCCGACCGCCGCCCGCGGCCTGGAGGTCGCCGTGCTGGTCGGCGCCAACGTGCTCGCCACCCTGCTGCGCTTCTGCCTGTTTCGCACCTGGCTCTTCCCCCGCGGAGCCGATCATCCGACGAGGAGGACCTAGACCATGACAAACCCCGCCGACTTTGCCGGCCCGCCCGCGAGCGATCCGCAGCCGGCAGCCGTCGCCGGCGACGCCGGGGTGCGCACCCCTGCGCGTCTGCGCCGGCTGTGGCGCGGCCGGCCCCAGGATCCAGCCTGGGTGCGGCCCGCGCTGCTGGCCCTGCTCGCCGCCACGGCACTGCTCTACCTCGTCGGTCTCGGCCGCTCGGGCTGGGCCAACGCTTTCTACTCGGCGGCGGTGCAGGCCGGCGCCCACAGCTGGAAGGCCTTCTTCTTCGGCTCGTCCGACGCGGCCAACTTCATCACGGTCGACAAGCCGCCGGCGTCGCTGTGGGTGATGGACCTGTCGGCGCGCCTGTTCGGCGTCAACGCCTGGAGCATCCTGGCGCCGCAGGCGCTCGAGGGCGTGGCCTGCGTCGGCGTGCTGTATCTCACCGTGCGCCGCTGGTTTGGCCCCCTCGCCGGACTGCTCGCCGGACTGGTGCTGGCGCTCACTCCCGTGGCGACGCTCATGTTCCGTTTCAACAACCCCGACGCGCTGCTCGTGCTGCTGCTCACGCTGGGCGCGTACGCCGTGACGAGGGCGATCGAGAAGGCGGGCACCCGCTGGCTCGTGCTCGCGGCCGTCATCGTCGGCCTGGGGTTCACCACCAAAATGCTGCAGGCGCTGCTCGTCGTGCCGGCCTTCGCGGCCGCCTACGCCATGGCCGCGCCGGCGTCGCCGTGGCGCCGGGCGCGCCAACTCGCCCTGGCGGGCATCGCCCTGCTGCTGTCGTGCGGCTGGTGGGTGGCGATCGTACAGCTCTGGCCGGCGGCGAGCCGCCCCTACATCGGCGGCTCCCAGACCAACAGCGTGGTCGAGCTCATCTTCGGCTACAACGGCCTGGGCCGGATCACCGGCAACGAGACCGGCAGCGTCGTGCCCGGCGGCGCCGGCCGCGCCGGAGCGTGGGGCGCGACCGGCCTGGGGCGTCTGTTCTCGTCTTCGTGGGGCGGCCAGATCGCCTGGCTGCTGCCGGCCGCCCTGCTGTTCCTGGTCGCCCTGCTGTGGCTGAGCCGGCGCGCGCCGCGCGGCGACCGCACACGGGCCGCCGCCGTCCTGTGGGGCGGCGGTCTGCTGGTCACCGCCGTCGTGTTCAGCTTTGCCCAGGGCATCATCCACGAGTACTACGCGGTCGCCCTTGCTCCCGCGATCGGTGCGCTCGTCGGTATCGGCGCTACGACACTATGGGCCCGCCGCTCCCGTGTCGGCTGGCGGCTGTGTCTGGCCGGCATCGTCGCTACGACCGCCGTCTGGTCGTTCGTGCTGCTCGACCGCTCGCCGACCTGGCTGCCGTGGCTGCGCCCCATCGTGCTGGGCGGCGGCCTGCTGGCCGCCGCCCTGCTGATCGTCGCCGACCGTCTCGCGCGACGCGCCGCCCTGGCCCTCGCCGCAGTCGGCGTCGCGATCGCCCTGGCAGGCCCGGCGTTCTACTCGGTGCAGACGGCGTCGGCCGCGCACAGCGGCTCGCTGCCGTCGGCCGGACCGGCGGTGTCCGGCGGCCGGGGCGGCCGGTTCGGGCCCGGCGCGGGACCGTCGCGCCTGGCCTTGGGCGGCGGCAGGCCGAACGGGCCGGCCGCCCAGGGCGGCAACGGCGCCGGGTTCCCCAACGGCGCGCCGCCCGGCGCCGGCGCGACCAACGGCCTGGGCGGCGGCGGCGCGAATCGTTTCAGCGCAGCCGGCGGCGGCGGTGCGACTCGCTTCGGCGCAGCCGGCGGCGCCGGTGGCCTGCTCGACGCCAGCCGGCCCAGCGCCGCCCTGGTTGCCCTGCTCGAGCACAACTCCGGCCGCTACACGTGGGTCGCGGCGACGGTCGGCGCCCAGTCGGCGGCCGGCTATCAGCTGGCCACCAACGACCCGGTGATGAGCCTGGGCGGCTTCAACGGCAGCGACCCGTATCCGACCCTCGCCGAGTTCGAGGCCCTGGTAGGCGCCGGCAAGGTCCACTACTTCATCGCCGGCGGCATGGGCGGAACCGGCGGTCCGGCCGCCGGCGGCAACACAAGCGCCGGCGGCAGCGCGCTCGGCACGGCCGTGCCCAGCGTCGCCGGCGGCTCGACTACCGGCGCCCAGGCGTCGGGCGGCGACACCTCGATGAGCGCGATCAGCTCGTGGGTCGCGGCCCACTTCACCGCCCGCACCGTGGGAGGGATCACCGTATACGACCTGACCAGCCCCGGCGGCTGATCCCGTGTGACCGAAAGGAGACCGGTGGACAGCAGACACGCAGAGTGGGCCACGGCGCCGGGCGGACGCGCGACCCGTCGCCCGCCCGCCCGCCTGCCGCGGGCGCCGGCCACGAACGGCAAGACGCAGCTCGCGAACGGCAAGACGCAGCTCGGCTGCGCCACGCCGCCCTGCCGTGCCGCCGACAGCCGGGCAGCCGCCCAGCCGACGCCGAGCCGCGTGGAATCTCGCCTGGCGCGCTGGGCGAGCTGGTTGCGCCGGCTTTTAGCCTCTCTCGCCGGGCTCCTGGTGGGCAAGGCGCGAGTTGGCGCGCAGCTCCCGCCAGCGGCGTCCCTCCTTGCGCAGGCTGAAAGCGCCGATCACCGTCACGATGCCCCAGACGATGCCGACGAGGCCGACGAAGATGCCGATCAGAGTGACGGTCGCCCCGGGCCAGACCATCATGAGGATGCCGAGCACGATCAGGGCGATGCCCACGGCGGCGTCGTGGCTGCGCGTCTCACGCGGGCCGCCGAAGGCCGCCACGGCGCGCACGATGCCCCACGCCAGAACCGTGATGCCGGCCACGAACGCCACGACCTTGAGCGTCTCGCCCGGCCAGGCCAGCAGGACGATGCCGCCCACGATGGCGACTACGGCGCCGGCGACGTGCGCGCCCGCTGCCCCGCCCCTGCCCATCGTCACGAGCTGCGCCAGTCCCATGAACAGCAGAAAGAGTCCGGTGAGCCACACCAGGGCGTGCAGGCTGCCGAAGGCGTGGCTGAGCACGACGATCCCGAAGACGATGGCGATCGCCCCGAACGCCAGCAGCCAGCCCCAGTTGTGCGCCGCCCAGCCGGCCCGCCGGTCGAGCAGGTGCGCCTCGCGACGGCTGACCGCAACCTCTTCCTGAAGCACGATCCTGTCGTCGTCGTCCGGACGCATTCCGGCCTCGCCTTGTGTGCCTTCCATCCCCGGCCTCCCTCTCTGCCTGCCTGCCGTGGCCGTCGCACCACGCGACGGCCTCCTGACGTAATACCCCGGCGAGCCGCCCACCGCACCGCCTCGCACCGCCGGGCTCCGCGCCGACCCGGGCGCGCAGCGCCGCGGCGAGTCCCGTGCCGCCACAGATCCGCGCCTTTCTCTCATGGCGATCTCGCGAACGTCACACCGATTTCTCACGCGGGCCGCCCACACTACCTGTGCGGCCGGCGTCTTGCGGCGCCGGCCGCTGCCCGGCAACGACAGAGACGACAAGGAGCGGCGGCCATGACGACTGGGCTGTCTGACGTCAACATCCGCGGCGTCGAACAGGGCGACTACGAGCGCGTGCTGGCGATCATCGACGGCTGGTGGGGCGGACGCGTCATGAGCACGCGTCTGTCGCGCGTCTTTTTTGAGCACTTCGGGCCGACCGGTTTCGTGGCCGACGCCGACGGCGAGCTGGCCGGCTTTCTGCTTGGCTTCGTGTCGCAGACCTACCCCGGCGAAGCGTACGTCCACTTCGTCGGCGTCTCCCCCGACCGCCGCCGCCGCGAGCTGGGCACGGCCCTCTACGAGCGTTTCTTCGGCGCTGCCTACGCGCAGTACTGCTCCGTCGTGCGCGCCTCGACCTCACCGATCAACACGACCTCGATCGCCTTTCATCGCGCCCTCGGGTTTCTGATCGAGCCCGGCGACGCCCAGATCGACGGCCTCTCCGTGCGCCGCGACTATCCGGTACCCGGTGAGTCGCGGGTGCAGTTTGTGCGCAGCGTCGGCGCGCGCCACGGGCTCGCGCCGGTCGGCGTCGGCGACCCGCTGGCCTGCTGATACCCGCCGAACGCCGGCAAGTCCGCCGACCGACCGGCGAATCGCCCCTATACGGGCGACGGCAGTCGCTTACCCTATCGCGCCGTCCTGCCGATGACTCCAATACGCAAGCCTGAAGGAGGTGACATGAAGCACTTCACCAAAGGTCAGCACGGTTTTACGCTCATTGAGCTCCTGATCGTCATCATCATCATCGGCATCCTGGCCGCCATCGCTATCCCGATGTTCCTCACGCAGCGCAACAAGGCCAAGGACGCGGCGGT
>Ga0182014_10003641_pt1 | contig 18315 bp, 16 predicted proteins | sample 612S2DmetaG_FD_120489 | JGI IMG/M metagenome (GOLD analysis project Ga0182014, IMG submission 120489) | Permafrost microbial communities from Stordalen Mire, Sweden - 612S2D metaG | ecosystem: Environmental > Terrestrial > Soil > Wetlands > Permafrost | place: Sweden: Stordalen | collected... | reverse complement strand
TAGGAAGTCGAAGGCGTTCTCAACGCAGAAGCGCGTGGCGTCCAGCACTACCAGAACTTCCGTGAGCAGCGCCTCTACCAGAGGCTTGCCGGCTTCACGCGTGATCAGCGCGGCAACTTCCGATTTCCTCTGGTGAAGGAGACGCTGAAATTCGCGCAGCACAGCAATTCGTCGCCGCGCTCCGAATCCGTTCCACGACGGTTGCGCGCCACGAGCCCGAGCGACGCCAGCGTGAACTTGCGCGTCGGTAGCGCAGTCAAATTCGCGGAGAGTCTCGCCCGTAGCCGGATTGAGCGAAACTGCTTTCCGAAGAGCGATTTGAAGATCGGTTGCCATGCTTTCTGAAAGTTTACGCGGGCGAGGGCGCTCGCGCCACATGAGCAACTAATATTCGACACTTACCAAATAAAGCCCGCTGGCTGGTGCTGTTGCTCCCGCTGCGGAGCGGTTGCGTGCTGCCAAAATATCGGACATGGCCTCAGGTTTCAATGTGCCTTTACCAACCATGACCAACGTCCCCACCAGATTTCGGACCATGTGGTGCAGGAAACCGCTGCCGCGGACGATGTAGAGCAGTTCTTCCCCGGCCCGCTCCCAGGCCGAAACGAATATCTGGCGAACGTTGGAGACAGTTTCATCTTCGCGCCCGCGCTCTGGATCTACTGCTGCAAAAGAAGTGAAATCATATTCTCCAATCACAAAACCGGCTGCTTTCCGCATGGCATCTTCGTCGAGCGGATAGGGATAGTGCCACACAAAGCGCGCCAAGAACGGAGGACAGATAGCCCCGCGATAGATGCGGTAGTGATATGTCTTCGCGTGGGCAGACTTCCGCGCGTGAAACTCGAACGGCACTTCAGAGGCCTCGAGTACCCGAATGGAGCGTGGCAGAATATCATTGAGTGCCTTCACCAGATTCTGCGCCGGCATGGGCGATTCGGTGGCAAACGTCGCGACTTGGGCGAGAGCATGCACGCCCGCGTCGGTGCGTCCGGAACCTTGCGGCAAAACCTTTTCGCCGGTTACTCGTCCAATAGCCGAGGCCAGAGTGCCCTGGATTGTGGCGGCATCCGGCTGCACCTGCCATCCGGAAAATTCCGCGCCATCGTATGCCAGAACGATTTTGAGATTATGCATGGGGATTGACTGGAACCTTGTTCGCGATGCCGATCGTCGAAACAGTTTGCAAGTCTCTAGACCGGGCCTGAATCCCGAGTGTTGCGTCAGCTATACTATTGCATTCCACGTGGCAGTTTACGAGCAAACGCAACGCCTGGCCTTGATAGCACGAAAAATGAAACCTGGGCCGGCTGTTTAGCGTAACAACTCTTGATCTAGAAAAGCCTTTGTCGTTATCACGAGCAGCTCTTGATGCATGGAGATAAGCGAATGTCTTTGCCTGGTTTGAATTCTGCCTGCCGCCTGGTTGTGGCAATTGCGCTCAGCAGCGCGCTGGCCGTTAGCGGTTGGGCGCAAGACTCAACCCAATCCACTCCGCAAGCCCCTTCTGCAACTCCCCAATCCACGCCGGCGGAGGCTCCACAGCCGCAGCAATTCCAGTTGCAGGATTATGCCAAGCCGCGCTCGCACTTTCCAAACCCGATCGCTCCCTACACCGCCCGGCACCTGCCGCCGCCCAACCTGAGCAACACGCCCCGCATTGATCAGTTAATGCAGGATGGCAAGCTGATGATTTCCATGGACGATGCGATTGCACTTGCCTTGGAGAACAATCTCGACATCGGAATCGCGCGTTACAACTTGAACATCGCCGATACGGACATTCTCCGGGCCAAGGCTGGAGCCTCTATTCTGGGCGTGAACGCCGGCGTGGTACAAAACACGCCGGGCGCCGGCGTGGGCGGCCTGGGATCGCAAGTCGGTTCGGGCAGCGGCGGTACCAGTGCTGGAGCGGGAGGCGCGGGCACGGGCACGGGCGGCATTGTCGGTTCAACCTTGGGTCTCGGCCCGTTGATCACGAGCTTCGATCCCGTGCTCACCGGCACGCTGCAATGGGATCACGCCGATCAACTGTCCGGCAGCGTGTTTAGCGTTCCCGTGGTAGCGCAGAACACCCAGACTTATAATTTTTCCTACGGGCAGGGGTTTCAGTCGGGCACGAACATGTCCGTGGGCTTTAACAACAGCCGTGTCACCAACAATAGTCCGTTCAGTACGTTGAGCCCGCAGCTCAACTCGGGTTTCCAGTTCCGGCTGACGCAGCATCTGCTACAAGGCCTCGGTCTCGCGGCCAACGACCGCTTTATCCGGATCGCCAAGAACAACCGTGAAATTACCGATGTCGCCTTCCGCCTGCAAGTTACCAGCACGGTGGATCAGATAGAGAATATGTATTGGGACCTAGTCTTTGCTTACGAAAACGTAAGGGTGCAAAAGGAATCGTTGGCCTTTGCCCAGAAGACATTCTCAGACACTCAGAAACAGGTGCAGATTGGCAGCCTTGCGCCCATCGAAGTGGTGCGCGCCCAAAGCACCGTAGCCACCGACATGCAAGCCCTGACTGTGGCTCAGACCAATCTGCAGTTACAGCAGTTGCTCATGAAGAATGCGCTCAGCCGCACCCTGGTTGATCCCCGGCTGGCCGACGCCGAAGTGATTCCCACCTCCACCACACTGATCCCCCAGCAGGAGGAGGTCGTCCCCACTCAGGATTTGGTAAACGATGCGCTCAGCCATCGCCCCGAACTTGCCGAAGCGCGTATCAATCTGACCAGCACCGAGATCAGTAATAAGGCAGTCCGCAGCGCGCTACTGCCCACTCTCGACTTGTTCGCTTACTACGGAGGCTCAGGTCTGGGCGGGGCGCAGAATCCGGCAAATCTCTGCTCCAATCCACTCACGAAGCAGCAACAAGAGTTCGGTTGTGCCGGACCGCCCGCCAACCAGATCCCGCCCGCCTCCAGTGTCAGTTATGGGTCCACTTTGAACCAGTTGATTGACTCGACCGGGCCCGACAAAGGCGTCGGGTTAACTCTTAACATCCCGCTGCGCAACCGCGCGAGCCAGGCCGTGCAGGTACGTTCCGAGCTGGAATACCGACAGGCTCAGATGCGCGTACAGCAGATTGAAAACCAGGTCCGAATCGAAGTGCGCAACGCGCAATTTGCGGTGCAGCAGAACCGGGCCAGCGTTGAGGCTGCTCAGGCCGCGGTGGCATTGGGTCGGCAGTCGTTGGACGCCGAGCAAAAGAAACTGAACCTTGGCGCTTCCACCAGCACCCTAGTCTTGCAGAACGAGTCAGCTTTGGCTACAGCCGAGTCCACTCTGGTTTCGGCGATGGCGGCTTATGAGAAGTCGCGTATCGAGTTGGAGCGGGCCACCGGCCTGCTCCTCGATCACGCTGGGATTATCATGGCGGATGCCGAGCGCGGTGAAGTTACTCACATGCCAAGCGTGCCGCACATTGCTCCGCGTCAGGATGTGAAGTCGATGATTGAAACTCCTCAGCAGCAGCCACAGACTCAGAAATAATGCGGCTCTCGTCGACCTGATTTCTGCTGGGCATCATCGCTCGCGACCCAATGTGCAGCGCGGAAGTGTTGGCCTGCGCTTCGCAACGAAGTCACGCTTTTATAAATCTTTACAATTCATCCATATATTTCGCTGCGACCAAAGCTACTCTAGTGTGTCCACAAAAGTTGGGACGCATCCAATCTCGATATTGATAAGCGCTGCAATATTCACCAGCAGTCTTTCGGCAAAAGGAGACAAAGAAATGTTTTTGCTTCGATTGAATTCTGTCAGGCGGCGAGCTGTGGTCATCGGACTTGCGAGTGTGCTGTCCGTCAGCGGGCGGGCACAAGAAGCGCAACCCACGAGCCAATCTGCGTTGCCCCAGTCGGCGCTGCCGCAAGCGCCCCAGCCGATGCCAGTTCCCGCGCCGCAACCGCGGCAGTACGTTTTTGTGGACTATTCGAAACCGCGATCCCAGTTCCCCAACGTTGTCGCGCCCTACAAGCCGGGGTACGTGCCACCACCGGACCTTAGCAACACCGACCGCATTCAACAGTTGATGCACGGCGGCAAAATCCTGCTGTCAATGAATGACGCGGTTGCGCTGGCTCTGGAGAACAATCTAGATCTGGTGCTGGCGCGATACAACCTGAACATCGCGGACACGGACATTTTGCGCGCTGACGCGGGCGCGAACATTCTTGGAGTGAATACCGGAATTGTGCAAAACACGCCCGGGGGCGGCGTGGGCGGGCTGAGCGGCATTGTCGGCTCCGGAGCCGGCGGCACGAGCGTAGCGGCAGGCGGCGTGGGCACAGGTACGAATGGCTTGGTCAGCTCTACTTTGGGCATCGGTTCGCCCATCACCAGCTTCGATCCCATGGTCACAAGTACACTGCAGATGGACCGGGACTTCGCGCAAGCCACCACCGTTCCCAGCCAGACTCCCGTCGTCAACACTAACACTGGCACGGCCGATTTCAGTTACCTGCAAGGTTTTCATTGGGGCACGAACTTTGCGGTGGGATTCAACAATACGCATCTGACGACGAACGATCCAAACATTGCATACAGTCCGCTGATTAATTCGGGTTTGCAGTTCAGACTCACGCAGAACTTGCTGCAAGGATTTGGCTTTGTGCCCAACACGCGCTTCATTCGCATCGCCAAGAATAACCGCGAGATCTCCGACGTGGCTTTCCGTCTGCAAATCATCACCACGGTGGACCAAATCGAAAACCTGTATTGGGACCTGGTCTACGCCTATGAGAACGTAAGAGTCCAACAAGAGGCGCTGACTTTTGCGGAGAGGACGCTCGCCGACAATAAGCAGCAGGTACAATTCGGAACTCTGCCGCCCATCCAGGTGGTAAGTGCGCAGAGCACCGTCTCCACCGACCAACAGGCGTTGATCCTGGCGCAAACCAATCTTGAGCTGCAGGAATTGCTCATGAAGAATGCCCTGAGCCGCACCCTCGAAGATCCCACGCTTGCCGGGGCCGACGTCATTCCAACCTCCACCATGCAACTGCCCGAGCAGGAGCCGGTAGTAGCCATTCAGGATCTGGTCAACGATGCTCTTAGTCATCGCGCCGAACTGGCGGAGTCGCGAATTGACCTGAATAGTCGGGAGCTCAACAACAAAGCAGTTCGCAATGCCATGCTGCCAACTCTCAACCTGTTTGCATATTATGGCGGATCGGGTATCGGCGGAAACGTGAACCCGATCGTGCCCACTTGTGCGACTACAGGCGGACTATCCACAGGCAGCAACGCTTCCTGCTTTAATCCCGCCACGGCTGCTCCGCCGTTCCGCAATGGCGGGCCGGTCAGCACCGCCAACACGTTGAGCCAGCTCGTTAACAGCACCGCGTCCGACAAGGGAATTGGACTGACGCTTACGATTCCGATTCGAAATCGGCAGGCGCAAGCGGACCAGGTTCGCGCCGAGTTGGAATATCGGCAGGCACAAGTCCGTCTGCAACAGCTCGCGAACCAAGTCCGCATAGAGGTGCGCAACGCACAGTTCGCGCTCCAACAGAATCGCGCCAGCGTGCAAGCCGCCCAGGCGGCGGTTGATTTTGCTCGCGAAACACTGAATGCCGAGCAGCAGAAATTGGCTGCTGGAGTTTCCAATTCCACGGCGGTTTTGCAAGACCAGTCGGGCCTGACCACGGCCGAATCCAATCTGGTTTCCGCTAAGGCAGCTTACGAAAAGGCGCGAGTCGAGTTGGACCGCTCTACCGGCCTATTGCTCGACCACTCTGGGATCGTAATGGCCGATGCCGAGCGCGGCGAGGTTACGCATATGCCCAATGTTCCCTACGTCGCGCCCCGGCAGGAGGCGAGGCCAGGTGTGGCCTCGCAACCACAGCCGCCGGGCTATTGACGCGAGCGATTCGGCCCTGCTGGTCTGGCACTCAGTCGACAGGGCCGAATGGTTTCTCCTTTCAGGATTCCTAATCTCCGATGTATTCTTCCACGCGTGACGCTGTCTGTCGTTTTGATCACGCAGAACGAAGAACGCAATCTCCCTCGGACGCTGGACAGCGTGATGCCATTGGTGCGCGACGGCAAGGGAGAAATCATTGTGGTGGACTCGGGATCAACCGATCGCACGCTCGAGATCGCGCAGTCCTATGGGGCGAAGGTTCTTGTCGAAGCCTGGAAAGGTTTCGCCGCGCAAAAAAATTCGGCAATGGACAAAGCTTCCATGGATTGGGTGCTGCAACTGGATGCCGATGAGGCGCTGGAGCCTGAGTTGGCGGCAGAACTCGAAGTTGCGCTGAATGCGGGCCCACAAATGACTGGCTTCTGGATTCCGCGCAAGAACTTTTTCCTTGGCCGCTGGATCAGGCATGGTGGTTTCTATCCCGACCCCAAACTTCGTCTAGTGCGGCGCGGTGTGGGACGATTTGAGGAATACGGCGCGCATCCCACAATCAAGGTGAATGGTCCGACCGGCAGGCTCTCCCACGCGCTACTGCACAACGCCTATCCCACGTTGCGCGGCTACATCGACCACATGAACAGCTACTCTTCGATGGGCGCGGAGATTGCGGTAGCCGAAGGGCATCGCCGTTTCAGCTTGGCCAACATCGTCGTCCGGCCGCTGCTGACTTTCATCTACAACTATTTCATCCGGCTCGGCTTTCTTGACGGACGGGAGGGATTGCTGCTGCACTTGTATCACTCCGTATATGTGTCGTGGAAATATGCCAAAGCGTGGGAATTGTCACGCCGGAACGTCGCAGGCAACGTGTCTACAGATTGACATATTTCGGCAGAGGCGTAGTTCAGTACGTCTCCCACCTTGCCGCCCGCTTAAACTGGCCATATCATCTATAGAGACGGGGTGCTCATGGCTGACAAGAAGATCTTCAAGCCGCAAGTCGCGGAGAATCCGATCGCGGATGTGTTCGAGGGACGCCATCCTTCTGCGTCCGAGAAACAATGGGCGGAAAAAATCTTGACGCCAACTTTGGAGAAGGCTCCGGAGCGGCCTATCGGCGCGCCCACGGGCACGAACCTCGACGAGAACGGGCATACGCAATTCACCACAATTTCGGGCCTGCCCATCCGCCGCCTGTACACTCAGGCGGATCTGCCCGCGGACTGGAACTATGAGCAGTGTCTGGGTTATCCGGGCCAACCGCCCTACACGCGCGGAATTCACGCCACCGGATATCGCGGCAAACTTTTTACCATGCGCCAGTTCTCCGGCTTTGCCTCGCCAGAGGAAACCAACCAGCGCTACAAGTATCTGCTCGAACATGGTGGCGGGGGACTCTCGGTTGCTTTCGACCTGCCCACCTTGATGGGCTACGACTCCGACCATCCTGCCAGTGAAGGCGAAGTCGGCAAGTGCGGCGTGGCTATTGATTCGCTCGAGGACATGGAGATTCTTTTCGGCGGGATTGATCTCGAGAAAACGACGGTCTCGATGACCATCAACTCGCCCGCTTCGGTGCTGTGGGCCATGTATTTAGTGGTGGCGGAACAGCAGGGCGCAGATTGGAAGAAGATTTCCGGGACCATTCAGAACGACATTCTCAAGGAATACATTGCGCAGAAGGAATACATCTATCCGCCGGCGCCGTCGATGCGGCTGGTGATCGATACATTTGAATTTGGATCGAAGTTCACTCCCCGATTCAACACCATCTCGATCAGCGGATATCACATTCGCGAAGCGGGCTCGACCGCCCTGCAAGAGTTGGCTTTTACGCTCTACGATGGTGTGGAGTACGTGGAATGGGCGCGACGACGCGGGCTTGAGGTGGACGAATTCGGTCCGCGGCTTAGCTTCTTCTTCAACGCGCACAACGACTTCTTCGAAGAGATCGCAAAATATCGGGCGGCGCGCAAGATCTGGTATCAGGTGATGAAAGACCGCTTCGAGGCGAAGAACCAGCGCACTTGGCTGTTGCGGTTCCACACCCAGACCGCGGGTGTCTCGTTGACGGCACAGCAACCGTTGAACAACATCGCTCGCGCCGCCCTTCAGGCAATGGCAGCGGTGCTGGGCGGAACGCAGTCGCTGCACGTCGACGGTTACGATGAAGCGCTTGCCCTTCCAACCGAAGAGGCCGCGAGGATCGCATTGCGCACCCAGCAGATCATTGGCTACGAATCTGGGGTTGCGCAAACCGTCGATCCGCTGGGCGGGTCTTATTTTCTCGAAAACCTGACCCTGCAAATGGAAAAAGGCGCTTTCGATTATTTCGGCAAGCTCGATGCCATGGGCGGGATGGTCAAAGCGATTGAACGTGGATACCCGCAAAAAGAGGTTGCCGAAGCGTCCTATCAATTTCAGCGGGCGGCGGAAGCAAAAGAGAAGATCATTGTCGGAGCAAATGAGTTCATCATTGAAGAAGACTCGCCCCACATTTTATACATCGACGAGAGCGTAGCTCGTCATCAGAGCGCGAAGTTGAAGGCTCTGCGGTCACGGCGATCGAATGAGGAAGTGCGGCGTCGTCTGGATGCGCTGAACAAGGCGGCCGCCGAGGAACCAAAGGCCGGATCGAGCGGGACTATTTCATCGGCGAATACGATGCCCTACATCGTAGATGCAGTGCGCGCGTATGCGACCGTCGGCGAAATTTGCGATGCCCTGCGGGAAGTCTACGGAACCTATACCGAGGCAAGTTTTACGTGAAACATACACGACAGCTAAATCACCTCGTTCCCCTAGCAACGATAGTGATACTACTCGCTGGAGCCGCGACTGCTGAACAGTCTACCATCAAGCTGAAGTCCGGTAAGGAAGTCAAGGTTGTAAAGGTGGGTCCCGTTTACGGCCAGGGCATGAAGAAGCTCGCGGTTGAGCTTCAGTACGAGACCGAGCTTAAGGTTTCTGATCTCGCTACCCTCCGCAAAGAAGCCGACCAGGTCTGGGAAGTTTTTCGGCCTGACGTAGAAAAAGCAAACGAGAAGACAGCTATCGTCAGTGCCGTAGAAAAGCGACCGCCCGGCGTTATTACGAGGAGCGAGGGCTACAACTTCGTCTTTGAGAAACAAGCCGACGGCGCTTGGCATTGCCTTGACGACAAGTAAGCTATCCGCCTGCCAAAGTGCTGCCTCTCACCCAAAGGCACCGGCTGTCCCCGCCCAAGGACTAATGAGTTCTGCTATCCTCGTTACTCTGAGTTTCGTCTAATCTTCGCATGCGCAAAGCTATCAATCACCTGAAGAAATCTGATCCCATCATGCGGGGCATTATTGAACGCGTTGGCCCTTACCGCATGGAGTTTGGTGAGCCGGTGTTCCATAGTTTGGCCGAGGCCATCGTCTATCAGCAGCTAAATGGAAAAGCCGCGGTAACAATCTTCAAGCGATTCGCCGCGCTCGCTGGTGACCCTGTCATTCCAGAAGGGATCGTAAAGCTTACCGCTGAGCAGATGCGGTCAGTCGGCCTCTCGAAGCAAAAGTCTTCTTATCTCCGTGACATGGCGGAGCGAGCCGTTCGTGGCGAACTTAACTTTACTCGCCTGCCGGAGATGTCCGACGAAGAGGTCATTAAACACCTGACGCAGGTCAAAGGCGTTGGCGCCTGGACCGCACACATGTTCCTGATGTTCACGCTAAAGCGCCCAAACGTCCTGCCCACAGGCGATTTCGGGGTCCAGATGGCGATTAAGAAACATTACAACAAGCGCAAGCTGCCCAAGCCCATGCAGATGGAGAAGATCGCAAAGCCATGGGAACCGTATCGCAGTATTGCCTGCTGGTATTTGTGGCGAAGCCTGGATATTAAGACTGTGTAGCAGGAAAACCGCTAACCACAAAGGCCACGAAGGTTCACGAAGGAACCCAAGACGCGAGTGCTTTTGATGAAATTGGTTGATTCTCCTATCCCTGTTGTATCCTAGAGCGTTCGCAATCCGCAGCGAAGAAAATGCCTACTGAGCAGAAAATCCGTGTGTTGGTTGCCAAGCCTGGCCTGGACGGGCACGACCGAGGCGCGAAGGTCATCGCGCGTGCGCTGCGCGATGCTGGCATGGAAGTCATCTACACCGGCCTACGGCAAACGCCGGAGATGATCGTAAGCGCCGCCGTACAGGAAGACGTCAACGTCATCGGGCTGTCCATTCTTTCGGGAGCGCATAACGCCATCGTCCCACGGGTGATGGATCTGCTCAAACAACACAAGATGGACGATGTGATCGTGATCGTCGGCGGCATCATTCCTGATCAGGACGTGGCCCATCTGAAAGAGATTGGAGTCGCCGCTATTTTTCAGCCGGGCACCGCTATGGACGCCATCGTGCAATTCATTCGCGGTAATATCAAGCCGCGCACTGTGCCGACGGCTGGCTGATGACTGCGATCAGTACTTCCCGCCTGCGCGACGCTCTCGCTCGCACGATAGGGCCCGCTCCTTGGTATTGGAAGACTTTCCCTCAGGTGAGTTCCGTCGCTGGCCAGCGCTTTGCGTGGACGCATCACGGAAGCGAAGGTCCGTTGGGCTATGTGATCTCACTCGGTCTGGTCCAGGAGCCGGACAAACCGCGTCTGGCTCTGAACACGTACTGCCGCCCCTTTTTTGTTCCACCATCATATCTCGGCATCTGGTGTCCGGAGGGACGGAGCATTCGTTTCGTATGCTTCGATCTTGATCAACTCAAATCATTCGAACTTGCCGAAATTGCTGGATGGTTCAAGCAGTCCTCGGAGCGCATTTACGCCGCGACGGCGCCGATTGCTGAGTTTGAACCGCTCGAACTCGGAGCGTCCACGCACAATATTGATGTCCCACCGGAATTACGGACCGTGGATGAACTGATCATTCCAGCCAGTTACCCGGCGAAGGGCCCTGATGGCCCCGCGTTCGCTCTGTACGTCTTCTATCTCCGGGCGGGGCTGGTTGAGGTGTTGCCGCAGAAGTGGTTCACCAGGAGTCAGTACGACATAGGTTATCAATGGATCACGCGTGCAGCGCGCGATCCCGAGTCAAACCGCATTTTCGGCGAATGCTTTGGAGTGGGAAGCTTCCTGTTGGACGAGGATGGCTGCCGGCTAGACCAGTGGATAGAAAAAAGTACTTAGCAATTGGCACTTGGCCAAACCGGCCGCCGAGAAGCAGCGCGCGCTGCGGTACCTAAGTGCCAAATGTTAAGTGCTGACTGCTGAGTTCTTTCACCTTGAAAACCACGACGGCGTTCGCGTACTGCGCTTGCAATCCGGCGACGCCACGAATCGCCTGACGCAGGCATGCGTGCTGGCGCTGACGCAGGCGTTCCGTGACCTGGAGCGCGAGCCGGAGCCGTTGATCGTCGCGGGAAATCGGAGATTTTTCTCTGCAGGCGCCGACCTTCGAGAGATTGCGGCTTTAACCGGGCCCGAGGCGCACGAATTTTCTCGCATTGGCCAGACGCTGATGAACGCGGTCGAGCAGTTTCCTGCGCCGGCGTACGCAGCAATCTCCGGATATTGCATGGGCGGAGGACTTGATCTTGCTCTGGCTTGTCACAGCCGAGTCGCTTCGCCGAACGCGGTCCTCGGACATCGGGGCGCAGCTCTCGGCTTGATCACCGGATGGGGTGGAACGCAACGCTTGCCGCGGCTGGTGGGAAAGCCGAAGGCGCTGGAAATGTTTATAGCCGCGGAGAAAGTACATGCGCGGGATGCTTTGCGCTGTGGGCTGATCGATGCAGTCGCGGAAGATCCCGTCGCTGAGTCAGTCCGCAGGATCAAATTCACCGTTAAGTACGCTCAGCCCAAAGAGTGATATGTTTCATTTGCGTTTCTCTGTGCCTCTGTGGTGAAAAACGAGCTTCAGTTTGCGCGGCCATGCCGCGCTGTTATACCGTAAATGGTTCCTGGTTGTTCTTCATGGCCGACCGAAAGGAATTCAGTACGCCCTCCAGTTCCAGCGTCCTCGAAACGCGCGTGGACGCTACCTCTCCGCGCTTTGAAGCCAATATGCGTTTTGTGGCTGACATAGTTTCCCAAGTTCGCAACGAAGAGGAAAAAATTCGCGAGGGAGGCGGGCTAAAGGCCATTGAGAGCCAGCATAACAAAGGCCGCCTGACGGCGCGCGAACGCATCAATCTGTTGGTGGACGCCGGTAGCTTTTTTGAAATCGGATCTTTCGCAGCCTACGGCATGTACGAAGAATGGGGCGGTGCTCCGGCCGCAGGAGTGATCACCGGACTGGGTCGTATTCATACCCGGCTGGTGATGATCATTGCTAACGATGCCACGGTGAAAGCGGGAGCGTTTTTTCCGATGACGTCGAAAAAGGTCATCCGGGCACAGAACATCGCCATCGAAAATCATGTTCCGACTATGTATTTGGTTGACTCCGCAGGTGTGTTCCTTCCTCTGCAAGAAGACGTATTTCCAGACACCGATGACTTCGGGCGGGTCTTCCGCAATAACGCAGTGATGTCGGCCATGGGCATTCCGCAGATCGCGGCAATCATGGGAATGTGCGTGGCGGGCGGCGGATATCTTCCCGTAATGTGCGATCACGTGCTCATGACGGACGGCAGCGGGCTTTTCCTCGCCGGTCCGGCGCTGGTGCAAGCAGCCATCGGACAGAAAGTTTCCGCCGAGGAACTAGGCGGTGCGGCCATGCATTCCGCAATCAGCGGCACCGTGGACTTTCGCGAGCCGAATGACGAAGCTTGCCTGGCGCGGATTCGAACCATCGTTGAGAAGTGGGGATACCGGCGGCAATCTCCCTGGGACCGTAAAAAGCCGGAAGACCCAGCGCTGGCAGCGGAAGAAATCTACGGCATCTACGATTCTTCTCCGGCGCGTCCCTACGACATGAGGGAGATTATTGCTCGCATCTCAGATGGCAGTCGCTTCGACGAATACAAGCCTGAGTACGGCAAGACGGTGCTTTGCGGCTATGCTCGCATCGGCGGATTCGCGGTGGGGATTGTCGCCAACCAGAAGCTGCATGCCCATGCAATCGATCACGAGGGCCACAAGCGGATCGAGTTTGGCGGCGTGATTTATACGGAATCCGCGGAGAAAGCGGCGCGCTTCATCATGGATTGCAATCAGAACCTGATTCCGCTGGTTTTCTTCCACGATGTCAACGGATTCATGGTGGGGCGCGAGGCGGAGTGGAGCGGCATCATTAAGGCGGGCGCGAAGATGGTCAATGCGGTTTCAAATTCGGTTGTGCCGAAAATTACGATAATCGTTGGAGGATCATTTGGCGCCGGACATTACGCCATGTGCGGCAAAGCGTATGATCCCCGCTTTCTGTTTGCCTGGCCAACCGCGCGCTATGCGGTGATGAGCGGCGATTCCGCCGCGAGTGTGTTGGTCGAAATCAAGCTCAAGCAACTGGAGCGTGGCGGAAAGAAGTTGAGCGAAGAGGAGAAGAAAGAGCTTTACGAGTCGACGAAGCGCACATACGACGAACAGACTGATCCACGATATGGCGCGGCCCGGCTGTGGGTTGACAAAATCATCGATCCCATCGAAACGCGCGATGCAATTACGCAAGCTCTCGAAGCAGCATCGCTGAACCCAGACGTGGCGGACTTCAAGGTGGGAGTGCTGCAGACGTAGCCAGCTTCATTCGCCACGGATTACACGGATCAGACGGATCAGTAATCTGGAACACGTATCTAATCCGTGAAGATCGGTGTAAATCCGTGGCCAGGTTTTGGAATGTCAGAATCCGTCAAACTCGTCGAGTGTCCGCGCGATGCGTGGCAGGGGCTGAAAGCGCAAGTCCCTACGCACATCAAGCTGGAATATTTACGGGCGTTGATCAGCGCGGGTTTCAAGCACATTGATGCCGTGTCTTTCGTCTCTCCTGCGGCCGTGCCGCAGATGGCCGACTCGGAGGAAGTTCTGAAGGAACTCGATCCTCCCGACGATGTTGAGATTATTGGCATCGTGGTAAATGAAAAGGGCGCGCAGCGAGCCATTAGCACGAACGCTTTGCGCACGCTGGGATTCCCATATTCGGTTTCGCCGACATTCTTGCGCAACAACCAGCGCCAGACGTTGGACGAAGCCATCGACGAATTGGAGAAGATCAAAGGGAAAGGCGAAGAGGCTGGACTCGATACCGTGGCATATATCTCGATGGCGTTTGGCAATCCGTACGGCGATCAATGGAATGTGGACGAAGTCCTTGACGCGATCGACCTGCTCGAATCCTACGGCGTTCGCACGGTTTCGCTCGCGGATACGGTTGGGATGGCAGGGCCGGACCAGATCGCCGCGTTGGTTTCGGCCGTGATTTCGAAGTACGACTTTCTGGAGATCGGTGTCCACCTGCACAGTCGGCCTGATGAGGCTGCGGAGAAAGTTGTGGCCGCGTATGACGCCGGTTGCCGGCGCTTCGATTCCGCGTTGGGCGGCCTCGGTGGATGCCCGTTCGCTCAGGATGCTTTGGTCGGCAATATTGCCACGGAGAAGGTGGTTGCGGCGTTGACGGCGCGGGGTGCAACCCTGCCGTCACTCAAGCCTTTCGATGTGCTGCTGCGGGCAACGGCAGAGATCGGGGCGCGATACACAAATTCGTCGGCTGCGGATTGAACGAGGACGAGATAGCTTACCCATGGACTACAAAACACTTCATCTGGCGCAGGACTCGCGAATCGCCACGATTACCCTCAATCGTCCAGATAAGCGCAACGCGATCAGCTACGAATTGATCGAGGATTTGTTGGCGGCGCTGGACGAAGTTGCCAGTTCCTCCGCGCTGGTGCTGATTCTCACAGGGGCAGGGAAAGCATTTTGCTCGGGCATGGACTTGGAGAATCTGAAAGCGCTGGTAGGACGCTCGCCGGAGCAGAGCCTGAAGGATTCGGAAAGCATGGCCCACCTATTCCGTTCACTGTATGACTTCCCCAGGCCAACGATTGCGGCGGTGAACGGTGCTGCCATCGCAGGGGGCTGCGGGCTCGCGACGTTATGCGACTTCACGCTGGCCGTACCGGAAGCCAAGTTTGGCTACACTGAAGTTCGAATTGGATTCGTACCGGCGATCGTTTCAACGTTTTTGCTGCGGCAAGTCGGGGAAAAACATGCCCGAGACTTGCTGCTGACGGGGAGAATCATCGAAGCCGAAGAGGCGCAGCGCATCGGCCTGATTAACGAAGTCGTTCCTACGGAAGAACTGATCGACCGAGCGCGGGAGTTGGCGTCGCAAATCATGGGAAACAGCCCGGCATCGTTGATGTGCACCAAGCGTCTGCTCAGCGATCATGCCCGAGTTGAGCTCGATGCGCAGATACGGTCTGCGGTACGGGAAAATGCAGCCATCCGCGCTACCCCCGATTTCCGCGAAGGCATCTCGTCATTTCTTGAAAAGCGCAAACCGCACTGGAATAGCGAATGAGCAGAGCAGGAAATCATCATCCCGTGATCAGCGAGACCCGCATGCGGGTGCGCTACGCTGAGACGGATCAGATGGGCGTAGTCTATCATGCCAATTACTTCATTTGGTTCGAAGTTGGCCGTGTGGAACTGTTGCGGCAACTGGGGTTTTCGTATCGTGACATGGAGCAAGAAGATGGCTGCGGCATCGCCGTCATCGATGCACGCTGCCGCTATAAGGCTCCGGCGCGCTATGACGACGAGGTCATTGTGCGGACTCATTTGAAATATATTCGCGAATCCCTGGTGCAGTTCGAATATGAGGTGGTGCGCGCGGATGATGGAACACTGCTCGCAGAGGGCGATACTACGCACATCGTAGTCGACCCGGAAATGAAGAAGGTTCCGCTACCCGAAAAATACATGAGCGCGTTCCGGGCCGCGATGGGGACCGGCATCTGACATTTGTATCTAACACCTGAAAGCGGATCGGCAAAATTCTTGAAAGCTCTTCACATTAACGGCAACGATTTGACATTGGAAGCGGTGCGGGAAGTCGCTATCGAGCGTCGGCCCGTGCTTGTTGATCCTGATGCCAGGGCGGCTGTGGGCAGAGCTCGATCGGTGGTGGACGCTCTGGTGGCCGGAAACAAGGTTTCCTATGCCATCACGACCGGCGTGGGGAAATTGAGCGATGTGCGCATTGCGGGCGAGCAGATTCGCGAGATGCAGGTCAACCTGATACGGTCGCATGCCGTGGGCGTCGGCGAGCCGCTGGCACCAGCCGAGGTCCGTGCCATGATGCTGCTGCGCGCCAATTCGCTTTCCAAGGGCTTCTCCGGCGTGCGCGCCGAAATTATTGATGCGCTCTGCGAGATGCTGAACCGCAGCGTAACGCCATTTGTTCCGTCGCAGGGCAGCGTGGGGGCAAGCGGCGATCTGGCGCCCTTGGCTCACCTTGCGCTTGTACTGATTGGCGAAGGCGAATGTCTGGACGAAAAAGGCGTCCGCATCCCGGGAGACGAAACATTGCGCCGGGCTCAGATTAAACCGGTGGTGCTCGAGGCGAAAGAAGCGGTTTCGCTGATGAACGGGACGCAAGGGATGTTGGCGGTGGGCGCCCTGGCTCTGCTCGCAGCCGAGACGCTGGTGGATTCCGCGGACGTGATTGGCGCTCTGACACTCGACGCGCTGCGCGGCACCGACGCGGCCTTCGATGAACGCATTCACCAGGCACGCCCGCACCGTGGTCAGTTGAAGACGGCGGAAAATCTTCGGCGCATGCTCGAAGGAAGCCAGATTCGCGAGTCGCATCGCGCCTGCAGCCGCGTCCAGGATGCATACTCTCTGCGTTGCATGCCGCAGGTCCACGGCGCGGTGCGAGATACGCTGACGCACTGCCGCGGGGTCATGGAAACTGAAATCAACTCGGCGGTGGATAATCCTCTGGTGTTTGTCAAGAATCCAAAGCAGGCCGACGGCGAAGGCGACGTTATCTCAGGCGGAAATTTCCACGGTGAGCCAGTGGCGTTCGCGCTGGATTTTCTTGGAATTGCCCTGAGTGCGCTGGCTGGCATCTCTGAACGAAGGTTGGAGCGGCTGGTGAATCCGGCGCTAAGCGAGGGTCTGCCGCCATTTCTCGCCGCGGGCGCGGGCCTGAATTCTGGTTTCATGATGCCGCAGGTCACGGCGGCGGCGCTGGTCAGTGAGAACAAGATCCTGGCCCACCCCGCATCGGTGGATTCGATCACCACCTCCGGCAACAAAGAGGATTACGTTTCGATGGGAATGACAGCATCGCTGAAGTTGAAGCGGATCATCGAAAACACCCGCAATGCGATGGCGATCGAGGCGATGGCTGCGGCGCAGGCGCTGGACTTCGTGGCACCGCTTAAGCCCGGCAAGCGCGGCCAAGCGGCCTACGCTGCAATTCGCTCGGTGTGTCCGACCATGGATAAGGACCGCGTGATGTATCAGGATTTTGCGCGGCTCGCCGAGTTGATCGCCAGTGGCAGGGTGGCGGAGGCTTTGAGATAAGAGCCGAATGTTCCACGTGGAACATTCCTTGACCAGGCCGTATTGATTCGATTGGAGTTAGCGTGGGCGTGCCGAAATACCGTCACCGCCGGCACACCTACGAAAGTAGACTTGACTTCGGCCCAGTTTGCGAGATGAGTTATAGGTTCGAAAACTGGCGGGCGCGCTAAGAGAGTGAGCGCACGGGCGAGGCCGCCCGCGCCTACATTTTACGAGGCTCTTGCCTCGCTTCCGTCCAAAGCCAGCTGACCTGCGATTGGTTTCAACGCCTCGATGCAGAACGTGATGTGTTCGTCCAAATCGATGCCTAATTGAGCGGCGCCGTTTACGATGTCGTCCCGATTCACTTTTCGGGCAAAGGCTTTGTCCTTCATCCGCTTTCGCACTGACTTGGCGTCGACCTCAGCCAGAGATTTTCCCGGCTTGATCAGCGCAACGGCGGTGATGAATCCAGCGAGTTCGTCGCAGGCGAAGAGTGCCTTCTCCATGGGCGTGTCCCGCGTCACGCCCGTGTATTCGGCGTGGGACATGATTGCACGGCGGATTTCGTCCGAATATCCGCGCTCTTTCAGAATTTCGCTGCCTTTGTAGGGATGGTCTTCAGCGCTCGGGTACTTCTCGTAGTCGAAATCGTGGAGCAAGCCCACGACTCCCCAAAGTTCTTCATCGGCGCCAAATTTGCGGGCGTACGCGCGCATGCAAGCCTCGACCGACAGGGCATGTTTCTGCAAACTTTCTGATTGGGTGAACTCAGTTAGTAAACACCATGCCGCTTCGCGCGTAATCGTCATCTCGCTCTTTGAACCCTCGCAGTCACTGGTTGCCAGCCAAGCAATCCCAACTGGGAAAACCGCAGCGGCTAAAGCCCATCTCCTGGCGGGTTTTGACGGCACGGCTGAAGCCGTGCCCTCCCACAGCAGTCCCAATCAGTATCGACAAAAGATCTGCGCCGCGCGGCCGATCTTGCCGGGTTGTTTTGCTTCGCCAACATGATACGTCAAC
>Ga0182014_10003640_pt1 | contig 18318 bp, 14 predicted proteins | sample 612S2DmetaG_FD_120489 | JGI IMG/M metagenome (GOLD analysis project Ga0182014, IMG submission 120489) | Permafrost microbial communities from Stordalen Mire, Sweden - 612S2D metaG | ecosystem: Environmental > Terrestrial > Soil > Wetlands > Permafrost | place: Sweden: Stordalen | collected... | reverse complement strand
CTCGATCCCCGCCGATTTCGTCGTCGAAGCCATCGGAGCGGGATTCTCGGCAGAGTTGACGGCCATGTGGACCGGGCTCGAGGCGGACAGGGGTCGCCCTTTGGCCGATCCGCTGACCATGCGCCTGTCGGACGCGCGGATCTTCGGCGGCGGCGATCTGGTGGCTCCGGGCAAGACCGTCGCCGCCAGCGTCATGGACGGCAAGAAGGCCGCAAAGGCCATTGCCGCCGCCTTCCCGCTCGGCCAGGCCGTGGCCATCCCGAAAGCGCCGAGGCCCAGTCTTGAGATCGAGTTCTGCGGAGTGAAGTGTCGTAACCCGTTCTTCCTGTCTTCGTCGCCGGTGACCAATACGGCAGAGATGATCGCCCGGGCTTTCGACGCCGGTTGGGGTGGGGCGGTCTTCAAGACGCTGAACCTCGAACAGGACTTCGAAGTCATCGACCCGACGCCGCGGCTGAACGTCCTGAACCGGGGAGCCCAACGGTTCATCGGTCTGCAGAACATGGAGCAGATCAGCGAGCGTCCGCTCGCCCAGAACCTCAAGGACATCGCCTGGCTGAAGAAGCAGTATCCCGACCGGGTCCTCGTCGCCAGCATCATGGGCTACTCCGACGCCGGCTGGGCCGAACTGGCCAGAAGGGCTGAAGAAGCCGGAGCAGACATGCTCGAGCTCAACTTCTCCTGCCCGCAGATGGCCTGCGAGGGGGCCGGCTACAAGGTCGGACAGGCCAACGACCTCCTGGAGCGCTACACGCGCGTGGTCAAAGAGGCCGTCTCGATCCCCGTGATGCCGAAGCTGACCCCGAACGTGACCGACATGCTGCCGTCGGCTCTGGCGTGCAAGCGCGGCGGAGCCGATGCCCTGGCGACCATCAACACGGTGCGATCCATCACCGAGATCGATCTCGAGACCTACGCTCCCAAGCCCACGATCCAGGGCAAGAGCGCGATCAGCGGATTCTCCGGGCCGTCGGTCAAGCCGATCGCTTTGCGTTTCGTCGCCGAGCTCGGTCAGAGCAACGAGGTAGAACTGCCCGTTTCCGGGATCGGCGGCATAGAGACGTGGCAGGACGCGGCCATGTTCATCCTGCTGGGTGCTACCAACCTGCAGGTGACCACGGGCGTGATGCGCTATGGCTATCGCATCGTCGAGTCGCTGGTCGAAGGTCTTGAGGACTACCTCGAGACCCGCGGGCTTCAGTCCGTCACCGAGCTGGTCGGGGCCAGCCTGGGATCGATCGTCGAACCTTCACAGCTCCAACAGGACCGGCACATCGTCGCGCAAGTCGATGCCGACCGCTGCATCGGCTGCGGCCTTTGCCACATCGTCTGCCACGACGCCGCCAACCAGGCCATGGGATTCGATCACGATGCCCGCAAGGCCAAGGTCGATCCGGAACGCTGCGTCGGCTGCCTGCTCTGCCGGCATGTCTGCCCGGTGTGGGGGTGCGTGGGCACCGACGAGGTCGCAGCTCCGGTCACTTCGGGCATGCATCACGACGCCCTGGTCATCGTAGAAGAGCGGTGACGGCGGAGCCGGGCAAGCGGGGCCGCGGGACAGTCGATGTTCGACTGTCCCGCGGCCCCGCTGGGCTCAGGCGATAAACGGCTTGCGCTTCAGGTACCTGCCCGCTCCGTCCTTGCCGACCCACCGGCCATCGGCGACGACCACTTCGCCCTTGCTGAACACCGTGCGCACCGCGCCTCGTACGCGCATGCCTTCGTAGGGCGTGTAGTCGATGTTCTGCATCTGTGTGGCGGCGGCGATCACCCCGTCGACCGATGGGTCGAAGACGACCACGTCGGCGTCGCTGCCCGGGGCGATGACGCCCTTCTGCGGGTAGAGCCCGAACAAGCGCGCCGGCGCGCTGCTGAACACCTCGACGAGCTTCGGCATCGTGATCTCTCCTGCCTCTACGCCCAGCGTGTGGAGGATGAAGAGTCGATGCTCCACGCCGGGGCAGCCGTTCGGGATCTTGTCGAACCCCGCGAGGCCCAGTTCCTTTTGGCCTTGGTAGTTGAAGGCGGCGTGGTCGCTCGCCACGGTGGCAAGATCGCCGCTGCGCAGTCCGGCCCAAAGCTGCGGCCAATTGGACTTGTCGCGCAGAGGTGGCGAGCAGACGAACTTGGCCCCCTCGAAGCCCGGAACATCGAAGTTGTCGGTCGACAGAGCGAGGTACTGAGGGCACGTCTCCCCATAGACGGCCTGGCCCTTGTCCCTGGCCGTCCGGACCGCATCCAGGGCTTTGGCGCAGCTGACATGCACGATGTAGATAGGCGCGCCGGCGATCTCGGCCATGATGATGGCTCGCCCCGTCGCCTCGCCTTCGGCCTCGGCGGGACGGGAGCTCAGATGGTATTTGGGGGCCGTCTTGCCCGCGGCAAGATACTCGCCCACGAGAACGTCGATGACGTCACCGTTCTCGGCGTGAACACAGATGAGGGCTCCGTGCTCGCGACCCGTCCTGAGCATGCGCAGGAGGGTGGCGTCATCGACCATGATGGAGCCCTTGTAGGCCATGAAGAGCTTGAAACTCGTGACGCCTTCGTCTACCAGCCAGGGGATCTCAGCGAGGGTCTTGTCGTTGAGATCGGTGACTGCCACATGGAGTCCGTAGTCGACGGCCACATCGCCGTCGGCCTTGTCTCTCCAGTCCTGGTAGGTCTTTGTGAGCGATTCGCCCTGCGCCTGGATCGCGAAATCGATGATGGTCGTGGTCCCGCCGACTGCAGCGGCCTTGGTGCCGGTTGCGAAGGTCTCGCAGGCGATCGTCCCGCCGAATGGCATCTCGAAGTGGGTGTGGACGTCTATTCCCCCGGGCATCACATACGCGCCCGAGGCATCGATGACCTGCGCGCCCTCAGAAGACAGATCCGAGCCCAACGCCACGATCTTTCCCCCGTCCAGCAGAACGTCGGCTCGGTACTCGCCTTCCGAGCTGACTACGGTGCCGTTGGTGATGATCGACTTCACTTGCGGTCCTCCTTCTTGACCGCCCGCAACGCGGGCTTGTGTGCCTGGGGCACTCCACGCCTCACCGGCCTCGGGCCGCTCCAATCTAGCACAGCGCAGTCTGCGATTCGTCGTCCGACACGTCGTATCGCCTGAGCGCGCTCAGGCCGCAAACAGCGTCCGCGTCGGACTTCCCCTTGAACGGGCTCAAGACAAGCTGGCAACGTGCTCGTGATCGCCGTTCTGGCGCCGAAGCTAGGTTCATGAACACACCCCTGTTCTGCCGCGATTGTGCAACTGCACCCAGCCAATGAGAGAAATGGTCGCTACCATAGGTTAGCCGCACCGCCCGTGGTACGTAGTCGGCAGCGCATGGGGCAGCGCCATCCTCGGGGGGCGACCCTCCAGAAGGAGTGGAAGAATGTCAGACACAGCGCGCGCACGTTCTGGTACAAGGTCCAGGCGGGCAACGTCGGCGTGAGCCTGGGCATCGCCGCCGCCATGGCCTATTTGCCGTTTGCCGGCCAGAAGGACTCGTTCTTCGGCACGATGCACGGCCAGGGTAGAGACGCGGTGCAGTTCTTCACCGACTCGAAGGTCGTCATCACCCGCTGGTAGGGCGATCGGGCGACACACAAAGGAGACGACGTGGCTCGACTGTTTCCCGAGATCGTGGCCTACGGCTCGGCCTTCCGCTTTGCCCTGGAGGCCGAGGGGGCCTGCGGCGACATCGCCGCCGCCGCCGACGCCCAGGCGCCCGACGACGCCTGGCGGGCCAAGCTCGAAGAGCTCACCCGCGGCCATCGCGAGCGCGTCGAGAAGCTCCGCGTGATCCGCCAGGAGGTCAACGAGATGATCCTCGAGCCGATCCACTCGCTGAGCGGCACCGACTACCTGGGCGCCCTGGACTCAGACCCGGCGCCCACCTGGCCGGCCGTCGTTACGCAGCTCATCGCCGCCGAGCGCGACGCGGCCCGCTATCACGACGACTTCGTCGCCCAGTGCGAAGACGTGCTGGCCGCCAGCTCGCGGGCCTTCAAGAAGGCCGCCAAGCAGGACCGGGCGGCGGCCGACCAGCTCGGCGAGATGCTGTGACGCAAGAGCGCAGGCAACTAGTCGGATCGCACGGGTGGTCGCCATCCATCCGCGCTTGCCCGCTCTGCTAGAGGGCCTCGGGTAGCCCTGCTAGAGTCTCGTCATCCGGCACGGCTCCAGGGCTTCGGGCCCGGGGACGATCCGCCAAACCGACCGGCAGTCCCGCGACAGACAACGTGAAAGGTGGACAACAAGTGGGTGTGAAGGAACAGTATCGCGACTACGTCATGACCGGCTTCGTCAAGCGCGTCGAGCCGGTGGTGGCCGACCACGGAGACGGCGCTCTGCTCTACGACGTGGACGGCACCGAGTACGTCGACAGTTTCGCCGGCATCTCGGTGACCAACGCCGGGCACGGCAACCGCAAGATCATCGAAGCCGCCAAGGCGCAGGCCGACAAGCTCGTCCATGCGTGTTCGTACGTCTACTTCGTCGAGACGGTCGGCGAGCTGGCTGAAAAGCTGGCCGAGATCACGCCGGGCGACCTTCAGAAGACCTTCTTCTGCAACTCCGGCGCCGAGGCAAACGAAGGCGCCATGCGCCTTGCCAAACGCTTCACCGGCAAGATGGAGCTCGTGGCGCTCGAGTCGAGCTTCCACGGGCGGACCTATGCGACGCTGTCGATCACGGGCAACTCAGGGCGCAAGATGGGCGGCAGCCCCTACATGCCGGGCGTCGCCTTCGCACCCACGCCGTACTGCTACCGCTGTCCCCTCGGTCATGATGGCGATCCCGAGAAGTGCGGTATTGCCTGCGCCGAGCGCGTGATGGAGGTCATCCGTCTGCACCTCTCCGGCTCCGGTTGCGCTTTCATCGCCGAGCCCGTCATGGGCGAGGGCGGGATCATCGCCCCGCCGGATGGCTACTTCAAGGCCGTCAAGAAGATCCTCGAGAACGAGGGCGTGCTGTTCATTGCCGACGAAGTGCAGTCGGGATTCGGGCGTACCGGCAAGTTCTTTGCCATCGAACACTACGGCGTCGTGCCCGACATCATCACCATGGCCAAGGGCATCGCCGACGGCTGGCCGCTTGGCGCCTTCATCTCTCGTGCCGAGATCGCCGACTCGTTCCAGCCCGGCGATCACCTTTCGACATTTGGCGGCAACCCCGTGAGCTGCGCCGCCGCGATCGCCAACATCGCCTTCCACCAGGAAGAGGACCTTGCCGGAAACGCTTTGCGCAAGGGCGCCAAGGTGCAGGAAGCCCTCAAGGAGCTGGCCAAGACGCAGCCGCTGATCGGCGACGTGCGCGGTAAGGGTCTCATGATCGGTGTCGAGCTCATCGCCGACCCGCAGACCAAGTCGTATGGCACCGCGGCTGCCGGCTTCGTGCGCGAGTACTGCCTGCAGCACAACGTGCTTATCGGCGTCGGCGGCAACTTCGGCAATGTGTTGCGTCTGCAGCCGCCTCTGGTGATCACCGAGCAGCAGCTCGAGACGGTGGTCAGCACCGTTGCGGATGGCCTCAAGGCCTTCGCCGCCAGGTGACCGGGGCGGCTGACTCGAAGCGCTAGAGCACGAGAGGACAGACAGGCAAGCCCTGCGGGCGGACAACTGCTTCGCCCGCAGGGCTGAACACGCGTGAGCGCCGGCGGCCCGCCCTTGGCCCAACGTGGCCCAGGGCCGCTGCGGCGGAGCTATACTGCCTTCTCATGGAATACCTGACGGTGCGAGAGCTCGTTCAAGAAGCGGGCTTGGGACTCGTTCTGCTGACCGGAGAACCGGGTCTGGACAAGGCGATCGAAGGCATCCATCTGTCGGACCTCGAAGACCCCACCCCCTGGATGACGTCCGGGATGGTTCTGGTGACGACGGGCCAGTCCTTCGCGACATCGTCGCAAGTCGGATTACGGTTGCTCGACCGCCTCAACGACTGCGGCGCCGTGGCTCTGGGCGTGGGCGTCGGCCATTACCTGGAGAGCGTTCCGCAGGCCATGATCGCGCGGGCGCGGGCCCTGCGCATCCCGATCTTCGAGTCGCCTTTGGCCGTGCCCTTCCGGACGATCGTCAAGTACGTCTACAACGCCCTCGCGTCGAGCGACATGCACAGCCTCAAGCGCAGCATCGCGGTGCAGACTCAGCTTCTCGACCTTCTCATCGACGGGCGTGGCGTGTCGGATCTCATCACCAGCCTTTCTACGGTCCTGCACATTCCGATCGTGTTGTTCGACGCTCGCGGCAACGTGATCGCGCCGACCGGCGGCAGTGTTCGCACACAGGCGATCGGGCGCAGACTCTGGGCGGAGTACTCGCGCGTCGACCGGACCGTCGGGCCTGTCGGGGTCCTCGAGTCGAGTCACGAGCGCCTGTACTACCAGACGGTGCAGCTCCACGGCAAGGTGGAGAACGTGCTGGCGGCCACGGCTCCCCAGGGCCCGACCTCCGAGCTCATCGACACCTCGCTTTCGTTTGCGCAGCGGCTCCTGGCCCTCGCACTCCTGCGCTCGCCAGAGCAGATCCTGGCGCACCGCCGCATCCGCTCACTGCTGCTCGAGGATTTTCTGGCAGAGCGCGGAACGAGTCGGGAACTGCTGCGCCGCCTGCATGAGCAGGACATCGACCTCGAACGCTCGTGGCGCCTGCTTCTGGTCGAGATCGACCCGTGGCCCGCTGTCGACGGGCGCACCGACGGCGGGTCAGGGACGTTCGCCTTTGAGCGTGGTCTGCTCGACACGATCGACGAGTGCCTGGGCGGCGGCGGCATCAGCTTCTTGAGTCACGTGCAGGACAACCTGCTCGTCGTCCTTATCGAGGTGGGCGACCTCTCTGTCGACGAGCTCAGGGTGGTCCTGGCCGCGCTTGGGAACCAGCTCGAAGCCTTTTCGGGCTCGGGCGTCGCCATGGGGTGCTCGGCCGCGACCGTCGGCCTGGTGCGCACTCGCGCGGCGATGAACCAAGGACGCGAGGCTCTGCAGCTGGCGCGCATGGAGCCCGCAAACGAAGCACGATTGTTCGAGGACCTGCCCCGCGCCCTGCGGTTCCTCAACGGCCAGGACCCGGAAGCGATGGCCGATCTCTACAAACGGCTGGTGGTCCCTCTGGCGGCGCACGACGCGCAGCATCACACCCTCCTGTTGCCGACCCTGCGCGCCCTCTGTGCCAACCGTCTGTCGGCCCACGAGACGTCTGAGGCGCTCCTCATCCATCGCAACACGCTTCACAAGCGTTTGCAGCGCATAGAATCGGTACTCGGGGTCGACCTCGACTGCATGGACGATGTCCTGGAGCTCCACATGGCGCTGCGCGTCGGCGAGCTCCATCCGGAGCTGACGAGCGAGTGAGCGACGGAGACCATGGTGTGCGGTTGCGCACCGCCGGGCTTTAAACTGTATGCATCTGCAGTTACCCTTGACCTCGACCAAGCCTTACGATGATTGCAAGTCGCGAGTGCGAGAAATCGCACGCGCACGCTCACGTTAGGATGAGAGACCGTTCCGGTCTCTGCTAGTGACGGCGATTCCAGGCCCGCGAACACCACTGCTCCAGTCGAGAAGGGCCCCGATCCGTCGCCATCAGTAACCGCGACAAGTAGGAGGTAACATGCAGGTAAAATCGCTCAGGGGTAGAGACTTCATCGCCATTTCCGACTTCACCAAGGAAGAGATCGTCACGATGCTCGACGCCGGAAAGGCGCTCAAGCTCGAGAACGCGCGTGGCGTCAGGCACGAGATTCTGAAGGGCCAGACCATCTTCCTGATGTTCTACGCCAAGAGCCTGCGCACGCGGAACAGCTTCGAGACGGGCATCTTCCAGATGGGCGGGCACGCCAACTTTCTCACCACGGACGCCGTCTACACTCCCCAGATGCCGGGCAAGGAACAGGCCTACTCCACCGAGCGCCTCGAAGACGTGGCCAACGTGCTCTCGCGCTACGGCGAGGCCATCTGTATCCGCATTCTCGGCGATTCCGTCGACTGGGTGTACGGCGCCGCCAGCGACTACATGCGGGCGTTCGCCAAGGCCGCGTCCGTGCCGGTCATCAACATGGAAGACGACGTGTATCACCCCTGCCAGGGCATGGCCGACCTCATGACCATGGAGGAGAAGCTCGGGACACTCGAAGGCAAGAAGATCGTCATCAGCTGGGCGTACTCGCCGAGCCGCAAGAAGCCGGTCAGCGTGCCGCATTCGATGATGGCCGTGAGCTCGCTCTTCGGCGCCCACGTGGTCTTCGCGCGCCCCAAGGGTTTCGAACTGGACCCCAGGCAGATCGCGCATGCCAAGGACAACGTGGCCCGTTATGGCGGTTCGTTCACCGAGACAGACGACATGAAGGCGGCCTTCAAGGACGCCGACGTCGTCTACCCCAAGTGCTGGCCGTCGATCGAGTTCCTCGGCCATGCCGACAAAGCGGTCGACTGGAAGGCGCAGGACAAGCTGTTCGACGCCAACAAGGACTGGATCTGCGACGAGAAGATCATGAAGCTCACCCATCGCGACAGCATCTACATGCACTGCCTGCCGATGGACCGCAGCTACGAGGTCACCGATGCAGTCGCCGACGGCCCGCACTCCGTGATCTACGACCAGGCCGAGAACCGCATGCACGCCCAGAACGGGGTCATGTCGCTCATCATGAACGGCTGATCCGCGGAGGGTACTCCTGCTTTTCCCCGGCCGGCCGCGACTGCGTCGCGGCCGGCCGGGGCCGCACCCAGGCGCGTCGCCAGAGCGCGGTGTTCCGCGGAGCCCATGCCGGTTCTCGAAAGACCGCGAAGCGGGGGCCGGCTGGGGGTGCGTTCCAAGACAGAGAGACAGCGCGCGGGTTCACGGTGGGTTTCCGACACCCGCGGTACCGATCGACGACATAAGTGGAGGTGCGAATGAAGCTGCTGGTCGCTCTTGGCGGCAACGCCATCAAACAGGCCCATGAGGCCGGCACGACCGCCGAGCAGTTCGAGAACTGCGAGAAGACCGCCGAACAGCTCGCCGGGATCGTCAGCGAGTTCGGTCCCGACGACTGGCTGGCGATCACGCACGGCAATGGGCCCCAGTCGGGCAACCTGAGCGTGCAGATGGAGGCGGCCAAGGACCTGGTGCCGGTGCAGACGCTCGACGTCATCGGCGCGATGACCCAGGGCCAGATCGGCTACATGCTGCAGAACACCATGCAGAAGCACCTCAAGGCGCGCGGCGTAGACATAGACGTGATCGCCGTGATCAACCAGGTGCTCGTCGACCCCGACGACCCCGAGTTCAGCGGCGACACGGCCTCCAAGCCCGTCGGCAACTTCTTCACCGCAGACGAGGCCCGGGCCCTGAAGGCCCAGCATCCGGAGTACGTCGTCAAAGAGGTAAAGCCGGGAGCGGAGAAGGGCTGGCGGCGCTGCGTGCCCTCGCCCATCCCCAGCGTCAACGTCGAGGCCCGGGCCATCCAGCAGATCCTGACCGACGGCATCATCGTGATCGCCTCGGGCGGCGGCGGTATCCCCGTCATGCAGGACGACAAGGGCGACTACCAGGGGCTCGAGGCAGTCATCGACAAGGACCGCGCCGGCGAGGTCATGGCGCAAGCGATCGGCGCGGACACCTTCATGATGCTCACCGACGTGGAGCACGCCTTGCTGAACTTCGGCAAGCCGGATGCAGCCCCGATCGGCGAAGTGACTGTCGCAAAGGCGCAGCAGCTGGCTGCCGAGGGTCACTTCCTGCCGGGCAGCATGGGTCCCAAGATGGCTTCGGCCATCAAGTTCGTGCAAGAGGGCGGCGCACGGGCGATCATCAGTTCGCTCGACAAGGCAGTCGAGGCGCTGGAGGGCAAGACTGGGACGATCATCCTGCCGTGATCAGGCTCGGCGACGAGTGCCCGATTCTCTCCTTCGGGCGCACGACACCAGCCGCGTTTCGTACGTCGCGGCAGCGTTGTTGACAGCCTCAGGGACTCATGGTCTAGTGGGTCGCGAGGAAGGATCGTACAAACCATGCACTCGTCAGCAAAAGCATCAGACAGGGGGAACGATGAGTCGTAAGCGTTTCGGAACACTGGCAGTGCTGATGACGGCACTGGTGGTGCTGGCACTCGTGGCGATGGGCTGTGGATCATCGTCATCGTCCTCGAGCTCGACGTCGCCATCGGCTTCGGCGTCGTCCAGCAGCACCGCGGCAGACCAGGCTCACGCACAACAGGCGCTCGCTCCGCTCTCGGCCGTACCGACGTTCGTTGCGGCGGGCCCGGCGTTCAACGCCAAGAAGGTCATGGCCGGCAAATCCATTCTCAGCATCCCCGGCACTGGCACCGACCCGTTCTACGTTCAGATGAACAAGGGCATGGCCGACGCCGCCTCGGCAGTCGGCTATAAGTTCAAGGTGTGGAACAACCAGGGCCAGCTCACGCAGTATCAGCAGGGCCTCTCGGCGGCCATCACGCAGAAGTACTCCCTCGTCGACCTGCTGGCCGGTCCCGACCCGAACGCTCTCAAGCCGCAGATCGACGCCGCAAAGTCGGCCGGGGTCCTCGTCGTTTCGTCCCATCTCTCGGGCATCGAGCAGACCGTGCCGAACGTCAGTGCCAACCTGCCCGTCGACTACAACAAGGCGGGACGGCTGCTCGCCGACTGGGTCATCACCAAGGACCCCTCGGCGCATGTCCTGGTGATCGTCTCCGACGAGATTGTCTCGACCGGAGCCATGAGGACCGGCATCAGCTCCGAGTTCGGCACGTACGGCCCTGGCATCAAGTTCACCTTCGTGAACGTTCCGATCCCCGACTGGGGCACCAAGATCAAGCCTACCGTGCAGTCGGCCATCGTGGCTGACCCGCAACTCGACTACATCGTCTGCATCTACGACAGCATGTCCGAGTTCGTCACGCCGGCGATCCAGGCCACCAACTCTGTCGGCAAGGTCAAGGTCATCGGCTTCAACGGTACGCCTTTCGTGCTCGACCTCGTCCGCACGGGCAAGGTCGAGATGGACCTGGGCGAGAGCCTGGACTGGGCCGGCCATGCGATCGCCGACGCTGAGATGCGGCTGATCGGCGGCATGGGCACCGTGAAGAGCATGAACATCCCGTTCCGCCTCTTCACCAGCACAAACGCGGCGGAGGCCGGCGTCCCGGCGAACTTCTCCCAGGGCTATGGCCAGTACAAGCCTCAGTACTACAAGCTCTGGGGCCTCTCGCAGTAAATAGCGGACTCGCGGTAACGGAGCGCTAGGCAGCAGGAGACAAGGCCGTGGACCAGACACTCGTCGTGCGGAATCTGTCCATGACGTTCGGCGGACAGAGAGCGCTGGACGATGTCAGCCTCAGCATACGACGTGGAGAGGTCCACGGCCTTGTCGGCCAAAACGGTTGTGGCAAGTCGACGCTCATCAAGATCCTGGCCGGCTATCACCACCCCGACCCGGGCGGCGAACTCGAAATCGACGGTCGCCCCGTCAAGCTGCCGGTGCGCACCGGCTCCGCCTCCGAGCTCGGACTCAGTTTCGTCCATCAGGATCTGGGGCTTCTGCCCTCGCTGACGGTGGTCGAGAACTTCCGGGCCTGGCGGATCTCGACGACATCCGAGTGGTTCATACGGTGGGGCCAGGAGCGCAAGCGGACCGCAGAGGCTTTTGCCCGGTTCGGCGTCGAGATCGATCCGCGAGCGCGCATAACAGACCTGCCCGCGGTGCAGCGCGCTCTCGTGGCGATCGTAAGGGCGCTTGACGACCTTGGCGAGTACACCAAGAACGACGACACGCGCGGTGGGCTGCTGATCCTCGATGAGCCGACGGTCTTTCTGCCGCGGTCCGACAGGGACCGTCTTTTCGACGTGGTTCGCAAGAGCGTGGCGCTCGGGGCGAGCGTGCTTTTCGTGTCGCACGACCTCGACGAAGCCTTGGCGGTCACCGACCGCGTTACGGTGCTTCGCGATGGCCGAGTCGAAGGAACGGTGACGAGTGCCGAAACCGAAAAGGACCAGCTCGTCGAGCTGATCATCGGCAGGCGCCTCGAGGCCTTCGAGGCATCCCACCGGACGCACACCGTCGGCGAGGGCAGCCACGTGTCCGTCGCCGACGTCTGCGGCGGCACTATCAAGAACGTTTCATTCGCCTTGAATGAGGGAGAAGTCCTCGGCCTTACCGGCCTCGTAGGTAGCGGATTCGAGGAGCTGCCGTACCAGATGTTCGGAGCCACGCCCGCCGTCAGCGGCCGCATGACCATCGCCGGCGCCGACCACGACCTGGCCACCATGTCGCCTGCGGCCGCCATCAAGGCCGGCATGGCGCTCATCCCGGCCGACAGGCAGGGCTCCGCCGGAGTAGGTTCGCTGCTCGTCCGCGACAATGTGATGCTGCAGGTCATCGACCAGTACAGACCCTACCGTCTCGAACGGGGGCGTTATCTCAAGGACGCGCGGGGGGCCTTGCATCAGTACGACGTCCGCCCGCCCGAGCCGATGATGGACTTTCAGGCTTTGAGCGGTGGCAACCAGCAGAAGGTCGTCCTGGCGAAATGGCTGCAGGCCGCACCGAAGGTGCTCCTGGTCCACGAGCCCACCCAGGGCGTCGACGTAGGGGCGAGACTGCAGGTGTTCGAGACCATCACACGCGCCGCCGCCAAGGGTATGTCGGTCGTGTGCGCAAGCTCCGACTACGAGCAGCTCGCGGCGATCTGCGACAGGGTACTGGTCTTTCACGACGGACAGATCATGTCCACGCTGGTCGGGGACGAGATCACCAAGGATCGAATCACGGAACAATGCTACATGAGCGCCAGGACGGTCAGGCCAGACGAGGATACGAGGGTCCCAGCATGAACCAAGTCAGCCCAGGGTCGGCAGGCGGGCCCCTAGAGCCCGTCGAGAACAGGCCTCAGCCGGCGAAGAAGAGTCTCAATCTCGGCGACTATGCCGAGCGTTTCGCTCTCGTTGGCGCTTGGCTCGTCGTGATCGTCGTCTTCAGCATTCTGGCGCCCCACACATTCTTCAATGTGCGCAACTTCACGACGATGTTCGGCACGCAGACGACTCTCGTCATGCTGGCCTTGGCGCTGCTGATACCCCTTACGGCCGGCGACTACGACCTCTCCGTGGCGGCCACGCTGACCATGTCGGGCATGGTCGTCGCCGTGTTGAACGCAAACCACGGCGTGCCCATCGGCGTGGCGATCGTCATCGCACTCGCCCTCGGCGCCCTGATCGGTCTCGTCAACGGGTTCTTCGTCATGGTCTTCGACATCGACCCGTTCATAGTGACGCTGGGCACCGGTACCGTGATCCTGGGGCTCACGCTGTGGATCAGCGGCTCACAGACCATCAGCGGCGTATCCAACTGGCTGAGCAGCTGGGTCGTGGAGCGTCGGCTGTTCGGCATATCGCTCGAGTTCTACTACGGGCTGCTGCTGTGCGTGCTCCTGTGGTACATATTCGACTTTACGGCCATAGGCCGCCGCATTCTCTTCGTCGGACGGGGCACGAACGTCGCCCGCCTGAGCGGGATCCGCGTCGGGCGCGTGCGCTGGGGGTGCTTCGTCGCCGCCGGGATCATAGCCGCAGCCGCCGGAGTCCTGTACACCGGAACGGCCGGGGCGTCAGACCCGACTTCCGGTTCGACCTTCCTGCTTCCCGCGTTCGCCGCGGCGTTCCTGGGAAGCACCACGATCACCCCCGGCCGCTTCAATCCGTGGGGCACGTTCATCGCTGTCTACTTTCTGGCGACGGGCATCACCGGCCTGGCGATCCTGGGCGTGCAGACGTGGGTCCAGAACGTCTTCTACGGGGGCGCCCTGGTCATCGCCGTGTCGGCTTCGCAGGTTGTCAAGAAGCGCCACGAGCGCGCAGCGCGTCTCTGAGACCTTTCTAGCGAAGCATCGCGCGACACACCGGCATCGTTCGGGCCGCAGATCTGTTGATCCGCCCGACGCCGGCTCGGCGTCGTTTCTCGCCGCTCAGCGCGAGACGCGCAACAGCCGCAAGGTGAGCGGCCTCACGTCCTGGATGGCGGCCGTGGAGCAGATCTCGGTGCAGGCGTAGCAGCGCACGCACTTTCCGTCGTCGTATACCGGCGTGGGCGCCATTGTGATCGCACTCGCGCCGCAGATCTGGGCGCAGTCTCCGCAGCGGGTGCAGGCGCCGGCGTTGACCAGCCGGGGCCGTGAGGTCAACAGGTTGCGGGCGATGGTGCGTAGCGCCGGCGGCAGGCGGTCCTGGGCATCGCGGGGGGCGTGCTCGAAGCCCCGGTCGGCCACGATGGGGTCGCCTTCGAGACGGTACGGATCGTTCAGGTCGATCAGGCCGCGGCGTTCGGCGGCGGCCAGCGTGTAGATGCCGCGGCGCTCGTGGACCGTGAGGTCGGCGAGCGCCGCGTCGAGAGCGCTCGCGTCGGTGGCGGCAAACAGCGAGCCCATGGCGCGCGGTGTGCCGTTGCCCGGCCCCTTGCCCTGCATGGCGACGATCGCGTCGATCACCGTCAGGCGCGGCGCCAGCGCGAGGTGGATGTCGAGAAGCATGTCGGCGAAGTCGGCGCGCGCGCTCGAGCGAACGTGGAGCTGACCCTTGCGCAGGCCGGTCACGCAGCCGAAGGTGAGCTTTACGCCGCCGGTCAGGCGCATGAGGCCATGGGTCTTGAGCGGACCGACCTGGACGATGCCGTCGGCTGTGGTCCAGCAGCGCCCGACCGGAAAGCTGCGATACAGACGGCCGTCGGGTGTGGCCAGCTCGACCACGTCGGTGTCGGGCACGAGCAGCTCGACGTCCTCATCGCGGCAGACTTCCGTCATGCCGCTCATCTCGTAGGCGCGGCTCACGCGGCGTTCGGTTCCGGGCCCTCCCGGGCTGTCGCCGACGAACGGTGTGGCGCCGGCGCTCTTGAGCGCACGCAGCACGGCGCGCAGCGTTTCGGGGTGCGTGGTCACGACCTTCTCGGGGGGCGCCCCCCGCAGCAGGTTGACCTTGACGCCGATGCGCTCGCCGGGTGAGACGAGCGCCCCCCAGCCCCCAAACGGGGCGCAGGCGCGCTCGAGGGCCGCGGGCAAACCGGGACCGTACTGTGCCTTGACATGGCTCACGAGAGAGGGCCCCGATCGCGGCGCCTGCCCAGCGAAGTGAGAGTCTGCCGGCGTTGCGGCGGTCACGGCCGGTCGGCGTCGGGCGCAGTCCGCAGGTGCTGGGCGTACTTCTGAAAGATCTCGAGGGCGCGCTGCACCGCTACCTCCGAGGACGTCTCGCCTTCGTCTGCCAGACACTCGCGAATCTTGTGGGTGATGACAAAGATGCCGACCCGGTCGAGCGCGGCGCGGGTGGCCGCGAGCTGCGTCAGGACATCTTCGCACTGGGCATTGCCGGCGACCATGCGCTGCAGGCCGCGCACCTGGCCTTCGATACGCTTGAGGCGGTTGACCAGCTTCTCGACGTCGGCGCTTGAGGGCTGCGCGGCGGGTTGCCCGGCGGGCCGGGCGGCGGGCTGCGCGGCGGACTGTGAGACGGACTGTGAGGTGGGCTCGACCATGTCGCTCAGTATACCGTAGGGGGTACCTAGTGAAAACCGGGCGGCGGTGGAGTCGCCGGGCCCGCCGCCGTTCTCCGCCGTCGCTCCCGGCCGTCGCTCCCGGCCGTCGCTCCCGGCCGCCGCTCCCCGTCGCAGCGCCCCGTCGCCGCGATGGTATCCTTCGCAGGGATGCATTCGCTCATTCTCACGCTGGCGCCGCACGTCTCCTTTTTCAGCAACATCTTCAACAACGTCGAGACGGCGTTCCGCCATTACGGCTACCTGATCATCTTCTTGCCGATCCTGGGCGAGAGCGCCGGCATCCCCCTGCCCGGCGAGACGGTGCTGCTGGCCGGCGGCCTGGCCGCCTCGCGCGGCATTCTCTCGCTGCCCCTCGTCATTCTGGTCGGCGCGTCGGCTGCCATCGTCGGCGACAACCTAGGCTACCTCGTCGGCCGCCGCGGCGGGCGACCGCTGCTGCTGCGCTACGGCGCCGTTTTGCACGTCAAGGACCGCCAGATCGCCATACTCGACAGCTTCTTCGCGCGCCACGGGCCCAAGACGGTGTTCTTCGGTCGCTGGGTCATCTTCTTGCGCGTCTGGGCGGCGTTGTTTGCCGGCGCTTCGCGCATGCACTGGCGGCAGTTCGTTTTCTACAATGCCCTGGGCGGCCTCGCCTGGGCGACCACCATGAGCTCGCTGGCCTACGTCTTCGCCGCCAGCGTGGCACGCATAAGCAAGGTCTTCGGGGTGCTCGCCTGGGTGTTTGCCATAGCCGTCGGCATAGCCGTGGCTGTCTTCATCAACCGCATGCAACGGCGGGCCGAGAACCGCACCCAGGTCGACGCCGCCGAGGAGCGCATCCACCGGGAGCGCGCCGAGTTCGAGGAACGCCGGGCGGCGCGCAAGGCCCAGCAGAAGTAGTAGCGGCCGGCTGGGCGCGCGCCGCGCGGCCGCCGTTCAGCAGGCCGGTTCGGGGGCGCCCGCACCGCGGGCGGCGTGTTCCTGGGCCCAGCGCGCCTTGAGGCCCGTGAGGATGGCGTCGGGCACCGGCCGGCCGCCGTTGGCGAGGCCGAGCCGCACATCGGGCTTGGTCTGTCCGTGAAAGTCGGATCCGCCGGTCGGCACGAGGCCGTTGACGGCCGCCAGAGCGAGGCAGCGCGCGACCGTCTGCTCGTCGTGTCGCGGGTAGAAGCACTCGAGACCACCCACGCCGCAGTGGCGGCCCTCGGCCACGAGGCGGGCGAGGCCGGCCGCGTCGGTGTGGATGATGCCCGGGTGAGCGATGACCGCGAGGCCGTCGGCGCGACGCACCAGACGGACCGCGGCGGCCAGCGACAGACGCCGCCGGTCGACCCAGGCCGGCGCGCCGCGGGCCAGGAAACGCTCGAAGGCTTCGGTGATCGAAGCGACGTAGCCGCGGCGCCGCATGGCCTCACCGATGTGAGGCCGTCCGGCGGCGCCGCTCCCGGCGATCGCGGCAAGCTCCTCGGTCTCGACCGTGTACCCGAGCGCCCGCAGACGTTCCAGGATCTGGGCATTGCGCACGTTGCGGTAGCTGCGCAGGTCGCTGAGCGCCCGTTGCATCTCGGCGCCCGGCGGTGCGCCGGGAAAGTAGCCCAGCAGGTCGACGGTCATCTGGGCGTGCTCGAGGTTGATCTCGACCCCGGGCACGACCTCGACGCCGAGCTCGCCGCCGGCGACCAGGGCCTCGGCGATGCCGTCGATCGAGTCGTGATCGGTCACGGCCACCGCGCTCAGGCCGACCTGCGCCGCCAGCTCGACGAGCGCCCGCGGCGAGAACGTGCCGTCCGAGTACGTGGTGTGCGCGTGAAGATCGATCATCGCCGGTACGATAGCACGGCGCGCGCCGGTCGCCGCCGTCGCGACGAGTGGGGCCGGGTCAACGTTTGTGGGCGTGGTTCGCGCGGGAAGAGTGCGACGAGCGCCGCGCCGCGACCGGGGTGCGGCACACAGTCCTTCAGCCACCCACCCGGAGGCGCGTTACATGAGGATCGGCCTGATCGCCCCGCCCTGGTTTCCGCTGCCACCGAAGGGCTACGGGGGCATCGAGCTGGTCGTCCACCTGCTGACCGAGGGTCTCGTGGCGCGCGGCCACGACGTCACTCTGTTTGCCAGCGGCGACTCCAAGACGCTGGCCCGGCTGTCGTTCGTCTACAGCCGCGCCCCCAGCGAGAAGATCGCGACTCACGGTCACATCGAGATCATTCACGGCCTCGAGGCCTACTCCCAGGCCCGCGAGTTCGACGTGATCCATGACCACGACGGCCTGGCTTCGCGGGCCATGGGCGTCCTGGTGCACCGGCTGGTGGGTACGCCGGTGGTCGCCACCCTGCACGGGCCGGCCGACCCGCTGACCCAGGAGATCCTTTCCAGCATGCGCCACGGCCTGCGCTTCATCGCCATCTCCGAGTACCAGCGCGGCGGACTGCCCGAGCTGCCCTTCGTGGCGACCATCCCCAACGCGATCGACATCGACAGTATCCCGTTCTCGGCCGAAAAAGACGACTACCTGCTCTTCATCGGTCGCATGATCGCCGACAAGGGCGCCCACAACGCCGTCGAGGTGGCGCGCCGGCTCGAGTCGCGGCTGATCCTCGCCGGCAAGGTCAACGAGGAGCCCGAGCGCAGATACTTCGCCAAGTCGATCGAGCCATTCCTGTCGGATCGCATCTACTACCGCGGCGAGGTCGACACTGCGACCAAGGACGAGCTCTACCGGCGGGCCCGCTGCACACTGTTTCCCATCCAGTGGCCGGAGCCGTTCGGCCTGGTGATGATCGAGTCGCTGGCCGCCGGCACGCCGGTGATCGCCTTTCGCAGGGGCTCGGTGCCCGAGGT
>Ga0182014_10003637_pt1 | contig 18321 bp, 14 predicted proteins | sample 612S2DmetaG_FD_120489 | JGI IMG/M metagenome (GOLD analysis project Ga0182014, IMG submission 120489) | Permafrost microbial communities from Stordalen Mire, Sweden - 612S2D metaG | ecosystem: Environmental > Terrestrial > Soil > Wetlands > Permafrost | place: Sweden: Stordalen | collected... | reverse complement strand
CCCCCGATGCCGCCGGCATCAAGCGTATGCGGAGAGATCCTCTTCCAGCGGACGCCGGTTGTAGCCCAGGTTCGGCGGCAGGTCCAGCATCGGGCCCCGCCACTCCAGCATCCGGTCCACGTCGGCGTTAAGCCGATACTTCCGCTCGACGTCGGCGATCCTGGCGCCAACCACGTCGATCTTGGCCAGATCGTATTGGCCAAGGCCGCCCTGGTAGGCGTAGTTCAGATAGCCAAGCCAAGTGGGGTCGATTCCCATGCACTCCAGGCCCACCCGGTCCACCGCCAGAAAATCCGTCGAGGCCAAGGCGATGCGATGCGGCACCGGGGTGCCCGAAACGGGACCGTTCCCTTCCATGCCCTCGAACCCGTCCACCAGCCCCACTCCCCAGTTGTGCTTCATTCGCTGCACGGCCAGATACATGTTGAAGTTGCCCGCCCGGATGCCAACGTGAAACTTGCGCTTCTCGTTTTCCGCCAAAGGCCGGTTCTGTCCGGGAGGCGGAGACAGCGGCGCCCCCATAACCATGTTCTTGATCGACATGGTTGCCACCACCATGTTGTGCGTCTTCATCACCGCCGCGGAAATCACGAAAGCATCCGGGTCCAGGAATCGAGATCCCAGCCGGATGGGAATCAGGTGCGTGTCGTAGTCGATCCCGTACAAGAGTCCATACCGACCCTCCTCCTCGTTGGGAACTTCCAACTTGATGTCGAAGGGCTTGTGCTCGGCGAAGAGCTTGCTCCAGCCGAACTCGCTGAGGGCCTGCCTGGACGGACTGCTGGCGCACTCGGCGACCACCACCGGACCTTTGAAGCGGGGAGCCAGGTAGTCGAGGATTCCGTGCACGGTGTCGGCCTGGGTGGAAATCAGTTGCCGCGACGGGTCGAGACCGTTGGGTTTGATGAGAACGTACTTCCTGGCCTTGAGAGCCGGCCGGATCTGGTCGTCGATCGCGACCAGGGCCTCGTAAATGTTCTTGCGCCGGTTGTCACCCTTGATCAGGGAAACCTTGGCGCGGCGATCGGAATACTGGAACAGCTTGGCGACGTTGCCAGTGGCCATACGGGGGTCCTGCGCCTTCGCCCCCAGCGCCTGCGGTATCGCCCCCACATCGACGGGCGGTTGCTGCCGCGCCTTCAAAGCCAGCCCCTGGGCGGCGGCAATCGCCCCCGCACGGGCAAAGAAAGATCTGCGTGTAACTGCCATGGGCCAATGACCTCCTCGCGCTACAAAGCGACCGTCCACTGCCGGTGCGCCCCCATGTCCGGGTCGCCGGCTTCGCGCCCGGCCGCGTCGTGTATCTCGCTAGTGCCGGCTACACACGGAACAGATCGGCCTCTTGTCCCGTGCTTCCGACGCGGCCACAGCTTTGGAGCCCTTCTATCAACCACCCGCACGGCGGCGGACGTAACAACTACTTGACCACGCCGGGCGCCTCCTCACGCACGCCCTCCACCCAGCCTGGATACCACCGAAAAACGTTGCCCGTCAGGCTGGCCACGAAGATATCCCCATTGGGGGCCAGCGACAGCCAATGCCCGGGACTCTCCATGGAGCCGAGAATCTTGCCCGACGCGATGTCGATGCGCATGATCCGCCCCGCCAGCGTGTCGTAGGCCAGGTTCTCCTGGTTGTTCCGGTGGGTGATGATCCATAGCTCGTCTTTCGGCGAGATGTCCATCCCCTGAGTGGCGCCCAGATGGGTCCACTGCCGGAGGAACTTCCCGTTGGAATCGAAAATCTGGATGCGGTTATTCTCGCGGTCGCTGACATACACATTCTGGTGCGAGTCGATCACCGCGACGTGGGGCGTGTCGAACTCGCCCGGGCCTTTGCCGCGCTTGCCCCATTCCATCAGGTATTTGCCGTCGCGCGAGAACTTCACCACGCGCGAGTTGCCATAACCATCGGTGACCAGAAAGTCGCCGTTGGCAAAGAACGCCACGTCGGTCGGACGGTTGAACGTATCGTGGGTTGCATCCGCCTTTCCCTTCGTGCCAAGAGTGCGCAGCAGCTTGCCGTCGTTAGTGAACTCCATTACCAGGTGATAACCGGTGTCGGTGGCCCACACATGGCCTTGCTTATCGACCCGCAGCCCGTGTGCGATGCTGAACACCCCTTTGCCCCAGGAACGAATATACTTGCCCGTAGCGTCGAAGACGACAATAGGGTCGGCGCGGGGGCCGCGCTGGGCCACGTAAACGTTCCCTCCCGAGTCCACGGCGACGGCCGACACCCGGCCGAAGCGCCAGCCGTCGGGCAGCGTGTCCGGCTCCTCGCCGAAGCGAATCATGACACGATATTTGAGCAATCCACCTTCGTGCGAATTCCAGCCCTGTTGCGCCGGGCACGTGGCGGCCAACAGAATCGGGAGAATCAGGTATGTCAGTTTCATCGATAAGACCTCCTCGCGTCAGTAACCGCGCTGTTTGTCCACCACGTTTTCCAGCGGCAAGCCGTTCGCGTAACGCCGGACATTGTCGGCCAGCAGGCCCACTAACCGGATCTGGCGCTGCGGCGAGAATCCGGAGCTGTGGCAAGTGAGGATCAGGTTCGGGCAATCCCAGAGCGGGGAAGTCGATGGCAATGGCTCGGTGCGCGTTGGGTCCAGCCCGGCGCCGGCGATCCAGCCTTCCTTCAGCGCCTGGGCGAGCGAGGTCTCGTTCACCAGCGCTCCCCGGGACAGGTTGAGGAAGTACGCCGTCTTCTTCATCGCCCGAAATACCTTCTCATTGAACATCGCCTCGGTTTCCTTGGTAGAGGGCGCCGCGCTTACCAGTATGTCCACCTGCGGGACCATCTCCATGAACCACCCCGGCTCCCGCAGCGTGTCCACGAAGACCGGCTTGGCCATGGGCTTCGCATCCGTGGCCAGGATCCGCATGTTGAAGCCATAGTGCGCGCGCATGGCCGTGGCCTGCCCAATGCCGCCCATGCCGACAATCCCCATGGTCATGCCATCCACCTCCACCAGGTTCCGCTCGGATTTCCACGTCCGCTTCTGGAACTGCGGAATGTAGTACTTATCGAGCCCGCGCGTCAGGCTCAATAACATACCGATGGCTGTCTCGGAGATGGCCGGCGCGTACATTCGCGCCATGTTGGTCACCACCACGTTACTCTCGATCAACTCGGGAAACAGCAATTTCTCCATGCCCGCTTCGGTGGCCTGCATCCACCGCAAGTTCCTGGCCTTCGCCAGCATCTCCGCGTTGAGCGCGCCGAAAACGACGTCGGCTTCGGGCAGCGCCCTGTTCAATTCGTCGGCGTTGGCCGGCAACGCAATCCGAACGTCGTTGCCCTGGGACTGGATCTGTTGAATCTCGGCCGCCGTGTATCTGGGAGGCGGGACTACGGATGAGGCCGTGGCCGTCACGATTCGGACCCGGGCGGGTGGCGGATCGAATATCGCAATTCTGTCCGAGGCGAGCAGGACTGGCACTGCCGGAGCAGCCGCCGCGGCCGACAGGAACAATCGGCGCGACAAAAAATTATCGGTCATAAGCTTTTCCTTTTCCGTGCATCGTTCGCGACTTTCGGGCTCCCTTGCCACTCGGGTAACCCGAGTTGTGTCAAGCGAAGACCAGATTCGCGCCTGAACTGCGGCCCGCGTCCGCTGGCACGGACAGACCTATCCTGGATAACCCTTCGGAATCCTCAACTGTGATTCTGCACTGTTCCTCGGCCCAATTCAAGCCCCGCAACACCGAAATCTCCCTGGAGCGGCGAAACGCGGATGGTGAAAATAACCGTTTTATCGGCGTTATCTGTGTTCACCAGCGGCTCGAATTTGTTTTTTCAAGCCTCCTCATGGAGTGGTTGCCGGCCACCGGAGTGGCTATTTCCCGACAGTTCGGTTGGGTGGCGCGGCGCGGAGAAATCCCCCTCAAGGACCGGAACAAATCGGGTCCTGGCTTCGTCGAAGCTATATGCCAGATTTCTTGGATCGGCTTCGACAGGACGCACGCTACGGCGTCCGAATGCTGCTCTCAAAGCCGGGCTTCACCGCCGTGGCGGCCCTTTCCATTGCGCTCGGGATCGGCGCCACCACGGCTATTTTCAGCGTGGTCTACGCCGTTCTGATCGATCCTTATCCGTATCGGGCGGCGGATCGCATCGGCTTTTTGTATCTAACCGGAAAAAAGGACAACCTGCGGGGCTTCGGCTACTCAAAAGCGCAATATCTCGACTTGAAATCGCGCATGCGTTCCATGGAAGATGCGATTGCGATCGATAGGAGCGAGGTCGTGATGACCGGAACCGGATTGGCGGAAGTGGTCGTGCGCGGGGCCTGCTCCGGCAATTTCTTCGATTTCTTCGGCGTGCCTCCGCTGGTTGGCCGCGCATTCACGGCCGCGGAGATGCGCCAGGGGACTGCGCCGGCGCCGGTCGCGGTGCTGAGTTATAAGTTCTGGCAACAATCGTTCCAGGGCCGGCCCGACATACTGGGCCGGCAGGTGCGGCTCAACGACACCGTGTACACGGTTATCGGCGTGCTGCCCGTCCGGTTCACCTGGATGGATGTGGACGCGTACGTGCCCATGGACATGCGGCCGAGCACGCTAGACACTGTCAACCTCGTGTACCGGATCAGGCCGGGCGTGAGCCAGGACCAGGTCGACGCCGAGTTTCGGCCGATCCTCGAAGAGTATCGCAGGCAATTGCCGCCCTACATGTATCCGGAAGGCGCCTTCAAGGTGAAGTTCGTCAACGTGAACGAGGACATTCTGGGCAAGTTCGCAAACACCCTGCTGGCCCTGTTCGGCGCGGTGACGCTGCTGCTGCTGATCGCCTGCGGCAACGTGGCGAACCTGCTGCTGGCGCGCGCCGCCACGCGCGAGGGCGAGATGGCGATTCGCATATCCATCGGCGCCACCCGGGGACGCCTGATTCGCCAACTCCTGACGGAAAGCGTCCTGCTGGGGTTGACCGGCGGCGTATTCGGGATCGGGCTGGCTTATGTGGGGGTGCGCGCGGTGATTGCGCTGATGCCGGAATATTCCATTCCCCACGAAGCCGCGATCGCGCTGAATTGGCCGGTGCTGTGGTTCGCGCTGGGGGTATCGGTTTTGACCGGCGCCATTTTCGGACTGGCCCCCGCGGTGCACTCGTCGGCGGAAACGCAGGCCGAAACGCTACGCGACACCGGCCGGGGAACCGGTGCGCGCCGCCGACGCCTGCACGACGCGCTCATGGTTGCCGAGATTACCCTGTCGCTGGTATTGCTGACCGGGGCTGGCCTCGCGGTCCGCGGCCTGGTCGCCTTGCAGAATCAGAGCCTGGGATACGAGCCGCGGCATGCGCTCACGTTTCTGATGCCGCTGAGCGAAGGACACTATACCCAGTGGGCTCCGCGCGTGGCGCTGTATCACGACATCGCCACCCGCCTGCGGCGCGCCCCGCAAGTGGAAGCGGCCGCCGTAAGCGCCACCGGCACTCCCCCATACAACGGCTTTAATACCAAGGCGATGCTCGACGGCCGACCCGCCGACCAGGCATCCGAGGTCAGCGTGAACCTGGTGGAGGACGGCTACTTCGCCGCCGTGGGAACGAAGCTGTTGCGGGGGCGGGACCTGACCGAGGCCGACGTGCTGGAGGCGCGGCCGGTCGCGGTGATCAGCGAAGACATGGTGAAGCGCGATTTCGCCGACGGGAAAGATCCGCTGGGCCATCACCTCCAGGTGGATCTCTTCAATCAGAAGATTCCTCCGCAGATCCTGAAGGCGCCGCACTTCAACAACTCCTTCGAGATCGTCGGCGTGGTTGGGTCGGCGCGGAATCGCGGCTTGAGCCAGCCGGCGAAGGCGGCCGTGTTCATCCCCTATTCGATCCTGGTGCCGCCCAATACGTACATCATTGCGCGGACCAAGGGAGATCCCAACGCGTTGGCCGGCCTGGCCAGGGACGCGGTTCGGGCAGTGGACAAGAATCAGCCCATCACGCTGACCCGGACGCTCGAAGGCTGGCTCGACACAGCCACCGCGTATCAAACGTTTACTACCTTTCTATTTAGCGTGTTCGGCGGCATCGGGATGCTGCTGGCGGCCGGCGGCGTCTTCAGTGTAGTGTCCTACTCGGTGGCGCACCGAACGCGCGAATTCGGCATTCGCATGGCGCTGGGCGCCGAGCCGCGCGATGTTCTGCGGTTGGTGCTGCTGTCCGCCGGCCGCGTGCTGGCGATTGGCCTTGCTGTGGGATTGGGCCTGAGCCTGCTGGCCAGCCGCCTGCTCGCGGACCGTATGGAAGGCATGGGCACGGCCGGCCCGCTCCTGTTCCTTTCGGTTCCCGCCGTGCTGATCGCAGCCACCATAGCCGCCTGCTTCCTGCCGGCCCGTTCCGCTACCCGGATCCAGCCGATGGAAGCGCTACGCCACGATTAGCGCGCATTTCTTGCAGAGGCCCCGGCGCGGATCGTGGCGCAGGCAGTCATGCCGACGTTTGCCCCCAACACAGTGTCGCAGCCTGGAAGAAATGTCGAGACGACTCTCGACACAGCAGGCACGAATGCCTGCGCCACGGCGGCTCGCAACCGGGAGAAATGCGGGTTAGGCAGGTAGGACAGACGATCATTTCTTGTCGTCTGTCAGGCTGGCATTGTCTGACGGTCCCGACAGACCACGAAAGACGATGGTCTGTCCCACCTGGATCGTCGCAGCCGCCGGCGGTTTGACAGACAGGGTTATTCCCTGAGAGGCTCTAACGCCCCGGCAGCGATTCCTAAGTGCCGCACATGCTGCAATCGTATCGTGGACCCTAGTGCTTGACGGCGATGGTGGAAATTTCGATCTTTGCCCCGCCGATCAAACCCGCAACCTGTACGGTGGCTCGCGCTGGTTTGGGGTTTGGCATGAGCTTTTTGTAGACATCGTTCATCTTGGGGACGTCGTTCAAGTCCGTGACATAAACGGTCACGGATGTGATGTCGGTCATCTGAAAGCCCGCTTTCTTGACTATTTTTTCGATTGCGGCAATCGTATTTGTAGTTTGTTGAGTGATATCGGTCCCCGTGAGTTTGCCGTTCGAGTCGGGCCCTTGCTGGCCTGCAACGTAGAGGGTATTGCCAGCCACATACCCATTGCTAAAGGGCATGCCGTCCTTGAAGTCGATGGCGGTGTTTTGAGCGAAAGCACTGGCCAGGGCGCAGAACGCCAGCATGCCCATCGACCACAGACGCCGCGGGATTGTATGGTGGTTCTTCTCTTTCGTAATTAGTCTCATAGTGAATGAGCGTATCATGTGTCCGCCTTCAAATTGGACTGTCCTCCACCGGAGAGGAAGGAACAATAGAGTCCGCTTGAATCCCGCATATATGGCTGAGCCAGGTTTAAGCGATCCAGGCTGGGACATCGTCAGCAGGGCGGCCATCAGCTCAATGCCGTCCTGCTGGCGCCACTGGCGGGCCGCCCGCGCCGCCGGATTGCCCTGCGCCAGAGCGGCGGTTGTGAGCAGGCGAGGAGGATCGGGAACCGTTTCAAAGTGCCTCCAGGGTTCACGGGTTCAGCCGGGATTTTGGCTTGGAGTCCCGGGTCCTGCTAGTATAGCGTTCGCAGCTTTCGGGTCAAGGTTCACTCGTGAAGAAATGGACGGCACTCGACAAAACGCTTACAGCCGACGGCAAGACCATCTCGCTCCATGAGCACGACGGGGAGTACGCTATTCGGGTGGATGGCGCTACGCTCATGTCGACCCGCCAGCACGGCTCCGAGGAGCAACTGGCGGAGTTGGCGTGTGCGCATTTGAAAGGGAAACGGCGCGCGCGCGTACTGATCGGCGGGCTGGGGCTCGGGTTCACCTTGAAAGCGGCGCTGGCGGCTCTTGCCCCCGATGCGACCGTGGTGGTTGCCGAGATTGTGGCCGCGGTGATCGCCTGGAATCGAAACCCCGCGTTCAAGCTTCCGGCCAACGGCATGGAAGATCCCAGAGTGACGGTTCTGCACCGGGACGTCAGAGAAGCCATCGGCGAGGCGCGGGGCGATTTCGACAGTATCATCCTCGATGTGGATAACGGCCCCGGCCCATTAAGCACCGAGGTCAACCGCCGGCTCTACGACCAGGCAGGATTGCAATCGGCCCGCACAGCCTTGCGGCCGGGAGGTTCGATGGCCTTCTGGTCCGTGGCGCCCGATCCGGCTTTCGAAAGACTCCTGCGCAGCGCCGGGTTCACGGTGGAGGTGCGGACTTGCCGCGCGCACGCGAACGGCGGGCGGCGGCACACGATCTTCTTGGGTCGGATGAAGTAGGCGACGGCACTCTTCTGTCGTTCCTCGCGGGACAAGATCGACCACCTTCTGGCGCCCTGGAGGGCTCGCCGAGATTGTTCTTCAGTTGAAGTTCATGCCGCACATGCCCGGGTTGCTGCACGGGCCGCCGCTCGGGCACATCGGAGCGTCCTGGCTTTTGGCGCCGCCGGCATGAGCGGCGAAGGTGGAGAGCTCCTGCTTCAGGTGCTTTTGGCCGCACTTAGGGCATTCGAGCTCCGGGGTTTCCGCCTGGCGGCGCACCAGCTTCTCGAATTTCGTTCCGCAATCCTGGCAAAGGTATTCGTATATCGGCATGGTTCTACTCCACTATTAGAATACAAATGCGGTCTATGATGCCACGCACCTGGGAGGGCGGCGCGCCGGCGTTGTTGACGATGATGGAAAACACCAGCCAGTCGCCGGACTGCCGCTGGGCATAGCCGGAGAGCGCATTGATGTGGGAAAGCGAGCCGGTCTTGGCGCGAATCCGGCCTTTGGTGGGGCCGTCGGTAAAGCGCGCGCTCAGGGTGCCGTCTTCACCGGCCGACGGCAGCAGGTCGAGCCAGGCATCGCGCAACGGCGAATCGTACATATATCGCAGCATCCCGACGACGGTGGCGGGCGTCACCAGGTTGGACCGCGCCAGGCCGGATCCATCGCCGAGCGAATAACCGTCCGGCGGGATGCCGGCGGAGGCGAGGAAGTCTTTCAGATCCGCGATCCCGGCTTCACGGCTGCCCTCGCCACGGCGTGCCAGGCCGACGGCGCGCAGCGCCATCTCGGCGTGCAGATTCTGGCTGACCTTGGCGGTGATCTTCAGATCGTCGAGCAGCGGCGGCGAGGTACGGCGCGCCAGTTCCACCCAGGCTGTCGGCACCTGCCCGTCCCGAGTGGGGTATTGATGCTCGGCGCGGGCTTCGCCATCCACGGTGACGCCACGCTCCTCGAGCGCCTTGCGGAAGGCCAGAGCGGCGTAGAGCGCCGGATCCTCGATGCCCAGTTCCAGGTCGTCGGGGGCGGACGCTACGGGCAGGGTGCCCCACAGGTCGATGTGAAAACTGCCGGGGAGGCGCTCGAAGTGGACCTGCCGCGGACCACCACGGGGGACGGTGAGTACTCGATTATCGATGGTGTAGTATTCGAGCGGCGGGTCGAGCTCCAGTTCGGCGGGATCGCCAACCCGCGAGCCGGGCCGGACCCGCAGGACGAACGCGTTGTCGTTCACGGTAAGCGCCGAAACCGGCGCACCGTATTCGAACTGCGGATCGCCGATGGCCCAGTTCTCGCCGTATGGCTCCCAAACATAACGGGTATCGTCGCCCACGATGCCACCGGTGACGCCCCGTATGCCGTGCGCGACGACCTGGTCAGCCAGATCTTCGATGGCGGCCAGGGGATTGCCAGTCACCGGGCCGGGGGCGTAGGGGATGGTGCGCGCGGAAAGGTCGGGGTCGCCGCCGCCCACCAGGCGCAAGTCGCCGGCGATGCGGCCAGATTGATCGGGCGCCCGGTCGGCCACCACGCGAGTCTCGAAGGTGTAGTTCGGACCCAGCCGGTTGAGCGCGAGCGCGATGGTGAAGAGCTTGGTGTTGGAAGCGGGGACGAAGAACTTGTTCTGGTTTTGCGAGTAGACCACTTCGCCGGTCTTGAGGTCGCGAATCTCGATGCCCCAAAAGGCGGCGGCGGCGGCCGGGGAATCGGCCAGCAGCTTATCGATCCGGCCGGCGAGATCGGCGGCGGAAAGGGCGGGTAGGAAAGCGAAGTAAAGAAATAGCGGCACGGATGAACACAGATAAAGGCAGATGTTGAAACAAAAGGCCTTATCGGTGTTCATCTGTGTTCATCCGTGGCTGGAATTTGATTTTTCATCTTCCGGTCACTTTCGATTCCAGCCAGATCAACGCCAACAGTGCCGCCACCACGAAGGTTCCAAGCAGGGGGATGCCGATGACCACGCCGACGCCGCCGAAATATGCCATGTAGCCCAGCGAAGCCGGCGCCAGCAAGCCGCCCACCTGCGCCAGTGAAAAAATGCCGTTAAAGAAGCCGGGGTGATAATAAGGAAAGCGGCGTCCGATGGTCTCGGCCATCAACGGGTAGATACTGGCGAAACCGGCGCCTAGAAAGAAGGCTCCCGAGCCGGCGCCGAACCCGTTGGGAGCGGCATAGAGGAGCAGACAGCCGAACAGCGCGGCCGCCACGCTGACCAGCAGCAGTACTCCGTGCCGAACTCTGGGCAGTAGGGCGACCACGATGGAACGTCCCACCAGCAGGCACAGCCAGAAGAAGGCCAGTAGCAGGAGGGCTTCTTCCGGGCTGATGCCTACGCGCCGGATCAGGAAAATGGGCATCCAACCGGCCACCGTCCACTCACTGCCGAATTGAAAAAACAAAAGCAGCGCCATCAGAATGGCGCCCAGGCTGCGAAAATCGCGAACGGCCTGGCGGAGCGTGGGCTGAACACTTTCCGGCTGCGCGGCGAAGGTGGAGCGGGCGTATAGAACCGCGAACACCGCCGGGATGGCCGCCATAAAAACCAGAATGGTGCGCACCGAGTAGGCATAAAAGGTGCCTGCCACCAGCAGGGTAGCGCCGAGGGAGCCCAAACCGTACCAGATCCCGCCGCGCACCGCCGTGCCGGCCGGATCCTGTTGATAGGCCGGAGAGATGGCGCGGAACAATCCAAGGCTGAGCGATCCGGCCGCCGCGCCTAAAACCAATAAGCCCGCCCCGCGCAGCCAGTTGGAAGAAGGAGGGGGAACCAGGGACAGGTACACCAGGGCGACGGAGGCGGCGGCGCTGGCGAGGGAGAGCACTCGGGGCAACCCGCGGGCGGCAATCAGCTTACGCGCCCAGGCCAAGGGTGCTATGACTCCCACGGCCAGGCTGAGAAAATCGTTTCCCACCGCGACGAAATCGGGCGGGTCTCGATGGTACCCCCAGGCGGGAAGGACGGCTCCCAATAGCGCCATGAGGAACCCCAAGAGCAGAAATCCGGCCAGGGCCCGGCCACAGTCGGAGCGCCCGGCGAGTGCTTCGGGGACCGGGTTGGCGGGCGCCAAACTCACAGGTCGATTGTAGCGCGTCCGATTTTGCGGAGGCGGCCGGTGGATGCGTTCTGTGGAAACCTGGAGCCAGCGATTCGGATTTCGGGAATCGAATCGCTTCACAGAAATGGGGACGGTCCCCGCGACCCAGGCCATGGAGGTCGAGGGATCAATCGTTTGCGGGCGAGGAAATGGGGACAGTCCCCCGTGCCGATGAGGCGAACCGGACTGGCAGGCAACGTGCTCCTGTATCAGTAAGGGTTATTTGAGAGTTTTCCGCTTTGGGTGAGTTGCCTCCTTATTCTATAGGCTTCCAGCCTCGCGCCGGTTGTGCCGGCCGCGGGGCTTTTTCATTTTGGTACACTCGAATTCTCCGAACCATGACGGGACTCTACGCTCGATGGATCGACCGCTGGGAGCGTAAGCTCGCCACCCGCGATACGAACCGGGTTGTCCGCCCTTTTGAGTGGGGTACGGACTGGCTGAACGCGATCGGGTTTCCGGCCATGGCCGCCGACCCCGGCGACCCGGCCGCCGCCCTGGATAGCTTTGCCGCTCAAGCCCGGGCCGATAGCGACCGTTTCTACCGCTACCAGACGCCGTCCGATTTCCGCCTCGGTGACGGCGAGTTGACATTCACCAGCCCGGTGCGCTCCTTCGACCCGATGAATAATGTTGTCCATGCGCGCTGGTTTCCGGCGAGGGAGGACTATGGCCGGGCATTGGTGGTGCTGCCCCAATGGAACGCCGACGCGAATGGTCACCTGGGCCTGTGCAAATTGCTCAACCGGTTCGGAATCAGCGCCTTGCGCATGACCATGGCGTACCACGCGGAGCGCATGCCGAAAGAGCTGGAGCGCGCCGATTATCACATGTCGAGTAACATCGGCCGCACCGTACACGCCTTTCGGCAGTCGATTATCGATGTGCGCGCCTGCCTGGACTGGCTGGAACAGCAGGGCTACGCGCGGCTGGGAATTCTGGGAACCAGCCTTGGGTCCTGCGTGGCATTCATCGCCACTGCCCACGATGCGCGCGTGCGCACCGGAATCTTCAATCACGTGTCCCTGTATACTTCGGACGTAGTCTGGACCGGGCTTTCCACCCAGCACGTGCGCAAAGGCTTTGGAGAAACGGTGACGCAGGACGACCTGCGGCGCTACTGGTCGGTCATCAGCCCGGCCGTGTACCTGGAGCGCATGCGCGACCGGCACATCCATAGCCTGCTGGTATGGGCGCGCCACGATTCGAGCTTTCTGCCGGTGTACTCCAGGCAGGTATTGCGCTCGTACCGCGAGATGGCCTTGCCGCACAAAGTATTAACATTGCCTTGCGGGCATTACACCACGGGGCGATTTCCGTTTAATTGGATGGACGGGCTGGCGATGTGCAGGTTTGCGGCGCAGAGGCTGTAGGGGGGAAGCTCAGCGGCGTGCCCTTAAGGGCGGGATCGCGTGGTCGATAGCGATCGGTAGGAGGACAGGACGGAGGGGCACACAGACTAAAGTCTGTGCCACCTGCCGGCAGATGGTGGCACAGGCTTCAGCCGGTGAAAAGGGCAGACAGGGAGGTCTGTTCTACTGGGTCGGTTTCTTGCGCGGGCGGACGGAGCGCTTCTTGGGCTGGCCGTCGCCGGAGATTTTGCGCGGGGCGCGGGGGCGGCGCTGCGGTTTGGGCGGCGGAAGGGGCTCGGGAATCTCGCCGGTGGCGGTGGGCTGGCCGGGCACGATCGGCTGCGGCTCGTCCACTTCTTCCTCCTCGGGCACGGCTTCCGGCTCGGGGGCCGGCGGCGGAGCGGGCGGATGGAATTCGGCGCCCAGATAGACGCTCAGCCCCTGTTCTTCATCGGCCTGAACCCGCACCAGTCCTTTGTCCTGCGCGAAGTTGAGCAGTTCGGTGAATTCCTGGAAACCGTACTGGCGCCAGTCGAAATTCGGCTGCTCCTCGCGCACCCATTCGGCCAGGTCGTCCACATGGGCGCCGCTGTCCACTTCGAGACGATGCGTCTCCAGCACGTCGCGCAGCAGGGGAATCGCCTGCTCGGGTTTGGCGGTGGGTTTCTCCGGTGTGGCGCCGCCCTTTAGCCGGATCATGTAGCGGCCTTCGCCGCCGGTGACCTCGACGAAGTCGGCCTTCTGCAGCTTCTCCACGAAATCCGTGAACGAGCCGGCGCCGTAGGCCTTCTCATTGAAAGTGGAATCGAGCTGCAACATGGTGGATTTCAAAAGGCCCAACTGGGGCCGCACCTCGCGGCGCTCCAGCACGCCCAAGGCCCGTTCCACCAGCGGCATGGACTGCGCCAGATCGAGCGCCACCCGCTGCTTGTGCTGTTGCTGCTGGCGCGGCTGCTGCGGCGGCCTATCCTCGCGCGGCGGCTGCTGCTGTTGCTGCTGCGGCTGCTGCGGCGGCGGTTGCTGCGCCTGCGCCTGGTGGCGCGGCCGAGGGTCGTCGATGACGGATTCGTAAGCTACGAACTCGTGACAGTTCTTCTGCAGGATGGTGCTGGTGAAAGCCTTCCCACCCACCACGAAGATCCGCTTGTCGTATTGTTTGAGCTTGTTCACCAGCGCGATGAAGTCGCTGTCGCCGCTTACGATGGCGAAGGCGTTGATGTGATCGTGGGTGAACGCCATTTCCAGCGCGTCCAGCGCCAGGTTGATATCGGCGCCGTTCTTGTCGCCGCGCGGCGATGGGTCGCGCTGCACCATTTGGACGGCGTGCTCGCTGAGCGCGCGGGTCGCCGATTCCTGTCTGCCCCAGTTCGCGTAGGCGAACTTGGTGACGATCTCGCCGCGTTCCTTGAGCGCGTCCAGCACCGCCGCAACGTCGAATTCGCGGTGCAGCGTGGACTTCACTCCGATCTCGATGTTATCGAAATCGATAAACACGGCGATCTTCAGTTTCTGTTCCATTTCTCTTCTGTTCCTTAGCATTCCGTCAATCTGTGCGCCAGGCCGTGCGGCCCGCCGCGCTGGATTGTCCCTGCGCGCCGTCGGGCAGACGCGCCCGCCGGCTACGCACTCTAAAGCCACTGGCCTCAAGCGTAGTGTACCCTACTTCCAGGTGAGAGGGTGTGACAGACGATCGCCTTCTGTCGCCTGTCAAGCGGACGCGCAATCGCGAGGCACGACAGACGACAAAAAACGATCGTCTGTCCCACCTACGCAAAGTAGTGCTCGATCGAGCGTAGATACTGGCGATTGCGCAACGCGCTTTCGCGGGGCGTGCCCATGCCCGGAAGGATATCCTGCTCCACCAGCACATAGCCCGAATAGCGCCTGGATTTGAGCCAGCCGAGCACGGCCGGGAAGTCCACCGAGCCGCGGCCCAGCTCGCAGAAAACGCCGTGACGAAGGGCGGTGAAATAATCCCAACCGCCGGCGCGGGCGCGCCCGGCCACCTCGGGCGCGCAGTCCTTGAAATGCACGTACCAGACGCGGTCGCCGAAGCGCTTGAGGCCCGCCACGACATCGGTGTGGCCGGCGCCGTAGACGAAGTGGCCGGTGTCGAAAACCAGGCCGACGTGGAGCGGGTCGGTCAGCTCCAGAAAGCGGGCGATTTCGTCGGGCGTTTCCACATATCCGGCACAGTGGTGGTGAAAGACCGTGCGCAAACCGGTTTCGTCCGCCACCGCCTTGGCGACTTGGTTGGCGCCGGCGGCGAAGATGCGGCGCTCGCCGGCGCTCAAGCCCATGGAAGCAGCGATGCGGCCGGCGTGCCGGGTGCGCTCCGCGACCGTGCCGTTTTCATCGGCGAGCACCAGGAATGGCGCCGGGCTGGTAGCCACGGCAGCCAGCAGGCGCGCCGCGCGGACGGCGGCCGCGCACCCGGCGGCGTGAGCCGAGTGGTCTCTGAGCGCCACGGGAACGAAGGCGCCCAGCATGGCGAGGCTGCGGCGCGACAGTTCCGCGCCCAGCGCCGCAGGGTCGGTGGGCATGTAGCCCCAATCGCCCAACTCGGTTCCCGTATAACCGGTGGCGGCCAGTTCGTCGAGCATGCGGTCGAACGGAACGGTTTCGCCAGGTACGCCGTCGAATTCGAGCGATCCCCAGGAGCATGGGGCATTGCCTACGCGTAACGCGGACATTGGTTCCATACGGCTCGGAGTGTGCCGGTCAGATGTTGGCGGCGATCTCGTGCCTCCTCTCTTTGACTCTGGCTTCTTCATACTGCGCGCGGGCCACGCGGATGGAAGCAAGCTCGGAGACTTCCGAGATCTGGACGTCCCACCAGCTCTCGTAGCCGGGTACGCGCATTTCCTTATCGACCTCCACGACGACCGCGCTGGTGCCGTTGTGGCGCCGCATGTCTTCGACCGCGGCGGCCAACTCTGCGTGCGTGCGGACACGTAACGCGCGGGCGCCCAGGCCGGCGGCCAGGGCCACGAAATCGACCGGGACGTAGGCGCCGTCGAGCGCGCCCGATTCCTCGCGCCGCAAGCGGTAGTCGGTTCCGAAGCCGCCCGAGCCTATGGCCTGCGACAAGCCGCCGATGCTCGAAAAACCGTGGTTGTCGAGCACGATGAGATTCAGCTTTCGGCCTTCCTGCACGGACGTGGCGATTTCCGAGAACATCATGAGAAACGAGGCGTCGCCCACCATCACGTACACCTCGGATTCGGGTTTGGCCATTTTGACTCCCAGGCCGCCGGCGATTTCGTAGCCCATGCACGAATTGCCGTATTCCATGTGGTAGCCGCCGGGGCGGCAGGTGCGCCACAGCTTGTGCAGGTCGCCGGGCAGACTTCCGGCGGCGTTGACCAAAACGTCTTCCGGCCTGGCGGCGCGGTTGACCACACCGATGACTTCGCCCTGGCTGAGCGGCGGCCCGTGGCGCAACCCGTAAATACGGTCGGTCTCGGCTTCCCACTGGCGTTTGGCCGAGGCGATCCACTCGGCATATTCGGAATCGATGCGATAGCCCGCCACGGCCGCATTCAACCGCTCGAGCGCGGCGCGGGCATCGGCGGCCACGGGCAGGGCGGCGTGCTTGTAGGCATCGATGGCGGCCACGTTGATATTGACGAACCGCACGTCCGGGTTCTGAAAGGCGGTTTTGGATGCGGTAGTGAAATCGCTGAGTCGGGTGCCGATGGCAATGATGAGGTCGGCCTGGCGCGCGGCGATGTTGGCGCCGGGCGTTCCGGTGACGCCGATAGCGCCCAGGTTCTGGGGATGGTCGAAGCGCAGGGAACCCTTGCCGGCCTGGGTTTCGCCGGCGGGAATTCCAGTGCTTTCGCAGAACCGCGCCAGAGCCTGGGAGGCTTCGCTGTACAGCACACCGCCGCCAGCCACGATCAAGGGATGGCGGGCGGCGCGGATGGCGCCGGCGGCGCGCGCAATCAGAGCCGGCTCGGGCTCGGGCCGGGGAATGCGCCAGACGCGCTTCTGGAACATTTCTTCCGGGTAGTCCCAGGCTTCGGCCTGCACGTCCTGCGGAAGGGCCAGCGTGACCGCGCCGGTTTCCGACGGCGACGTAAGCACGCGCATGGCCTCGACCACGGCGCAGGGCAGTTGGTCGGGGCGATTGATGCGGTCCCAATAGCGGGACACGGGCTTGAAGGCGTCGTTGACGCTGATATCCTGGCTGTGCTCGCTTTCCAGTTGCTGCAGCACGGGCGCCACGTTGCGGCGCGCGAACAGGTCGCCGGGCAGCAGCAGCACGGGGATGCGGTTGATGGTGGCCGTGGCGGCGCCGGTAATCATGTTGGTGGCGCCGGGACCGATCGACGAAGTGCAGACGAAGGTGCGCAGGCGGTTGCTGGCTTTGGCGAACGCAGTCGCGATATGTACGGCGCCCTGTTCATTGCGGCAGAGATAATAGGGGAATTCCGGAGTCTGCTGCAGGGCCTGCCCGATGCCGGCGATGATGCCGTGGCCGAAAATCCCCCACGCGCCGGCGAAAAAGCGGTTCTCGCGGCCGTCACGCTCGACATACTGGTTACGCAGGAACCCGATGAGGGCCTGCGCCATAGTTAATCGGCGGGTGTTCATGACTGACTCTCCTGGGACTGGCTGGATTCGGCGCTTCATTTCACCAAAGGCAGCCGGGGATCCGGATCGCGCCAGGTCTGGCGCACCCACGCGTAGTCCGGATCGTCGGACGCCGCCATGGAGCGCGCCGAGCCCGCCAGCGCGTTGAGGTAATACACGTCGTAGCCGTGCGCGGCCACTACCGGGTGGTAGCCTTCCGGCACCAGCACCAACTCGCCGGCGCGCACGGTAAGGGTTTCGTCGATGCGCCCATCCTTGGTATAGACCTTTTGAATGGCGTAGCCAAGGGGATCGCTCACCCGGTAGTAATAAATCTCTTCGAGATCCACTTCGGCGGGCGGCCGATGCACGTCGTGTTTGTGCGGAGGATAGCTGGACCAGTTACCGCCGGGCGTATAGACCTCGCACATCAACAGGCGGTGGGCGGGAAACTCCGGCCCCAGAAAGTGATTGATCTGGCGGGTGGCGTTGCCGCCGCCGCGGATTTCCACCCGCGCATCTTCGGGCCGGATGACGCGCGCGGGATGCGACTCGGTGGCGCGGCAGTAGCACAGCGCCAGGTCGCAATCCGTATCCGCGGTGATCGTAAAGGAAGTTTCGAGCGGCAAGTAAAGCGCCCAAGGCATGCCGTCGAACACGGTCTTGCGGCCCCCGATGCGGCTCCAGTTGCCTCGCGGCGAGGCTACGCTGAAGATCCCGCCAAGGGCAACGATGGCCAATTCGCGAGGGCCCGTGGAGGCGGTATGGCTCTGGCCCGCCGCCAGCTTGCGGACCTGGAATTGCAGGTATTGAAATCCCATCTCTTCGGGCTCGAGGTCGATTGGGACCGGGCCTTGCGATTGGGGGCGAACGAGCAGGGGCGATGTCATGAGCGCTATTTCCTCACTTGCCTCGATTGGGCGGCGGCGCGGTGGATTCGCGTACCACCAGTTCGACCGGCACGCGCACGGTGGCGCCGGCGGCGCGATGCGCCAACAGGGAAAGGAGCGTCTCGGTGGCCAGCCGGCCCATCTGCCGCATGGGTTGGCGCACGGTGGT
>Ga0182014_10003636_pt1 | contig 18323 bp, 9 predicted proteins | sample 612S2DmetaG_FD_120489 | JGI IMG/M metagenome (GOLD analysis project Ga0182014, IMG submission 120489) | Permafrost microbial communities from Stordalen Mire, Sweden - 612S2D metaG | ecosystem: Environmental > Terrestrial > Soil > Wetlands > Permafrost | place: Sweden: Stordalen | collected... | reverse complement strand
CTCGCTGAGGCCTTTCTGGAATTGAACCTTGTTGCGCGCCATCGTCAATGCCCTTGCAAATCATGGTGTTCCGTATTTGTTCTAGGGCCGAAATCAAGCTGACGCAACCGCGTAATCAGGAAATCATTTACCTTGATCCTGACATCGCCGTTTTCCACGATCTTCAGGATATCGTCGACCAGCTGGATCAGTTTTCGATCATACTCACGCCACACCAAATCGAACACAATCTCACGGAAAAGGAGATTGCGGACAACGAACTGACATCCATGAAATACGGGATTTATAATCTCGGATTTCTTGCCGTGCGCAATGATGTCGAAGGGCGAAAAATGGCCAGGTGGTGGTCATCTCGTCTTTTTCACGCCTGCTATGACGATGTAAAAAATGGTATCTTTACTGATCAGAAATATTGCGACCTCGTTCCCAGCCTTTTTTCGAATGTGAGAATAGAGCGCGACCCCGGTTACAACGTAGCGAGCTGGAATCTCAGCCGCCGTTTGTTGGAAATTACCGGCGCTGGCGAGATACGCGTGAATAAATCACTTCTGCGATTTTACCATTTTACCAAGATTCACTCCGACGGCGACGCGATGACGGAGCGCTATGCCAACGATCGTTTGGCGGTCTTCGAGATCTGGAATTGGTATAAGCGCGCCATTAAGGCGCAGGAGCTTCCTGGGATACCAAAGAAATATTGGCGCTATGCGCAATTTGACGATGGAGCGCCCATCCCGTGGAACGCCCGCCTCCTGTATCGCTCGAGGCCGGATCTTATGTCGCATTTTCCCGAGCCTTTCCAATCGGGCGCCGGCAGCTTCCAGGAATGGTTTCGCATACACGGAATGGACTCAGCGCAACCCTTGCAAATTGCGCCGGGACCTCAAAAAGCGCAAATCGCGAGCGACGCGATCGCGCCGGCCGGCAGCGTGGCGGCAATCGTTCACGCCTACTATCCAGAACTGCTGCCCGAGATACGCGATTTCCTTGCCGGTTATACGGGGGTGCTCAAGCTCTTTGTCACAACAACTCCGGACAAGGTCGCCGCGGTCGGCGCAGCGCTTGAGGGTTTCGCTCATCCGTTCAAACTTCTCGCCTTCGAAAATCGTGGTCGAGACGTCCGCCCGTTCCTTCATCTTCTACCTGAAGTTTTCGCCGAACAGCATGATTTCGTTCTGAAGCTTCATACCAAGAAATCGGATCATCTCGGCGATGGCGATGTATGGCGAAGAGAACTCTTGGCGAGCCTGGCTGATCCTGCGGAATTAGCCTGGATTATCGAACGCCTGCGACATCGTCCTGACGTCGGAATTGTCGGGCCGAGCGATCATATTTTGAACATGGACGGATATTGGGGCGCAAACGAAGCTGCCGTACGCAAGCTGGCTGATCGAATGGGATGCGGCCAGATCGTGCCTAATCCAAACGTATTCGTAGCGGGAACCATGTTCGTGGCGCGCAGAAACGCGCTTGCGCCGCTTTATTCCCTCGATTTGTCCCAAGCTGAATTCGAGGCGGAATCGGGACAGATCGACGGAACTTTCGCTCACGCGGTTGAAAGAGCTTTAACGTTCAGTGCAGCTGCGCAGGGCCTGCGGGTTGCGGGCAAACCCGCCAGTGCCGCCGGATCGCATAGCGATCTCGTTTTTGGAGGAGCTCTAGCATATCGATTTGCTCCGCGCAGCGATATCGCACGTGAAGCGGTTTGACCCGCTGTGCGACGTAGGTCTGCCGCGGGGCAGGGCGCCAGCGGTGACCGCGGTCTTGAGACTCACCAGCGATGTGCTCGCGCGGATGCTCGATCCCGGCAACGGCGAGACAAAATCGGTTTGGGTTCACGCGCTTGGCGATCGCGCCAATGGCCGCGCAATGAAGTCTGCCGTCTGGTAATGTTGCTCAATCCCTACCGCGTCCACCAAAGTAAATTTAACAGCCATCATCTGTTCAAGACCGGCGCCGAGGGTTCTCGCGCCTTTCCAGCGCCGAGATCGAAATTTATGGCGCAAAATATTCCAAACTCGCCCTCGTAACGCCGCGTTGCCGCGAGTTTACTTTCTTGATCGATTCCTTCAGGCTGCTGGAATTAGAGACGCGCGACGAATTCGTTGGTTCGGAAGAACCATTTTTGAGGTTTGGCAAGATTTATGAGAAATGGCGAGGGGGCCCATCTGGCGCCGACATTGGAGCTAGATGCGGAAATCGCGATCGTAGGACGATCCTGCAGGCTGCCAGGCGCCAAAACCGTCGAGGAACTTTGGGATTTGCTCGCCGCGGGTCGATGCGCTGTCTCCCAAGCGCCGCCGGATCGTTGGTCGCAGGAGCGTCTTGGGCATCCAAGACCTAAGGAGCGCGGTCGCAGCTACACGTGGGCAGCCGGCGTTCTTGATGATCCCTGGGGATTTGATCCCGCAGTTTTCGGCATTTCGCCGCGCGAAGCCGAACAGATGGATCCGCAGCAAAGGCTCCTTCTCGAACTCACATATGAGGCGATCGAGGACGCCGGGATCGCGCCGTCATCGCTGGCTGGCACGCAAACCGGCGTTTTCATCGGCGGGTCGTCGCTCGATTACGGCAATCTCAGGTTGCATGATCCGGCTGCTGCCGACGCATATTTCGCCACCGGCAACACGCTGGCCATCCTCTCCAATCGGATTTCCTACGTCTTCGATCTACACGGCCCGAGTTTTACCATCGACACCGCCTGCTCGTCGTCGCTGTTCGCTCTCGACGCTGCGGTCGCCGCGATTCGCAGCGGGTCGATCGACACAGCGATCGTCGGCGGCGCCAATGCGCTTGTCAGCCCGTTCGGCTTCATCAGCTTTTCCCAGGCGACGATGTTGTCGCCGACCGGCCTTTGCCGGGCGTTTTCGGCCAAGGCCGATGGTTATGTGCGGGCCGAAGGCGGCGTCGTTCTGGTCCTGCGCGCTCTGAAACATGCGCGCCTCAACGGAGATCGTCCGCACGCCGTGATCGTCGCCTCGGGGGTCAATTGCGACGGGCGCACCAGCGGCATCTCCTTGCCCTCGAAAGCGCATCAGAGCGCATTGCTCGAGCGAATTTACGCCAGGACCGGCCTCGATCCAAACGACATCGCCTTCATCGAGGCGCATGGGACAGGCACCCGCGTCGGCGATCCGGTCGAGGCCGGCGCAATCGGCGAGGTTTTGGGCCGCCGCCGCCGCCGCCCTTTGCCAATCGGCTCCATCAAGACCAACATCGGCCATATCGAGCCCGCATCCGGCCTTGCCGGCATGATGAAGGCGATGCTGGCGCTCAGTCACGACGAATTGCCGCCTTCGCTTCATTGCGAGGAGCTTAATCCGGACATCCCTTTCGCCAGTCTCAACCTGTCGGTGCGCGCTGAATCCGTTCCGCTGACGCGCGATGGCGGGGCTCGCTACGCCGGCGTCAGCTCCTTCGGTTTCGGCGGCGCCAACGCGCATGTCGTTCTGACCGATCCGCCGTCTGTTTCGACGCGTGGCGCGACCGCCGTCCCAGCTCGGGCGCCCCAGTTCCTTTTGCTCTCGGCGCAAAGCGAAGGCGCTCTTGCGGATCTTGCGAGAAGCTATTCCGCGCGTCTCAAAGGCGTCGGACTCGACTCCTTTCGGCGGATCGTCGCGGCGACAGGCCACCGGCGGGAGCGGCATAGCAAACGACTGGCCGTGCCGCTTGGCGCGTCAAAGTCTATGATCCAGGCGCTCAACATAGCGGCGGAAGAGGCTGGAGGGTCACCGAAAATCTCCTCGCCGCACCTTGCAATCGGTTCGGCGATCGAACGCGAAGGCGCCGTTGCTTTTATCTTTTCCGGCAACGGCAGCCAATGGCCGGGAATGGGTCGGGAGGCCTTTGAAGCGAATATCGCCTTCCGTGCTCGCTTCAACGCCATCGACGCGATCTTCGAACCGCTTTCGGGCTGGTCGCTCGTTGCGATGATGTTCGATCCCGACATTGCGACGCATCTGAGCCGGACGAGCATCGCCCAGCCCCTGGTTTTTGCGATTCAGGCGGCGACGGCGCATTGTCTGACCGGGCTTGGGCTTCGCCTGTCGATGGTGCTCGGGCACAGCATGGGCGAGGTCGCAGCCGCGGAGGCGGCGGGCGTTCTCGACCTCGAAAGCGCGGTGCGGACGATCTTTTTTCGCAGCCTTCATCAGGAGTTTGTCCGCGACGCCGGCGGCCTCGCCGTGGTATTCGGTCCCAGGGAAGCGGTCGATGCGCTGGTCGCGGAAATCCCTGAACTCGTCATAGCGGCCTACAATTCGCCGCGAAGCTTCACCGTCTCCGGGCCCTTCGCTGCCCTCGATCGATTGAGCGAAGCGAGCCGCGCGCATAAGGCGCGCGTCAGGCGTCTCGACCTCGCCTATCCTTTCCACAGCGATCTCATGCGCCCGGTCGAGGCGCCGCTCTGCGACGATCTTGCGGCGCTGGAACCGGGGCCGAGCCGCGTCACCTTCATCTCCACTGTCGAGGCGAGCGTTCTCTCCGGCCCCGAGCTCGACGCAAACTATTGGTGGCGCAACGTTCGCGAGCCGGTCCGTTTTCAGGAAGGCGTCGCGCTCGCGACTCATTTAGGCGCCCGCGTCTTCGTCAAGATCGGGCCGGGAGGAACGCTGGTCGCCGATATTGAGGAGACAGCGGAGGCCGTTGGGGCGACAATCGCTGCCTTTTCAGTCCATCAGCAAAAGCCCGGGGAGGGGGATCCCTTCCGCCGCGCCGTCGCGAAAGCGCTGGCGTGCGGCGGCGGAGTCGATGAAGCCATCGCGTTCGGCGACGATCCCGGTCCAGTCGACGGACTTCCAGCCTATCCGTGGCAGCGCAAGGCATACCGGCTCGGCGAGACCTCGGAGACGTCGGGCTTGCTCAGCGTGCGTCCGTGGCATCCGCTGATCGGCGCCCGGGTCGCGGCGGAGGCGCTGGAGTGGCGCGCGCAAGTCGATCCGCTTCTCGTCCCAGCGCTCGCCGATCATCGCATTCATGGCCAGATTCTGCTGCCGGGCGCGGCCTTCGCCGAGATGGCGCTTGCCGTGGCGATGGACTGGCTCGGCGCGAATATCGCGACCATCGAGGATCTCGAAATTCTCCAGCCGATGATTTTCGCGGCCAATGCCTCCCGCGAAATTCTGTGCCGGGCGACGCCGGCTACAGCGTCGATCGAAATCATGAGCCGGCCGCGCCTCAGCAGCACGCCTTTCGTTCTGCATGCGAGGACGAAAATCGTCCATAAGCCGGGGTCGGCGCTTGGCGCCCCTGCGATCCAAAAATCGTGGGACAAACCCGTTTCCGGCCTCGCGATCTATGCTCAGGCGCTGCAATCGGGCCTTGAGTTCGGTCCCGCCTTCCAGCAGGTCGCATCCGTCGCCCGGGCCGGGACGGCCGCGCTCGTCGTCGACCTCAAATCGTCGGAAACAGACCGGCGCTATGGTCTCGATCCAGCCCGCCTCGATTCGTGCTTTCACGGCCTTATCCTTTTGTTTGCGGATTTGGCGGCGACGAGCCGGACGCTCGCCTATCTACCGGTCCGATTCGGCGAAATCCGGCTGGAGCGGCCAGGCGTCTCGATCGCGCAGGCGCATATCGCCATCAAACGCTGCGACCGACGGGCGATCATCGCCGACTTCACTCTGCTCGACGCCGATGGAGAGATTGTCGCGAAGTTGCGGGATGCGCGCTATCAGGCCGTGCGCGCGCCGCTCCAGGGCGACCTTGCGAGCCATTCCGTGATCCAATCCCTGACCCTTGCGGAGGAGCCGACCGCGACGCGCCGCGATCCTTCGCTGACGCCGGATCTGCTGTCGCGCGCGGCGGCGCCTGAGATTGCGAGCGCCGCGGCGAGATCGCTGCCCGCCGATCTCGTGCTGATCGAAGGCTGGGCGACGGCCGCGGCGTTCAGGCTCGCATCGAGCCTTGCGAGCGCCAATCGAATCGCCCCTCAGGCTTTGATCGCCTCGGGGCGCTTTCCCGCAGCGCGCCGCGGGTGGCTGGCTAATCTCCTGAAAGGGCTCGCCGACAGCGGCCTCGCCGAACCGGACGGCGAGGCCTACCTGCTGGCGCCGGATCTTGATCTCCCCGATCCAGATGAAATTCTGCAGAGTCTTTCCGCAGAGCATCCAAGGCGCTCGGCCGAGCTTCTGCTCGCAGCGCGCACCGGCGCCGCGATGGACGCGCTCGCCAACGGTCGGACCCAGATAGGTCGGTTGAGCGAATCCGCGACGGAATCCTTCGAAATCGGTTCCCTCTCGGTGGTAGCGGGCGCCGACCTCCTCGCCGATCTTTTCCGCAGACTGGCCGAACATTGGCCGCGCGACCGGGCACTGCGGATCCTCCAAATCGGACATGGGCCGTTATCGTCTCACACGGTCGGGCTGGCGCTGCGCCATGGCGCGCGGGTGACCATCTTCGAACCGGACCTGGGTCGCCTGGAGCGTGCGCGCCTTGCTTTCGCGCGCGACGCCCGGATCGTTTTCCTCGACAGTCTCGACGCGGTTCAAAATGGCGGCGTCGACCTCATCGTCGCCGCCGACGCCCTGCATCGCATAGCGCCGCAATCGGTCCGGCTGGCGCGCATCGTCGAGACCCTCGCGCCCGAAGGTTTGATTGCCGCGATCGAGCCAGAACCATCGCTTTTCCGCGATCTTGTTTTCGGCCTCGACTGCGACTGGCCGGAGGGCGCCCGTCAAAACGGCTCTATACTCACCTCCCGCCAGTGGTCCGAGCGGCTGCGCTCGGCCGGGCTGCTGGCGCCTCTGGTCGAGCCCGTCATGACGAAAGCCGGACCGGCGCTTCTCGTCGTCTGCCAAAATGCGAAAATCGCAACTCAGCGCAGCTTGCCGGCGACTGCGTTGGTCATCCACGATGACGACCCGCAAATGATTCGCGTTGCGACCGCGCTACGGGATCGTCTTGGCGCGGCGGAGATTGACTGCCTCATGGAAAACGCCGCCGCGCCAGGCAGCGGCGCTTCCTTCGAGGCAATCATCTTTCTTTCCGGCTCTTCTGCGCGAACTGGCGAAAGCTCCGTCGATCGTCTTGCCGCGCGCTGTCTCGCGCTGAAAGCCTCGGCCGAGCGTCTTGGCAATCAGAAGGCGCGCTTCTTCATCGTCACGCATGGCGCGCTTCGCGCCGCTGCCGAGTCCTCGCCCGCCGAGGCGGGATTCTGGGCTTTCGCGCGCAGCTTCGCGAACGAGTTTCAGGGCCTCTCCGTTCGCCGCCTTGATGTCGCGCCGGATCTTCCCACCGCTGTCGAGGCCGAGCGCCTTACCGACGTCATTGTTTCGGGAACTGTCGAGACCGACATCGCGCTCGACGCGCGTTCGACCCGCGTCGTCCGGCTGCACGTGCAGGACCGCCCAAAGGAGGCTCCGGACCACGCCTCGCCTGCGTTCGCGTGCCGACTCGAAAAGGGCGACGGCAGCGGTCTTGACCGGATTCGCTGGACGCCGATCGAGCGCCAACCCCCGGGGCGGGGCGAAATCGAAGTCGCCGTCGCGGCGAGCGGCCTCAACTTCCGTGACGTCATGTGGGGTCTTTCGGTCCTGCCCGACGAAATGCTCGAGGAGGGCTTCGCCGGCGCTACGCTCGGCCTCGAATGCGCCGGCCATGTCGTCTCTGTCGGACCAGGCGTCAGCGGCTTCAAGACCGGCGATGCTGTCGTTTCCTTCGCCGGAGGCGCGTTCGCGAGCCACGTCACAGTCAACGCCAACATGGCGGCGCTGGTCCCGGCGGGGCTGCCGCTTGAAGCGGCGACCACAATTCCCGTCGCTTTTCTGACTGCCTATTACGCTCTCGTCACCTGCGCGCGTCTCGCGCCCGACGAATGGGTCCTCATCCACGGCGCCGCTGGCGGCGTTGGCTTGGCGGCCCTCCAGATCGCCAGCTGGCGCGGCGCGCGCGTGATCGCCACCGCCGGCTCGATTGAGAAGCGCGATCTCGTCAGGGCTCTTGGCGCGGACCATGCGTTTGACGGGCGCTCCGGAAACTTCGTCGACGATGTGCGCCGCGTCGCCGGCGGCGGCGTCGCGGTCGTTCTGAATAGTCTCTCCGGTGAAGCGATGGAGCGCAGCATCGGTCTCCTCGAACCATTCGGCCGCTTCATCGAGCTGGGCAAACGCGACTATCTCGCCAACACCCATATCGGCCTTCGTCCCTTCCGCAAGAACCTCTCCTATTTCGGCGTGGATCTCGATCATCTGATCCTCGCCCAGGCCGAGGGCGGCCGGCAGCTTTTCGGAGAAGTCATGCGGCTCTTCGCGGAGGGCGCATTCTCGCCTCTTCCCTATCGCACCTTCCCGGCGCGGGAATTCATCGACGCCATGCGGCTGATGCAGCAATCCGGGCATATCGGCAAGATCGTCATCACACCGCCGAAGGCCGGCGAAATCTCCGCGGCGGCGCAGGGCCGATTCGATGTCGCGCCCGATAAGACGCATCTCATCACCGGCGGCTTCGGCGGCTTTGGGCTCGCGACGGCGCGTTGGCTCGTGGAGCGCGGCGCGCGTCATCTCGCCATCGTCGGCCGCAGCGGCGCGCGCAGTCCCGAGGCGCGCGAAGCGCTCGCCGAATTCAAAGCGGCGGGAATCAGGGTTCATGCGGGGGCGCTCGATATCGCCGACGCCCGCGCGGTGAAGACCCTGTTCCAGACCATCGCCAAGGAGATGGCGCCGCTCGGCGGCGTGATCCACGCCGCGATGGTGCTTGATGACGCAATGATCGCCAATATCGACGCCGAGCGCCTGAAATCCGTGTTGAAGCCGAAAGTAGCGGGGGCGGAGCACCTCGATCGCTTAACCCGCGATCTGCCGCTCGACTATTTCGTCCTGTTCTCATCCGCGACGACCGTGATCGGCAATCCCGGTCAAGGCGCCTATGTCGCCGCCAACGGTTTCCTCGAGGGGGTGGCCCGGCAAAGACGAGCCGCGGGCAAGCCGGCGCTCGCGATCGCCTGGGGGGCCATTGAGGACGTTGGCCTCCTCGCGCGCAGCCATTCGCTGAAAGATGCGCTGGCGAACCGGGTTGGGGTCAAGGGCATGAGCTCGCGCCATGCGCTGAACCTGATGGGAGAGGCTCTGTCGCGTCCAGATCGCGGCGCCGACGAGGCGGTTCTCGTCATCGCCGAAATGAACTGGTCGACCGCACGGGCCCATCTGCCGCTGTTGTCTTCGCCGACCTATGCGGAGCTGATTCGCGAAGACGCTGTCGCGGAAGCCGACAAGCGCGAAAGGATCGACCTCGCAGCGCTCATCGCAACGCGCGCGCCGGAAGAGGCGCGCAAGACGATCATCGACGTGATCGTCGAGGAAATCGCCCGCATCTTGCGTTTGCCGCTGGAAACTTTGAACCGCAGCAAGCCGCTGTCCGAGATCGGGCTCGACTCGCTGATGGCGGTCGAACTCGGCGTCAGCCTCGAAGAACGCCTGTCGCTTGAAGCGCCGCTGTCGACGTCGGCCGGCAGCTTCAATGTCGGGGAACTCGCGGACCACATTTTCGGACTCAGCGTCAATGCGTCGAGCGAAGACTCCTCGATCGCCCATAATCTCGCCGAGAAGCATCTTGGCAAAGGCGTCGCCGACAACATGGCGCCGCTGACCGCGCTCGTCGAAGAGAAGAGCCGCGACCTGACGCAGATCCTGAGGTAGAATGAGGCTGCACTCAAAGCCTCTGCACCGTCGCGCAAATTCCCGCTTTTGCCGGAATGGCTCTTCATGAACCGCCCGGTCGCTTACGACATTACGAGGTTAGCGACGCGCGTGCTGAACCACACGCCGAACGGCATCGACCGGGTCGACTCCGCCTTCGCCCACCATTTTCTCGGCTCAGTGTCCGACGCCCAATTTGCGATGATGATGACGTTGCGGGGAGCAAGCGTCATCGCGCCCGCCGCCGCAGCTGATGTGGTGAACGGGATCTTCGTCCATTGGGGCGAGGACGAAGATCCCGACGCTGATGAAAGCTACCGCCGAATTGTTGCGTGGATTTCCGGCGGATCGCCGGAACTGAAGACTGCGCAGCGCGTGGCGCGCGGCCGGACGGGGCAGGCATCGGGCGTCGTCCGATGGATCGGGCAGCACGGATTTCCGGTTGGACGATCGCCCGCCGCTACCTTGCCGCAGGGCGCGCGCTATCTCAACGTCAGCCAGTTCCCGCTATGGATTCCAAGTTATTTTCGCTGGTTGAAGCAGCGGCCCGACGTCAAAGGCGTCTTCTTCGTTCACGATCTTCTGCCGATTGAAAATCCGGAATATTTTCCCAAGGCTGAATATGCGCGCCATTTGCGGCGCCTTGCAAATCTCGCCGAGTTCGGCGCTGCCGCGATCGTCACGACTGAAGTCGTGAAAGAGGCTTTGACGCGCCATCTGGCGCCGCTTGGGCGCGCAAAGATGCCAATCCTTGTCGCGTCGATCCCGGTCGCGCCGGTCTTCTCCGAACGCGCGCCGCTACGCCCGGAATTGTTGGGAACTCCTTACTTCTTGGTCTGTGGCACCATCGAGCCGCGCAAGAACCATCTCTTGCTGCTGCATGTCTGGCGCGAACTCGTGCGCCGCGACGGCGCCACGGCTCCAAAGCTCGCCCTGATCGGCGCGCGGGGATGGGAAAACGAGAATGTCGTCGACCTGCTCGAACGTTGTCGCGCGATTGGCGATCACGTCATTGAGGCGTCGGGCCTTTCGACGCCGAGCCTCAAGGCGCTGCTCAGCGGCGCGCGTGCTCTGCTGATGCCCTCGTTTGCGGAAGGGTTCGGGCTTCCCGTCGCCGAGGCGCTCGCGGCGGGGACGCCGGTCATCGCCTCGGATATTCCGGCGTTCCGCGAAAGCGGCGGCGGCTGCATCACCGCGATCAGCCCGATCGACGGCGAAAAATGGCTTGAGACGATCCGCGCCTTCGCCGCTCCGCATTCACCCGAGCGCCGCGCGTCGATGGCGCAAGTCGAGCGGTATGCGGGACCGAGCTGGGACGGCTATTTCGCCAGGATTGAAGCGTTCCTCGACAGCCTATAGAGAACGCGGTTGCGCGTTGCGCGCCTTACCATCGACCGCGGGAAAATCCTCGCGGCGCAGGCGGCGCGCGACATTGAAGGTGTTGACCGCGAACAAGGACACGAAGATGGCGCCGACGAGGCAAAACACGAGATCATAGGTCGAGAAGGTCTGGCCCAAAATGACCATCTTCGAGGGGCCCGACATATACATCCAGAAATTGATCAGGATGAGTCCGATGCGAAGCTCGGTCGGCCCGAGAGCCAGGAAGGACAATTGGAAACTGGCGGATACATGATTATACAAGAACACATACATGCACAGGAGAAAATAGCCGACGAGGACAAATAGCGCCACGTCGAGACGCATATAAGCGGAAAGTCCCAGGCCGAATAAAATTACCAGATTGCAAAGCGCGTCGACGGTGTGATCCAGGAAATAGCCGTAGCGAGGTCGCTCGATGCCGCGGTAGCGGGCGAGGCTTCCGTCAAGGGAGTCGCCAAACCAGTGAATGAAAGATCCGAGCGTCGCCAGCCAAAAAAAGGCCGGATCGAACCGGCTGCCGACATAACCGGCAAAAACGATCGCAGCGCCGCCGGCTCCGAGCGCGGTCAATCGATCGGGCGTCACGGAAACTGGCATCCGCGCGCAGAGCCAATTCAGAATGGCGCGCTCTCCGCGAGCCGCAATGTTGGTTTGGACGCGAATCGGATATTGAGTCCTGCCCCTCAAGCGGACTTCGGGGCCGAGGCCGCCGGAAAGCGTGTCTGGATCAAAACGGATTGATTGCTGCAAAGCCTCGCCCCCCGACTTTCGCATGGCTTTATGCGATTAATACAGCGCCGCCGCTTGTGGCCGAGCGCCGAAATAACCGTATGGCCAACGGCCAACCAACAAAATGAATATCGATGAAAATAGTCAGTCATTGTGTCAAAAAAGCGCCATGTTTTCAGCCACCGCCATTATTCTGATCGTCTGGATCGCCATCGCGGTCGTGAGCACGCTGTCGGCGTGGCGCTACACTTGGGGGCTGCCACGCCCGGAAATTCCTGGGCGGACGCCGCCCGTCGCCGTCATCGTCGCCATCAAGAACAGGTCCACGCTCACTGAGGATTTTCTGCGCCGTCTGCGCACCCAGGCCTATCCGGGCTACCGAATCATAGCGGCGGTGGAATCGATGGATGATCCGGCCTTTGGCTTGCTCACCGAGGCGGCCGCCGAGCCGGGCGCCGACATCGCCGCGATCGTCGCGGGTCCCGTCGAGCATGGCGGTCAGAAGGTATGGAATCTCCTTGCGGCCCTTAAGGCAATCAAAGCCGAAGACGAAATCATCGTGTTTACCGACGCCGACACGCTGCCCACGCCCGAGTGGCTGGCGCGGCTCGTCTCGGCGCTGACCGACGCCGGTTATGATTCTGTGACCGGCTATCGCTGGATGATCCCGACCGATGGCCGCATCAGCTCGGCGGTCGTCGCGGCGGCTAACGCTTCAATCGTCACCTTGCCGCGCATTCCCGACGTCATAAATCTGTGCTGGGGCGGCGCCACCGCGGTCCGCCGGCAGACGCTGGAGCGGATCGACATCGCGGCCTACTGGCGCGGCGCGATCAGCGACGATCTCCAGATGACGCGCGCCCTGGATGCGGCCGGCTGCGCGATTTTTTCGCCGCGCCAGAGTCTCCTTCTGTCGCCGATTGCTATGGACTGGAAGGAGGCTTTCGCTTTTGGCCAACGCCAATATCGTTTGATGTTGACGCATGTGCCGATGCTATGGCTCTTCGCCGCCTTTGTGACGGGCCTGCCATTTATCGCCGCCTGCCTTGCCATCGCCCTCGCGGCCCAGGGGCAGATAGCGGGATTTTCCGTGCTCGCTCTATCGATCGGCTTGGGCGAACTGCGCTATAGGAACCGCCGGCGCATCGTCCGCTCGCTGTGGCCGGAAACAGAGCGCGCGGATCTTGCGACCTATTGGCGGGTCGAGCGCTTCATGCGGCCTTTATGGTGGTGTTTCCATCTCGTCTGCATTTTCGCGGCTCTCGGCTCGCGGCGCATTCGCTGGGCCGGCATCGATTATCTGGTCCGCGGTCCGCAAGATGTTATCGTCCTGCGGCGGGAGGCGGCGCCTAAATAATTTGCTCAAAGATTCATTTCGTAGACGCGGAACGTGCGCGTGTGGCGAGCCGGCAGGCTGGCGACGAGATTGAGCACAGCGTGATTGGTCTCGAGCATCCAGCTGATTTCCATCTCTTCGACTTTGGCGCGCCGCGCTTGTGCGACAGCTTCCGCCAGAAGCAGCGAGACCGCCATGGAGCCGATCTGCGTGCCGCGCCAGCGGCTGGCGACCCCGATCATGGGCAGCCGCGTCATCCGCGTGCCGCGGCCATGGAGGCGCCCCATCAAACGCGCCCAGCCGAATGGCAGTAATTCTCCGTGCAGCCCTTGCAAAGCCTCATTGACGTCGGGGATCTGCGAGACGACGGCGATGTCTTCGCCTCTCCATTGCGCCATTCTGATCCAGGAGGGTTTTGAGACTGGCAGCATCAGATGCGCGATCATCTTCGCTTCCAGAGGACTAACTGGAATCGAACTCCAATTGTCCTTCCAGGCGTCATTATAAAGGTCGAGGACGCGGGGAAACTGCGTCGACCAACGGATCAACGACAGGCCACGGGTTTTGATCTCGCTGCTGCGGTTGAATCGCCGGCTCAGTTTTTCGACGCGCTCGGGAAATTCCGATTGCGAGATCGTGCAGACATAAGCGAAGAGATCCATCGCTTTGCGCAGTCCGAGCGCCTCGAGATGCGCGGCATAAAAAGGCGGCGCATGATTGGTGCGCACCACATGAGGCTCGTCGAAGCCATGAACGAGAAGTCCGGTCTCGTGATTGATCGAAAGGCTGAAGGGGCCGCGCATTCGCCTTAATCCGCGTTCGCGCAAATATGCCGCGGCGGCGTCAACGAGAGCGGCGAAAACCGCGCGGTCGTCAATAGCCTCGATCAGGCCGAACTGTCCGCTGCCGTCGTGATATTTGTCGAGATGGGCGCGATTGACGATAGCGGCGATGCGCCCGACCGGCGCGCCTTCGCGAAATGCGACGAAAGCCCTAATGTCATTTTCGAGCATGAGAGGTGAGGTCTTCTTATCGAAGACCCAACGCATTTCGTCCGATACGGGCTCGACCCATCGCGCGTTCCCCGCCTGTCCGCGCCGCGCCGCCTCGACGAACGCGTCCACGTCGGCGGCGTTGCGAACTTCACGAACCTCGAGGTCACTCAAACCGCGCCGCCCCTGGTCAGGCCCGCGATGTCGCGGAAGAAATCGCTCTCGTTGATTTCATCCATCGCGCTGGCGATTGCGTCGACCGCGAGGTGGATCTGGTCCGCAGTATGCTCGGACGTCAGAAAGAAGCGCAGCCGCGCGGCGCGTTCGGGCACGGCAGGGTGGATGATTGGCTGGACATTGACGCCACGCTCGAACAGTTTCTGGCTGAGGGCGACGGCGGTGACGGAATTGCCGACCAGAATGGGAATGATCGCAAAGCCCGCGCAGGAGCCGGTGTTTAACCCCCGCGCTTTGGCGGCGTCGAGAAACAGGCGGCTCGCCAGCCGCAGACGTTCGACCCGTTCCGGTTCGCGGCGCAAAATCGCCAAAGCGGCGGCTGCGGCTGCGGCGAGCGGCGGCGACAGGCCGACCGAATAGACAAATCCGCCAGACATGCATTTCAGATATTCGACGAGCGCGGTCGATCCGGCAATGAAGCCGCCGCAGCCGGCGAGCGTCTTCGACAGCGTGCCCATCCAGATATCGACGTCGCGCGGATCAACGCCGGCATATTCGAAAAGGCCGTAGCCTTTGTCGCCCAGGACGCCAAGACCATGCGCCTCGTCGACCATCAGCCATGCATCGCGCCGCCGCTTGATTTCTACGAGGCGACTGAGGTCTGGGCTATCGCCGTCCATGCTGTAGAGCCCTTCGACCACGATCAGCACCCGCTCGAACTGGTCGCGCATCGAAGCGAGAAGAGCGTCCAGCGCTGCAACATCGTTATGCGGAAAACTGCGCCGCTCGGCGCGCGACAGCGCGGCGCCGAGCACAATGCTATTGTGCGCGAGACTATCATGCACAATGAGATCTTTCGGCCCTAATATAGCGCCTATGGTTGACACATTGGCGCCGTGCCCGCTGACGAAAACGACGCAATCCTCTTGGCTGTAATGCGTGGCCAGAGCCTGCTCGAGCGCGCGATGTCCCGGCCGCTCGCCGGCGACGACGCGGCTCGCCGATGTCGAGGTTCCAAAGACGTCGATCGCCGCGTGAGCCGCGGCGCGAACTTCCGGGTGTTGGTTCAGTCCGAGGTAGTCATAGGATGAAAAATTTACGAAGCGCCGCCCGCCGATCAGGGTCGTCGCGCCGGCCGCCGCGTCGTGCAGCCTGAAGAAGGGATTGTCTAGGCCGACGACGGTCGCCATCGAGCGCTGAAGCCTCAGCTCCTGATAGCCGGGCAGGGTTTGAAAGTCCGTCATCTTGCCGCGCGTGCGCTGCTCGGGCGTCGGCGAAATCTCCACCTGTGATTCAATGGGCTGCGCGCCGAGACGGTTCAGCACGAGTTTATCGAGCCTTTGCCGGTCTGCATCGTCCAGGCCGGGCCGTTTGCGTGGCTGCATATCGATATCCTGGTCGTTTGGAAGTTCGACGGAGGCGGCGCCTCCTGCGGGCTTTATCGGAGGGATCATTACAGGAGAAGAGGGCGCAGATCCATTTTCGGCGAACCACCCTCTGCCGCGACACACTTTCGAGCAAAGCGCCCGCAGCTTCGGTGATGAATGAAAGGCGGCATGACGGAAAACCGCGACCTTTCCCGATCAAGCCGCGCCGCTTGCGGCGGCGTGTCGAATCGGCGATTGAAAACGCCCGATGTAGCGACCAAACCAGTCAAAAATGGTTCAGCTGAAACATATGGCGACGTTTCCAATTCCTTCATATTGGAAAACACTCTAGGGTCGCCGGCTTCACAATGCCATCTGCCCGCAGGCTCTTTTGATTGCTCTCGATCCAAGCGAATATCCACGCTGTCCTGTCACCGGCGAGCCGGCGACGGCTCTCGTCCAGACTGTCAGCTGCGCCTTTCTCGCCCGGCTTTGGGAGATCGAATTTAAGGTTGACGCGCGCCCGAGCTTTGGCGGCGCGAGCCATCTGTCGCTTTGGCGTTCGCCGACCGGGCTCATGTTTTTCTCGCCCGCGCTCATCGGCGACGCGAGTTTTTACAATGCATTCTACAAAACGCTCGGGCCGAAACTGTTTCCGAGGAAAGATCGTCCGCGCGCGGAATTTCTCATCGCCGCCAGCTATATCGGGGCCGGCGCGCGCGTTCTCGATGTCGGATGCGGCTTTGGCGGCTTTCGCCCTTTTGTCGCCGACGCGGACTATCTCGGCCTCGACCCGCATTTTGCGGGCGCCGGCCGCGACTGGTCGCGTTCGGAGAGTCTCGCCGAGCATCTCGCGGGCAACGCCGCCGCCTATGATGCGGTCTGCGCCTTCCAGGTTGTCGAGCATGTTGAAAAACCGGCCGAACTCTTCGCCGAGATGGCGGCGGCGGCCAAACCCGGCGGGCTTGTGATTATCGGCGTCCCGCATGCGCCCTCGGCGATGGCGCGGATCCCGAATTTCCTCCTGAACGCGCCGCCGCACCATCTGACCTGGTGGAGCGAGGCCGCGCTGCGAGCCCTCGCGCACCGAGAAGGGCTCGCCGTCGAGGCGGTCCAGCATGTTCCCTGGTCCAAGCTCGACAGCCTCGTCTACTGGATCGAGCGTTGCTCGCCGGTGCGCTGCCGCGACGTTTATTTCAAGCATGCCTGGTCCTGGCATGCCTCGGCGCTGACTGGCGCCACCCTCGGCTATGTAATGGACAAGCTTTTCGGGCCGCCGAAAGAAACAAAAGACGAAGGCAGCGGGCTCTTGCTCGTGGCGCGCAAGCAAAAGGGTTAAAGCGCGATATCAGTGAACTTTTCTGTAGAATTCGATAGCGTCGTCGATATCCCCAAAGGCGAGCAGCTTGCCGCGATGAAGCACAAGGCCGCGATCGCAATAGGCTTTGATGGTGCCGATGTCGTGCGACACCATGATAATGTTGCTTCGGCCGCGCTTTTCTTCAAAAGCCTGCCTTGCTCGCAAGTTGAAGCGCGCATCTCCGACCGCGGTGACTTCATCAACAAGATAGCACTCGAAATCGATCGCCATCGACAGGCCGAATGCGAGGCGCGCCCCCATGCCTGACGAATAGGTGCCAACAGGCATATCGAAATAATTGCCGAGCTCGGCGAAATAATCGACGAATTCGATGACGCGCCGCGTATTGGCGCCGTAAATCCGGCTGACGAATTTGACGTTCTCGCGGCCGGTCATCTGGGGGTGGAAGCCGCCGCCAAAGCCAAGCGGCCAGGAGACCCTGACGTCGCGCTTGATATGGCCTGAATTCGGCAGTTCCGTGCCGGCGATCAATCGCAGCAAGGTCGACTTACCTGCGCCGTTCGGACCGAATATGCCGTAGGAATAGCGCGTGTCGAACGTGTACGTGACGTTGTCGAGCACCACCTTGCGGTGGTTCTCCGTCTTGTAGATTTTGGTGACGCCGGACAAACGGATCATCGACGCTTCTTATCCTGCATATTTGCGTTGCATCGCCCGCCAGGCGGCCATTCCTCCGACATAAAGCAGAGCGGAGGCGCCGACGCCGAGAAGGCTGAACGCCAGCCGAGGGGGATAGCTCGGCTCGTAGGCCAGCACCGGATGGACGAATGTCGCCAGATAGACTCTCTTTCCTTCGGCGTTGACGCGCGCCCGTTCGAGCGCCGCCGCGGCCAGCGTGTATTGCTTTTCGGCGATCTGCCGTTCGAGTTCGAGTTCATCGAAGCGCGTGATCTTGCCGGACAAGGCGTCGGCCTGCGCTCCGTCCCGCGAAGTGACCTTATCCTCGAGGCTGGCGATCTGTTCGCTGACGACGTCGACGCGCGCACGCATGATTTGAATCTGCGGCGCATCAGCTCCGACATTGCCGCGCTCGGCGGCCGACATATCCTGCTCCAGGTGAATTTTTTCAAGACGCAGCTCCGCCACCAGCTTGCCGATTCCCTCCGCTGTTCGCCGTGGATCCAGGGTCGCTTGCGCGTTGCGAAGGTCGCGCAGCGCTACACGCGCCGCGCTGAGGCGGGATTCCGCGCGGGCGAGTTCCGTCTCGGCCTCGGTGACCGCGTCATTGAGGGCCCGCGTCGAGAGGCCGTTGACCAGACGTTCGCTCAAATCGACAGTCGCGTCGGCAACCTTCAGCGCGTCTCCTGGCGAGAAGGCGCTGATCTT
>Ga0182014_10003635_pt1 | contig 18323 bp, 11 predicted proteins | sample 612S2DmetaG_FD_120489 | JGI IMG/M metagenome (GOLD analysis project Ga0182014, IMG submission 120489) | Permafrost microbial communities from Stordalen Mire, Sweden - 612S2D metaG | ecosystem: Environmental > Terrestrial > Soil > Wetlands > Permafrost | place: Sweden: Stordalen | collected... | reverse complement strand
GCTCGGCGGCCGGGCGGGATGGCGCGTCTCCCGCAGCGCTGTTGAGGAGCTGCTCCGCGAGCGCTCCGGCCCGGCTCCGCAGCGCGGACGCCGTGGCCATGGCAGTCCTCCAGTCGGAGGAGGCAGGCGATGAGCAGGCAGGCCGTGGATCCGCAGGCCTTCGACCGGGCGGCGCGTCTCGCCGCCCGGCTTCCGCTCGAGGAGCTGCGCGTGGTGGTTGAGAGAGTCGAGACGGGAGAGGGGGTAATGCCGCCGGCATCACGCCGTCCGTCGCCCCGGGCCTCGGTGGCCTTCCAGACCGTCGACGAGGTCCTGGCCGCCGTCGAGGCACGGCTCACCACCCGGGATCAGGGGACCCGACTCCTGGCCGTGCCGCCGCGGCGGAGGCCTCTCGCCGGCGCCGCCGCCGCATCGTCACGACGCCGGCGCTCGCTGGCGACGGAGGACGACTGATGTCGCCGGACGGCCAGGCAGAGCGCACTCGCGCGTAAGCAAGACCACGCGCAGCCCAGACACACGGGGGACAAGGGGTAAAGAACGAGAAGAGATGAACGTACCCTTGGGAGTCATGGGTTCTTCCCGAGCGGAATTCCCTTACCTACCAGGCACTTCTGGTATAGCGGAGGTGTATCCATCTAAGGGCGGCACGGACGGATCCACCGGTCGCACCGCGGATCGCTACACCCCGCCCTTGCCATGGGAACGCACTAGTGCGGCGCTCGCCTCAACCGCACCACGCATTCCGTCCGGATGCTGAATGGTGCGGCAGCTCCGGTCGGTGCGAAGAACGGCGAAAGAATCCTCACTGCGCACCGCCCCACGGCTGAGGGCCGGTGGCCGGGGGTAGTGGATGCCTCGTCCCCCTCTCTCCGTGCCTCTCAGGCCCGCGTATTGGCAAGCGATCGACGGAGAGGGGGCGGTTGGTGAGACCGACGCGCTAAGTAAGGCTGAGGCGTCGTGCACTCCGCCAGCGCCCGAGGAGGCCCCGGCGACCGGCACCCACGCCTCACCCCGGGAGCACCAGCGGGCGGGCATGCGCGGAGAGTGGCGATAGGGACGGCAAGCGAGCGCCTCGTCTGGGTGAGGCCCACGACCGTCCGCCCCGGGTCCGGCGCCCCAGACACGCCGGCACCGCCTCTCGCAGCGCGCCACCGCGGGGCGCCAAGCGAAGGTGCTACCCGAGCGACGTCCTACGAGGGCGGAGAAACGGCCACCTCCCGACAACACACCGCTCCGTGGTGAATCCCCTCCCAGCCCAGGAGCGGCGTTCGACGAGCAGCGTATCTGACCGCGGCGGCCGCTCAGACGCGGGTAGCTCACCCAACCGTCGCCTCCTGTGCCACGATTCGTTGCCAATGACTCGGCTCGAGGCGGTGACCACACTCCAGCAGATCTTCGCCACCGAGGTTGAATGGAACGGCGCCAGGCGATCGTGGGCTCGCCACATCCGAACACACGCCGCCCGGACGGCGCAGTCTGGTTTCGCGGACGAAGAGGAACTTGTCCAGCCCGTACTCTTCCCGGCCTTCGCCCGTGCTTTGCTCGGTTTCCATGTCGGTACCGACTTAGCGGCGGAGAGGGGAACACACCAGGGCACGCCCGACTTCACACCGGCGGACCTCGTCACCCACAACTTTGTCTTTGAGACGAAGGGAAGCGTCGAGGGCGTTGGCCTCGCGGCCATGAACGGTCACCGCCAGCAGGTCACTGGCTACCTGCAAGGCCCAGTGAATCTCGTAGTGGTTACGAATCTCGTCGGTCTACGCGTCTTCGAACGCGACGCAACCGGCCGCGTGGCGGAGCGCGCGGACCTCTCGGTCAACCTTCTGGCTTTGACTGAACACGATCCCGCCTCGGCGGCGTCGCTCCCAGAGGCAGCGAGACTCGCCGCCTTCGTTGACCGCTTCTCACGACGCACCCTCACCACCGCGGAGAAGATCGTCCGCATCCGCGGGGCACCGTCTTGGCGTCCACCCCTTGCGATCGCTAACGCCGACTGGCTCATCGCTCGCATCACGCGAGTTGTCGACCTGGTTCGTGCAGACGTCGAGGCCACCGTCGCCCAAGCGCTGGCCGACCGCAGCCGCACAACCGAGGACGAGCGGCGCAGCATCCTCACCGAGTTGCGCCAGCTCTTAGTGCGTTTTGGTCTCTCTATCGATGACGCCGAGGCCTTCTCCCTACCGGACTTTCTCAACGCCGACCTTCCAACACCCGAGGCCAAGGCTCTCCGTCAGTACGCGGCGCATCTCGCCTACTGGTTGACGACGAAGTTGGTGCTCGTTCGGATTTGGGAGGATCTCGGCGTTCTCCAGCCAGCGACCCTGTATGACGGGGGTTTCGATCGGGCCCTCACCAGACTCGACGATCACGTACTCGAAGTCGTCAGCGGGGCCTTCTCAGCGGCCGAACATCACTACCGCGCGCTCTTCCTTGGGCGTCCGGCCTTCAGTTGGTATGAGATGCCGCAAACTGTTGCTGTCGATGTCATCTACGAGTTGGCCATGACGTACTTCGGTAGCGTGGAGAGTGACGTCCTTGGCGAAGTCTACCAGCAAGTGCTTGAGGGCATCGACCGGAGGCTCCTGGGCCAGTACTACACGCCGCGGGACGTCATCCGTCTGATCTGGGACCTTGTAGGCACTTCGGATGTTCTCGATGCTGCTGATACGAGTGACCACGCACTTCGAGTGCTCGACATCGCAACGGGATCCGGAGGCTTCCTAGTCGAGGCCGCGAGCCGTCTCCGCCACCGGGACAAGGCTTATCTTGCCAGCGCCAGCGCTGCGCAGCGGCAAGCCTACGCCGAGTCTCTGGCAGACGGGCTCAACGGCATAGAGCTCCAGCGGTTCAGCGCCTTCGTCGCGGAGCTGAATCTCCTGATCCAGTTCAGCCACATCTTCGCGCCCGGGCCGCAGCTGCGCATCCCCGAGCTGGCCATCGTGCCTGCCGACACCCTGTCGCTTCACGACCCAGACCAGCTCTTTCCCGACGATCCCGCAATCGTCGCTGACGACTTTCTTGTCGATATCACAGAGCGTCGAGCCCGAGCCGTCCGCATTCGGGATGCGCGCGGCAGCGACTTCGCGTTCGATATCGCAATCGGCAACCCTCCCTACATCGGCGAGAAGCTCGCGGCTCCGCTGCTGCGACGGACGAAGGAGCGGTATCCATATTGGACACAGTTCTCCGCACCGCATCCCGACTATCTGTACGGTTTCCTCATCGTCGGAATCTCCAAGTTGCGCGACGGTGGTCGCTTTGGCTTCATCACGACTGAGTACTGGTTGCGCGCGCAGGGAGCCGCACCTCTGCGCCGATACTTGGCGGAGCGCTGCATCATCGAGCGACTGATCCTGTTTCGTGATCTGCGTCTCTTCCCGGATGCGCCGGGTCAGCATTCCATGGTCATAGTGGGAAGGCGCATTGCCAGCGTTGACCCTGCAGTCTCCCGTGAGCGCCCCCTTGTGACCCGCTACACAGGCCCAAATGTGGACGGCTCTGCCCGCCGACGGGTGCTCGACGAAATGGGGAGAGGCCGGAACCTGCCCTCACAAGGAGTTCACACATTCCCGAGCGCCGCCTCACCAAATCAACTCGGGGCAGGTTCGTGGGCTGAGGTGATTATGACGCGCCGTGAGGTCGCACGTCGACAGGCCATCCGAGGGCGCCCGCAGCTGGGGAGTCTCGCCGTGACAGAGGGGGTAATCGCGACCCCACAGAGACTCCGGCCGGCCAAAGAAGGAGCACTCCCCGGGGATGTCATCAGCGCCCTTGGAGGTCCCCGTTCCAGGGCTGGTATCTTCGAACTCACGCCGGCAGAGGTCGGCGCTCTTCCCCGGCTCATTGGAAGGCAGGTTCTTTCTCCGGCGGAGGAGCTGGCCTTGAGGCCAGTTCTTGAGACCGCGGACGTCTACCCATACGCGGCCATTTGCCGCAACGATGCGACGAGGTATATCTATCTCCGGTACGACAATCTCGCGATTGCTCCGGGGTTAACCGACGACCAGGTACTCGCCCTCGGTTTTCCGCCGAGCTTCCCTGCATTGGAAGCGCATCTCGCCCGCTTCCGACCGCTCCTTGAGGAGGTGGTCCGCGGTTACCGAGCAAGGCGACCCTGGTGGTCCGTGCATCGGTCTAGGGCCGAAGTGGTGGACCAACCCGTCGTACCGGGTGCGCACTGGGCTGACTACTGCGTCACCACCCGATGGGGCGCTGGCGAACGCCTCACCGTCGGCCTAGCTCCCCAGGGCACCCTACCGGCATCAGGTCTCCACGCGTTGAGGGGTCCGAACTCGGGCCAAGCGGCCTACTTGTGCGGCCTTTTCAATTCGACGCCATTTCAGCAGCTGGCCGAGACCCTCCCACCCGGCCAGATCCGCAGTGCGGACCTCACAGCTCTCGGTATCCCCTTGCTAGCAGCGGCGGACATGGCCGCCATCGCCGGAGCTGCCACCACAGCCGCCGACGCCGTCAGGCAGCTCGTGGCTGGGCTAGGCGCGCGGTTCCCGCAGCTGCGCGAGGCGATGCGCAGCGGTCCTGACTTCGACATCGCTCCCGATGGCCCCTGGGTACCCGTCCTGAACCCTCGATGGGTCCAGCTACAAGCTGCGCCATGGGTAAAGTCGTTCGAGCACCATGGTCGACCGACCGCTGCTCTGGGCGCTTCCTCCGTCAGTGAGACCCTGTTCGGCTTGGAACTCGTCGGGGTCGAAGACCGCCACGGTAGAGGTGCGAGGGTCAGCGTAGTACTCCAGCGCGGCGTATCCCAGGGTGTCATCGCGGCCTTGGGAGCTTACGCGGCCGGTCTTGCCGCGGCAGGATCGCAGCTCCAAGACCTCTTCGCTGCCCCTGTCCCGATCGACGTCGAGGACATCGTCCGCGTCCACGCGGCAGACATCGCTTCGCTGAAGGCTGTTCATGCCGTCTACCGCGACGCCCGCGCCACTATTGACGCTCTCCTCTGACGTCACCCGGGCTTTGAGACCACTCGCGAACTGCCCGGGTCAACGTCAGGCGCTCGCTGATGAAGTACGGGATCACACCTCTGCCGGTATCTGATAGCGAGCGACAAGTGTAGGTCGTGCCACGATCAGGCAGTTGAGTCCCGCTACGACTGTCGGAAACGCAACGTCGCGGCTAACCTCCCTCAGGCCGCGTGCGGCCCGGCGGGGAATCACGGCGCCACCTCTCGTCTAGTGTCCCATCGTCGCGCACCGGGATAATCGGCTCCCTGATGCCTCCCCATCGGGAAGTCGCCTCCGCCACAGCCGCCACGAACTCCCCAACTGAACCCGCGTGGATCAGGTAGGCCAGGCGGAGCGGCCGTAGGTCGACATTCACGAGGGCCGGGCCGAGGTCGTCATCGATCATGGCGTTACGCTGCCATTTGCAACGCGACCCGTTGCGCTCTCTGGCCATCGACGCACGTCACGGCGACTCCACGTCGGGAGCTACCGCCCAGCGTGAGGGGACTCTCACCGGTCGCGGCAGGCTCATGTGCGGTGCGGCGACCCTGCCACGAATCTCCTCCGCCATGTCCTCCCAGTCTCCGTCGAAGACCTCCGAAACCGGGCATCCACCTGCTGGCGGAGATGGACAAGGGAGGCCGTCCTTGATATGGCGGATGTGCGCAAACGCATCGCCTGGGAAGTCGGCCTGAACCACCAGCCAGCGCCCCTCCCGCTCGACCGGCGGAAGGGCGACGGCGACCTCTGGTCGCCGAGCTAGAGAGACCCGCCCATCATGGATCCGCAGCACGAACAATCTATCCAGATACGTCACCGTGTCCGTGGTCGGGTTGTTGGCCTCAAGCCAGGTTCGCGCGTCCGCCGTCGTTCCCGGCCCCCACAGGAGGTCGCAGGGGAGGCGCGTCCTCTCGAAGTGGGTGTCGAAGTCCCAGAGCTCGTCGTCGGGAACTCCTAGAACCAGGATGCTCGTCCAATCGCCCGGCTTGTCGAAAGAACCCAGTTGGTCCGCATGCAGGACGGTTCGCGGATGGCCAGGCTCCTGATCAGCCCACGCGATCATCAGCACCTCTCGGTCCACCGGGGACGGATAGAGGCGGCCACCAGGAGTTCGGTGCCCCCACAGACGGTTGATGATCTCTGCGAGGGCGCAAATGGTCTGAGCCGAATCCAGCGGCGAACCCAGGTGATATGTCGGGTGAGCGACCGCATTGCGCCTCTTCCGGTAGAGGGCGTCCAGCCGGCTGTTGCGCTGTCCCTCGAGGAGACCCTCGCGCCTGGCCCACGCTTGGAGCTGTGCGAGGCTCCCTCCGAACTCCATCAGCTCTCCGGACTTGAGTCTGAGCCTCCACCCAGTCCTGTGCGTGCCTCGCCTGCCGACCGCCTGCAGCACATCATCGAAGGTGGGGGTAGCGATCGTCACCTCCTCGCCGTCGCCGGAATGTACCAGGGACATCCCGCCCTCGTAGAAGGAGGCGAATCGCTCCCCAAGAGCTTGCTCCATGAGCAGCCAACCGAGATCGCGTGCAACGGTGAAGGCCTCATAGCAATGGATGCCATGACTGTGCAAGGTCCGCAGCCGCTCGAAGCTGTTTCGGGTCCCGTCGGCCACGTCCGAATGTAGGTCCGCGGCTGCGATCATCCGCTGCTGAAACTCAGCGGCCGCTTCCGGCTTTAGCAGGCCTCTCATGCTAAGCCCCTGCGGCGTTGACGACAGCACGCGCCGGTCCGGTTCTTCGAGCTCTGCGAGGGTTTGGATCCTCATGACACGCGAATCAATCACCGCTTCCAGTCGCCAGCCGCTCCGCCTGCTGCATGGGCAGCGGTATCTCCCGGCCATCGGCGCCAGCCGGCGCTCTCCATCGGTACAGTGCGAGTGGAGGACTCACGCCCCCGCGCTAGCGCCATTGGCAACGACGAGAACCCAACCTCGCCGAACCCTCGTCGGTGCATCTGGGGACCCAGCGGGCCGAGCAGCGTGCTCCAAGTGGCGGCGACATGACGCTCACGGTTGCCGAGCCAGAAGCACGGGGCCGATACCGGATGACGCTCCGGTCGTCCGTGCCCCCGCGAGGTCGGCTGTTTCGCCGGCCGTTGGAAGCCTCTCGATGCGTGACAGGAGCCGCCGGAGCAGGTCGGGTTCATCACGGAACTCATCCCGAGCCACCTGGAGCACGGCCTGCAGCAGGTCGCGCTCCACGATGTTCAGCGTCGAGACCATCGTCGTGCCCGCCTCCGCCGTCTCACCCTTCCCCCCTGCGGTGTGGCGCACTCGATCGGGCCGGGTGCGGTACCGGGCACCCGCCTCGCTCGCCACCCCGGTTGCGATGGCCATCAGGGGCTCGCGAAGCGGGCGGGGGATGGTGACCCGCATCTTCGCCACGTTCACCCGGAAGAGCTCGTCGGCCCCGGACGGGAGGTCGATCGCCACCCGGGCCAGCTTGGTGTGCTCGTCGAGGGTCCGAAGCCGGTTCCAACCGCCTGCCTGGATCAGACGGTCATTCCTATAGACGTAGAACCCCTGCTGGCGATTCCAACGCTGGGGCCCGGCGGCTCTGGCGTGGGCCGTGGCCGACGAGAAACGCTCCTGGGGCGGCAGGATGAACGGGCGCACCCGCACGTGGACCTGCCCGCCCTCGAAGGGGACCGCGATGGACTGGGCCGCCAGCGCTCGCGTGTGCGGCTCCGCGCGCGCGTATGGGTCCCACGGAAGGATGACGGTGCCGTTGGCAGATAGGGTGACCCGGTGACGGCCGTGGGCCTCACCAGCGAGAAAGCGATGAAACACCATGGCCAGGTGGTCGGATACGGCGGAGGCAAGCTCCCCGAAGCCATGGCGCGCAGCGAGGCCACCGGGGAGCCGGTAGTCTAGGACGCGGTCCAGCCCCTCCCAGAGGACCACCGTCCCCGGATGATCGAGCAGCGGGTTCAGCATCTCCGATGGGGCGCTGCTCGCGTCGATCCTAATCACCTCCCAGCGGTTGCTCCGCAGCACGTGATCGAGGTCCCAGCGTCGTATCTCGATGCGCCGGCGCTCGCGGCCGCGCCGGCTGGCCACGGTCAGACGGCGACACTGGCTGAGGGAGGCGGTCTTCAGGCCCAGGCCGAACCGGCCCAGCTCCTGCGGCTCGTAGGCACGATCGGTCCCGTAGCGCATCGCCTCCTCGAGGAGGGAGCCCGACATTCCAACGCCGTCATCGACGACCCTGATCCACGAGTCGGGACCGTCGAACGCGAAGGTCAGATCGATGCTGCGCGCGTTCGCAGCGATGCTGTTGTCGACGATGTCCGCCACGGCGGACGGGAGGTCGTACCCGATCTCCCGGAGTGAGTCCATCAGGCGCCGCGCCGACGGGAGAAGCGTGACCTTCGAGAGCATCACCCCTCCGGGCGGAGCCCGTCATGGAGCGCACCGATCGCGGTCGCGGATCGACCGGAGCCGGTTGCGCAGACCTGACGGATGGGGCACCCGGGGCAGCGCGGCTCTCCCGCGCGGCAGACCAGGGCTCCGAGGTCGAGCAGCGCGAAGTTGAAATCGCGATCAGGCCCCACACGGCCGGCGAGGTCGTGAAGGTCCATCCGCATCTGCGTCCGCCGAACGCGTGGATCTCCGCGGATGCGTCCCACGATGCGCTCCGTATTCGTGTCGACCAGCACGGCGCGCCGGCCGAAGGCGAAGCAGAGCACCGCCCCGGCCACGTAGTCCCCCACACCGGGCAGGCTGCGGAGTCCAAGCGAAGAATCCGGCACCGCCCCACCGCAGCGGTCGACCAGGTCCCGCGCCACCCTGAGGATGTTGTCCACCCGCCAGCGGAGCCCGAGCGGCCTCATGACCTCCCTCGCCTCATCCGCCCGCAGAAGCAGTGCTGCGGGGGTTGGGGCGAGCTCGACGAGCCGCCGGTACACGGGCAGAACCTGATCCGCCCGCGTTCGGTGCAGGCACATCTCGGCCATGAGCACCTGCCAGGGATCCGCCCCGGTGCGCCATGGATAGGCGCGACCGCTCTCGACATGCCATCCCAGCAGCTGCTGCCGGACGTCGAACGACCTGCGGCGCGTTCCGGGCCGTCCGCGGACGCTGAGCGCCTGCCTCAGACTGCGGCCGAGCGCCTCCGCCAAGAGGGGGGGGACGGCGTTGCCGATCTGTCGGTATCGGAGGCTGGGCTGTCCGGCGAAGCGGTACCAGTCCGGGAATGTCTGGAGCCGCGCCGCCTCGCGGATCGAGAGAGTGCGGTCCTGGGACGGATGAATGTACCAGTACCCGTCCTTGGCGATGTGCGCCGTGATCGTCCGGCCCAGCTCGTCCCACTCGAGGCGCTTGTACTTGTCGGTGAAGATGTCGCTGCGGTACCTGCGGAGATGATCCGGTAGGTCGTCATAGGTCTGTCCGGGGCGCATCAGCGCGAAGGCCTCCGCATCGTCCGGGCGAACAGCCCGGGTCATGTGGTCATGGACCAGCCCGCGCTGATCCGTCGCGACGCCCCGACGCAGGCGAATCTGGAGGTCCGTCGCAGGTGGGCCCGCGTAAGGGAGGATCTCCTCACGCTGGCCGCCAGGGACCACCGGAAGATCACCGATCGCATCGCGCACCGTCGTCTTCGCGATTCGCTCGGGCCAGGAGAACGTCTCGCGATGATGCAGTCCGACGATGAAGAGGCGGGCCCGGTGCTGCGGCACGCCGTGAGCATGGGCGTCCAGAAGCCGGGCGTCGCTCCAGTAGCCAAGGTCCCGCAGGCCCTCGCGGAGCCCGATCAGGACAGCCCCGTCGTCCCACGTCGCCAGGTCCGGGACGTTCTCCAGGAGCACAGCACGGGGCTGCAGAGCCTGAACGACGGCCAGGAAGCTCGACCACAGGTGGGTGCGGGGATCGTCCGCAGAGCGAGCGCCCTGGGTGATCAGGCTGCGGAGCTTGGACTGACCGGCCCTGGAGAACGGTTGGCACGGAACCCCACCGGCGACGAGGTCGACCGTGGTGATCCCCCACGCCGACAGATGCGCTAGCAGCTCGCCGGGATCGGAGAGATCGCCGACGTAGCCGAGCCCCCGAAGGTTCGCGACGTGTGTCTGCACACAGGTCCGGTCGGAGTCCGCCCCCACCAGCACGGAGAAGCCGGCGTCCTGGAGCCCTAGGCTCAGACCCCCGGCGCCGGCGAAGAGGTCAATGGCCGTCGGCCGTGGCGCCGACCGCACCCATCGCTGCACGGCCTCCAGATCGGTCGGATCGGGTGCATCGAAGGGTCGATCCAGGATCAGATTCCGTCCCTTCTCCGGGTGGACGGCGTAGCGGGGCTGGGCCTGGGTCAGTCCCACCATCTGATGCTCCGACGTGTGCGACGACGACTGTGTGACCAATGATAGTACAGACGTTCGGGACTGTCGATGGCGTGGCCGGGCACCTGACGGCCCATCTCAGGGCCGGTCGACCACGATCGCATCCGGCCGCCTGGGCTCACGTACGCCGAAGCCGATCCTAACCGCCGTCTGGTTCTGAGGGAACTCGTGGGCACCCGCGGCCGACACCGGATCAAAGGAGTTCCCTCCCCTCCGCGAAGCCCTCGTGGTGGAGTCTTCGCAGGACCTCAACAGCTCGCAGGCTCTGCTTCTCTGAGGGAAGGCGGCCGGGGATCGACGCCGCAACGGCGAGAATGTCCGCGTCGATGGGTGTCAGGAGTTCCCTCGCGAGGCCCCAGGTACGCGCGGCGGCCCAGAACTCACCGCCAGCCTTGGTCGCGAGGGTCTGCGCCTCGATGCCATTCAGCATCCGCTGCTCCTTGATGGCGGCTCTGCGATCGGATGCGCGCTCGTCGCCCGTCAGCAGCGTGTCCACAAACTCCCTCGGCCATCGGATCTCGAGTGCCCTCACCCGAGCCCAGCAGGCGGGCTGCTTCGCCCACTCCAGCGGGTTGGGATTCTCGGGCCCCGCCCCGACGATGACACCATGCACCGCCTCGGCCGCCAGCGTGAGCGCGGATCGCAGCTCGGCGCGAATCGCCTGGCCCCGCCACACCCGCTCGAAGTCAACGTAGCGGCCCGTGCGCTCCGCATCGTGCGCCAGCTTGGCAACGGCGTACGGGACCACCCGAGAACGAATCCCACCCCCCTGGTACCAGGATTGCTCGGAGACGATCCGCTCGGTCTCCCTGAACGTGATGGCTCGTGCGATGCTCTCGCGGTAGAAGGCCTCGTTGAATGTGTCGGGGCTCCGATCCCACTCCTCACCAACGTCCTTCGCGAAGGCTGCGAAGTTCTTCTGCGAGCCGCGGCTGACCATATCCGGATGCCCGCGCCACGAGTTGAGGAACTTTGCGAGATCGGTCTTTGAGACCACCTGCGACTTGGGGTATTCGAGATCGAACTTTGTCCGCGGGCTCCCCGAGAGCTTCCCACGGGCGTCCTGATACTGACCCCGCGCGCGTTCATAGAACCACTTGCTCTCCCGGAACGTGCCGTCGGGAGAGGGTGCGAAGATCCGCCTTGAGAAATCCTCCATCCGGATGTGAAACGGGTGGTTCGCGAAGAAGTCGGCCGCGCTGACCCGGTTCTGCGTGTTGGCATACTCCGAGATCCTGGGAACGATCTCAACCGCGCGCGCCGGACCGACCACCGAGAGCTTCACCTGAACGAACACTCGGGAGAGGTCCAGGTCCTTCTTCCTGCTGGCCGCATGGATCGATGCCGTGGTCTGCCCACCGTTGACGATCTGAAGATTCCTGAGCGCCGTTATCATGAGGCCCCCCGCCTCCCGACGGGTCTCCACCGCCTCCGCAGTCGCCGTGATCCCATTGTTGTACGCGAAGAACATCTCCGAGTCGTTCTCTATGGTGTTCCGGATGCCCTTGTTGACGTTCCCTCGAGCCTGAAGGAACACTCGCACGTTCTGCTCAAGCAGACGAGCTCCCCATCGGTCGTAGATGGCGGCGAGCTGCAGTCCGGGTATCACCATCAGATACGCCCCGTAATCGGCCCCGGTCAGATGCGCTGGGAGCGCCGGCAGGGCTCCGCCGAAGTCCTCATCCAGATCGATCATCACCTCCTCGCGACCAGTCCCAGCACTGACGAAGCGATGAAGCCTGCCCAGGTCCCAGACGCTGAAGCTCACCGGCGTCCCGTTCTGCTCGCCTGCGGGGCGCCCGTCGACCCGCGAACTGAGCAAACGGTTGCTGATGAGGAAGAGCCGGACCTTCGCCACATCGCTCCACCGCTGCGCGATCAGATCCGCCAAACCAAACGCAGCTGAGGTCTCCTCCAACCTGTTGCGGAATTCGGCGTCCAACGAGTGGCTGAGGAAGTTGCTGAGCCGCCTGAAGATCTCATCCATCTCAGTCGCTGTCAGCGTCGTGACCTCGGTGGAGGTCTGGAAGTCGGAGACGATCAGGCTGAGCACCCCCTCCGCCCCACGCGGGTCGCCACCGTATCCATCGACCCGAAGCCCGGGCTTGAGGTACTGGACCCTGTCAGCTGTCTCGAGTTCCCCGGCTTCAATCAGGTGCTCACTGAAGCGCTCGAAGAACGAGTCCTCAGCGTAGCGGCCATCGGCGTCCGCGGACGCCATGATGTCCTGAAACAGGTCCTGGTTAAACTCGCTGATGTCAAGTGGCACTGGCGCCCCCCGTTAGGGTCGCAACGATGGTCTCGGTCGTCACCCGATGAGGAGCGCATTGCGTCAGGCTCAGCGAGTAGCGGACCTTGGACACGCCGGCCGGGCAGCTCGCGGCGATGATGGCCGGAAAGCCTTGGTCAACAGCGAAGGCCTGATGCTCGCCCTCAACCCAGCGCGTGTCGCTGTAGTCATCCTCCCAGCGGAATCCCGCAGCGGCCAAAAGGGTCTCGAACGCCTCGACCGCGCCTGCATCTCGTACGGCGACGGCCTGCCGAGCGCTGAGGGCGTAATCCGTGACCGTCAAACCCACCTCCGACGCGGCCTGCTGCTGCGTCAGGTTCACCACGTAGAGGAAGAGCGCTCCAACCCCTGCTCGGTCCAGCTGGTGCTCAGAATGGATCTCCACAAATGGGGTTGCCCCCCCGCGGTGCGCCTTCACCTCGATGCACACGCGTCCGATCTCGAAGTCCTTCGGCGCACCCGTGGGCCCGTGCCACGCCGAGATCGGAGCCGAGAGCGCGGGGAGCTTCAGCACGATCCGGCTCAGCACGATCAGCTCTCCGATCAGGCCCTCCTGCTCCTCCAGGCTGAGACGGCTGTCCGAGCCGCCCCGGAGCAGGTGGTGCCATCGCCAAGTCCGTGCCAGGAAGGCCTCAACCGCCTCCCGTTCCGTCGGCGCCCTCCCTGCTGACGTCACAATGTCGACGCACAGGCGCTGGAAGATCTCGCGCTGGGCGCGGTCCTCGAGCTGCAGCACGAGCGCCCTCAGACCGTGCTCATCTCCCTGAGACTCGTACATCTCCACGCCGCGCAGCCGAGGAAGGCGGCTGAGGGGAGGGTTGTCGGGGCTATGGCGGAGCAGAAGCAGGCAGTGATTGTCGGGACTCACACCCCAGAAGAACCCCCAGGGTAGATCGCTGTCGACCCGGCGCGCGCTCACGGCATCGACGCTGCTGGGCGGCGCCAGGTCCGCCCACGGGTCATCGCTCGTCATCACTCGTCATCGCCCGCCATCTCATCATCATCGAGGTCCCCGCGATAGTTCTCGCGGAGCCACGTGGTGTTGACCACGTACTCGATCTTCTCCTCGTCCCCGGTCGGGGCCGGAAAGCTGATGCTGTACGCGACGACCGGCTTCATTCTCCTGAAGTCATCGTCCCTGCCGCCAATGGCCAGCAGGTGAATGATCAGCAGAGGCCGGTGCCGTCGCCGGCGATAGATCCTATCCGGGTAGTTCGGCTCTCCCTGCCCGGGGTTCTCGAGTCGATAAGCCTCCTCGGCCGCGGCTGCCTCCCCGGGCGGCAGCCCCGTTTTCTCAACGCCTCGCGATGCAACGCGCTGCTTGTTCGTGATGTACAGGGTGTCCTTGTCAGTCCTCGTTCCCGGGCTCCGCTGCTGACAGTGAACCGGCACGCCGAGCAGGACCTCATCGGTCAGTCCCGTCTCCAGCGGCCTCCCCACCGACGCAAAGAGGACGTCCCACAGAGCGAACTCCTCGGTCCGGCGCCGGTCGATGTAACGGCGCAGCGGCCCGGGATCCGTGAGCATGGAGCCGACGTGGTTGCGGAAGCCCGCGATGAACCCGAGGATCGGTTCCACCGGAACATCGGTGAGCAGCCAGCCTGTAGGCGAGTCGCTCGCTGAGCTGAGTGGCCTGCCACACCGAGCCAGATCCTCCGCGAGATGCCTGACGGATTGGCGGTTCTCCTCAACGGCGTCACGTCGCAGCACCGCCGTCTCGACGAAGTGATTCCCAAGCCCGATCGCAACGCGCACGAGCTCGCCGGAGCCCATCTTGTTCCTGGCGGTCACCATGAGCGCGTCGGGATGCCCTCGCACCTTGAGGCCGAACTGCTCCGGTGTCGCGTTGGCAGCCTCCATGATTCGGAGCTCCTCGCGCAGCTCCTCAATCGACTCCGCAACGTGAGCGTACCAGCCCTCCGCCTCCTCCGGGAGCCAGACCCTGCAGAGATCCTCGTAGCCCGGGTGGTAACCGAACCATCTCCCCATCTGCATGAGCGTGTCGTACATCATGGAGTTTCGGAGGAAGTAGCTCACCATGAGCCCCTGCAGAGTCAGTCCTCGCGAGAGTGAGTAGCCGCCCACCGCTATCAGGGTGAGTCCGGTCCTCTCGTGGTCCTCGTAGTTCAGAGATCCCGCGGAGCGGCTGTTTATCTCCACCACGGTGATCGTGGCGGCCGACTCATGGAGGAACGGTTGAATCTGCTCCCACGTGGCGCCGGCGTCCTGATACTCATCGCTCCACGCCGCATGCAGCGCGGCGATCTCGGGATCTCCGAGCGCCTCGCGCGGAGGCAGGGCGCCGTTCACACGGACGGACGCCTTGATGCTCTCGACAAACTCATGAACCTCGTTGCGCAGCTGCTGCTGAACGTCGGTGAAGCGCGAGGCATTGACCAGCATCGAGCAGTGCTGATGGACCTGGCCGCGAACGAGGCGAATGGCGCGCGCGACGACAAAGGTCCGGATGGCGGCGCACAGGCTGGGCGGCAGCATCCTGACCTCCGTGTAGATCGGGTGCTTCAGGGGAAGGTAGGTCTCGTGATCCATGATGTGGCGAACCACTCGCTCCGGCTCATCCACGAACACCCGGCCGGGCCCGAAGTAGTTGGTTGGCGGATCGAGGCTGACGATGAAGTCCCTTGGAAACAGGTCCGCGCCAACCATCTCGTCGTCCGTATCCGGGTCAATGAAGATGTTGGCAAAGGGCGTCGCAGTGTAGCCCACGTAGGAGCTGCGATCGAAGAGATGGAGCAGGTCGCGTATTTGACCGTTGATCCTGGTGACCTCCCCGCTCCCGTATCGCGTGTTGATGGAGGCATTGTCCGCCTCGTCGTCGATGAGGAGCATGGGCACGTCAAAGGAGGCGCTCGTGGATCGTGCGTTCTCCTTCAGCCACTCCAGCAGGTTGTTCAGTGTGTGAGCGTTCTTCTTGATGACGAACAGGGCCGGCTCCGTCAGGTTCCTGAGGGGCACTCCCACGCCCGTAGCCGTGGCCTTGTTGAAGTCTCGCGCAGAGGTTGTGAAGGTAACCGGGCGACGTGTCTTGTCGAATCGGCCGACCCCGATGTACTGATCCTGCTTGTTCGCCAGCAGCCGCGCGCTGTCCCTCCCCACGATCGCCTCGTCCAACCTGAGCTGGGTTTGGTTTCGCAGCCGGTTGTGAACGCCAGCGATCACCACGATCAGTCTGTAACCTGCGTCTGAGGCCTTGCAGATCAGCGCCGCGTAGTTAGATGTCTTTCCAGACTGGACGTGCCCGACAACCATACCCCGCCTATCCCACGGCCCCGGTTTCCCGGGGTTCTCCAGCAGCCCGAGGATCCTCTCCGACATGGTGTCGAGGGTGGCGAGCACCTGTCCTGACCAGCCTCGCTCCGTGAGGAGCCTGCGATACCGCTCCCAGTAGTAGGGCACCACCTTTGGCCGCGCAGCCTCGAGCCAGGGCTCGTAGTCCTTCGCCGTCAGGAGGGCGCCGATCCTCATCGTGACGCCATGTCGCTCCTCCAGGAGCATGGCGAGATGCTCGCCCTCATCGGCGGACACAGCTGAACAGAGCGGCATGCTCCTGAGGTTGTCTATGACCTCCCGGATGCGCTCCGGGGTGGGGAGGGGTTCTCGAGCCAGCGCCGCTGTGGCAAGGCTCTCCAGGAGCTGATGCGCCTCAGACATCGTTGTGACCCACGCTCGCCAGGAATCGACTGGCCGTGTGCCACTGCGAGCGGAACGGCTCGGTGGCCTGGAGAATGCCTGAGATCTCGGCCTCGGGCAACCCCAGCTTCCGCAGGTGCTCAGCCGTCGTCATCACCGCATGTTCCAGAGCGTCTGCAGATATGGGAGCCGCGGTCACGTGCGCCGGGTCACCGCTGGTGTCGGCGAAGAGGGCATCGATCGGAAGGGAGGCCCCGAGCATCTCGACGACCCTGAGGAACCCACGCCGCTGATCCTCGGGGAGGCGATCGCGGTACGAGGCGATCACGGGATGCTCAACATTGATGGAGTATCGGATTTCGTTCTTGTCCTGGAGGCGCTGCCATACCGGCAGGGGGTTGTCGGTCACCAACCGTCGACCGCGAGCGGTGTAGACCCTCTTCGAGGTGGCGCCGATTGTCTCTATCAGCCTCCGAAGGCGGTCGCGCACCTGCGGGGGCAGCTGGGCGGATGCCTTTTTGATATCGATCTTCCACTCGGAGTCGAGCCCGGTGGGAATGTCGACCCTGACCCTCGCCAGCTTCGTCAGCTCCATCTGACGCGCCAACCCGAACCAGGTTCCATGGATGATGAGGCGCCTGCCGCGGTAGACGTAGAAGCCCTGGCCGCGCAGGTAGCCCTCCCTGCCGCCATAGCGCTCCCACTCGGCGGGCGTCACCTTTTGATGGTGTGGCAGGGTGAAGGCCTGGATGGTGACCCTGTGCTGGCTGACCCTGATCACCTCAACGGGTCCGGCCATTGTGGCGGCGTGCTTGGTGTGAAAGGGATCGAAGGCCACGAGCGGTCGTCCATTGAGTGACATCGTCAATCGTCTGAGGCCGCGCTCTCCACTCAGGAAGCGGTGGAAGACGAGTTCGAGCTCGGTGGCGGCCTCGTCCAGCTGGCGGACCAGGCGGCGCTCGCCGGTCAGATGGAGCTCTCCGAGCTGCAGTCGGTCGAGCTCCTCCCAGAGGACGAGCGTTCCCCGCTCGCCCAGGTGGCCCACCCAGGGCAGTGTCGACGTGTCCTCGGGGATCTCCACGAGCCAGTCGTTCGTCGACCGGACCGTGTCGAGATCCCACCGGGCGGCGGAGGTGACCCCCTCCTTTCGGGAGACGACCGTCACGCGGCGACACTGTGAGAAGGACGCCGTCTTCAGCCCGAGACCGAACCTGCCGAGATCGCCCATCACCCTCTCGTCGCGCGGACTCCGGTTCCCAAGACGCATGGCTCCGAGCAGTTCCTCAGCTGTCATGCCGCATCCGTCATCCACTATGCCGATGGACGGCTTGGTAGAGGCCGTGTCCGCGAGGATCCGCACGGAGGCTGCGCCCGCCGCAACGGAGTTGTCGACGATGTCAGCGAGCGCGGTGTCCAGCGTGTACCCGACGTCACGCATGCTCTCGATCAGGATCGCAGCATCGGGCGAGGTTCGGACGCGGTGGACGGGTCCGCCCGCCTCAGGGTGACGAGAAGCCAAATCAGGGACCGCGGGCGCCCTCCACGGTTGGGGGCGCTCGCCGTCCGCTTCAGACGGTTCGTCTCTGGCAGGAATAGGCATTCGTATGAGCCCGTTGGCCCAGGAGCCTACACCGCCAAACACTTCAGGGGTGGTTGTTGCCCATCCCGCTCGGTCGGCCGTGTCCTCCCGAGGCTTGTACCAACAAGCCGTGACGCCCGGGCCATGGGGTGCACTGCGGGAAGGTGGCCGCGGCCGGAGTTGGCTGGCGGACCAAGTCCTCTGCCAGACTCCCCGGCCAGATGGCTGACCTCACCCTCCAACACTTGGTCGCCGCAGGCCTCGCCGAGGCGCCACCCACCGTCCAGGGCGCCACCGACTTGGTCCTCTCCGCCTTCCAGGGACCGGACGCCCTCCGGGCCACGCTCGACGGTCACGAACCCACCCCCGCCCCAGCGCCCGACACCACCCAGGCCCCCACCGCCACCTACCTCGCCGCCATCGAGGTCGAGGGCTTCCGGGGCATCGGCCCACCGGTCACGCTCACCCTGGAGCCCTCCCCCGGCCTGACCCTCGTGGTGGGGCG
>Ga0182014_10003633_pt1 | contig 18337 bp, 15 predicted proteins | sample 612S2DmetaG_FD_120489 | JGI IMG/M metagenome (GOLD analysis project Ga0182014, IMG submission 120489) | Permafrost microbial communities from Stordalen Mire, Sweden - 612S2D metaG | ecosystem: Environmental > Terrestrial > Soil > Wetlands > Permafrost | place: Sweden: Stordalen | collected... | reverse complement strand
TGGTGATCTTGGTTTCCGTGACCGCGTCCATGGCGGGGTTGATAACGATGATGCCCAGAATGGGATCCTGGTTATCGGTGCCGTCCAGCTCGAAGGCGGTTCCGCCAAAGGCCTGGCCGTCAACCTGAATCTGCTTGGAACCCTGTGGGTTTTCATCGGCCGCGTGGGACCAGCCGAGAAGCTGGGCGCCGGGCAGCAACAGTTGCAGGTTGGTAAAGTTCTGGTCGCCGACCGGCAGGCTGGAAACCTGCTGCTGGTCGAAGACGGTGGCAACGTCGGCGCGGTCGGTCTTCAACTCCGGCTCTTGGTCGGCGCTCACTTCGACGGTTTCGGTTCCACCGCCGACTTCAAGGGCGGGGTCGATGCGGGGGGAGGTATCGGCCTCGACCGAGACGCCCTTGGTCTCAAAGGCCTTGAAGCCCTTGGCCGTGACCTTGAGGTCATAGATGTCGGGGATAAGGTGAGGGACGCTATAGTCGCCCGAGGCGTTGGAGGTGTCGCTAACGATGGTGCCCTTGGCCTCGTCCTTTACCGTGACCGTGGCGCCTGCTACAGCCGCCCCGGTCGAATCGGACACAGTGCCGAAAATCGATCCGTAGACCGATTGCGCACTGGCCGGCGCGATGAGCAGCAAACTCGCGCCGGCAAAAAGGGCCAACACGAGCGCTGTACGTAGAGTCTTGTTCATGCGGTCTCCTGAGGATGCTTCTGGTTTTATGTGTGAACTTGTGGTCTATCCGCTTGCCCGGCAGATTAGGATCCGCCAGCCGGCATGCAAGGCTCACCTGTCGCGATGGCAGGATCGCTAAAAAACCGATGCAGCTTCTCCCTGAGTCAAGAAACAGCGGGAGCTAAAAAGGCGCACATCGGAGTAAACGAAACAATAACCAAGAAGGGCAGGCGCTGTCAACGGCCAAAAGCAAAAAAAAAAGCGGTATGAGCGTAAATACGCTATATCAATACTTGGAAACATTTACATTTTGGGCGCTGTCTGCCCTCGGGGAGCGCAATGGCGTGCGTTTGCGTCACTAACTCTTCTATATAAAGCGATTTACTCGAATGTTTCTCTGTTTTCCGCATCGTGTTCACCGATTGGATATCCCTGGCTGGACCGTGTTGTTACCGTATGATCGAAGATTCTCATTCCAACAAATATCCATGAAATGACATTACATTTTATCAGGCACCATGCGCGCCTCCCAGATCTCCGTAGGCCGCGTTTGCCCTCGTTTGCGCACCAATACATCTCCCCCTTTGTATGGGGCTGCATATCCACCAAAGGGTTGATTTATATGGCATGATTCGGTTTGCCGAGGGGCAAGGGGCTCATCGTTTTCGGACGTCTTTCCAGGCCCAGGGGCGGCAAGGGACGAGCTTGGAATCCGGCCTTTCAGCCCGTTGGCTGCCATGGAGGCACTCCTGGCGCGGGCAGGTTTTGGGCATGACATTCGCCCGGCCAACGAGAATCCTGTTGATGGCATGAACGGCCGCGGAGACAGTGCGGCGCCTGCCTTGGTTCGACGGCCCCGCTTGCCAGCCCTGGCCATCATCCGGCTACCGGGATCTGCTCCTCTGGCCAAAGCCGTCAGATCGGCCGCACGGTCACCGGCGTTCAGGCATTATTCTTCGAAGAGGCGAAAGCTCCGGTCTTGAGGATTTTGCCGCCCTCCTGGATCACGTAAAGGCGGTTCACATCCAGGTCTTTCAATGCGTCCACGGCGCCGGAGGGCCAGCGAATCTCGACCAGATCAACCTTCCTGGCGTCGCCCAGGCCGAAGTGGATGCGCAGGTCGCTGGCCGAGTAGTACCCGTTCGAGGAGCGGACCTCGTCGATCTGGACCAGCGGGCTTCCGGGCTTGGCGCCGGCGGCCGGAGTGTTGGTCTGGGCCACCACTTTCAGCCGTGCGCCGATGCCGGTGCGGTTGCTCTTGGTCCCCACGGTGCGGATCTTGATCCAACTCCGATTCCAGGTCGAATCGCAATGGAGCAGTTGCGGGGCGGCGTTGACACAGTTCACGATCGCGTCCAGGTTGCCGTCGTTGTCGTAGTCGCCCACGGCGAAGCCCCTGGCCGGTGCCGCGGTCGTGATGCCGCTGCCGCCGATGAGGCTGATGTCTTCAAACTGGCCGTTACGCAGGTTGCGGTAGAGATATTTGCGTTCGGCATAGGCGGCGTCCACCTGGGTCCCGTCCACCTCGGGGTACACATGGCCGTTGGCTACGAGAATGTCGAGCCAGCCGTCGTTGTCCATGTCCAGGAAACTGACCCCCCAGCCCAGCAGGCGGGTATTGATGCCGAGGCCAGCCTGGTAAGTGCGATCGTCGAAGGAGCCGTCGCCAAGATTCATATAGAGGGAGTCGGTATCGCCGGCGAAGTTGGTCTTGACGATGTCCAGGAGGCCGTCGCGGTTGTAGTCGCCGACCGAAACGCCCATGCCGGCCTGCGGCTTCCCGTCGGGCGAGTAGGCCACGCCCGCCTCGATGGCCTGGTCCTTGAATGTGCCGTCCTTCTCGTTGACGTAGTAAGTGGCCGAGGTCGAGTCGTTTGCCACGTAGATGTTGGGCCAGCCGGTGTTGTCCAGGTCGGCAGCGGCCGCACTCAGCGCGTAGGTTCCCAGGGTCCCCCACATGCCGGCTTTCTCGCTCACGTCGGCAAAGGTGCCATCGCCGTTGTTGTGATAGAGCATGTTCTTGCCGCCCTCGAGGCCCGGCGGGCCACAGGCCACCTGAATGCCCTTGTAGGTGCAGTTGGCGTCCTCGGGCAGGGGCGCGGTCTTCACGTCGAAGTCGATGTAGTTGCCGACGAAGAGGTCCAGGTGGCCGTCGTTGTCGTAGTCGAGAAACGTGCAGCCGGAGTTCCAGCGCAGCCTGTCCTGCTCCAGACCGGCCTCTTTGGTCACTTCGGTAAAGGTTCCGTTGCCGTTGTTGCGGAAGAGCGCGTTCTGGCCATAGTAGCTGACGAACAGGTCGTTCCAGCCGTCGTTGTTGTAGTCGCCCACACAGCAGGCCTGGCCCCAGCCGGAGCGCGCCAGCCCCGCCTTCAGGGTCACGTCGGTAAAGGTACCGTCGCGATTGTTCTTGAACAGGTGGCAGACCGGCTCCTGGCCCTTGGGAAAGCCCTCGAGCCGCCAGCCGTTGACGAGGAAAATGTCGATCCAGTCGTCCTGGTCGTAGTCGAAAAAGGCCGCGCCGCAGCCAGTGGTTTCGAGCAGGTACTTGTTGCGATGCTCGCCGCCGAAGATGGTCTTCACGTTGAGGCCGGCCTGCTTCGCTACGTCGGTGTACTGGACGCCCAGGAGCGTCCCGGTCACAGGCGAAGGCAGGCCTTTGGGCGCCGGACGAGCCTGCGCCTCGTACGCCTGCCGCGCACTGCCCGCGGGTTTCTGCGGCTGGGCATCCTGCACGCCGGGCAAGCCAAAGGCCGGCCGGGCCAGGCGCAATATCTCCTCGAGTGGCAGGACGAGGGCTGTTCTCGATAACGACTTCAAAAACCCACGACGGGTAAACGGCAAAGAGGAATTCTCCCTGAGGCGCGGCGCTATTGTTGGCGTTTGCGCTCCGAAAGGCCGAGTATATCCGGTAGGCCGCGAGGGATGCAGCCCGGCTGGCAATTGCGAAGCTCCGGCGCTAGACGGGTTCGATAACGTTGAGGCCCCTCACCACGGCAAAATGGCGCAGGTTGAAGGTGGCCACATCACTCCCCATTTGAGGGCGGTCATCACTTCTGCGTTGAAGGTTCTTGCCATTTGTCCCTCGCGGGTAGGAGATTTCTGCGGGCTTCTTCGATGTCGTGTAGAAAAGCCGTGGCTTCTTCCTCGCCGAGATGGACATCCTTGAGCGCCTCACGGAGCGCCGCGGCCAACTCCCGCCCGGTGCTGGGTTTCCGCTCTTCCGGCACAATCCGGGCCACGGGCACGCCGTTCTTGTGCAGGACAAAGGTCATGCCCTGGTAGTGGGCGCGGTTGACGCAGTCGGCAAAGTTGCGCGCTGCCTCCGTCACGCTGATGGGCTGTTCTCTCATAGAATAAGATTATCAGATTTTGCGTGCTGCGGCCTCTCACGCATGCTTCAGTCTCCCGCCAACTGCTCCAGGAGCGTGTCGAAGTCTTCGAGACGGGCGTATTCGATGATGACCCGGCCGCGGCCGTTGTGGTCTTCGATGTGGACTTTGAGGCCGAGGGCGCGCTGCAACCGCTCCTGGACCTCGCGGACGTTGGGGTCGATGGGGATCTCGGGTTTGGGGTCCTTCCTGGCAGCCTTCTCGGGGTGCAGGAGGCTCTGCACGTAGGTCTCTGTCTGGCGAACGGAAAGTGAAAGTTTGACGATCCGCTGCGCTGCCTTCTCCATCTCCTCGTCGTGTTCGAAAGCTAGCAGGGTGCGTGCGTGACCGAAGCTGAGCTCGCCGGCCTCGACGCGGGCTTGCACTGTGGCCGGCAAGCGCAGCAGGCGCAGGAAGTTGGCCACTGAGGCTCGGTCCTTGCCTGTGCGCACGGCCATCTGCTCCTGGGTCATGTGGAACTCGCGGGAGAGCCGGTCGAAGGCGCGCGCCTGCTCCATGGGGTTCAGGTCGGCGCGCTGGAGGTTTTCGACAATGGTGATCTCCATCGCCTGCTCGTCGGAGACCTGGCGCAGGATGGCCGGGATGGTCGCCTTGCCGGCAAGCTGCGAGGCGCGCAAGCGGCGCTCCCCGGCGATGATCTGGAAGCGGCCGTTGGCGAGCGGGCGCACCAGGACGGGCTGGACCACACCGTTGGAGACGATGGAAGCGGCCAGTTCGGCCAACTGGTCCTCGTTGACGTGTGAGCGGGTCTGGAATGGATTGCGCTCGATCTGATCGAGGGGAATCTCGCGGGGCTTGCCGCCTTCGGCCTCGGCGAGCGAGGCGGCGGCGGGAGCTTGCAACCGCGGGAGAAGGGAATCCAAGCCCTTCCCCAGGGCGCGGCGTTTTGGATCGATGGCGGCGATGGTCATGTTTCAAAATCCTCTATCCCGGCAAAATGCGCCGGGGGCTCTTCGAATCTGCGTTTGCGGGAGTTCCGGCGATGGGTGCGGCGGCCATGTTCAGGGCGGCGGTAAAGAGAATGGCCAGAAACGAACCTCCTTGGGCGGGTCTGCAGGCGGCTTGACGGACGCAGCGGCCTTGCGTTCAGCGTCGCGCGGGCTTTCGATCCGATTGCGGGCGAGAAACTCCCCGGCCAGTTCGAAATATGCCTCGGCTCCTCGGGAGCGCGGGGCGTAGAGGGCCACGGGCTTGCCGTGGCTGGGCGCCTCCGCCAGCCGCACGTTGCGAGGAATCACGGTGCGGTAGAGCCGCTCGTGGAAGTACTCGCGGAGAGTTTCGGCCACCTGCTGGGCCAGGTTGGTGCGGTCGTCGTACATGGTGAGCAGAACGCCTTCGATGATGACGGATGGGTTGAAGGCCGCGCGGACCCGCTCGAGATTGGAGATCAACTCGGAGATGCCCTCCAGGGCGAAATACTCGGCCTGCATGGGAACAATGAGCGTGTTGGAGGCGACCAGGACGTTGAGGGTCAGCAAGTCCAGTGCCGGCGGACAGTCCAGGATCACCAGGTCGTAGTTGCTCTGAATCGGCTCGAGTGCGCGGCGCAGGCGAACGGCACGGTCGCCGGCAGCGGCCAGTTCGATATTCGCGCCGGTAAGGTTCTTCGAGCCGGGCAGGAGCCAGAAGAGATCGATCTCAGTGGGCAGGATGACCTGCTCGGCCGGAGAGTCGCCCATGAGCACGTCATAGATGGAGTGACGGTTGTCGTCGCGCTGAAAGCCGAGGCCGGAGGAGGCGTTGGCCTGGGGGTCGCAGTCGACCAACAGGATCTTGAGGCCTTCGAGCGCGAGGCAGGCGGCGAGGTTGATCGCAGTTGTGGTTTTGCCAACTCCGCCCTTTTGGTTGACAACACCAAGAATCTTGCCCATGGCAATCCAGAGTAAAGGGAGGGGCGGATTGAGGGTAGGGAGTTGCGCTGTGGAGAACGGGGCGTAGCTGTGGAAAGCATCCTGGGCATGAGCGGTGGGGGGCCAATCAAACGCTTGAAGGGGAAGGGCTTCCGCACGGGAGATGCGGCTGAGGTTAGAGGGACGGGAAAAGGGGCTTGCGGTGGAAAACTTCCGTGTTCTTGGGGAGGGACTGGGCTTTTTCGTTTGGCTGTTCCAAATTGAATCTGCGCCCGAATTGGGCCAAGCCGGCTCTCGCTCCACGTGGAACGTCGTTCCATTCTAGGCCAGGCTCCCACGTTGTTCCACGTGGAACAAAGCGCCACCGAAGCACTTGCAATTCTTATGTCAATCCTCTACAGCTCCCCGCTTCAGACGGTCCCTTCTCCACGCGGCCGCTCTTTGCTCCCTGTCGTCGTGCGCCGAGCCTCCATCCCGAGAAGCCGCACGGGCTTCGCGTTCTCGACTCATCACCGACTGACTCGCGCAAACCCCTTCTCCGCTCTATCCTTCCATCCCGCTGCGCCTCCGGAGGCCGCCGCTCATCCTTGCAGCGCAATCCGACGAATCACTGCACTGCCACAGCCATTGCAGTACAATTCTTTTCGATTCAAACCAGTCTCGCGGGTAGAGCCCCTAGCGGTTGTGTTATCGGCAGGCTTTTGCGAGAACGGACTCCGACGCGTACGAACTAACGCGGCATGGCGCTACGCCCCGGCCATCTGCCACGCGCCGAAGCCCCCCAGCCATCATCCGCCCGGGCGGGGGGCAATTGCGCCGAGCTGTCAACCCAACTCAACGACCAGCAATTCCCTGCGCAGAAAGGACCAATATAGATATTCCGAACGCATTTCTCGGGAAAGCGGACCAGCCCACCGGTGAGGAAGTCTCTGCGGCGCTGGGAGCCGCCGCTGAGGCATGGAAGCAATTAGTGGACTGGCTGGCAGAGCAAGGCGTCGCCGATCAGGAATGGAAGTCGGTCTCACCCAAGTACGGCTGGTCTCTGCGCCTCAAATTGAAGAAGAGAACCATCGTCTATCTCGGTCCGTGCGATGGCTGCTTCCGGGTGGCATTTGCCCTTGGTGACAAGGCAATGGCGGCCGCTCGGCAGAGCGATCTTTCAAAAAGCGTACTCAAAATCCTAGACGAGGCCACGCGCTACGCGGAGGGAACCGGCGTCCGGCTTATGGTGAAGGGAACCAAAGACCTGGCTGCGGTCCGCAAACTCGCTCTAGTCAAGTTGGCGAACTGATCCCTCGCTCCCCGAGAGCAAGCACCCGGTCCTGGCCGCCGGGCAGTTGAACCGCTCCGGGCCAAGAGAACTCCGCTCCAACTGCTGCTTTAAGCCCCTTCAGCTCACTGCCGGTCGTCATTGGCGCCAGCCAGCCGCCGGGGCGGACCAGGCGGCATGCGGCCTCAACCGCGTGTGGCATCCGGTCGACGGCGCGAAGGACGACGCAATCGAACTGCGCCCTGAGCAACTCCGCCCGCTGGGCATGGATCTTTGCGGAGATCCCAAGGACGCGGACGGCCTCCTGCAGAAAAGCCGCCTTCTTGCCCTGCGACTCGGTCAGGGTTACGGAGATTTCAGGACAGCAGAGGGCAATGGGAATCCCAGGGAAACCGGCGCCGGAGCCAAAGTCGAGCAGGGTGGCGATCCCGGCGGGAAGCGCACGGGCGCAGGCGATCGACTCGACAAAGTGGCGGGAGAGAATGCCGTCTTCATCCCGAATTGCAGTCAGGTTGACGCGGGCATTCCAGCGAAGAAGAAGCGAAAGATAATCCTCGAAGCGTTTGGCCAGCTCGGAGTCCAGCGGCTGCAGCCCTGCCTCGGTCAAGAGGGCATTCAGCCGCAATCGAACGGAATTGGAGCCTTCACTCATATGCGGCACTCATTCCGGGGACTCATACTGAGGCGACCGATTCCCACCCCGCCGACGAAGTGGGCGCCGGGGTACCCTCTGGGGTCGAGGCATCGTCGGGGACGCCGGAATCTTCACTCCGCCGGGGTTCCCATGCCTCAGCCGCTCCGACAAAAGCCGCAAAGATCGCTCGGGACAATGGGCTTTGGGCATAGGTCCGCTCCGGATGCCACTGCACCGCCAAAACGAAGTGGCCGGCCGAGTCCAGCTCCACCGCCTCGATGACCCCATCCCCAGGAGAGACCGCGCTCACCAGCAGATTGTCTCCGGGAAGGCGGATCGCCTGATGGTGGCTCGAGTTGACCTGAGCTTCAAGCAGCTCATCGGGCGGCAGAAGCCTGGCCAGCTTCGACCCCTTCGCAATCCGAACCGGGTGCGCCTCGACCACCTCTCGGCCGGGGCGGTGATTGACCGGCGTCTTCAGGTCCTGAACAAGCGACCCGTTCCGCCAGACATTCAAGGTCTGGGCGCCGTGGCAGATGGCCAGAATTGGCTTGTGCAGGTTGAAGGCGTCCTGCAGGAGCAGTTCATCCACGGCAGTGCGGGCGGGGTCTGGCTCGCCGCACTCGGGTATCGGATCTTCGCCAAATCTCTGCGGGTCCACATCGTAGCGGCTGCCGGGCAGCAATATGCCTTCCACCCCAGCGAGAAGCCGAGCCACGCGATCCTGCCGCTCGTGCAGGGGAACGACAATCGGTGTTGCCCCGGCGGCGTGAAGGGCGGCAAGATACGGCGGCAGCGACCGCTGATTGTAGGTCTGGTCGGTGCCGGTGGGCTCGGGAATGGCGATGTGGATGGGCATGGAAGCACCAGTGTAATGAGAGATGCGACCGACGCGATAGCCATTTTAGCCCGCTTCGAGTCAAACTTCAGCGCGAACCGCAGCTTCCTCAACTGAATCCTGGGCGACTGCGCTCTCCGGCTGCCCAAGGCTTTCGATGGCATCGCGGAGTTGCGCGGTCAACTCCCCGGTCTGGCGCGGGGTCATTCCTTTCGTTGCGATCGGCTCACCCACAGCGAGCGTCAGTTCTCCCGGATAAAAGTGGTGGGTATGAATCGGCAGCAGATCGTAGACACCACTGAGCGCGATCGGCACGAGCGGCACGTGCGCGCGAATGGCCAGGTAGGCCGCGCCGGACAGGAACGGCTGTAGTTCGCCGGTGGGAGTCCGGCCACCTTCCGGGAAGACGAAGATCGGCGTGCCGGAGCGCAGGGCCCTGACGCCTATGCCCAGGCTGGAGAGCGTAGCGCGAGGGTTGGCGGTATCGATCGGAATCTGCCCGGAACGATCTAAGTACCATCCTATGAATGCGATAGGCCACAATTCTTTTTTCGCAAGAATGCGAAACTGGAAGGGCAGCGAGGCAAAGATCACCGGCGTATCCATGTAGGAGGTATGGTTGGAGGCGTAGACGGCAACCGGATGCTTGCGCAGGTTCTCTACCCCGCGGACAGTGAGGGAACAGCCGGAGAGACGCACCAAGGCCCGCGCCCAGACCTGTGCGATGCGGTGCTGCGCGCGGCCACTCTTATCCACGAGAGACACCAAGAGCGAGAACGAAGCGCAAACGACCGTGACCACTGCCATGACCGGGACCTGGATCACGTTGGTGCGCCAGCGGTAGAGTCTGGGCAGCGGATTTGGCCGTCGGTTCACGGTTGTACCCCCTTTTCGGCGAGCAGCAGCGTACGCGCCTCGCCCACTAAGTACACCGATCCTGATACTACGATCACCCTGCGCTCCGCGTACTGCTGGACCTGTTGCAGGGCTAGTTGCATGGCCTGCTTGACCGATTCGGCGGCTGCTGCGGGAGTCCCTGTGGCCCCGGCTGCTGCCAACAGGCTGTCCACGGAAGCGGCGCGGGCGGTATGGATGGGCGCGATAATTACCTGCTCAAAGAGCGGAAAAAGAATTTGCGCCATCTCCGCGATTGGCTTGTCGCGCAGGCAACTGAAGATGAGCGTCCGCGGTCGCTGGTCTCCCAAAGCGCCAGTCAAGCCAGCGCGCAGGGCCCAAGCTCCGCCGGGATTGTGCGCCACATCCAGAATCCATTCCACGCCGTCTCTCTCGATGCCCTCCAGCCGGCCCGGCCACCGCGTCAGCCGAATACCGGCTGCGATGGTGGCCGGCGTGACCGGAAAGCCATGAGCGGTCAATTCAACGGCCGAGGCGATGGCCAACGCCAGGTTGCGATGCTGATGGGCGCCGGCAAGCGGGGAATCCACTTCGATGGCTGCCCCGAGTGCCTCGACGAAATAGGGACCAACCACGCTGGCGCCTATGGGCGGCATATAGGGCGCCGCACTCACCCCGCGTACTTGAAGATCGGTGGCCACCTCGCCGAGAACCTGGTTGGCTTCGGGGTGCTGCGGCAGCGTAATCAGCGTCCCGCCACGGCGCAGAATGCCGGCCTTTTCCCGCGTAATGGCGGCGATAGTCGAGCCCAGCCACTCGGTGTGGTCGATCGAAATGTCGGTGATGACGGAGAGCAGCGGATCGACGATATTGGTCGCGTCCAGCCGCCCACCCATGCCCACTTCGAGGACCGCTATGTCCACTTCTGCCTCGGCAAAGTACAAAAGAGCCTGCGCGGTGAGAATCTCGAAATAGCTGGGAAGTTGCGGAAGCCGGCCATCCAGCACCAGTTGCTGCGCGGCATCGTGGACGCGAAAGTAGAGAGCGGCAAAGGCATCGTCGGCGATCTCAACGGGTCCCAAGCGGATGCGCTCGTTGGCGCGAGCCAGGTGCGGCGAGGTATAGAGGCCGGTGCGGACCCCGGAGGCCGTCAGGATCGAAGCCAGCGTGGAAGCCGTCGAGCCCTTCCCGTTGGTTCCAGCAATCAGCACGGAGGGAAAGTGGCGATGCGGATCGCCGAGCGCAGCCAGCAGGATGCGAATCTCGTCGAGCGAGAATTTGCGCCGTGCCTGGCCCGGCGGCGTAAGCAACTCTGGCGCCATGGCGTTGAGTTGATCGATGGCTGCGGCGTAGGACATGGAATGTCCAGTATAAGAGGCGCCCCTCAAGCGGGGTGGGACGGGCGGTGTGGGATGTGGTCACTGCCGCAGCAAAAGTTGCAGCGCCTCACGCGCGTTTTGCAGGCACGCACGCGCCTCATCTTCCGACAGCAGGCCCTGGTGCACCGCCTTCTTGCCCGCGTCGTTCACCTGGTTGGCGACGTGCGGAAAGTCCGCATCGATGCCCGTCAGGAGCAGGTTGTTGTTCACCTCGTGCAGCAGGTTGCCCAGAGTAGCGGCGTTGCGATAGCGGGTGCGAACCAGGCGGGTAAGCGCGGCGGGCAGCTTTTGCTTGATGGCCTCCTCGAGTACCGAACGGCACATGACGGCACAGGCAGTAAACAGGCCGAAGAAGTAGCAGCGAGTGGCCTCGTCCAGATAGCGGTCTGCCTCTTCTGAGCTGGGCGCGGCCACAACGCATTCGCGCAGTTGGGTCGCCCGTAACACGGCAGGCTCTACCAGCGCCAGCAGCTCGAGCGCAAAGGCCGCGCGCAGCAGATCGTTCTGCTGGCCATCCAAGGCAAGCTGTATCTCTTGCCACGCTGAGTTGCCCGCCCCGCTTCCGGCTTGCTGTAGCCTTGTGAGGGAGGTGAGCCGCTGCCTGGCGTGCTGGATGAAGCCCTGCCGCATCTCCTGAGCCAGCATTCGCCACCCGGCCACAAAGGCTGCCGTATCTTGCTGATACCGCGCCCAAAGCTCGTCGTACACGATGGTTGGCAGCACATTTTGCAACTGCGCAAAACGCCCGGTGCTTGCCAGCTCAGAGATTACCTCGCAAAACTCCCGTCCCGGCGCACCTTCCGCGGACATGTGCAGGAGTTGGTCTTCCAGACGCCCAACATCGATAGTCATCAGAGAGGCTCCATCCCTTATCCAAGTCTAGGAGCCCAACTCATCCATCCCCGCTGTCAAGCCACACATCTGCTCACATTCCGTACTGGAATGGGAAACCGCCACGCCACCCATCGAGGACGGGAATCAGCCTGCCCGGAGAGAGATTCCCCTCCTCCTTCCGCTACCCTCTGCAAGCTGCGGGACACGGTCTTCTGTGGAGGACTAGCCTTCTCGAAACCATTACCCCGTGCGATCCTGAACGCGCTTTTCACACAAACCATCCGCTTTACACAGGCCTTTTGCGGGTGCCTGTGGGAGACGTGGGAAATGGGGACATCGTTACCCGTCTCCGAAGCCACATTTCCAAAAGCGCAGAATTGCACAGCTTTGATTTAGAAAAATAGACAGGCCATCAAGTTCCTGCCCCACAATCATTTCGGAAGAATTTCCACTTTTCCTGCCTAAACTACGGGTACTACTGTCTTTTCTCTTAATCTCTTATCCTTTTCCTTAGTATCCGCCCCAGCGTACAGGGGAACGTCCGGAACCAGCTCTTTGCCCATCATCGTTCATAGGCCGAGCCACAGGTTAGCGATTCAGCCAGGGCGGTCCCTGGAATTTAGAAAAGCACCCCCGTTTTCCACGCACGCGGCAGCGCAGAGATGAATACAATCAAGAAGAAGAAAAGACAGCCACTTCCACCTGGCCGCATTGTGTTGTAGAGTGTGGCCAGCGAGGAATGTGCTCGATTTGGGTTTTTCCCGTAGACGCAAGACGAGAGCGGGTTTATGTCGAACGTGGAAACTGAAGTGGAGAAGCCGGCCGCGCAGGGGGCAGCGATGGAGATTACCGTAAGCCGCCAGGATCTGGTGAAGGAGCTTACCGCGACACAAAGCGTAGTGGAGCGCAAGACCACCATTCCGATTCTGTCCAACTTTCTCATCGAGGTGGAGGGCGACCGGTTGAACATCACCGCGACCGACCTCGATCAAGCGATCCGCACCAGCACAGAGGTAAAGGTGAAGAATCCTGGCGCCTGTACCATCCCGGCGCGCAAGCTCTATGACTACATCAAGCTGCTGCCAGAGGGCGACATCTCGATCAAACTGCTCGAGAATCACTGGGTGCAGATCCGCTCCGGGCGCTCGAACACAAAGATGGTGGGCATGGCGCGGGCGAACTATCCGCAGGTGCCGGAGTTCCCTGCCGTAGCGGCGACGAGTATTTCCACCCTGGCGCTGAAGACGCTGATTGCGCGCACGATTTTCGCCATCTCGAACGAGGAGTCGCGCTACACGCTGAACGGCGCTCTGCTGGTGATCAAGGCGGAGTCGCTGGCCATGGTGGCTACCGACGGTCACCGGCTCTCGTATGTCGAGAAGCCGAACGAAATTCTGGAGGGCATCAGCGGCGAGAAGCGTGTGCTTGTTCCGCGCAAGGCCTTGCAGGAGTTGCAGCAGTTGCTGTCGGCCTCCGACATCGGAAAGGTGGAGTTCGCCGACGACGAGCACACCCTGTTCTTCCGCTTGGGCCATCGCACCCTCAGCACCCGCAAGCTCTCTGGACAGTTCCCAAACTTCGAGGCGGTGATGCCGCGCGACAACACGAAGTTCGCCGTGGTTCGCTCAAGTGAGCTGTCGGCGGCCATTCAGCGCGTGGCGCAGTTTGCCGACGAACGCTCTGGCGCCATCCGCCTGCGGCTGGAGGGGAATGAACTGAAGATCAGCTCCAGTTCGACGGAATCCGGCGAGAGCGAAGACACCATCGATACGCCGTATTCGGGCGATCCGATCGTGGTGGGCTTCAACTCGGGCTACATTCTGGACTTCCTGAAGGCGCTGGGGAACGAAGGCGAAGTGCGCCTCGAGTTCAAGGACTCTCAGTCGGCGGGGCAGATGCGGCCAGAGGATCCGGATGCGGAGTACAAGTACCGGTATGTGCTGATGCCGATGCGGATCTGAAAGCAGGGAACAGAGATTAGGGAACAGGGATCGGAAAACAGCCTTGCAGCGTTGCCGGGCCGTGATGTTTGGGGGATTGTCCGCATCCAGCCTCACATTTTCCCGTATTGCTTGACAATAGTTGCCAATGTTTTATATTGACAAGTATGCGCACCGCCAAGACCATTTCGATAACGCTGCCGCCGGAGCTATTTGGTAAGGCCCAGGAAATCGCCCAACGCGAACACAGGACGATCAGCGAACTTTTCCGGGAAGCGCTCAGGCGCTACATGGCTGCTGATCCTGAGTGGGAGGCTCTGATGAACTGGGGCCGCGCTCACGGAAGAGCATTAGGCATCGAGTCGGAAGAGGATGTGGAGCGGCTCTCCGATGAGTTCCGTCGGGAGCGGCGCCAGACCGCTGGACGCTGATGCGCGTTGTCGCTGATACCAACGTCCTCATTTCAGCCTTCCTGTTTGGAGGGTTGCCGAGAGTCTTCCTTGATCTTGGCCTCGGTGGCGCATTCTCCCTGACTACATCCAGCGCGCTTTTGGATGAGCTCGACGAGAAGCTGCGTGGCAAGTTTACGGTCCCAGAGACCAAAGTGCTGGCGCTTCTTTCTCGGCTCAAGAGCAGGGCAAGAGTTGTGCAGCCATCCTTTGTGCTGAATGCTGTTCCCGACGACCCGGACGACAATCGGGTTTTGGAATGCGCCGTCGCAGGCGAGGCAGATTTCATTGTCAGCGGCGACAAGCACCTGCTGCGGCTTGGTTCTCATGCTGGGATTGCCATCCTCACGGTCCGGCAGTTCCTTCAAACTGCCGGATTCCGCTTGGATTGATTCTTCTCCCCCCGTCTACCAAGTCAGCGTGACTGTGATGGTCTTCCAGCCTTCGCCAGGGGGGAAATTGAGTACAAGCATGCTTGGAGCAGGCGGATTCTGGAACGCGTAGACATCGAATGCCGAGAGTGTCGCAACCCCACGTGCCAACGCACTCCCATCACCGGTAGTCGCTTCGATCTTGGGAACAATCGGGCCACGCCGGACGAGTCCCAGCTCACTTTGGCTGCCTGCTGGTCCCTCAATCACAAGGGTGAGCCTGCGATCACCGTACTCAGAGTGAAGGACGCGAAATCTGCATGTACGGGAGCCAGGAGTTGGGGGCCGGTCAGGAAGTGGCTTCTCATTTGGGATGCTGGCGGAGAATCTGGAGAGCTGTTCGTCAATATCCAGCGTCGGCAAGGGGATGCTCAATCCCGGCTCGCCATCAACCTCGGACGATTTTGCCCCAGCAATGTCGCTCCTGAGGCGCCAACCACCACCGCCCAAGGTGGTCATATCAACTTTTAGCTGGCTCCCGACGACGTTGAAGTGCAACATATCGCTGTTGCCACCAGGGAGCGGCAGATATTCAACGTCTGCATGATCCCATTGCGCCGGCAAATGCGGATTCACCGTAATCGTCTTTGTCTGCGCATCAATCGAAATCCCGAACAGCCCGCGCAACGTGGGTGTGATCACCATGGCGCTCGACCACAATTGATGGCTGGTGCTGCGGCCGAAGGGCACAAAAAAATCGCCCGAAAGCAGCTCGGTGACGGCGCCGAGGTCCTGGGCGCGGGTCAGGTTGGCGTTCTCCATCAGCATTTGATAGCCGGCGAGCGGCTGGTTGCCGCGGTACTCGGCCAGGGCGGCCCAGCCGGTGAAGAGCGGCCAGACAGAACCCTGGTGGTAGCTCATGCCGTCGTAGAACTTCTCATCGGTGGAGACATCGCGAAGGCCCCAGTCAGTTTGTAGCGTGTGTGCGGCAAACTGCTTCAGGCAGCCCTCGGGATGGGCGAGGATCGACTTGCCGCTCCACCAGGCCAGAGCTGGATAGACGGTGGAGGCGCGGTCGAGAGTCCCGTCTGAATTGCGGCTGAAGGCGTAGCACGATTTCTCTGGATCGTAATACTCGGATTCGATGGTTTTGGCGATGGTGTCAGCGCGCTTCTGCGCGGCCGCGGATTTTTCGCGGTTCTGGAGGAGGTTTTCAATGTCGGCGATCGCGGCCGAGGCCTGCTGGTCGAGCAGCGCCAGGTAGATCTCCTGGTGGGGCAGGCCGCCGGGCCAGCTCTCCACCCAGCCGGTGCCTTGCGAGTTGTCGTAGATGCCGTCGCCGCCCTTCTCGGGTCCGGTCGCGTGGGTGGTCTCAAAGGTCCACGCTTTCTCGATGGCGTCACGATTTGCGGTGAGGAAGGCGACGTCGCCACCCGACCGCGCGTAGTCGGCCACGGCGAGCAGGAAAAGCGGCGTGGCGTCGGCCGCGGCGTACATATAGGGCAACGCGTGCCAGTCGATGGACGCGGCAGTCTGCGAGTACTCGTGCATGATCTTGCCGTCGGGCCGCTGGCGGTGGATGAGGAATTCAAGCTCGGCCTTCGAGAGCGCGAAGTCGCCATAGCCGTTGACGGCGAAGAGCGTGTAAAGAGCGTCGCGGCCGAAGAACCAGCCGAAGCCTGGGCGCGCCGAGTCGCCGGAGGCGTAATAGCCTGCGACGAGCGCGGTTTCATCGGTGCCTTGCGTGCGAGCGCGGAGTTGCTCGATGGAGACGGCCGCCCACTGGAAGGCTTCGTTGAGTGCGAGGTCGGGAGTCTCGATGGAGGTTGAGTGGGCGAGCAGTTGCTTATAGCGCTCGGCGTGCGCCTGGTAGCTAGCGGCGATGCCGGCGTTGAGCTGAGCCAGAGTTGTGCCGAGGGCGGCGCTTGCGGCGGTGGCTGGGGTGGTTCCAACGGCCATCAGCAACGGAAAGAGGCGGCCGCGGTCACGGGCGGGGTCGATGTGCAGCTTCAGCTCGACAGGATGAACCTGCGGCCGTTCCTGATAGGGGGCCAGGATGCCGGGCTTTGCACCGGGGATGGCAACCGCGCCGGCGAGGTCGGGATAGTCCGCGTGCAGGACGTAATAACCGCCAGAGTTGCCGGCGCCGGCCACCCACTCCGCGCCGGGAACGCCTTCATTGCGCTCAGGCCACATCCAGCGGAGTTCCGGTGTGAAGCGCAGGGTGAAGTCGGTGGGGTGGAGGCAGTCAAACTCGAACAGGACCATTGGACCAGTGCCAGGCTGCCCGTCGTTCGGTGAAAAGATGATTTGCCTGACGGTGAAACCGATGTGGGCGTAGGTGAGGACGGTGCGGTCGGGGCGGACCTCGATCTCCGCTGCCTGTTGATTAACGTCGATGGGCACGGTGTAGCCATCGATGTCCGCCTGAATGGTGAGATGGCTGAGCAGCTTGACGGGCAAGAGCCACGCCTCGAAAGTGCCGTCCTGCTGGCCCAGCACCACGCCGCGCTCGCCAGTGACCGTGAAGGGCTTTTGCGGCTCGGCGTGGGCCTGGATGACGGGACCGGCGGTGTCGAACGGGATGGCCGGGATGGAGGTAAAGGTTTGGGCGTGAATTGCGGAAGTTAACCCAAAAAGCATGGCCGCGGCCATGCTGAAAGAGGTGCGTCGGCTGTGCATTGTGTTGTCCTTTGAGTTCTTCTCAAGGGCAACAGTCTAAGGCATTCAGCGAACAGCCGCAGAATCCCTTCCGCAAGGGAGATTTTGCGCCCGGCTCAACTTGAGTTTGAGGCCTGTGAGGCTACCACGGGGGGCTTTAGGAAATCCAGCGCGCGGATGAGATAGGACTTCAGATCGCGGCGGTGTACAACGGCATCGAGGAAGCCCTTCTCGAGCAGAAACTCGGAGCGCTGGAAGCCCTCGGGGAGCTTTTGGCGGATGGTCTGCTCGATGACGCGGGGTCCAGCGAAACCGATGAGGGCGCCAGGCTCGGCGATGTTGAGGTCGCCCAGCATGGCAAAGCTGGCTGTGACGCCGCCGGTGGTGGGATCGGTGAGCACGCAGATGTAAGGCACGCGGGCGTCGTCCAACTGGGCCAGCGCGGTGGAGATCTTGGCCATCTGCATGAGGCTGACCACGCCCTCCATCATGCGCGCGCCGCCGGAGGCCGCGACGACAATGAGCGCCTTGCGGTCGAGCCGTGCACGGTCCACGGCGCGGGCGATGGTCTCGCCCACCACGGCGCCCATGGAGCCGCCGATGAAGCCGTACTCCATGGCGCTGAGGACGACCGGGTGCGGTCCAAGCAGGCCGACGGCGTTGAGGATGGCGTCATCCAGGCCAGTAGCCTCCCGCGCAGCGCGGAGCCGCTTCTTGTAGGGCTTCACGTCGGTGAAGTTGAGAGGGTCGGTCGAGCGCAGGCCGCCGTCCACGAGTTCATAGCCGGGTTCGAGCAGCAGGCCGATGCGCTGGCGGGCGCCGATCTTGAAGTGGTGCTGGCACTTGGGGCAGACTTGCAGATTGGCTTCGAGGTCTGCCTTCCAGATGACCGCGCGGCAGCCCTGGCATTTGGTCCACAGACCCTCGGTGCGCACACTTCTCCCTGCAGCATCCGGAACACCGTCGGAGCCGGAACCGGATTCGTACTCGCCATTTTCACGCTTGAACCAGGACATTCAAACTCTTTCTCAAATCGGGGGCGCATTCCGCGCTTCGCTTCAAGCGACAGCGAAAATCCTGCCCTCCGGATTATCATCGCATCAATATTCTATTCCGCGTTGGGCGAGGATGCCTTTCTGGTAGGCATGTTTTACCTCGCGCATCTCGGTGACGGTATCGGCAAGCTCGACCAGGAGG
>Ga0182014_10003632_pt1 | contig 18338 bp, 13 predicted proteins | sample 612S2DmetaG_FD_120489 | JGI IMG/M metagenome (GOLD analysis project Ga0182014, IMG submission 120489) | Permafrost microbial communities from Stordalen Mire, Sweden - 612S2D metaG | ecosystem: Environmental > Terrestrial > Soil > Wetlands > Permafrost | place: Sweden: Stordalen | collected... | reverse complement strand
CTTTCCGGGTCGAACCCAACGACAATCAGATTTGTATCCTCACTCAGCGGCTTGATTTCAATGCGTCGAATGAAGGGCTGGTTCTTATCGGGCTGTTCGTACGTGGCGTCATTTTCCTGGATGGACTCGACAGCGTGCTGAACGAGGTCATCGTAAATGGAAGAAAGACGGTGTCCCTCGATGCGAACCTCGCAGGTCGCAAACGTGAGCACTAGAGCCACGGAGGGGTTGTACTGCACCATTTCCAAATACGAATAAGGCAGCGCGACGGCGTTGCGGCCCGTGGCGCGAATGTCAAGCATGGCGACGACGCGGGAATGATTGACCGTGTACGAGCGGCGGGTTTGAGATACTTCACTCATAATTGTATTCCTTGTTGTATTGCTTTCTTGCGTTCAATTTTTTGCAATGCTTTTTGGCGAATTGTTTGCTCCGGCGTTTGCCGGTTCGTTGTTTGCTCCGGCACAAGCTGCCGTTGCCCGGCCTGACTGTGTGCCAAATGCGCGGCTTGGCGGGAAAGCGAGCGGGCTTTCAGGACTTCAGGCAGTGTGCCTTTGGCCAGGTCAGTGGCGGCGGGGCGCTCGCCCGACACCGCGACGGCCTCCATGAGGGCGTCCTTGTTGTCAGTGTAAATCTTGATGGCCTCGACACCACGCGAGGCGGACACGTAAAACTGTTCGCGGGAAGCGGCGGGCAACGAGGCTTCACATTCGGCGACAAACAGGCGTTGAATGGTCTTGCCCTGTGAACTGTGCGAAGTGACGCAGTAGCCGTGAGCGAGATTGCCGAAATTCTTGTCCAGCACCCAACCGTTATCCAAAACGATGTCACCCTCTGCCGTGAATTTCCTCACGCTCCGCAGTTCGCCGTTGTTGACACGATGACCGTCTTTTGTCTGGCCGTTTTGGGTGATGCGGATGTGTTCGCCCGGCGCGAGCAGCAACTTGCCCGCCTCGTACACGTCAAATGAGGCGGAGCCTCGCCCCACCGTCAAAGAGCCTTGCGACCCATCGGCGCGTTGCACGGCAATTTCATTTTGTTCCCGGCCCTTGACCGTCACCTTTTCGCCCCGCGTGAACCCGGCCGTATTTTGGTGGAACTGGACGACCAGCCCTAGTTGGTAGTTTCTGACATCCGCGCGTTGCGCTTCCGTCCAACGGAGATTCTTGAGTTGTACGAACTCCTTTTCTGTTGCGCCGAGTTTCCTCAGAGTTTTCAATTCCGCGCGAATTTTTTCCGTAACGCGCCCGCCTTCGGCGTGAGTGGGCGAGACGACCAAGGCGGACTTGTTCTCCTTGACCGCCTGCAAATAATCGGCGGCGAGAATCTGGTAGCGTTCATCGGCGGGGACTTCCAGGACCGCGCCGAGCTTTTCCAGACCGGCAAAGCCTCCCTCGACATCGCCATGACGCAGGGCGTTGACGGCTTCCCGATACGTGGTGTCGCGCTGGCGGCGAATCTTCATTATCTCCACGGCCTGCAAAGCGGCGTGACGTTCCAGCAACCGGAGCGCGTCGCCCCGTTCGACGGCGCTATGTTGCGCGGTGTCGCCGGAGAGAATAACGCGGCAGTTCTTTTCTTGCGCCAGTTGCGCGACCTGTTTGAGTTGAGGTGCGGACAACAGCCCGGCCTCATCAATCAGCAGAACGCCGTTGCGGATTTCATCCTGCATCTTGCGGCTGTGCAGCAGCGCGGCGACCGTGGTTGCATTCTCAAAGCCTTCCGACCGGAGGACGCCGCGAGAGGCTTCAGCCGATGGGGCAAAGGCAAAAACTTTGTGACCGGCAGACTCGATACCGGCGACCGCTTCCTTGAGCATTGTGGTCTTGCCTGTACCCGCGCCGCCACGGACGGCGATCACGCGATCCGGCGACCGGAGAATATGAAGCACAGCGTTGCGTTGCTCTTTGGCTTCCTGCGTCCGCAGTTGCGGATTTTGGATCTGATACGGCTTGGCGTTGAGCGGCGGGCATTTGCCCAGGCCGTGACCAACGAAATCAATCAGTTGTTTTTCTTCCGCCAAAATCTGTTTTGTCGTGAACCACACTCTGCCATTGCTTTCGTTTTGGATAAACTCATCCCGTAGAAGCTGGCGTCTGACCTCGTTGACGTCGAGCAAGCCGATGCCGTGGTGCAGGGCTTCGCGCAGCAGTTCCTTCTCTGTGGCGACCGAAGCGCGTTCGTACAGGTGAGCAATGGCGTAATCCATCGCCTGTTTTGCCGTCATGCTGTTGACCTCAATTTTCGGCGACCCAGGCTTGATGCTGGCCAGAGCGTTTTTTTCATCAGCCGTGAGGCGACCGTTCCAGATTTCGCGCAGTTGTTCCCTGGTAATGCCGCGCCGTTTATTTTCCCGCGATAGCGCGGCCAGCATGTCCTTTTCTTTGGCCGACGTAATCCCGCGTTCCGCAGCCAATGCTTCAATTTGTTTGGTGCGGAGCGAAAACTTGTCCAGAATTGTTTGAGACACACCGGCGATCTCCCAGCCCTTTTCCGTTCGTTCAACTCCGTAGCCAATCTCAGCAAGCCGTTTGGCGAACCGGGCGTGAAAGGCGGCTTCGTAGTAAGGCGCGTCCCGTTTCAAATCGCCGAACTCCCCGGCCTTCCAGCGTTGCTCCACATTGTCCCATGTGGCGTTGAAGGCAAAGCAGTGCGCGTGTAAGTGCGGGTCTGGAATGCCCTTGACCGGACGCGCCGTGAAATGATGGAACTCCGCCCAAACCAGATTGCCGGTGTTTCGGTCACTGTTTTCACCCCGGACCCGGACGCGCGTTTTCATGTCCGTTTCCAGTTCCCGCATGGTTTCCGTGACCGACATTTTGAACGCGCCAAAAATCTGCTCGTCCCGGTTTTGCTCGTATACCACCGACACCGATTTTGGGCAATGGAAATTGAAGTCGTAACCGACGCGCCGGTTTTCCTTCGTTCGCGGGGTCAATGATTCATCCGAACCCGGTTTCAAATTATCGGCCAGGGCATCAAAGGAACGCTGGTCAACCCGTCCAGACAACCCCAACCGTTCCGCGCCCAAACCCTGCCATTGGCCGATGACCTCCTGCTCTTCCGAGTAGTAATCTTCGCGGCTCAAGCCCTGAGTATAATACTGCTTGGCTTGACCGGCGCTCACACTGGCAACGACCCGCAACATGACACGGCCAATATAAACCGTGCCATGAACCAGCGCAAAAAATGGTAATCGTTTGCAACGACCAAGCCATAAACCCAGTGCAATACCGTTTTGCTCAACCGCAATAGGACCGCAACCCCGAACCCAAAACATGACCAATGCAGCATGAGCATGGCAACCATGATCCATGTAACGGCGCAAAACGCGCAGTGCAGGCTTACAAAAGTTAAGCCTTAAAACTTACAGACATCTCTCCTAAGCGGAGCTTGAGGCGGGAAAGGCAGCGCCAAAAATCTTCAGGAAATCCAGTGGAAATCTCCCAAGTTTCCAACGCTTATCCAGCGTTTTTCCCCTATGCTTTTCCAGCCCGTTTCATGCCTGTTGCAGCCATCGTTTAAGTTCTGGCGACACCCGATGAACAATAAAATCGCTCAGGCTTAATTGAGAGTGAACTGCCTGAATCCATCCACGACGCTCGAAATGTTGCACTATACGATTCGTAATCAAAACTGGCTGTCCGACACTTTTACACAGCTTGGCCCCGTTCATTTGCTGTTCATTCACGATGAGCAATGCGACCTTCCGAAGCAATTCACGGTAATCGGGTCTGGTCGAGCGCAAGTATTCATGGAAGCCGAAAAGCGTAGGTCCCGCCCAGCCAATATCAATCCCCTGTATTTTCAGCAGCTCGACGTAACCACGGCCTTCCAGAATCAACAGGCAATCGCAACCCTCCTCCTCTTTGATCGTCAGGGGTTCAAATAGCTTGAGTAGATCAGGACCATCGACGCGTTCGATGTTCCGGGCAATACAATCGTCACAAAGAGCGCGGAAAACGGTGCCGTCAATTGCGGTCAAGCCTACGACGCCTACAGCGTTTTGAATATACGATGGTACTGCCCCGACCGGCGGTTTCTCAAGCTGGCCAAAGACCGCCCTGATGATATTCGCCAGGGCAGTATCAAAATTCTCCATGTCCGGCACGCGCTCCCAAACTGTGGATTTAAGGCATTCTGGAATCGGGCAGTCGTCGATTATGAGCGGAATCAATTTGCTTGTGCCGTTTACTCTCTTGACGAACGCAGCATCAATTTCTTCCCGCACCCACGGCTTGTTGACACTGTGGCTGGACAACACAACGATGACTGCATTGGCTTCTTTGATGCCTTGTTCAAATATTTTCTGAACGAGGCTGTCACCAGGCAGCATTTCCCACTTATCCAGCCAAGCCTCAATTCCGTTGGAACGAAGCCGCTCTGCAAACTTTAGCACGAATCGCTGCTTATCCTCAGAAGCATGACTGATGAATACTTTGGGCGGACTTGTCATCATCCCAGCCTATTGACCGACGCCTGCCGTTTCAAGCCAACTCCACAGTTCGAGACACCGGCGTTGCCGTTCCCAATGTCCAGGCATTTCTCGTGGCGGAATGGCGCCCTCTGCAATCCTCTGCAAACCTCTGTTTCCATCTAATTTCCATCCGTTTTCTTGAAAAAAACCATTCGTGACCGACTGGTAATGACGAAGGACGAGAAAACGATGTCGCAATCATCAACGGACTCATTATTGACGGAGGCGCAATCCGCGCCCGCCAAACCGAGTCGCAGCAAGCTGGAAACACACCGGGCCGCGATTAGCGAACTGCGCCGCAAACGCTGGACGTTCGCGGAAATCGCGGACTGGCTCAGAGAGCGGGGCGTGAGCGCCACGACCAGCAACGTGCATCGGTTTTTCCGACAAAGTAAACCCATGCCGCCATCCATTGAGCCGGTGCGGGCGCAATCAGCGCCGCCGCCCGCTCCGGTTGATGCGGAGAAACCGAAGCGAAAAATCCGCTTCAACATTCCATTATGAAAAACGTAAAACATCGCCTGCTCTTTCCGATGCAGGCCAAAGGAAACGTCGGCAAGAGCCTTGAAATCGCAACGCGCGCTTGCTGGTTAAGCGAGCGCGGCATCGAATGGCAGGGCTTTGATCTGGACGCCGACAATCGAACGCTGTCACGGCTCTTTCCCGGTGAGGTGCAACTTGTGCCGATGGCGGGCCGGGCCGACGACCAGGACGAACTGGTTTCCATTTTGAAAAAAGTGACAGCCAAGCCCGTCACCATCGTGGACGCCCGCGCCCATCTGGACGGTGTATTGCGGACCGCCCTGCAAGCCACGCGGTTTTTCAATCTGGCCAAGCAGCTAAACATCGGTGTCACCGTGACCATGTTTCCGTTGGATGACGTGGATGTGATGACCAATCTGGATGAGCTTTGCCAATTCTGCGGCAGCCAGGTCGAATACATCGTGGTCAAGAACCCGGCCCGCGCAGCGCGAACGAAAATGTTCGATGGCAGCCCACTGGATGACGAACTGAAGGCATTGGGGGCGACTATCATCACGCTGCCGCTCTTGTCTGAGATCGTAAAAATGAATCTGGCCTATCTCGAAACCAAGCACGAGCGCGGCATCCCGTTCAACGAAGCCATTGGCAGCGACGAGTTGGGGCTGGACATCATGGCGCGGGGCATGTTGCAGGATTGGACGGGTCAAATGTTCAACCAGTACGACCGCATCGCCGGGCGGCTTCTTCCCACGGCGGAAGCCGAGAAGATCAAACCGAAAGCCGCGCCCGCCTTGGGCGAAGCGCCGCGAGCGCGGCGCGGGGCCAAGGTCAATTTCGCGCAATAGGAGGCGATCCGTGACCGACAACGCGCCACTCTTTGAGGAAATGCTGGCCGCCTATCCGGCGGACAAACGCGAATTTGCCCGCCGCGTCTATGACCGCTTTGCCAACGGCGATGCCACCGAGTTTTTCGCCCAATTGTTTTTGCTGCTCGACGTGTACGCCAATTACGCCAAGCGCATCCCGCAGGCCGTCAGCGAAACGAACCAGAGCACGCTGGCGTCGTTGAAAAAAGTGCGGGAAGAAATCGGCTTGCTGGCACAGAACGTGGAAACACGCAGCGTAAACCTGGACAATCTTTGCGAGGAAACGACAACTCTTTGTCTGGCCACTGTGGAGAAATGCGAAGCAGCGGCGGAACGGCTGGCCAAATTGACCAAGGAAATCGGCCAGCAGGTGGACACCACGGCCATAGTTGAAAGCATCCGCCAATCGGTTGACGCCGGCGTGCGGGCCGAAGTGATAACACCGTTCATGCAACGGACACAGGAATTAAGCGCAGACGTGCTGCCGACGTTGGAAAAAATCAGGAACGCGAGCGAGGAAGCCGGGCGGGTCTGGCCGGGCCGCATCTGGAAAATGGCGCTGACCTGCGGACTGGTTTTGGGGCTGGCCGTGGCAATTGTCGGGACCAGCGCGGCATATTTCAAAATCAAAAGTCATTACGACCGAACGCTGGCCGAACAAATCGCGTCATCCGAAAAGACGCTGGCGCAGAATCAGGCCGCGTTTCGGGAACTAGCCGTGGCGAATGTGCCCGTCCGAGTAGTGCGGGCGTCTGACGGCAACACGTTGCGGGGTGGTTACGCGGTGGTTATCGAAGACATTTACACCACCGAAGAACGAACGAACCAAAACGGCAAGGAGGGAATAATTTACTTTTCCAGCCAGCGAAAGGAGAGCGAACTGGAAAGCATCCAGCGCGAAGTACAGGACGCCTATCAGAAAATGAAGGAGGCGGGCAAGTGACGAGGCGGTATGAAAAAGTTCCACTAAAATTTATTCCTGACAGGGGCCGGGGCACAAGGCGCTTTGTCACCGTGGAATATTGAGGCTCGGCTTCCTCCGGAACGAGAACCGTATTCAAGGCGCTCTGCGGCCACTCGTCGGCGGTCACCAGACCGTTTCATATATCAGAGTCATCTGGAAAACCGATTTAATGCAACAGCCGGAGCGACTTACCCGCGCGCCGAATTAATCGCGGCAACAATAGCTTCTTTTTCATGCTGTTCAAAATGCCACCAGTTGGTGCTCCAAACGCGATGGAATCGCCAGCCGAGGTTTTCCAGGACTCGCTGCCTTGCCCGGTCGCGTGTTCGCGCAACAAGCGAACTGTGATACGCCGCGCCGTCGCATTCGATGGCAAGAATGTTCTTGCCGCGCTCTTTGACGATGATGTCGAGGCGAAAATTGCCAGCGCCGTATTGACATTCGATCTCATAGCCCTCGTTCTCCAGAAACTCGACTACCTGTTCCTCAAAGGGAGACTCGCAATAGACTATATTTGAGACGCCGTCGTTTTTGCGTTCAAATTTCCTGCTGCCAATCCCGAAAGTGAGGGCTTGCTCGATGTTTTCCAATTCAGCGAGAAAGTCCTTCAGGCATTGGAAGCCCCGGCTTTGCGCGGTTGTCGCTCCAAGGTCGGCGGCTCTAAGCGAAGTAACAACGGTGAGTCCGTTGCGGGAGCGAGTGATGGCGACATTCAAGCGGCGCTCGCCTCCCGATTTGGTCAGCGGGCCGAGAACGGACGCATTGAATTGCCCGGCGGCATTTTTTCCATACGTCAGGCTCAGAATGATCCGGTCCATTTCGTCGCCTTGCACGGTTTCCAGGTTTCGGAGAAAGAATTTTGATTCGTCGGCGCAGAAGGCGCATACTTCCTCAGAGGCGAAAATGAGTTGCTCGTCAATTAGTTCCATCTGCGGAATATTCATCGTGACGACGCCAAGGGATTTGCCGGGGTGCTCCCGGACATGCAATTCAATGAGCTTGAATACCTCGTTGGCTTCCGCCGGATTATTACGCTGTGCCGACTCGGAGTAAATCGCGTTGGGAAGATAATGGAGTCGCCTACCAATGCCGCTGATGTGGGCCGGGGGATACATTTCCAGCTTCCTGTCATAGAACCATCGGTTTGAAAAGCTAATCAGGTCAGGTGTTTCGCTGCGGTAGTGCGACATCAACATCACCTGTGTCCTGTTTTCTTCAAACACGCCGCCGAATTCTTCCAGCAGGCTCTCGCTGATGCCGAAATCATCCGTGTCTGCTTCTGGAGTGGCAAAAGCTCCAAAGAAATCCGTTGGGGGAAGTTGGTTTTTGTCGCCAACAATGATGATTTGCTTGCCAAACGACATGGAAAGCAGCCCATCCAGCACGCGAATCTGCGAAGCCTCGTCAAAAATCACCAGATCAAAGGGAACGCCGTATTCTTCAAAAATCTTCGAGTCAATAAGATTGGCAAGCGACGTAGGACTCATCAGCCAACACGGTTTCGCGGCGAGGAGATAATCCAGATGGGCGTTTACGATCAGGCGCACAGTGCCTTTTGGCCGCGTCAGACCGGCAATGCGCCGCAATTCTCCTTCACTGGCGGCAAATTCCATCGACGCGCGATCCATTGATTCCCGCAGATTTGCCTTTAGGTGTTCAACTATCCACAGCGCCAGTTTTTCATCATGCTCAACAAAGCTTTTGAGCGTTTGTTTGAATTCGGGTCCATGCGGTTTTGCAACCGGGTCGCATAAGCGCAGCAGGTTGAAACAAAAGAGACGTTGCGCCTGTGTCGGCTCAACCGAACTGTCGAGTAGTTTTGCCCAAAGGGATTTGATTTCGGGAAACGCAGAGATTTTTCCCTGCCAGCGTTTCTTTTCCAGCCACAATGGGCGGCTGGGCAATCCGTTCTGGATTTCGTCCGCCAGCGCGACAAGCGCGGTGTAATCAACGAGTCTCTCGCATGGGCGCTCAAAAAGCCGGTTGAGTTCTTCGTATGCCGATTCCATCACGCCTTGGTGATGCTCTAATCGGTCGCGGAGTTTGGTCCATAGGCCGCTGTCAACATCCAGTTTTTGCGCGCCTCGCAACCGCTCGAACAGGTCGCGCCACGCAATAACTTCACCAAGCCATTTCCAATCCGGCTGGTGTTGACCGGCGTTTTGCAATTCCAGATATTTGGTGAGCAAAAGAAGTTTTTGCTGGCAATCGGCAAAGTCTCGTTGTGCTGCAAATGCGGCCGTGACAGAATTTGCGCGGTCGCCTTCGTGTTGTTCGTGATCGTGAAGGAATTTATGGATTCGCTGCCGTGACACTTCGTAGAATTGCTGCGCGTCTTCGAGATTGTCGGACTGCTGCGCGTCAGGCAACACCAGCGTGTCGAAATCCGAGAGGATTTTTCTTACAGTTGCCAGCAAGCTGGCGTTGGTGGACTCCCAAAATGTCTGCCAGTGAACGCTTGCAACTTCAAATAGGTCGTTCCTGTCACGCATCTGCTCGGCGAGTGCCGCGATTTTTTCGAGTGCCAGTACGTCTTCGCGCGAAAAATAAGTCTGGACGCTTTCGGATTCCTGGTGCGCCACCGCAAGATACGCCGACGTTAATTGCTTCAGTACGACATGCGATTCCGATGCCCCCCGCAAGGATTGAACCGTGCGCATTGCCGTGACTGCATGAAGCGTGACTTCCTGCCAATTCTTAAAACCGCGTGTGGGGATGGTGGGGAATACCTGGCGAAGGGCATATTTGCATTTGCGATCATTGACGAAATGAACGCAATAGCTGACAAGGTTGAATCCATGCTCCGCTTTTGCTTCTACATGCTCCCAATGCGTTGTTGCCACGCGTTCGAGGGCGACGAAATGCAGTGGCAGCGGGGAATTCTTGGCGTGAGCGGCGCACGCCTGGAAGTGGGCTTTCCACCCGGCCACGCTGAGAACTGGGGTCGTGTCCGATTTCCACCATGCTCGAGGAACCGTCGTTCCGAGGTTCCCCAAAGAGAGAACAGCCTGTAGCTGCGCCCGTCTGATCGTGAGCATAGGCGAATATACCAGGCCGATTTGCTCGCAGAGTCGGCGGTATGATTTATGGTTTGCGTCAATTTCGTTGTGCCTGTTCGCATGATATTCCACCCGGCGCGATAGATCGGCCCAGGTTTTTGCGCTTTCGGCGCGAAGTAATTCGTCGGCTGCCCGTTCCGCCAGCGCGAGCGCCGCTTTTTCTGTTTCGTCCGAATATTTCTCCGACAAGACAACCGGATGACGCGCGGCAATGAGTTTCTCGCGGCGCTCCCATTGGGATTTCAGGTGGGCAAGCTCCGCCTGGCTGATGTTTAAATTTCCAATCAATCGCGGGTGGCATGGGGGTTTCTCCAAGACGGTGGCTACCAGCGCGAGCACACTCGCCACGTTCTCGTCCGAATCGAGCGGAAGCTCAATTCCGATTGAGGCCGCCCATTCCTTCACGTCCAGAAGCGACACGAGTTGCGTCAGGATGTTTTGGATGGTGCTTTGCAGTTCATTCACGGCGTTTGGATTGTCGTCAAACGCATCGACGCGGAGGTCGTTCCAAACATTTGCGTTGTCGGTCAGCACTCCGGCGAGTTCCGGCCATTCCCCCAAGCAGGCGAGCAATTTTGTGAGTCGCTCCTTGGAAAGCGACTGCCAGTTGGCAATTTGAATGGTCGGGACATTCTTCAATTTCTTTCGTAACTGAATCAGGCCGGACAAAGCTTCGCGCTTCGTGACCTGCAAAGACGGGTGGGCAATCCCGCGAGCAAACCGCACACGCTCATTGAGCGTTTGCCTCGATTCCTTCAATTGAGTGAAGGGATAAACGGGCGCACTCTGCCAGCCGGGAAACTTGCTTGTAGCTTGTTTGAGAAATTCCTTTTTGTCCAAATCTTCATCGTGAAGATTCAGCATCGCCGGTTTAAGACCGACGTTCGATAGACGTTCTTCAACTTGGACGATTGCAGCCTTTTTGTCGCAGACCAGGAGTACGTTCCGCTTGTGGTAGAGCGCGTTACCGATGATGTTGGCGATGGTCTGTGATTTTCCGGTGCCGGGAGGCCCTTCAACTTGCAAGCAGTGTCCGTTGTGAGAAAGCTGGATGACGCGCAGTTGGCTGTCATCGCAGGGAAGCGCCAACCCAAGCTCCTCCAGCCCGTCATCCGTGATTTCCCCGAGGTCCACCGCCGCAATTTTGGTTCCGGCGATTTTCGCTTGGACAACCGGGTTTTTTGCCAATGCCTGTCGTAGCGGCGGGTCGGTCAGGCGATTTTGGACGACCATCTGCTGGCTGCTGAAAAGACCGACATAGCTGTCGCCTGTCACCTGTGACGCGCGATTTCCAAGTTGGGCTTTGACCCAGTTGGTGGCCTGCACCGGATTATCGGCGACGGAGGCTGGAACAGGTGGAATTGCCAGCGCCCGGAGATGGGCCTGCAAAACCGGATTGAAGAGCCAGGATTCATCGTCGGCAACGACCGCCTTGATCTTGTCACCACTGGTTTGGAACGTGGCCCGTTTGAGGCAAACCGGGAAAAGCTGCTTGCGCTGTTTTCCATCCGCCGCGCCAGCAACAATCATTTCTACCGAGCCAGCGCAAACGAATGCGCAATGCTCGCCGCGTTCACGAATGCGAGTCTGATAATTTTTGTGAAGGTTGCGGGCGATGGGATCGGCCATCGTGCCGACGATCAAGCTGCCGCCGTTGGCCAGGGAGTCGAATTCACTTTGCTGTAAGCGCCGAAACCGCTTCACGGGCATTTTGACCAAAGGATTGGTCAATCCCTGTGCCGTGGACTGCTTGAGCCACTTTTCTAAGTATTCGGCGAACGTCGGCATTACGGGCAAGCGTAAATCATAATGCCCGGGGCGGACAATGCTGAATATCAGGGGAAACCCTTGGCCGGCCTTCACCGAACTGTCTGGTTCTCCGTGAATCGGCAAGCGTGGACTCAGAAACGGCTCAATCACCCAATAGCCTGCATTCGCCGCAAAGAATTGATCAAATCGTCAGAACCCGGCCCCATCGAAAGGCCCTCATCGCCCCCGCCGCGACACCAAAACGCTTTTTCCCCTCACCGTCAAAAAGCGTTCTCGTGTCGCAGCCCCTGGCCGGACTGCTCCAGTTCAGCAACGCTCTCGCTCTCCGCTGGCGCTCCGCGCAGAACCGGGACAGACCGGCCATTTGAACGGCTGCATTCGCAGCAGGGAGGACAGCAAACGCTGGCGGCGGGGCGTTCAGCCAAACGCCCAATTAGGGGGCTAAACGCCGGGGACCCTCGCAGGCCCGTGTCTGTCATGCCGCTTGCGAAGGCCGGGGCAAGCGTCACGCCAGCCACGCGCCCGGTGACGACAGAACGAATTTCAGTCAGAGTGTCGTCCCTTGCGCGTGCCCGGTCTAGTCACCGAGCAAATAGAAATACTCGGAACCCGGCACCAACGGGCAGCCGCCGCATGGGAGGCGGGGTGGAGTGCCGAGGGTAAGGGCTTCAACATCCAGCATGAAACCGTTCCGATGGACGGACGCATCGCTCGAACAAAATCCAGCACAAGAGCCAGCCGTGGCGGTAGCAGGCTGCTTTGAATCAATCAAACTCACGGAACCGGCACCAGACTTGCTCCTTGCGTCCACCAGTTCTATCGCCGCATCCTGACCCTGAAAGGGAAAGGCCGCCACGGCTGGAGCCGGGAAGCCAAACAGACTTTGATTTGCCGATATTTTGAGCCCCGGCAAAGCAGCACCGGCGGGCGGTGCGGAGTGTCGCAGCAAACACACTCGGCCGGATTATACCCGCCAGGAGTCAAGTAAGGGTTCATTTAGGTAATGGATATTTATGCCTCCAGTTAATGAATTTGCCGCAATTGATCTTCTTCGGCGTTTGATTTCAATGCCACCAGAACAGCGGCCCGATGAACCTTACGACCCTGGATGGTGCTGTACTGAACATGCGCGAATCGCTTCATTAGCCTTCAGTTATTTGGGCATTCGGTCTGACCGGGGAAGTGGAACAGCAATCTTTGCACGGCGAGACATTACTCCTAGAGAAATATCAAGGGTTTCTCCCCATGATTTTGTTGTCCTTGGAGTCCCTGGAAAGCGGGAAGGTATTTTTGATTCGTCAGTGACTTTCGGCCCAATTAACGGAATACCGAAAGCATTTCAAAAGAAATATCCCGGAATTCTTACTGAGTGGATAATAGACCCGGCTCCAGATAACCGGGAAGTTGACGAAAATCTCAAGAAATCGGATGCGCCATTTATGGCAATTTACACGCCAACGCACTACAGACCGACGAACGCCGACGAATTACGAAGATCGTCTGGAACGCCTTTTGGTAAATGGCTTGAGGCAACCATTGGCAGCCAGAATGGCGTTTGGGGGAAGGCAGCCCACGTCATAGCACAGGCTTTTGTCGGCGGAGAACCGGATAATGCCCCACGGAATTATCTCAAACTTGGACAGGCTGATCTCTGGCGTTGGATCGACAGCACCCCCAATGCTGATGACCTTATACTGCCTCACCTGGCTCAGGCAGTCTAACGGATACCAGGTTGCGTTCTGCGCAACCCACCCGTTGCCACGCACGGAGCGTAAATCGGATCAAAACTACTGTCCAACGAAATCCCACATGATTTTTGCCCGGCAACTCATTCCGGCCAAAACGTGTCGTTGGACGGACTGACCTTACTCTCCCCGTCCCATCCGAAAAAGCGAACTAACGCATCAACGGGCGGTCTTTACGGCCCATCATTCAAAACACATCCGATAGAGCTTTAAGCCGAGGAGCGAGATCGGAATAACGAAGTTTTAACTCGTTGCAAATTTTCTCGCCTTCTGGATTTTGAACAACTATATCGCAACTCGCTTTATTTTTTCGCAGAAGTTCAAAGATGGATTTTCTATCCGTAGGATCGAACGAATATCCAATCGCCCAAATCTGCTCGGCGTCTTCAATAACTTTTCCAGCTTGATCCCAAGTTTTGCGGATATAGCCGTCGAAATTAAACGCGGTATTCGCCTCACGGGCGCGCTCCTTTTCGTGCGGAAAAACAATCAACGGCTCTGGATTTTCCTTCGGCAAGGGGGATGTCTTTTTATCCGCTGGCCAAAACAAATTGTCATCAACAATCCATTCACTTTTGCGTAAAGCATTCATGCCATATCTAGCCTGTCCGTGTTTGTCGGCCACTTGCATTGCCGCTGTCCCGTGCAATTTCAAAAAACAAAACTGATTGGAAGCAAAATCGCTCGCTTGGTTACGTGAAAAATCTAGCCCAGCATTCAGCCAGTTTTGTGCATAGCAATTCTCTTGGGAACGCAATTGGAAGTAGTCGATAAAAGCCATCTCGAATAGACGGTCATAATTGAAACTCAATACGCAGTCCGCTGTTGCTTTTAAAGCGTCCGCATTGCGATTGTTGTTAAAGATGATGTGGAGAAATTCTTCATAGCCGACCAGTTCACTTTGCCAAGCTGCGGCCTCTCGTTCAAGAAAGAGAGCAACAGTCACAATTTTGGCGTCACGGATTTTATCCCATGCTTTCTGATCAAGCTGACTGCATTCAGTAGCTTGAAAAAATCCTAAAGGTTGCTTTTGACGCGCCACTTCATCTTCAATCCAACGCACAAGCCGATCAGTAGTCGGTGCGCGATGCTTTTCTATGAGCGTAATTGTGTTCGTGAGAGATTGCTTGAGGCGGTCACAATTTGTTCTTCGTTCCAGCGTGCCCTGATATGCTTTCAGAGCATCAAAAAAATCCTTTGCCAAAGGATACCCATAGCTCACCGAACACCCCGCTCCCAAAATATAAACTTTTTTGCTTTTCACAATGCGATATGTAATTCCATTTATGTGGAAATTAAGCTAATTGAATTGTGACGACTCCTCACCGTTCAATTTCTTGATTTCATCGGCAAGGCGACAGGCTTGCGCCTCCAGTTCGGCGCTTTCGTTTTCCAGGAGCTTCTTTCTTTCCGTCACAAGATCATCCAACATGCCGGGCGTTTGCTCGCTGATTCGGCAGAGCTCGTAATCAGGACTCCCTCGCAATCGCTTTAACGATTCAATAATGGCGGTGATTTCCATTTGTAACGTCTCGCGCAGCCGCTGCAATTGTGCGACTTCAACTTCATCGCTGAAATCCAGACTCATCCAGCCTTGGCGCAGGATGAACCCGTGGGGGTCTTCCGCAATTTCGCGCAGGATTTTTATATTACCGGCATCTTTCGCCTGGTTGATTGCAGCGGTTAGCTTGTGATATGTCTCCAGTTTGTCCGGTTCATTGGCGAAACGGTCGGGGTGATAGAGCTTTACAAGCTTCTTCCAAAGCTGTGTCAATTCGGCTTCCTCCTGAGCCGTCAATTGCTCTTTCCCAGCCATGTCCGCCGCCATTTCCTCGTAATCCTTGTCCGTTTGTGTTCTTGCTTGTTTGTAAGTCTCTTCAGCCTGTTTTGCGTCTTCCCTACGACCTCGCACAAGTGCATCCAGATAATTTGTCCGATAGTCCACAACCAGACGCAGTCGGTCACGTTTTTGGTAATGCTCGCCCAACCGACGGAATAGAATCGCCTGGATCGCGTCAACCCGCGATTTTTCTTTGGTGTAATCAGTTTCTAATTCTGCCAGCCGCGCCCGTTCGCTGGCAACCAAGCGTCGGAGTTCTGTCAACTCTGGAGTGGCATAAACAGCAGGTGTTGAGGTCTTCATTTAATTTAAAGTTAACAATTCAATGTGCCACTTGCATCATTCACCGTTCATTATTTTACTCACGCGCTCATATAATCTGTTCTTTCGAGCGCATATCTCCTGGTAGCGGCTTTCGGCTTCCCGCAATTCGTCCGGCGATAGTAATGCACTTAATACAGCCATCGTTTTAGTTGCTCCGTCATAGCCCTTGTCCTCAGCGATTCTAACATATTTGTAGGCGTCAACGGCGTCTTCAATATCAATCGTAGCTTGACCATTTGCGTAGTAAGCACCGAGAATTTCTTCTGCGTCCGAAAATCCTTGATCGGCAGCCTTGCGATACCAGCAGGCGGCTTCTTTGTAATTCTGTGCGACGCCTTTGCCGTCGGCATAACAAAGACCGAGATAGTATTGCGCCATAGCCCATCCATTCTCGGCGGACAGGCGATACCACTTGGCTGCTTCGTGATAATCTTGCGCCACACCCTGGCCGTCTCGATAGCAACAACCCAAGGTACATTGTGCTGTTGAAAGATTTTGATCAGCGGCCTTGCGATACCATTTAACAGCTTCTACGTAATCCTTTGGCACCCCTCTGCCATCATGGAAACAATCTCCAAGCTCGCTTTGACAGGAGAAGTCACCTTGCTCTGCGGCTTTACGATACCACTTAATAGCAGAAATGTCGTCTTGCTTATCCTTCGCGTAACGCGCGAGCGCTACTGCTATGGTTCCATTGCGGATTCGCTCGGCGGCCTCTGCATGCACCACCAAACCCTTGAACATTTCCAACGCACGATCAGCCTCTCGCGCTTCCCCTGCGGTCAGCTCGAATTCAATCGTCCCATCCGTGTTCTCCTTCACGCCCGGAAATCGCGCCGATTTGGTGAACGGCCACATACTCTTTTCTCACATTCCCATTGACTTTTTCATGGCCTCCGATGCCACATTCACGCCAATTTTCGTAGCAACATCAACAGCCCATTTACTCGCATTCTTCAGCCGCCGCGCCACAATGCTTGCATCACCCTTCTGCGCTGCTATCTCAGCGGCAGCAATCTGTCCGACGGCAACGTCGTGTTCTGGCTCAACCGCCGTCCGCCTCATTTCATGCCTCAAAGTTGCCAACTCGGTTGAGAGTGTCCGCATATCAATCTGGGCAAGTTCATTGGCGCTGACTTGGTTCATGGATATGTCGTGTGCATGGGCGTGTGGCCCCATCGCTCCGACCTGCCCGGCCGTATAATTGTCTCCCACATTCAGTTCTCTTATCTCAATCGCAACCCTCTCTCGATGTCTGGCTGCTTCCCGCTGCTCCGCATCTGCTGCTTCTTTGCGGCGAATCTCATCATCAACTGCGGCCTTGAATACAGCGGCATCTGGGAAGTGATTCTGAATCCATACAAAGCTTCCGGCGCTCATCTCCCTCAACTCCCTGATGCTGCATTCGTGTAACTTTCCATTTCTCAAAAGTTCAAATCCTTTATTGATGTCCATAAAAATGTCTTCGACACCTAACGTCCGTATTCAGCTACAGCCACCCTCGACCAGGCTGAACGTTTGAAACCAAGATAATCAAATTGCTCTTACAGTCAACACTTTAGCTCAGCTACGCGCCCGGCGACGACGGGACGAATTTTGGTCTAGTACCGTGCGAACAGAAATTGCCGAAACCCGGCATCAGCAGCAGCCGCTGCATTGGACAAAGGGGCCGCGACACGAGCACGCTTTTTAGAGGACGGCAAATGCTGTCCCACGAAGGCCGAAACGGCGTCGAACAAATGCCCATGCCGGGGCGGTCAGACAACCGTCTAAGCAGGGGCTAAACTCCGGGGAACGCTCATAGGCCCGTGTCCGTCATGCCGCTTGCAGAAAGCCACGGCAAGCGCCATGCCAGCCACACGCCTGTTTCACTTCAATCGAAAGTCTGTCGGCTCCGTGCCGTCGCCCGATCACGCGCCCGGTGACGACGGAGCGAATTTTAGTCAGAGTGTCGTCCCTGGCGTGTGCCCGGTTTAGTCACCGAGCGAACAAAAATTGCCGAGAATCGGCACCAGCGGCAGCGACCGCACGAGCGGAACCAAAGCCGCATGGCATCCCCGCCGCGACACCAAAACGCTTTTCCCCGTCACCCTCTAAAAAGCGTTCTCGTGTCACGGCCCCAGGCCGGACTGTTTTCAATTCTCCACGCGCGCGCCCTACTGCCCCCGCGCTCCGTTCCGAATTGCAAACAGACCGGCATTGGAAAAGGCGGCGCAGACGCGCCATATCTCAAACGAGATGGAAATGGGGGCTGATTTTGGCGCGAAACGGTGCGTCATGGTACGGCCCGTCTGCGCTTGTCAAGGTGGTGCCCCCGTCTCCCGCTGCCTCCACCTTGACAATGCTCGCCGGGCCTGGAGACTTTGCCTTTAGGATTTCGCGCCGGGGATACTGCCAAGAACGGGTGAACCACCGCAGGCGGTCGAATGACGACGGCAACGGATTGCGCCTTTCGGCGAACCGGACGATGTACGCGCATTTCACATGCTGTGGGCATCGTGCTATAGTGTTTGCCAAAAATGGCGACTCAGTACACTGGAAGGATGGATAACGCGACCACGTTCACCGCTCAAAAGCCATTTGTGGTTGTGGGCTTGCCGTCTCCCGCCGACATTAAAACTTTTGACACCGAGCAGGAGGCAAAAGCCTTTGTGACGAACGCCAAAAAGGGGGACAAATTCGCGGCGGTTGTCCGAATGTACGGTTTTTCGCAGGGCCGGTGGGTTCGACTCTGAATCCGCTCGATTCCGGGACCGTCGTTTTGGAGTCCTCATTGCCGGACGGGCCAATTGTTTGCGAATGGGCTTCCG
>Ga0182014_10003631_pt1 | contig 18341 bp, 22 predicted proteins | sample 612S2DmetaG_FD_120489 | JGI IMG/M metagenome (GOLD analysis project Ga0182014, IMG submission 120489) | Permafrost microbial communities from Stordalen Mire, Sweden - 612S2D metaG | ecosystem: Environmental > Terrestrial > Soil > Wetlands > Permafrost | place: Sweden: Stordalen | collected... | reverse complement strand
CTGAAGATCTGGCCCGGTTCTCACGCAGCCTCAACAACCGTCCCCGCAAGACTCTTGGAATCATGAAACCATCGGAGAAGCTCGCCGAACTTCTTGCGCTGACTGGTTGAGCCCGCCGTGACGTCCCCACCCGTGCCGAACGGCTATTCCCGCGACTTGATCACCTCGCGCTGCTACTACGCCGAGTAGGAAGTCCGGATACGATGACGGCATGACTTCAGACAGTGATTCAAGTGGGCCCTGGGCCGCCTCCGGCCTTACCGGATCCACCTCGGTGGCCCAGCTTTCGGTCGATGGAATGCACTGCGGATCCTGTGTGGCGCTCATCGAGGAAACCCTGGGCGAGCAGGCGGGGGTGATCAAGGCCTCCGTGGACCTGGACTCGGCGCTGGCCGTCGTCGAGTTCGACCCGTCCCTGCTCAACGTGGACCAGATCCGCGCCGCGATCTCTGAAGCCGGGTACGCGGCGACGCCGGTGGGTTAGCCGCACCGATGCTCGTCGCTCCTTCGGAGGCAACACCTCCCGCTGAGGCCGAGGAGCATCCCCTCACCACCGCCGAGCTCGAGCTCGGCGGAATGCACTGCAGCGCCTGCGCCACCCGCATCCAGCGGTCACTCGGCAAGATGCCGGCGGTGGCGAGCGCCTCGGTGAACTTGGCCACCACCCGGGCCTTCGTCGCGTACGATCCCGGTCGGCTGACCCCCGAGGACCTGTGCCAGGCAGTCACCGACGTGGGCTACACCGCCGCCCCGGTGACGGACGACCACGTCGATACCAGAGGTCAGGATCCGGATCGTTGGGCCCTGCGAGCCGCCATCTCATGGCCCCTGGCCGTGATCGCCCTGATCGTCGCCCTCGCTGCCCAGGAGTCCTCGACCGCTGGATGGACGGTCCTCATCCTGGCCATCGCTGTCGAGTTCGCCGGCGGCTGGCCCTTCCTCAGGGATGCCGCGCGGCTCCTCCGCCACGGCGCCACCAGCATGGACACCCTGATCGCTCTGGGCACCCTCGCCGCTCTGGCTGTCAGCGCCGTCGAGGCCATCGCTCTGGGCGGTCGGCACGTCCACCTCGGCGGCAGCGGGGAGTTTGCGGCCCGCTTGCACGGGGTGATGGCCCCGTTGATCGTGGCCATCCTGGTCAGCGGAAGGGCAATCGAGGCGCGCGCCCGGGCCCGGGCCGCCACGGCGATGCACTCGTTGCTGTCCCTCCGTCCGCCGGCGGCCCGGGTCGTCAGCAACGTCGACGATGAGGCGGGTGAGCTGGTCGCACCGGAGAGCGTTCCCCTGCGGGCGCTGGTCCGGGTCCGCCCTGGAGAGGCCCTCCCACTGGACGGCACCGTGGTGTCGGGCTGGTCGCCGGTGGATGAGTCCATGCTCACCGGGGAACCCCTCCCGGTGGACCGAGGTCCGGGCAGCACGGTGACCGGTGGCACCCGAAACGGCTCGGGCACCCTGGTGGTCGAAGTGGAAGCAGTGGCTGCCGAGTCGGTGTTGGCCCGGCTGCAGCGGCTGGTAGAGGACGCTCAGCGGGATAAGGCACCCCTCCAGCGGATCGCCGACCGGATCAGCAGCGTCTTCGTTCCCGCCGTGCTCGTCGGCGCCCTTGTCACCTTCCTGGCCTGGTGGCTGATCGACGGGAACCTGGGGAAGGCCGTCCTGAGCGGCCTGGCCGTCCTCCTGGTGGCCTGCCCATGTGCCATGGGCCTGGCGGCACCGGTGGCCATGATGGTCGGGTGCGGTCGGGCCGCGGCCCTCGGGATCTTCATCCGCAACGGCGACATCCTCGAGCGCCTGGCCAAGGTCGATTGCGTGGCGTTCGACAAGACGGGCACCCTGACCGAGCGGTACGCGGTGGTGACTGCGGTGGCCCCCGTGCCAGAGCTCTCGCGGGAGGAGGTGCTGCGATTGGCCGCTGCAGTGGAGTCGGAGAGCGAGCACCCGATCGCCTTGGCCATCATGGCCGCCACCGACGCCGAAGACCGAGGCACCGACGTGCGGTCCCTGCCTGGTGTCGGCGTGACCGGCCTGGTCGACGGACACCGGATCGAGGTGAGCCGTCTGGTACCAGCTCGACTCCCCGACTCAATCGGTCGGCCGGTCACCGAGCGGTTCGAGCGGGGAGAGACGGTCGTGGTCGTTCTGCGTGATGGGGTCATTGTCGGCGCCGTCGCCGTGACGACTCCGCTGAGACCCGAGGCGATCCAGGCCGTGGCTCACCTCCACGGCATGGATCTGACCACCACGGTGCTGAGCGGGGACAGCGAGCCGGCCGTGCGTACCGTGGCCGGCGAACTCGGGATCGATGCAGCGACCAGCGGACTGAGCCCGGACGGAAAGGTCGCGGCTCTGGCCGCCATCCGTCAGGATGGCGGCCATGTGGTCATGGTCGGCGACGGCGTCAACGACGCTCCGGCTTTGGCCGCTGCCGACGTCGGCTGTGCCATCGGGAGCGGCTCGGAGGCAGCCCTGGCCAACAGCGACATCGCCCTGCTCGGCAACGACCTGCTGGGCGTGCCAGCGGCTATCAACGTGGCGTCGTCCACCTACTCGGTCATCATCCAGAACTTCGGGTGGGCCATGGGCTACAACGTCTCCGCCCTTCCACTCGCCGCCTTCGGGCTCCTCGATCCGCTGGTCGCCGCCGTCGCCATGGGACTGTCCAGCGTCCTTGTGGTCCTCAACAGTCTCCGGTTGGTCCGGCTGGGTCGCTCCGGCCTAGCCGCCGTCCGGGCCCCCCGCATCATGAGTGGCCGGCGGGGAGTGGTCGCGTCCGTCCTGCTCCCTATCGTCCTGTTCGCCGGATTCACCCTCGCCAGTCAGGCCATCTCCCCGGCCCGGGGCCAGTCGCTGCTGCCCGAGCTCCCCTCGATCACCACGATCAACCTGCCCCATGGTGGATCGGCCGAGATGTACCTCGACCCGGGAGCCGTCGGGGTAAACGAATTCCACCTCATCTTCAGCGGATCCGCTAGCAATTTGGCCGCGGCGGGACCTCGGGTCACGGCGAGGCAGAACGGTGGAACTCCACAGGTGCTCCGGCAGCTGCGTGTGAGTACTGGCCACTACATCGACTTTGTAGTGCTCGATCAGGGAACGTGGACGTTCCATGTGGCTACCAGGTTCGGAGGCTCGCCGGCGTCGTTCGATTTCACCCGCACCGTTCCCTGACCGAGGTTTGCTCCCTGCGGCCGGGAGTTCGGCATCAGTCGCCGGCCCAGCACCCGAGAATGACGTCGGCCATTGTCACCGCCACATCGCCGGAGCTGGTGGGCGGCTGGCCGAACTGGGCCGGAAGGCCTGCCACTTCGACCAGTAGGACCTTCCAGTCCTTGCGAACGACCATCGAGCCGTTGGTGGTCTGGAACGCACCTTGCCCTAGATTCTGGAGGCTCCGAGTGTCGCCCATCTGGAGCGCCAATTTCTCGAAGTATGCCTTGGTCTGAGCCCAGCTGGACAGCTCCTTCACCGAGAGCACCATCGAGCCAGTCGGATAGCTGAACTGGCACGAGTAGAGGTGGTCGACCCAGGTCGCCCTGGAGACGGTCGCCTGCTCACCCAGTGCGGAGTCGAACTTTTGGACTGCCTCATTCGTGCAGACCATGGTCGCGATCTTGGACGGCGCCGGGCCGGCCGGTTGCGGCGCCTCGGTCGTAGGGCTCGCCACCCCGGTGGCGCTGCATCCGGCGAAGACCAACGGGAGGCACAACAGGATGACCGAGACCCAGCGGCCCAAGAGGAAACGCTGATCGCGAGCTCGACCGATCACCTGAATCTCGAATCGGCGGCTTCCAGAGACGTCATGTCATCAAGAGGAGCATGAAGCCCATGCCCACACACATGACAACGTGGCTGACGTCGACAAGCGACGGGGTAGCCATCGCCTGTTCGATCCTCAGAGCGGCCGACGATCCGGCGGCGGCGTCATGGTGTTCCGCGTCGGTGCCCGATGTCCCAACGACTGCCCAGGCCGGAGCATGGCTCCCGAAGTGCGAGGCACCCTTGTTGGGCGAGGCCAACGTGAAGACCGCCGACGCGAACAAGATGAATGCCACCACGAAGGCCAGACCTGGATCGAGCTTCGGCCCACCAGATGACATGGACATCGCTCCCGAGGCCGACGAGGACCCCATCGGGTACCAATACATCAAGAGCATGGCGAAGTTCATGATGGCGTGGATCAGTGCGTGAGGAAGATGGAGCCCGTACTGGCGTATCGATTGGATGCTCTGCACCACGAACCAGACCAGAAGTACCCCAAAGATGAGTTCCCAGACGGCGTTCCGACCGAATGCCCACTGACCGACGAACATGCCCGCCATGGCCACCCCCATGAAGATATGGGAGATCTCGACGTCGCGGCCGGCGGGTCGATTCGTCGCCAACGAGAGGGTCAGCAGGGTGAGGCAGTAGGCAGCGACGGCAAGCATGATTACGCCGAAGAGGTAGTACAACGACGAGGGTGTTGACATGGCCACGTTCAATCCTCCTTTGTCTCGAGGACCAACGGGGCCGAATCGGCTGAGGGCGTCGCTCGATCCGTCGTCAATGGCCAGTAGATCAGTGCCAGGAACATGACGAGCAGTCCAGAGTTGGGGTCCGTGGCCCCTCCGGCCAGGATCCCTCCGAAGTTCTGCACGGCGATCCAGATCAGCGCGAACACCACGATGGCCAGGACGACGGTGATCTGGGCGATCTGCGGGGGCATGAAGACTCCGGAGGCCACCACCACACAGACAATGGCCAACAGGATCGCAATCGTGGTGCCGTGGTGGAGGAACAGCGACTCCGAGGACCGGTCGATGCGAGCCAGCCAACCGGGTTGTCCGTTGTTAACACCGGCGATCAGGTCGTGGAGCGCCTGTGGCGAGCGCCCTGAACCCGCCAGGGCCAGCACCGCCAACAGCCCCCACACCACGACCCAGACGGCCTTGGCGACAGTGACGCCGACGGTGCGGGCGGCGACGAAGGGCTTATCGCTTCCGTCGCTCGGCCAGAGGAGAACAGCCAGCACGGCGTAGAACAGCACCCCTCCCGGCCCGCCGCCGAATGGTGTGGCCCTGCCCTGGAAGATCTCGCCGGCGGACTCGCCGAACCACCAGACCCCGATGGCCCAGACGATGGAGAGCACCAGCGCCGGTTTGAGCGTGCGCTTGTAGATGATCCCGAACGCGATCAGGAACTGGATGCCGGCGAAGGCGGCATCGGTCAAGATCGGCTGGTGATAGACGATCGATGCGTTCCAGGTGACGACGCGGTGGAACCAGCTCGGGTTTCCAGCGGCGAGGTTGGTCAACATGCCACTGAAGCCGTTGGCCCCCCGGGTGAACATGAACGGTTGGAGTTGGAGCACGGCGTCGAGGAGCCAGATCGTGGCAAGCACGAGTTGGAAGGTCCGCTGGAGATCCCGGGGAGGCCGGCTCGCCAAGGGTCGGCGCCGCTCCGAAGCAGCGAGTACGGCTCGCGCTGTGCTGGCTTCCTTGACCTCGGTGATCGTCATTCCTCGGCACCTCACGTTCGATTCGAGCTACTACCAGAAGTAGTAGCTCGAATTACTACCATGAGTAGTAGCAGAGCACAACCGGTGAGCGGCCGACGACACTGACGTGTTCGTGGGAGCTGGCTCCGGTGGATGTCAGCGGGAGGGGAAGTTGGTCGACCGACCCAGCCGTGCCGCAGCCGCCTCGGCCGCGTCTCCTACGTGCGACCGAGGTCAGGCGCCCATCTCCGCGTCGAGCTGCGCGTCGTATCGGAGACCCTTGCGCTCCTCCAGTCGGACCCACTGGATGAACACCGGGATGATAGCGATGACCGTGAACAGCTCTGCACCGATCCACAGGATTCCTGCGCCCGAGTGAGTGCTGGCCAGTGAGTACATCGAAGCGGCGGGTCGGACATTGCTCATCAGCGCGAGGGCGAGGAACGACTCCACCGGTATCCCGATCAGCAGGTTGGTGAGCCTGGCGCCGTGGCTCATCTGCCAGTGAGGGATGGGGTCGACACCGATGATCGGCCACCAGAACAACGTCGAAGCGAAGAGGAAGCCGACGTTGATCACATCCATGACCCACATGTGGAGCATGGCGAAGTTGAGGGCGAAGGTGAGGAAGAAGGCGAACATCGAGAAGTAGTAGAGGAACCACACCGGGACAGGGTGCGTCAGGACTTGGAACGGTCGGGAGTTGAGGATCTTGAGCAGGCGCACCTTGGTCTGTCGACTCGACGTCTGGAGGGCCAGCGTCATCGGGGCGCCCATGGCCAGGAGCGGCGGCGCAATCACCATCAACAAGAGATGCTGGACGACATGGGCCTGGAAGTAGCTCATGGTGAAGGCCGCTACCGGTGACTGGAGGGCCAGGTCGATGACCACGAGGCCGGCCAGGAACGAGACCGTCCTCCTCCGGCTCCAGCGCCGTCCCTTGAGTCCGACCGCCCACTGGGCCCGTAGGTACCAGAGGCCCACCGTGATCACGGTGACCAGCACGAGGAGGGCGAACGGGCTGAACTCCCAGTGGGTGAGCAGGTTGTGGCCATCAAAGGGGACCCGACTCATCCCTGGCATGCCGGGCATTCCTGGCATCTCCGGCACGATCAGTCCAGGCCCATCACGAGGAGAGGTACGAGCACCAACAAGCCGGCGGCGACACTGGCCGCCACCGCCACCGCTCTCGACTTTCGACCCTGGTCGAGCAGCCTGGAGACGCGGACGGTGATCGATCCGGACGCGGCTCCAAATGCACAGGTCGGAACCGCCGAAGGATGGACCATCTGGATCAGCGCGGAGGCCAGCACCCGAGGGGGGTGGAACCGAGTCGCGTAGTCATCGGCAGCCATCTCCAGCAGTGCCCGGACCGCCCGCGGTGCCCGGCTGACGTAGGGCATCCAGTTGAGCATCTCGATCATCGATGCGAACGGGAGCAGGATCAGGTGGTGCCGTTCCTGCACGTGCCCGCGCTCATGGTCGACCACCGCTGCGAGCTCCCGGCTGTCCAGCAGGTCGAGGGCCCCGGCACTCACCACGATCCGTGAGCGCCGTCCGGGGAGGCAGTAGGCAGTTGCCCTCGAGTCGCTCAAGAGGACCGCACCCGGGGCCTGGTCGGAACGCAGCGAGACGAGGTCGAGGAGGATCCGGTGCCGGCGTCGGCTGGCGACGGTCCGGGTGGCGGTGATGGCCACCCCCGCCACCAACACCGCTACCACGTTGGCCGAGAGGGTGAGGCCGAATGCTTCGTACAGTCCCTTGATCGGCAGTGGATGTCCGGGAGAGGAGCCGTGCAGCAGGTCGCCGACACCCGGGATCAGGCCGACGTGGAGGGGCTCGACTGCCAGAGCCAACCCGGCCCCGACTGCAGCCAGCGCACCGGTGACCCCTATGGCCTGCCAGAGAGCAATGGCGGCGCGTGGCGCCTTGCGCGGCCACGCCGCCCGCTCGAGCCAGACGCCGGCAGGACCGAACGTCATCACGGCAAGGACGGTCAGGCCGATACACGTGGTCATCGCGACCGGTCCTCCTTGTCCCCTTCATCGTGCTCGTTGAGGATGTGGCGGAGGAGCTCGGCCTCCTCATGGCTCACCGTCTCGGCAAAGTGCACCAGCACTGCGTCGGGGTCGGGCGCTGCACTCAGCGCCTCGCGCATCAGGGTGGCCGCGTATGCCTCCCGGCTTCCGGTGGCCACGTAGTGGTGGGCCCGTCCCCCTCGGATCCTGCGCACCATCCCCTTCTGCTCGAGTCGATCGAGGACGGTGAGGACGGTGGTGTAGGCATGGTCCGGGAAGTGTTCGGCCACTTGACGCACGGTCATCTCGGTGCCCATGTCGGCCCAGAGCACACCGATGACCTGCTGTTCGAGTTCGCCTAGTCGGACCACCAGTAACTCCTGTTCACAGGCTCACGACGATGAAATCCTTCGTGACGTCTCACGCACGTCGGCACCCAGCGAGCACCCGACTACACCTTGTAGTAGTTATCTTGCCGGGCACGTGGGCCGCGGTCAAGACAGACCAAGCGCACGGCATGCAGCTGATCGTCACGCCAGGACTCATGCGGTCATCTGCAACTCGCCGGTCGTCTCCTCCGTCGCCACCCTGACTGTGTCGGAGAGTCCGGGATCGGCGAAATGGCGGATTCGTGCACTGTTCCAGATGACGAAGCCCGACGAGAAGGCCATAGCCGCCCCGGCAATCAGGGGGTTGAGGAGGCCGCAGGCCGCCAACGGGATCGCGGCCACGTTGTACCCGAACGCCCATAAGAGGTTGCCCCGGATGGTCTTCAGGGTCCTCCGGGCCAGGCTGATGGCCGTGGCCACCACTCGGAGGTCGTCCCGCACGATGATGAGGTCGGCGGCGTTGAGCGCGACATCCGTACCCGAGCCAACGGCGAGGCCGAGATCGGCGCTGACCAGCGCCGGGCCGTCGTTGATCCCGTCTCCGACCATGGCGACAGCATGGCCCTCGGTCTGGAGCCGTCGGATGAGTCCGACCTTGTCGGCCGGCAGTGCTCCGGCGACGATGTCGGAGATACCGATCGACGTCGCGACCGAACGAGCAGTGACTTCGTTGTCCCCGGTGAGCAGGATGCAGTGCAAGCCGAGCGCCTGGAGCTCTCGGACCGCCTCCGTCGCGGTAGGACGAACCGAGTCGGCAAGGGCGAAGGCGCCGATCACCCGGCCGTCGCGGCTGGCGAACACGGTTGTTCTTCTGCTCGACTCCCACTCCTCGCACCGATCGGTCAGTGCCTCGGGAACCTCCGCCTGCGAAATACCCAGCAGCTCCAGTCGTCCGATGACGATCTGGCGGTTGTCAACGACCCCGCGGGCGCCCAGCCCGGGAAGGGCCTCGAACCCGTCGACGACCGGCAGAACACCAAGCTCCTCCAGTGCCAGCGCCGTGATCGCCCGAGCCACCAAGTGCTCGGAGGCCTGCTCCAGGGCGCCGGCAACCCGCAACAGATCGGAACGGGTGATCCCCGGTGCCGGGAGCAGGTCCGCGACCGCCACGTTGCCCTCGGTGATGGTGCCCGTCTTGTCGAGCACGACGGTGTCCACCAGCTGGGACGCCTCGAGGGCCTGGTAGCCCTTGAAGAAGATGCCGAGGCTGGCGCCCCGACCGGTCGCCACCAAGAGCGCCGTTGGAGTGGCCAGCCCGAGCGCGCAGGGGCAGGCGATGATCAGCACGGAGAGTGCCGCGTTGAACGCCTCTTCCTTCGAACCACCTGCAAGTAGCCATCCCGTCAGCGTGATCGCGGCGATGACCAGGACGACAGGGACGAAGTAGCCGGCGATTCGGTCGGCCAGCCGCTGTACGGACGCCTTCTCGTTTTGGGCGTCCTCGACCAGACGGATCATGTGCGCCAACTGGGTGTCTCCACCGACCTTGGTGGCCCGAACGATCAACCGACCGCCTACCGCCATCGTCCCACCGATGACCTGGTCGCCGGGTGCGACGTCGAGCGGCATGGACTCCCCGGTCACCATGCTGCGGTCGATGCCGGCAGCTCCGCTCACCACCTCGCCGTCGGTTGCCACCGTCTCACCGGGCCGGACGACGAAGCGATCGCCCACCACGAGTGTGTCAATCAGCACGCGGCGCTCGCCCCCGGAGGTGTCGACGACGGCTACGTCCTTGGCCCCCACCGCGGCCAACGATCGCAGGGCGTTTCCGGTGCGCCGCCTGGACCACGCCTCGAAGTACCGCCCGGCAAGGAGAAACGTCGTGACTCCGGCGGCAACATCGAGATAGATCGCTCCCCCGCCATGGCGAAAGATCACGTCCACGGCCGGCTCGGCCGCCCTGCTGGAGTCCTGGAAGAACATGGCGTAGAACGACCAGCCGGTTGCCGCCACGATTCCCAGCGACACCAAGGTGTCCATGGTCGACGTCCCATGACGGGCTGCCCGAAGGGCTGCCCGATAGAACGGCCAGGCCGCCCACGTCAGCACCGGTGCAGCCAGAACGACCATCAGCCACTGCCAGTGCGGAAATCGGACGACCGGTATCAGCGAGAAGATGAGCGACAGGTCACACAGGGGCATGAACAAGAGAGCGGAGACGAGGAGGCGGCGCCCGAGATAGTGGACCCTCCGGTCGTCCTCCGAGTTCTCATCGGCGGAACCGTCGTCGGCGAGCTCGGCTGTGTACCCGGCGCTCTCGACGGTGTCGACCAGAGTCTGCACCGTCGTCGACGCCGGGAAAACCACCCGGGCCCGTTCGGTCGCATAGTTGACGCTGGCCTCGACCCCATCGAGGGCGTTGAGTCTGCGCTGGATGAGGGCTGCGCAGGCTCCACAGGTCATCCCACTGACGGACAGCGAGATCTCGCTGGTCTCGATCGTCGGGACCGCTGTGTCTTCGGTAGAGGTCGTGATGGCGATGTCCGAATCCCCCGGTTGTGTCGGGCGCGCCCCACATCGGTCGAGCTGCTTCCCATGGGTGCGCACTCAGATACTACGGATCGTGGGAGATCTGCGCAGGCAGCAAGTTCTCCCGTGCGCAGGCCTGGCCGAGCTTCCGAGTGACGCGTGATCAGCTTCGTTATCCGCGATGGCCGGCTCGCTTCCGCCGGGGGGCAACGAAGCTGCGGGCTGGGGACCAGGTAGTGGTACTGGCAGAAATCAGACGTAGAGGACGAACTGTCGATGACCTTCGAGGGACCTGAGCAATCGGATCGTGACTGACCTGACGAATTTCGATCGTCAGATTGGCTGAAAACACCGTTTTCAACCCAACTTCAGACCAACAATCGGGTCTCAGCGTGTCACAGGGCGAGTCACCGTATTTCAGCCGCCGATCGCTGTACCACTCCTACGTAGGGGAAATGATACGTTCCGAGACGAGATGCGCTTCAGCGCGAAACGGGAGAGGCCACTTGTAATCGTCAGGTCGTGGGTTCGATTCCCACCGCCGGCTCCATATAAGTCCAATTCACAGTCGTCGCCTTCCTTGCCGGCGGGTAGCCAACGTTCACATGCCGGGCGCAACCAACGTCATCCCACGACGACCGGCGATCGAGAGGGCAACGTCTTCGCAAGTCCGTCCTGTCCGCTCGGCGGCGACCCTGACGTAGATGAGGAGCGCATAGAACGAGTACGCCCAGAGATCATCGGCCTGCCACCATGCGGCGTCATCGAAGAGGTCCGGATAGACGCCGCCATGGATCATGGCAGCGGCAGAGATTGCGTACTTGCTCTTGTGATGCTCCGTCTTGCCGGAGAACGGGCGCTCTGGGAGCAGTCGCTCCCGGAGCTTCTCGCAGCCGATCGGATCAGTCGCCGTGGCGCCTGCTTCGTCGATGGCGTCGGAGGCGAGTTCGAGGAGCTCTTCGGCGGGGAAGGTGTTGCTCCGGATGCGTAGGGCACCGAGCTTCGCGAGGATTGTCTCGGGCTCATCGCCACTCGCCAGGCCGGCCAGGGCGATCCGTATGGCATCGGTCCGATCCTCCGGAGTTGGCTGCTTGTTCGGCGCCATCGTCCCAACGGTAGATCGACGTGGTGACGGTTGCAGATATCGACCTTGACCGGCGGTCGGAGACCGTCGCAGGCCCGGTTCCGCAGCATGCCCCATGTCGCCTGCCTGCGATGGCCTTTCGAAGTGCCAGCATTGCTAGCGGAGGTGGTCGTGGTGGCAGCGGTGAGCATCCGAAACTTGGACGACACGGTGCGAGAACGGTTGCGGGTTCGGGCTGCTGCCCACGGTCGGTCGATGAAAGCAGAGATGCGTGCCATCCTCGTCGAGGCGGTGCGGGAGCCAGACGATGACGAGGGCCTCCTCGGTGCGCTAGCGGCCCGCTTCGGTGAGCTCGGAGGTGTCGACCTGGATCTTCCGTCCCGGACGGCACCGCCCAGAGCTGTCGACTTCACAACGTGATCGTCGTCGACACCAACGTCGTCTCGGAGTTGATGAAGGTCGAGCCCTCAGCTGCGGTCCGGGGGTGGGTGGTCGCGCAGGATCCTCACGAGCTACGGATTACGGCAATCACCGAGGCCGAGATCCTCTACGGCATCGAGCGACTTCCCAAGAGCAGGCGGAGGACCGCGCTGCGTGAAGGTGCGATGGACATATTCAGCCGGTTCACCGAGGACGTCCTACCGTTCGATGCCGCCGCAGCGACGGCCTATCCGGAGATCGTCGACCATCGCGACCGTCAAGGAGCGCCGATCAGCGGATACGACGCACAGATCGCTGCGATCTGCCGGGCCCATGGCGCACGTCTGGCAACGAGAAATGAGAAGGACTTCGCCGGCGTTGGCGTTGAACTCGTCAACCCTTGGTCGCCCGGATAACTGCCACGCATCCCCCTCCTTCGAGTCCCAGGACCGGCAGGAGACAGGTTCACTTCGTGGTTCCGTCCACTCCATTCATGGCCTTCGCCCCTACCGACGACCTGGGCATCGGTGTATCGCCCACTCCAGAGGACTATCCACAGAGGAGGCGGGTTATGGATTGCGCGGTGGTTCATACCTGGACGATCCCTATTCCGGGACGCGAGAAGGCGGCGCTCGACTACGGAATCGAAGCGAACGCGTATTGGAGCAAGTCGGCGACTGAGGGCAAGTGCTCTGAACCTGAGATGTTCTTCTTCTCCGGGCACAACATGTGGATGATCAAGGGCGATCCCGACACCCTGTGGCAGCTCCACGCAGCAGAAGAAGCGCAACGACTGCTGGCCAACGGGCAGTCCTTGCCCCAGGACTGGTCCTATGAATTCGCGATGACGGGCGACGCCGGCACCGAGTATCTCCTTCGGTACGCCGCCGTAGGGCAGGAACTCGGACTCGTCTGATCACCCAAGGCGTTCCCGAGGAGTCGGACGTATCGGGCCTTCAGTGCCCACCCATCGGCGTTCGGGTCAGTCAGCCTGGTCGTCGGCAGCAATGGTGTATCGTAGGTGTATGGCACGCACCAACGTAGATCTGGACGACAATGCCTGCCGTATCGTGATGGAGCGGTATCACCTGTCCACCAAACGGGAGGCCGTGAACTTCGCGCTGAGGACCGTGGCCGCCGAACCGCTCGACCTTGGCCAGGCCAGGGCGCTCCGGGGATCTGGTTGGGAGGGCGAACTCGATGACCTGCGCGCCGACCGCGTCCGGTGATCTTGATCGACACGTCAGGTTGGATCGAGTTCCTGCGCGACACCGCCAGCCCCGTTTGTGCTCGGGTCGACGATCTGCTGGGCGTGGAATTTGCTGTTTGTGAGCCCGTCCGGATGGAGGTCCTCGCCGGGGCGCGCGACGAGCGCCATCTCAATGACCTTCGTCGACTGCTCGCCCGAGGCACCCTCCTCGCGACTGAGTCCACCGACTACGAAGAGGCGGCGGCGCTGTATCGCACGTGCCGACGGGGCGGGGAGACCGTGAGGAAGATCATCGACTGCCTGATTGCCAGTATCGCAATCCGTATCGGCACACCGGTGCTCCACCACGACACCGACTTCGACGTGCTTGCCCGCCATACCTCGTTGCAGATCGATCGGGTCCGGTCGTAGGAGCGCCCCGGGACCGGCGATCTGGGCGACCCCTCACGTGGCATTCGGGGGAGCGTCTTCCGGGACGCGCTCGTGCGCCTGGCTCACCCGTCATGGACTCACCTTGCGGCAAGCGCGTGGCCGGGCCGCATTCGGCGATCGGCGCCCAGGTACCCGGCCTATGGCGCTAAGCGAGGTACATCACCGCAGCGGACAGGAACGCCAGTCCGGCGCAGATCAACGTCGCCCATAGGGTCTTGTCCCTGAAGGCGATGATCCCGGCGATGATGAACAGGATCACCGCGATCAGGGCGAACACCTGAACTGCGTTGGTGCTGGCGGTGACGAGTGTTTTGGTCATGGGGCTCAGTACCCGTCCGGAGTGTGCACCGGACGGGTCACGCGGCCCGTTCCTCGTCCTCCCGGTGCCGGTCGATGGCCTCTCTGCGATCTTGACGGGCGTTGGCGACCACGTAGCCGAGCCCGAGCGCGAGCACGACGATGGCAGCAATCCAAAGCACGTGGACGGCGAAACCGACGAGGCCAGCCAAGAGGGCGACCGAAAGGATTGCCACCATCACGACGTCCGACACCCTGCGCTGACCGAGCAACGAGTGAATGCGTCGAGTCTCCGATGATCGAGCTGGCATCAGGACAGTACCTCCTTTAGTCGACTCGTTTGCCCCCCTGGTGACTGGGCATCAGCCGACATCTACTAGGCACGACGCACGAAGTAGATGATCGCCACGACCACCAGGATGACAATGAGTGTTCCAAGACCGATGTACATAGGAATCTCCTCTCTTCGATGGCAACAGACTGGCGACCACCCTGCGTAGACGACATCGGTCTCGGCACCAGTGCGACCTCGAGGCTCACGTCGTTACTTCAGGACTCTCATTTGCTCAGCCCACCTGCCCTATCGGCCAGCGATAACCCCGAGGACTGCGAGGCAGCGGACTACTTCGGGTGAAGCACGCCCTTGGCCTTGTCGATCACCTCTTCAACCTTCTCCTCGACCTTGCCGACCTTCTCCTTGGCCTCGCCGGCCTGACGGTCAGCCTTACCCTCTGACTTGAGATCCTTGTTTCCGGTCAGGTCTCCGACGGCCTCTTTGGCCTTACCCTTCATCTGATCAGCATTCCCAGCCATAACCTTCCTCCTTCTTCGTCGAACTCCGTCCCGGACGTGTACTGGCCGGGGCCACACTCTCCAGCGTGACACCGGCGGCTAAGGCCAGTTAGAGGCAAAGGTCCTCACTCACAGGAGTCCTGCGCCTGAACAAACCCGAGAGCACAGTGGATCCGCCCGAAACAGCGCCGGAGGGCCGCCTCAAAGTGCCGTTCATGGGCGGTTAGCGGGCGGCAAGCGCACGTCCGTCGATAACGCGCCCACAGCCGGCGTTACGGGGGCACCTTCGTACTGCGTCGCCGTACCGGCGTGGGAGCACTGCGACGCGTTGCGTCAGGCGTCCCGGGTGACCATCCTCCATGCCCCGAGCGTCGTCCACACGACGATCCATCCCACGATCACGCAGATGGCCACGGTGCTGGACTCGGTCACCATGCCAACCCCGCCTCCCCCGCCCCGCATGCCACCGAATACCGACGGAAGGCCGGCAGGCTCCAGGTGGGTCGTCGCCAGGCCCACCAGGCCGCGCTGGAGGTTGACCACATGGGGGATGTCCGCCCGCGAGAGCAAGGGCGTCAGCACGATCTCGAGCACGATCAGCAGGATCACCGGGACAGTGCGCTGTCCCATCAGCGAGGCGAGACCCAGACCGACCAGGAACCCGATGGCCGCGTACAGCTCGATCCACAGACCCGCCTTCACCATCAGCGAGATCGATGGTGACAGGAAGTGGCCTGAGTAGTCCACGTAGTCCTGGTCTGCGATCTTGACGGCTTGGGCCCGGTCCACCGCCGGTGAAGTCGGCTGGGGAACGGCGCCCCCCGGGGCCACCCGTGTGGACGGGCCACCACCCGGGCCGTTGCCGCAGTTGACAAGGGCGGTGATCGGCCCGTTGTAGTTGAAGTTGCAGATCACCTCGTCGGCGTGGTCGGCGCCCCAGGTCTCGAACGCCGTGTGTGACAGCCCAGGGGGCACGATCACACCCTGGTAGCTCAGTTGGGTCGGGGCGGCGAACACGCACACCGCGCACACGATGGTGAAGCCGACGGCCACCAGGGGCACGATGATGGCCAGGCCGGCCGGGATCCGGGCCAGGTAGAGGGCCAGCCGCGACCGGCCGGTTACCACCAGGTGGCGGAACATGCCCTCGGTCAGGTCGACCGACCCGGCCGTGCACCCCAGCGTGGCGGCCACGATGAAGCCGAAGACGAACATCACCCCGGCCACGAGGCTGGTGAAGATGTCGTAGCCGCCGGCCGGCCCGTAGGAGTGGGGGGCGAAGGCGTGGGCCAAGAGCCGCACGGTGAGGAAGACCGTGGGGACACCGATGTTGACCAGGATCAGGGCGACCATCAGGCCCCGGCGCTTCCGGAGCTCCATGAACCGAGTGGCGATCATGGCGCCGTTGGGCACCCACGACCCCCGGTGATCGTGCGTCGGGTATTGACTGGTCTCGGATCCGAAACTCGCTGCCGGTGGGTCGGCCATGGTGGCGGTGGTCATTGAGACGCCCCCAGACGGGTTGTGACTTCGAGGAACCAGGACTCGAGCGAGGCGTGGACCTCCTGGAGGCGGTAGACGGAGACGCCGCCCTCGACGAGGAGCCGATTGACTTCCGCGGCGACCTCCCGGTCGGTGCCTGCGGCCAGATCGACCCGCAAGCCATCAGGGCCGACCTGGACATTGGCACCCCACTGCGTTCCGGCCAGGAGGGCACCGGCCCGTTCGGGGGTGGCGCAGTCGATCTGCAGCTCGAACGCGGAACCGGACAGCAAGTCGGCGATCGGCCCCTGTCGGATGACCTTGCCGCGGTCGACGATTGCCACGGCGTCACAGGTCCGCTCGACCTCGTCGAGCAGGTGGGACGACAGGACCACGGTCCGGCCTTCAGCCACAAGGGACTGGATCATCTCGCGTATCTCGAGCATGCCGGCGGGATCGAGCCCGTTCATCGGCTCGTCCAGGATGAGCAGCTGCGGGTCCCCCAGTAAGCAGGCGGCGACGCCCAGGCGTTGGCGCATGCCCATGGAGTACTTGGAGACCTTGTCGTCTGCGCGGTGGGCTATGCCTACCCGTTCGAGCGACGCCCCGATGCGAGTTCGCGCCGCCGGCTCGCGGGCTGCGGCCAGGATCTGGAGATTCTGCCTCCCGGTGAGGTGCCCGTGGAACCGGGCCTCGTCGACGATGGCGCCCGTCCTTGCCAGCGCCAAGTCACGATGCCGTGGGACGGGATAACCGAGTAGGGACATCGTCCCGGCATCGGCGTGAGTCAGGCCCAGGAGGACCCGGATGAGCGTCGTCTTGCCGGCGCCGTTCGGGCCCAGATAGCCGAATGCGCATCCTCGGGGGACGAGGAGCTCTACACCGTCGACGGCGACGTTGTCCTTGAATCGCTTCGTCAGCCCGTGGGTCTCGACGGCCCACGGGCTCTTCGCCGCTCGGGATGGAGCGACTTCCTCGACACTGGTCGCGCTCATCAGATCTCCTTGCTCATGGTCGCTGCCGTGCGGTCGGTGACAGTCGATAACAGCCCCTTACCCAGTCGCACCAATGGTTCACCTCCGTAGCGTCTCACGGAGATTCGTGTTTTGAGGTCGCATGGGTATCCCCGACGGTCGGTGGCAGTTAGCACCCGGCAAGCGCACGTCCGTCGATAATGCACCCACAGCCGTCTCCACCAGTCAATCCCGCGACGTACAGTTGGATGGTGGCGCCGTCGACGAAGCGCGGCTACTTGCAATGGCTGGGGATTGTGCTCGGCGGAATTCTCGCGCTGTATCTCGTCGTTCGAGGCGTTGTGGAACTGTTCACCTTCGACTACTCGAAGCCTTCCAGCTACCAGCGAGATTGGGGTGGGCCTCATCTGGCGGGGGTGCTCGCCGTGCATTGCGGTCCTGCTGCTTTGGTCGTTGCTGGCCTTGCGTATTTGCTACATCGGCGGAAGCGACAATCGGCGAAGGATGAATGACTTGTCGGCCACTTCCCGATGTGCCCGCCGCCGCTCACGGATCGTCCCAGATGTGCGTCGGTCACGATCGATAATCGCCGTCGAACCAGGCGTTCTTGGATGCTTCAGCACACCCTCCATTGGAGTGCCATGCTCGGGATGTGAAGACTCCCCTGAACCCCGATGTAGAACCTTTAGCGGTCCTTCTGGGAATCTGGTCGGGGTCCGGCCACGGCGAGTATCCGACAATCGATGACTTTGACTACGAGGAGACCATCGATTTTTCTCACGTCGGTAAGCCATTCCTCTCCTACACCCAAGTCAGTAAGCACGCTGCCGATGGTCGCCTTCTTCACGGGGAGAGCGGCTTCTGGCGTATGGCGAATCCAGGTTGGGTCGAACTCGTCGTGTCGCACCCAAATGGAATCGTGGAAGTCGCAGAAGGCACTTTCGAGGACTCCACCATCCTGTTGCGATCGACCTGCGTTGCCCGCACGAGAACCGCCAAGGAGGTTACAGCGGTCGAACGTGACTTCACTATTGAGGGTGAGGTCCTCCGTTACTCGCTTCGGATGACAGCAGTCGGGCAGCCACTTTCTCGCCATCTCACTGCAGAACTGCGACGCATTGGATAACCAGGAGTGGGTCGCCGATTCGGCGATCTGGGACAGTCAAGAAGCTATGGCCGTGTCGTGATTTGCCTCAGAAGTAGGTCGACTGCCGTGCCGACGGCTGCCGGCTGTTCCTGGGCGACCATATGGCCACCGCCATCGATAATCGTAAGGATGGCGTGTGGGATTCCGG
>Ga0182014_10003630_pt1 | contig 18342 bp, 14 predicted proteins | sample 612S2DmetaG_FD_120489 | JGI IMG/M metagenome (GOLD analysis project Ga0182014, IMG submission 120489) | Permafrost microbial communities from Stordalen Mire, Sweden - 612S2D metaG | ecosystem: Environmental > Terrestrial > Soil > Wetlands > Permafrost | place: Sweden: Stordalen | collected... | reverse complement strand
GCATTGAACTCATGCATCGGATCAGGAAAGGTCAGTTCAAAGTCGGAAAGCTTTGCATCAAAGCGAACAGGGCGCCAGAAATCTGGAATGCTGTTCTCGCTGCATGAGCCGACTCATGCTCCCCATCAATTCGTTGCGTTGATTCCGAAAGTTTGCACCAGAGCCATAAGGAAACCGCTTATCACGGAACTCATCATGGCCAGCGGTCAAGTGCCCGCATCAAAGGCCGGACATATGACTGCACCGCCTCGACTGGATCAGACCGCCACAAACACCTTACCTGTCGGGCCGTTCCACATATGACGATAACGCTGGAAGAAAAAAAGCGGCAATTTGCTAAATTTTTCGTTGCTTTGTTTGCTTATTTTCCTTACAGAATACTGGGCTCCTTAGATTATCTAAAACGACGGGCGGCGATCTGGAATTCGGTTCTTCGCTTTCGGGGCCCTGCTTGAAAAGGGGGCGCGCGATGGTAATGAATTTCGGCTGAAGTTCTTTCACGGGCAGCTACCGCGATTTGCCTTGTGTGTTAGTTAGGGTGTGATCGCGGTGACTTTGCCTTGGTGCCTCAAAAACAGTACTGCCTTTAATGAGCTACATTTTGCAGCGGCTTTCGACGCCTCACACACGAGGGGTGCAGGAGTAGTTGCGGGTGGTGGCGCCTTCTTGGTCGCCGGAGCTCAAGGCCCGGCTCAGAAGCTATCGTATTCGCGGATTTGCTGGAGTTGCTTGGAGTCGGGCACGAAACGACGGCAAGCCGGCTCAAATCAACCCGTCTGCTTAGACAAATATAGTGGATGGCCGGTTGCGGTGGCAACAGTTGCGGGTTCCGCAAAGGGCCAGCCGAGCTCGTGGAGCTGACATCATCCGTGAAGGCCCGCGAAAATACCTATGGGTATACTAAGCATGTTATACACTTAGGGTTGCATATAATCGCTTCCTACTTCCCACGACATGTACATAGGTCTTGAAATAACATGGCGGTATTGGATCTGCGCGTAGTCGTCACTCGTCTTCAGCCAGAATTGCGTCAATCGCTCGAGCGCGCTGTTTCGCGTGCTGTCACACGCTCGCATGCTACGGTCGATGTCGAGCATTGGCTATTGGAATTGCTTGAAAACAATAGAACTTTAGCCTCATACTTGGGTTCGATGGAGATTTCCCTCGATCGAGTTGTGAGAGAACTTTCTGCGCGGATCAATCTAATTCGCACGGACCATGAGGGTTCGCCTGCCCTATCTCGGTTGTTGCTGCAATGGATCGAAGAGGCATGGATGACAGCATCGCTTCGGTTCGGCCGGAACGACGTGGCTCCAGCCGATTTGATCGCGGCACTAACCACTTCGTCCACGCTCAATCGTTTGATAAGCGACATAGCGCCGTCGTTGAGGCTGAAAGAAAGCATGGCACTTGCCCTCGCGGAAGCTGTTCCTGCATCTGTTTCCGGCGAGGCACACACCAGTGGAAGCGCCACTTGGACAAACAAGGACACCGGAGATCTTGACCGCTACACCCTTGATCTGACGGCCGAGGCGCGGGCGGGTCGGCTCGACCCCGTTATCGGCCGCGAAGCGGAGCTTCGGCAAGTCCTAGATATATTGATGCGCCGCCGTCAGAACAATCCAATCCTCACTGGTGAAGCGGGGGTTGGCAAAACAGCGATTGTCGAAGCCTTAGCTCTCCGCATCGCCGAACGCAATGTTCCCGATAAACTGACGAGTGTCGCCATTCACGCTCTTGATCTTGCTTTGCTGCAGGCCGGTGCCGGCATCAAAGGCGAGTTCGAGCGACGATTGACCGGTGTTATTAGCGAGATCAAAGCAGCTGCTACACCAATAATCCTGTTCGTCGACGAGGCCCATCTGCTGATCGGTGCTGGAAATCAGGTGGGTGGGAACGACGCCGCCAACCTCCTCAAACCAGCTTTGGCGCGCGGTGAACTTCGTACCATTGCCGCGACAACTTGGTCTGAATACAAAAGGCATATCGAACGCGATCCGGCGTTAACCCGGCGTTTTCAGGTGGTCAAGGTCGACGAACCCTCCCCCGAGACTGCGGTCCGCATCCTGCGGGGCATCGCACCGAATCTCGAAAAGCATCATGGCGTAAGGATTATGGACGAAGCGCTAAGCGAAGCCGTGCGGCTTTCTGCGCGCTATCTGCCCGACCGTCAATTGCCTGATAAGGCGCTGGGCGTCCTGGATACAGCGGCAGCGAGAGTCGCGATCAGCAGGACCGCGACCCCGGCCGCTATAGAGGACATTGTCGCCGAAGCAGAACATCTACGACTCGAACGCGCCGCAATTTGCCGCGACGAACCACCCAATATGAAGGATGAGCTCGGCGCTATAGACGCGCGTGTTGCCGAGATCCAAAGCCGGCACGATGCTCTCGCTGTTCATTGTATTCACGAGCGGGAGCTCATTAAAGCATTGGAGGAAGGCGCTACATCTGTTGCGACTACGGGGGATGACGGTACTCTCGACAATTGCGATGAACGGATAGCTAGGCGCCGCGCCTTGGAACGCGATCTTGCATCCCGTCAAGGCGACGCTCCATTGGTTCACCATAGGGTGGATAGCGCTGCTGTTGCTGCGGTCATATCGCGCTGGACGGGCATTCCGACCGGCCGCCTGCAACGAGATTCGATACATGCTGTCGTGACGCTGGAAGCGCGGTTGCGCGAACGCGTGATAGGACAGAATGACGCCGTGGCGACAATCGCCGCCGCGATGAAAACATCTGCCGCCAAGGTAACCGACCCTCGCAAGCCACAAGGCGTCTTTCTGTTGGTTGGCCCGAGCGGAGTCGGCAAGACCGAAACGGCGCTGGCGCTAGCTGACGAACTATTTGGCGGCCGACAGCATCTCACCATAGTTAACATGACTGAGTTTAAGGAAGAGCATAAAATCTCGTCCCTCACGGGCTCGCCGCCTGGATATGTGGGTTACGGTGAGGGCGGCGTGCTGACGGAGGCGGTACGGCGGCGGCCATATGGCCTGCTGTTGCTGGATGAGATCGAGAAGGCGCATCCTGGGGTGCAAGACGTCTTCTATCAAGTTTTCGACAAGGGTATGTTGCGTGATAGCGAGGGGCGCGACATCAGCTTTCTCAATACAACAATTATATTAACTTCCAATGTGGGGTCGGAGACGCTTGCAGCTCTGTCCGCCGGTTCTGACCCCTTGCCTCAAGGTGATGCTTTAATTGAAGCGCTGCGGCCGGAGCTCGCAAAGCATTTTAAGCCTGCTTTTCTTGGCCGCGTCATGGTCGCGCCATATTTGCCCCTCCCAGATTCCACTCTGCTTAAAATTGTTGAATTGCAAATGGCTCGCATTCACGATCGTTTGTTACAGGCGCATAACATTAAGCTGCATTTTGCTGAGTCGGTTAAGCACGAAATCGTGAAGCGTTGTCTTGCTTTGGACATAGGCGCTCGTGCAATCGAAGGTGTGTTTTCACACGAGGTGCTTCCGCTCATTTCCGATATTGTCCTTAACCATGCGCTGCAGGGAACGCCGGTAGGGTCCATTGAAATCCTGTTGGATCCGGCGCATACCTTCGCCGCGCACGTGGACACAAACGTGTCGGCGCCATCAGAGAAACCGGCGGAACGCCACCGGTTGTACTCACGCAACTGATGACTTCAACTCCACGCCGTTTTCAATATCGGCCGGATGAACTCTTTGGACGAAAGGGAAATATAATGCCGATTTACTTTAAGTTTGCAGGTATCGAGGGTGAAGCGACACACGCAAATCACAAGAATTGGATGGAGATAAAGTCTCTTCGTTGGGACGTACGGCGCGAAGTGAAGACGTTGGCTGGCGCCGCTGCGAACCGCGAAGGCTCACAACCGACGGTCGCGTCTATTACCTTAACGAAAACAACGGACGTATCGAGCACTAAGTTGCTTCAACAAGCCTGCACCGGCAACCAGGGCAAGGACGCGACTATTGATCTTGTGACGAGTGGGAATCCCGGCGATACATACATCCAATATCAATTAACAAATACAATTATCGATTCCTATGAGGTCTCGTCGTCCGGCGAGCGCCCGGAAGAGACCATCACGTTGAACTTCACAAAATTCTCCGTGAAATATACTCCTTACGACGAATCAAATCAGCCAGGAGGCCCCCAGATCGCCTCTTACGACTTGGCAACCGCCCAAGCCGCGTAACGTCCGGCCTCCACCAAAGGGGGCGTCCGGCTGCCCGCTTTGCAGGACACGATTTCATGCGACGCGTCGAGCATCGCATGAGTCTGTCCGGGTGTTACGCAAGTGTGCTGTTTGCTTCAATCGCGCCCGACCGGCTGTCCTGCAACCGAGAAATCCGTAATGTTCGAGGAGTCCCGCAATGCCCCGCCCAATATTGATCCCCTTGAAGTATACGGAAACGTTCCCGGAGATCTCTCCTAAACCGCACTTAGGGATGCGCGCTGAACCAATATCCATTCCCTTTGAGTTTATCGCGCTTCCTGGCGATGAGCGCTATAAAGTGCCTCTTCAGGCAAAGTATCACGATAAGATGAGGGAATACTGCAAACTTATGAAGGCAGATTTCTTACGCTTTGTAGAAGAGTCAAACGCCTTCATAAATCATTGCCCCGTTGCGGAGCGCGGGCGCGCAACAGCAGCCTATACTACGAGGCTCCAACAACTAGTCGCGGAGAGGTTCGATCAGCTTGGGGACTGGCAAAATAATTTCCTCAGCGAGTATCTGGCTAAAGAATTCGGACAAATGGCACTCCGCTCGTTTATTAATAATGATCTCCGCAGAACTCAGAAGGCGCAGCTCCACGGCACCGATGAATACAAGCGGCTCAATGCTAAAAAGCAACGAGCCCGCGTTGGCATGGTCGCGAAAAAAGTTCCGATCATTTTAGCCGCCGCGGGAGCATTTACCGGTTTGGGCCTCGGCACGGCTGGTATTGGTCCTGCCGCTATCGCGACATCATTCAGCCTTGCGGCATTAAAAAACATTCCCAAACTTTGGCTCACCATAAAAGAGAGCATGGAAAGCTTTAAAATAGAGGAAAAGATATTTGACGCCGCAAAGAAAGATATCGGCGTGATCGAATCGGCTTTTGATGAAGCGAAGGCGGCAAGCAGCAAGCTCGCAAAGCACGTGACCGAATTAGAAAATCTCATGCAAGTCCGCGCTCAGAAGATCAAAAACCTGAAGGATCGCGTGCGCGAAGCTCAGCGGATCTCTGAACTGCAAGGCATTCAACGAGCTGACAAAGAAAAAGCCCAACAAGTCGTCGACAACCTCGTGGACAAGTACCGGCTTCTCGAAGAGAGAAATCAGAAAGGGCAGGATCTTTTGGCGAAATTAGCCCGATTTACCAACGATAATGTGCCGGCGGCACTTTCGCAGGCCGCGCCTAAAACTATGCTTGGAAATTTACAAGAATACATGAACTGGATAAAAAATCCCAAGAATGGATCTGATATTGGTAGTGACTTTGGAACGGTGGAAGGCGGTATACTTAAAATATTGCAAACGGTTCATGCCCAAGTTAACTGACAGACATCTTGTCGTAAAACAAACAAGTGGAAATTGGCTGCGGCACGCGGACACGCTAAGAACTGGGTCCTGCCACGTAGATATCTGCAATTCCTAGCCTAACTCACTTCGGTGACGACGAGGGAATCGAATGACATCGGATCGCGTTCCTTATACCCAAACTGGCCGGATGATCACCGTCTCGTCTCGGCTTGGTGAGGACGTGTTGCTTCTCGATAGACTCGATATTTGGGAAAGCATAAACGATCTATTCGAGATGCACGCTTCGGTCAGGTCGAAGCGCAGTGACCTACAGGCTGCTGATCTTATCGGCAGCAACGTCGATTTTTCATTGAAACTGAAGAATGAAGAGCGGCGTTATTGGAATGGTCTAGTCACTAACCTGCACGAAGGCCCGCTAATTTCGCGCAACCTCCGTAGTTACGAATTAACGGTTCGTCCCGCTCTGTGGCTTTTGAGCCAGAAAACCGACTGCCGGATTTTTCAGAACCAGACGAGCCTGCAGATCATGCAGACTTTGTGCAGCGAGCACGGAATCAACGCCCTTGATCTGCGTATCACTGGGCAGCTAGCGCCTCAGCCCTATAGCGTTCAATGGAATGAATCTGATCTCAACTACATGCTCCGCCGGATGCAAATAGATGGTCTGTTTTATTGGTTTGAACACCGAGAAGGTGTTCATACCTTCGTTGTGGCGGATCATCAGTTTGGCTACCGTGATTGCGGGGAACCCCAGGTGCGCTATACTCAGGGATCGTCCGACCGCGACCATATTACGGACTGGCGCCGAACCTTTTCCTTCATCCCTGGCAAGCGCTCGGGCCGTGACTGGAACTTTGAATTGATGTCGGCGCCATTCGGCCAGCAACCTAGCCTAGTCGCCCTGCCCGGCAATGGCACCCGCGAACTCTACGAATTTCCTGGTGGATTCCTCGACACCAGCGCCGCCAGAGAAATGATGAAACACCGCATGGAAGCGACAGAAACCGCGTTCGAGACGGTCGAGGCTCGCTCAAACGTGCGCTTTTTGGCGCCGGGACAAAGGTTCACCCCCTATGTTGTCGAGAATACGGATCAAGCATTTGGCCAGCAAGTGGTGACGGCAATTAGGCATAAGATCATCAGCGAAACTTACGAAGCGGCGACCAATGAGACCAAAGCGCCCGGCCGGCCAGAATATGAAAACACTTTCACAGTCATGCCTTCGCAAACTCCAGCGACACCACACAGAACCGTGCCGCGGCCGCGCATCGTCGGCTCACAAATCGCCCTCATCGCCGGGCCGCAAGGCGAAGAAATTTTCACAGATCAATTCGGCCGTGTAAAACTGACTTTTCCATGGGACCGTCGGGCCAAGGCCGATGGCTCGGATACATGTTGGATGCGGGTTGGCCAAGCCTGGGCGGGAACTACCTGGGGCTCTCAGGTTATCCCCCGTGTTGGCATGGAAGCGGTCGTCAGTTATCAGGAGGGTGACCCGGACCGGCCTTTTGTGATAGCGGTGGTACCTGATCCGATCAACAGCGTCCCCTATGCGCTCCCAGAGAATAAGACACGCATGGTTCTCCGCTCGAACTCTTATAAGTCGAACGGCTATAATGAAATGACATTCGAGGATAGGGCGGGCGCAGAAAATGTTTTTTTTCATGCACAAAAGGATCACACAACCAAGATTGAAAACAACCAAACCAACAGCGTTGGCGCCAACCATTCCAATGTGGTTGGCCATAACCAAGCGTTAACTGTCGGAAATAACCAAACGCTGGAAATCGGTGGATCCGCAAACCTCACCGTTGGCGCTACCGGCGCGAGGGCAACGGCATTGATGGAGCCATTGCTAAGCATGGCGGGCGAGACCGCCGGTCTGCTCGGCGAAGCGCTTTCTACCGCAGGCAGCACGTCAACCGGCATCATCTCTATCATACAGCAACTCGCCTCATCGACAATTGGTATAATGAGCCCCGCCGGTCAGAGCGCGCAGCAGAATGTCTGGAATGGGCCTAACGCACGTATCGATGCCGGCACAGCGCTCGCGTCAGCCGGCAACATACTCGGCGAGGCGGGGCAACGCCTATTTTCCATGCCCGGTATGATGAATACCATCGTAGGGACCATGCGTACGGATTCGATCGGTGTCGCCCATGCGATGCAGATCGGCACCTGTCAGGTTGTGAACGTAGGGAAAACGAAATTTGAAAACATAGGGGAGTTCCTGAAAATCACTGTCGGCCTTTCGACGCTCACGATGGATGCACTCGGCAACGTAACAATTAGCGGCAGCAATTTGCTGTGTGATTTCGCAGAGACCATCACCCTTAATGCTGGTGGTGCGATCTCTTTTAATGCCGGTGGTGCGATTGCCCTTGACGCCGGTGGTGCGATTGCCCTTGACGCCGGTGGTGCAATCGCCCTTGACGCCGGAGGCGTAATTACCCTTAATTCCGCAGGCGCAACTACGATTGATACCGCTGGTCCGCTGGTCTTAATAGGAAACCCTCTCACTCCTATTCCATAAGGCATTTATAATGGATTTGGATTTTGACCAATTGTTGAGACCAATAACGGGAGAAGCCCCATCTGGCTCCGACCTGCGTACTGAGTCCGGGTTGAATTCGATTTACTATCAGCTGAAAGACGCAAGATCCCAGGCTCGGATCGCCGAGCGCGCGGCGGAGGCTGCGGGGGATCCAATCAGCATTCCGCAAGAATGGCAGACTGTGCGCACTCTGGCGATTGACGCATTGCAAAAGCGCAGCAAAGATATTGAGATCGCCGCGTGGCTATGCGAAGCTTTGTTGCGGCTCGAAGGTTTTTCCGGCCTCGCTGCGGGATTCACTCTCATAAACGAGTTGGTGGCTCAGTTTTGGCCATTACTTTACCCTGCAGATGATGACGATTCCGCGGGCTGTGTGTCGCCTTTAGCTGGCCTAAACGGAACCAGCGGCGACGGTGCGCTTATCCAGCCAATCCGCATGATTTCTCTCTTGCCTGACAGTTCTTACGGCACTTTTGGCCTATGGCATTACGCCCGCGTCGAAAATGCCCCATCCTGCCAAGAAGCAAACGATTTCAACTTGGCTCGTGCCGCTGTAGATCAAGAGGCGATCACCAAGCGCGCAATGCAGGCAAACGCCGCCCACGAAGCCTTCCAAAAACTTAATGAGACGCTCATCGCGCTCTACGATATTGACGCACCGCCTTCTTCAAACATAGCAAATACTCTTGACGAGGTACGTGACGCCTATCGAAATTTGCTCGGCGGCCTCGATGTAGGTTCGCCAGCATATGAAGCACAAGTGCCAGAGCAAGACACGCCGTTTGATCAAACCGACATTACGACGCTGGCAGCGCGAAGTCTGCAAGGACCGCGCGACATCACGACCCGCGAGCAGGCATTGACAGAATTGTTGCGAATCTCGGACTATTTTCGTCGCAACGAACCGCATTCACCGATCTCTTACACACTAGAGACTCTCGTTTTCCGCGGACGGATGAGCTTTATCGAGCTCCTGGAAGAGCTCATGCCGAGTTCTGAAGACCGGAGGCAGTTGCTGCAACACGCCGGTATCAACTTAGCCGCGAGAACAGGCGGTAACAGATAAGCCATGTTTGAGCACTTGTACACGCCTTACCAGTGAGTTTTATACTCTACGTTGCGGAGCCTGTTGAGAACGCAGGTGGTAAGTTCATAGGAGACAATGATGTCAAGCATCCACGACAAATTAGAGAGAGTTCGCAAACCTCGCGTTCACATTAAATATGAGGTAGAGACCGAGGGTGCCCTGGTAGAGAAAGAGCTGCCCTTCGTCGTCGGAGTCTTCGGGGATTTTTCCGGTGACTCGACCGCCCAGCAAAAACCCTTCAACGAACGCAAATTCACCCAAATCGACCTAGACAATTTCGACGAGGTGATGGCGCGAATGACCCCCGGTTTATCTTTGCGCGTAGAAAACACCCTTCTCGGAGACGGCACCGAAATCGGTGTAAGCCTTAAATTTGAAAAGATGGAGGATTTTAATCCAGCATCCATCGTCGCCCAAGTCCCTGCCCTCGCCAGGCTTCTCGACGCGCGCAATCAACTGCGTGATTTGCTCGCTAAGGCAGATCGTTCGGAAGGTCTCGAATCAATCCTCGAAAACATCCTTCAGGACAGCCGCGAACTTCAGCGCCTTGCTGGCGATCTTGGCGAATCGAAAGGAGAAGCGTGACATGGCTGAAACCAATTCGTTGCCCGCGTCGGAAATCGCTCACACAACGCAGACCGTACCCTCATTGCTCGAAAGCGCCATAGCCGCAACGAAACAGACCGAGCGAAACCGGACAGAAACGCTGCTACGCAATTTGACAGAGCAAGCCCTTGTGGGCACGGTTAAATTCGACAGAAATTTGACGGTTTCCATCAACAAGGCCATAGAAATTCTAGATGCAAAGATTTCGCGGCAACTCGCCGCGATCATGCACGATCCCAAGTTTCTAAAATTGGAGGGTACTTGGCGCGGTCTGCGGCATTTTGTTTTCAATACGGAAACAAGCCCGAATTTGAAGATTCGCGTCCTCAACGCAACTAAACGCGATCTTTGGAAAGACTTTACCAAGTCGATCGAATTCGACCAAAGCTATATGTTCAAGGCGATTTATGAAAACGAGTTCGGTACACCCGGCGGCGAACCCTATGGCCTGTTGATCGGAGATTACGAATTTGGCAATTCATTCGAGGATCTCGAATTGTTGAATGGGGTTGCTGGGGTGGCTGCTGGCGCTTTCGCACCGTTCATAGCTGCGGCCAGTCCGCACCTGTTTGGATTCGAAGATTTCCGGGAACTCGCGCGGCCGCGCGACCTCGCGAAGATTTTCGACACGATAGAAAGCGCCAAATGGCGGAGTTTTCGCGCGAGCTCGGATTCTCGTTTCGTCACACTGACCATGCCGCGCGTATTGTCGCGTCTCCCCTACGGCAGGACAACGTTGACGGTCGATGAATTCGACTATATGGAGAGTATTCCTGAGGAAACGAGCGGCCCACAAACGCCGGCACACGAACACTATTGCTGGATGAATGCTGCTTTCGTATTTGGCACCAGGATCACGGATTCCTTCGCCAAGACCAATTGGGCCACGACCATACGCGGTGCCGAAAATGGCGGTAAGGTCGAGAATCTGCCATTACATATCTTCGCAAGCGATGATGGCGATCTCGACTTGAAATGTCCTACCGAAGTTGGCATCACGGATCGCCGGGACGCCGAGCTGAGCAAGCTTGGGTTTATGCCGCTTTGTCATTACAAGAACACCGATTATGCCGTGTTTTTCAGCGCCCAGACGACGCACAAGCCTGAAAAATACGATCGTCCGGAAGCCAATGCCAATGCAGCCATTTCTGCGCGCTTACCCTACATAATGGCAACATCACGCATCGCACATTACCTCAAGGTCATGGGCCGCGACAAGATAGGCTCCTTCATGGAAGCGTCGGATTGCGAGGCTTGGCTCAATCGCTGGCTCATGAACTACGTGAATGCCAACGATGACGCAGGACCGGAAACTAGGGCGATCTTTCCTTTGCGGGACGCCAAGGTAAGCGTAGTGGAAATACCCGGCCGTCCAGGCTCCTACAATGCCGTGGCTTGGCTGCGGCCCTGGTTGCAATTGGAGGAACTCACCACTTCATTGCGGTTAGTTGCGCGGATACCGCAGAAATTATGACAGCAACATGACTTCCGAAGCAGCTCTTGGCAGCAGCAGATCATTGGATCCCGCCGCGATGCCCATCGCGGCGCCAAGCAGATTTACAAAATCGGCATCCAATCGACCATGCAACACACTTGAGCGAATCGACCAGCTCATTGTATTGATCGACACGGCGCTGACAAATCAAGTCAACAGAATCCTGCATCATCCAACATTCCAAGCATTGGAAGCCAGGTGGCGCGGGTTGGCCTATTTGGTCAATACCACGCTGGACAACAGAAGTATCATCATTAAGGTTTTGACGGCCTCCTGGCGCGAGATCTGTCGAGATCTCGACAAGGCGAGTGAGTTCGATCAGAGTCATTTCTTCAGCCTCGTCTACAGTCAGGAATTTGGCATGGCCGGCGGCAAGCCCTTTGGCTTGCTCGTTGGCGACTACCAGGTTGGACATCGCATAAACCCGGATCACCAAGCCGATGACGTTGGTGCCTTGCGTGCAATCGCTGGCGTAGCCGCGGCGGCTTTCGCACCAATTATCTTTGAAGCCCGGCCCGAATTGCTTCAGCTTGATCACTATAGCGATCTCGACAGATTGCCTGACATAGACAATGTCTTCGAAACCTTGGAATTCGTCCGTTGGCAAAGCCTGCGCGCATTAGAGGATTGTCGCTTTCTTGGCCTGCTTGGACCGCGTATATTAATGCGCTTGCCCTTGCAATCTTACTGCCGCAAGCGCGCCGATGGATTTTTGTTTGAAGAACATGTGAGGTCCGACGGCAACGAACTCTTGTGGGGCAATCCATCTTATGCCTTCGCCCGCATTGTAATTCGCTCCTTCGCTGACTGTGGCTGGTTTGCGGACTTGCGCGGAGCGCCGCAGGACGCAGATTTAAGGGGCTTGGTCACCGATCTCCCCACCCTATCATTTGCCACAGATCGCCCGGGCGTGGCGGTGCAGCCGGCGGTCGAGATCCGTCTGACATCGGCCCAGGAGCGGTGTTTTTCTGACCATGGCCTCATTCCCGTAGGTTGCGCGCCTTTCACACCCTATGTTGTTTTCAACTCCAATTCGTCGCTTCATCGGCCAAACCGCACGCAAAGTCGTGTCGTCAACGAGAACGCGCGGATTGGCTCCATGTTGCAATATGTTCTTTGCGCGTCGCGCTTTGCGCACTATCTAAAAGTTATGTTGCGAGACAGACTCGGCAGCTCGGAGACGCCCGGCAGCATCGAGAAATCTCTCAACGTATGGCTGCGACAGTATTGCGTTGGAAACGACGACGCCCCCCCTGAACTGAAAGCCAAATATCCTTTGCGCGACGCCTCTGTATCCGTGCGTGAACTGGCGGGACGGCCCGGCGTGCTCGGTTGCACACTTCGTCTGCAACCACATTTCCAACTCGACGACGTGGCGGCAAGCTTCCAGCTTGTTGCGGGGTTTTCAACCAGCGCTTTGAGCTGAAAGGACGACATGACGATATCATACCAATCGGGTGCCACGGTCGGTTCTCTTCTAACGGAATCTAAACTCGGAGATCCAGCGGAGGTTCTTGCCTCCCTAGTAACGGCCAAACCGTTGTCTTTGGAGAGTTCGATCCCACTGGCCGAAATTCTGATGCTAGAGGGCGCGTATAAACGGGCAAAGGCGCACTTGAATATTGCGCAAACCTGCACGCCAGGCGAACAGTTCGCTATTTCAAAGATGCGCTGGCTTCTGTGCGCCACGGAGGCACGTTTGTCGTGGTATGAAAAAAGCGCAGTACCGACCTTTTCAGATGTACCACCGCAAGACCAGCGCGATGCGATGCGGCTTTCGCTTTTCGTGCGGAGCGGCGCGGCTGAATCAGCTCGGGCACCTCGAGAACAGATGGAAATTGAACCGCCGCGGGAGTTCTCGGCTGACGGCGCCGCACCGGCACCTTTGCGCGATATTTGTGACCTTTCAGCGCCTGGTTTTGAAGCACTAGCACTTGATGGACGCTTTTTCTGGATCGCGCCCGAACATATCTCGCAGATTCAATTTAGGCCAATAACGCGGCCTCGCGATTTGTTGCGTCACAAAGTCGAGACCCCGCTGACAGTTGGACGCGAAGGCATCCTTTTCCTTGTGGCTCAATCTTGCGACTCCTTTGCAAATGATGCCGAGCAAGTCGCTAAAACAAACAATTGGAAAAAGGTTGCGGGTGGAGTTACGCGCGGACGCGGGCAGCGGACCTATCTAGTCAGCGAGGAGGATCGCGGCATTCTCGACATCGAACATATGACACGGAAAACTGTGTAATGCGCCTCCGGATGTCGCTGCTTGATCGTCTAATCGACGACGATCCTGGACGTGCCCGTGATCCTATATTGAACCGCACTGAAGAAATGCGTGCGGTCCGAAATGGGTTTCGGCGCGATCTCGAGGGCTTATTGAATACCAGACGGCTTTGTCGTAGTCCGCCTGCAGCCTACAAGGAACTTTCCAACTCTATACTTAGCTATGGCATTGAGGATTTCATCGGCGCCCCACTGGCAACTTACGAGCAGCGCCAAGAACTCGTGACGGCCGTCGAACAAACAATCGCGGATTTTGAGCCGCGTTTCACTACGGTTTCAGTTACGTTGATCAAGGCTAGAGATCCGGCTGAGCGGCAACAAACGATCCGTATTGAAGCTATTGTACAGCTCGAACAAGGTCCAGAGCCGCTAATCTTTCAAACGGTGCTCGATCCAACGACCCAAACCTTCCGCGTCGAGTAAGATGATGACCGATCGCCTCTTTAGGTTTTTCAACGAAGAGCTTGAGGCATTGCGCGGCCTCGGCGGCCGATTTGCGGCGCGCTATCCAAAAATTGCGGGACGGCTGCGGCTTTCCGCTGAAGCAATCGATGATCCGCATGTCGCCCGCTTGATTGAAAGTTTCGCCTTCATCGCCTCGAGACTCCGCCTGAAGCTCGATGATGATTTTCCAGAGCTGACGGAGACACTCCTTGAATTCCTTTATCCGCACTACTTGGCACCCATCCCGAGCTTGTGTATAACAAGTTTCGTATCGAATTCGGAAGTCACCGGCCGCACGGTCATTCAACGCGGAACGGTCGTTGAAAGTGAAGAATCCGATGGCGACATTTGTTACTTCAGGACAACCCAGGACATTGAACTCTGGCCGGTGAAGGTCGCGCAGGTGTCGATGTCTGGCAGACCGCTGATAGCGCCACCGGCACCTCGCCTCGACGCGCTCGCGAGCATCAGGCTCGTGCTCGAATGCACGGACCCAGACGTGACATTCACCGACTTGGGAATTGATCGGCTACGGTTTTATCTTCACGGACCGTGGAATCAAGCGGTTAATTTGTATGAATTATTGTTGAACGATTGCATAATGATCGGACTTGCCGATGATCCCGAGGATCAAAATCCAGTTTTAATCGGACCGGAGGCAATCCAACCGATTGGATTCGATGCCTCGGAGGCAGCCCTACCGGCGGCTCCGCGCGGCCATCCCGCCTTCCGCCTTCTAACCGAATTTTTTGCCTTTCCTCACAAATTTCTATTTGTTGAACTCTCTGGCCTAGGCGCGAAGACGCTGCGCTTGACGGGAAACCGGATGGAGGTTTTCTTCTACCTCAGGCGTCATGTGGTGGAACTGGAACGTGCGATATCCGCCAACATGTTTGCGCTCGGTTGTACGCCGATTATCAATCTATTTGATCAACGTGCCGAACCTATTTTGCTCAACCGTGCCGAGACTGAATATGCGATCGTGCCGGATTCGCGCCATCACGAAACGCGCGAAGTATATTCCATCGATTCAGTTAGGTTGGCTGAATCCGGGGGCGCTAGCCGGGACGCTACCCCCCTGTTCGTCTGCCCGATCGGACAGGAAGGCTTAGTGACGTTGCATTGGCAATTGCGCCGCCGTTGCCTCGTCGAGGGAGACGGCAGCACGGATGCGCGTTTGGCTTTGGTTGATACCTCCGCCAGTCTTCATACGCTTTCGGATTCCGCTTTGATCGTGCAGACGACGTGCCTTAACCGTGATCTTGCGGCACGCCTGCCTTACGGTGGAGGGCATCCAATCCTCAACGTACCGCGCTGCATGGGAGGTACAGGACGCCTCGTAGCGTTATCACCGTTCACTTCGACCTTACGCTTGCCCCGCGACGAAGGCCTGTTATGGCGATTGCTGTCGCATCTGAAACTCAGCCATCTGTCTCTGGTTGACGACCAGGCGGGCCCCGACGCATTTCGAGAAATGTTGCGGTTATACGATTTTCGGGATTCTCCGGAAACACGCACGTTGATCAATGCCGTCGACATGGTTAAGAGTCACCGTTCGACTGCAAGGATCCACGGCGGCTTGGCACGTGGGCTTGACATCACCGTTGAGATCGACCTCGATTCCCTGGAGCGCGGCGCTGCGTTTTTATTTGGTCAACTACTCGATCGTTTCCTTGGCCTTTACGTTAACCTCAATAGCTTTACACGGCTCACTTTACGTCTGAAGGACGTTTCACAGCCGGTCAAAACTTGGGCACCGAGATCGGGTGCAAGAGTCATCCTATGAATGGCGCAAGCAACAGCAAGACGGTGGCGGAGAGGCTTGCCGATGAAATCGACCGTTTTGATCCTTTTGAGGCTCTTCGTTTACTTCGCGAGCAGGCCGAGAACTCGGACGAACCGCTGGCTGTTCGGAGCTCCTTGACGAACCGTTTCACGCCGACGCCATTGCGAGGCGGCCAAGGACAAGCGGTCGTTGAAACGGTATTCTTGGGGTTTACCGGATTGCTCGGGGCGTTACCGCCGTTTTATACGGAGACCGTGCTGCGCGAGCAGAAGCGGCGCAACCACGCGTTGCGCGACTTTCTTGATTCGTTTCTTGTGCGCATCACCGAACTGTTCGTCCGAACCTTCGAGAAGTATCGGCTGCCTTCGCTGATTTCTCGGAGCGGTTCTGAAGGAGGGGCGGCATTTACAACGGCACTATTTGCGATAATTGGGTTAGCTTCGCCATTGCTCCGCGGGCGCTTGTTGACATCAGCGTCTGAACTTCTTCCTTATGCTGGCTTACTTGTAAGCGGAGTTCGATCTGCCGTCGGGCTTGAGATTCTTCTCACTCATCAACTTGGGCTGCCAGTGCGGATCGAGCCATTGCAGCCGCGATGGCTCGATATAGAGCCTCAAGAGCAGACCCGTTTGCATCAGCAAGGCGGCTTTCGCCAACTCCATGTCGACGCCATCATAGGCACCCGGACGCTCGACGTCACCAGCAAGTTTCGCATCGTGATTGGCCCTGTGGATCATGAAACCTTTCAATGGCTAACCCCTGGCGAGCTGCCTATGAACCGTCTAACAGAGCTGGGCAGGTTCTACATTGATCAGGGACTTGATTTCGACATCCAGGTCATTCTTTGCAAGGACGAAGTACCAGAATGTCAGCTCGGCGCGCGACCTCTGCGCTTAGGATGGAATAGCTGGCTGCGTCAGCTTCCGGCAACGCGTGACGCCGATCAGCCTATATTCGATCCGAGCTAAGCCGAATAATTCATCGTAGGTTGGCGGATGTAGCACAAGTAGCGGATTTAGACGCCGTAATGGCCACCGCCTGAACCTTCGGCGCGGGCAGTGGCTGTCCCCCGGGCCCTCGCGCAAAGCTGCCTTTCCGAGGCAAAATCCCACAATCTGTTAACGGGAAATCAATGGCTTGCGAGCCTCAATTTGGGACCGGCTCAAGTGTGGGGTCAGGCTGCGACGTAATTGTCCGGCGAGAACCGCATTTAGGCTGGGCGGGGACGTTTCGTCGATCCATAGGCTATTCAGGTCATCAAAACGCCTTCAAAGAACGCCGCCCGACCAGCCCGTCACCTGAATTCCAGCATAGATCAAGACTGAATCACGCGCGCGACAGAATCCACCGAATTGGAAAACGCAAGAATTTTGTCACGGAGCTTCAATGAGTCGGGGTATAACGTGTATTTGGAAGTTTCCTCTCGACTTTGACCGCTTTCTCGGCGGCAAGGGCGTTCGCCATTGAGTTCGCGTCTCATGCCGCCCGCCGGCCCTATAGAGATATATTTAGCAGACCTCCGGGAGATCCAACCGGATTTATCGTGCTATGTCGATATGCTTACAGATTTGGAACTGTCCAGAATGGACAGATACCTGTCAAATGACGCGAAAATGCAGTTCGTCGTCGGTCGCGCGATGACTAGGTGGATATTTGCAAAGCGCTGGAGCATACGTCCTATTGAGGTCTCATTCGGACAGACGCGGTATGGAAAGCCGTTTGCGGTAACGCCTACTGGACAGCCCGCGTCAACATTCAACTTGTCTCATTGCTCCTCAACCGTCGCACTCGTTTTAGGCGGAGGCATTGAGTTGGGTATCGACGTCGAATCTATCGTTCGTAACGTTGACATAAACGCGCTAGCAGAGTTTTGTCTTTGTTCATCAGAACAGCAGGGAATCGACAATTTGTTCGGCACGGAGCGTAGCACGGCGTTTTTTCGACTTTGGACGCTCAAAGAAGCCTGTGTTAAAACACTAGGAACGGGCCTCGTAACGGACATAAAATCTGTGACTTGCGAGTTCGATTACACGAATGCGACGTTTTGCTTCACATATCCGCGCTCGGTTCTAAAGCGGATTCCGGCTATGGCGGCCTGGCAGTTTGACGTGCCCTCGAACGACATTATCACCTTGGCGGCTGCCGACGATGGGATGACTGCATTTGATCTGCGCGTTACGCGCGTTGTGGCGGGATTGGAGTTCGACTCGCTGAGCATAATACCTGTACGGGGAACAGGGTGGGAAATAGCAAAACCGTTATGCGATTCTTACGAGCCGGAGGCAAAAGCACATAACACCTTTTAGGCGATGTTTCTCATTGATGTGTGAACACTCCACCGCCAAAAGTCGGTGGCTTCTGACCTGCCACTGATGTTTCATCCAGCGGCGATTAGAGCCTCGGTGGATTTTACGCCGTCAGGCGCGGTTTGAGCAACATGCGATCGGCGGAGCTGGTCGGGGTTGCGCAGCCGATCGCATGTTGCGGAGAGATTTGCGGCATAGGCCGCCGGGGTTTGATAGGCGAGCGCCGAATGGGGGCGCTTATGATTGTAATCGGAGATCCAGTTCG